>Ga0302299_10002172_pt1 | contig 11947 bp, 11 predicted proteins | sample III_Fen_N3_4_FD_198795 | JGI IMG/M metagenome (GOLD analysis project Ga0302299, IMG submission 198795) | Peat permafrost microbial communities from Stordalen Mire near Abisko, Sweden - III_Fen_N3_4 | ecosystem: Environmental > Terrestrial > Soil > Wetlands > Permafrost | place: Sweden: Abisko...
GACGGTGGGCCAGTACTACCTCGAGCGCCGGTTCAAGCGCGGGGCGATGCGTACGCTGCCGCCGACCCCGCTGCAGAAGCTGCGGTGGCGGTTCACCGGTGACCCGATGGGAGGGACCGCGTGACCGACTCCTTGTCCGGGACCGTTCCGTCTCAGTCCGGCGCGGTGGTGCCGATGGTGCGCGCCGAGGAGGTGCACAAGAGCTTCGGTCGGCTCGAGGTGCTCAAGGGGATCAACCTCGAGGTGGCGCCGCGCGAGGTGTTCTGCCTGGTCGGCCCGTCGGGCTCGGGCAAGTCCACCTTCCTGCGTTGTATCAACCACCTGGAGAAGGTCGACGCTGGTCGGCTGTCGGTCGACGGCGAGCTGGTGGGCTACCGCCAGGCCGGCGACAAGCTGCACGAGCTGCGCGACAAGGAGGTCTCGACCAAGCGGCGCGAGATCGGCATGGTCTTCCAGCGGTTCAACCTCTTCCCGCACATGACCGCGATCCAGAATGTGATGGAGGCGCCGGTCAAGGTCAAGCGTGAGGACAAGGTCGAGGTCCGCGACCGGGCCGAGCAGCTGCTTGAGCGGGTCGGGATGAAGGACAAGACGCACGCGTACCCGACCCAGCTCTCCGGTGGCCAGCAGCAGCGGGTGGCGATCGCTCGGGCCCTGGCCATGCGCCCCAAGCTCATGCTCTTCGACGAGCCTACTTCGGCGCTGGACCCCGAGCTGGTCGGCGAGGTGCTCGACGTCATGCGCGGCCTGGCCGAAGAGGGCATGACGATGATCGTCGTCACCCACGAGATGGGTTTCGCCCGCGAGGTCGGCGACGCGCTGGTGTTCATGGACGGCGGCGTCGTGGTCGAGTCCGGCCATCCCCGGGAAGTCCTGCTCAACCCGCAGCACGAGCGGACGAAGGCGTTCCTGTCCAAGGTGCTCTAGGAACTGGATCGGCCTGGGACCTTCTTCGGGCCGGAGGACCTTCTTCTCTGCCGCTGCCCCTCGGTCGGTGCTGGAGTGGGAGCGAGGCGACGTCAGTCGAGCCTCGAGGAGATGGCTGCCATGCGAACCGTTGCTGGGAAGACCGTGCTCGTCACCGGTGGTGCGATGGGTCTGGGCAAGTTGTTCGCGGAGCGGGCGGTCATCGAGCACGCTACGGCGGTCGTGCTCTGGGACGTCGACGCTGAGGCGTTGCGCGACACTGCCGCGGAGCTCGAGCGGGCCGGCGCCACGGTCGTCGCGAGCGTCGTAGACGTCTCGTCGGCAGCTGACGTCGCGGCTGCGGCGGCCCGGGTGCGCGAGTGGCTCGGCACGGTGGACGTCCTGATCAACAACGCGGGCATCGTGCGGGGGAACGGCTACTTCTGGGAGACCGCCAGCGTTCGCGACATCGAGCAGACGATGGCGACCAATGCGCTCGCGCCGATGTTCGTCACCCGGGAGTTCCTGCCGGCCATGATCGAGTCGGGCCGGGACTGCCGGGTCGTGACGATCGCGTCGTCAGCAGGCTTGGTGTCGAACCCACGGATGTCGGTGTACGCGGCCTCGAAGTGGGCGGCGGTCGGCTGGTCGGACTCGGTGCGCCTCGAGCTCGAGCAGGCCGGCCACCCGAACGTGACCGTCACGACGGTCTGCCCGACCTACGTCGACACGGGCATGTTCTCCGGTGCGAAAGGCATCCTGCTGACGCCGATGCTCAAGCCTGAGATGGTCGTCGACCGGGCCTGGAAAGGGATGCTCAAGGGCGCCCCCTTCGTGATCATTCCCTGGACGTCCCGGCTCAACAAGGTGCTCTCGGGTCTCCTGCCCGTACGGGCGCGCGACTTCTATCTCGATCGGGCCGGCGTCTACCACTCCATGGACGAGTTCACCGGCCACACCAGCCGGTAGCCGCCCGGCTGGCCGTTGTGGAACTAGCGGGGGCGGCCGGGGAAGCCCTTGCGCCGGCCGTGGATGGCCGTGACGGCCTTGACCAACAGGTCGACCGTCGCTGGCTTGCGGTCGAAACTGGTCAGCGGCATCGGCATTGCGAAGCGCTGCCGGGTGATCGACTTGGGCCGGGCGAATTCGCGCAGTCCGTCGGCGCCGTGGATCCGGCCGAAGCCCGAGTCGCCGACCCCGCCGAAGGGTAGGCCGGGAACGGTGGCGAAGGCGATCGCGGCGTTCACCGACGTCATCCCGGACCGCATGCGGCGGGCGAGCTCCATGCCGCGTTTCTTGGAGAACACCGAGGCGCCGAGCCCAAGAGCGACGGAGTTGGCCCGGTCGACCGCCTCGTCGGCGTCGCGCACCCGGGTCACGGTCAGGGTCGGGCCGAACGTCTCCTGGGTCTCGGCATCTGCGTCCGAGGGGACGTCGACCAGCACCACCGGGTCCACGAACGGTGCGCGCACCGACTCCACGCCCCCCACGACGGCCCGAGCTCCGCGGGCGAGGGCATCCTCGATGTGCCCGCGGATGAGGTCGACCTGGCTGGGCATGGTGATCGGTCCGTACGACGCTGCGCTGTCAGCGCCGGGCCGCAGCCCAGACACCTTGGCCGTCAGCTTGGCCAGGAAGGCGTCATACACCGCGTCGACGACGAACACGCGCTCGATCCCGACGCACGTCTGACCGGCGTTGGAGAGCCCGCCCCACGCGGCGGCATCCGCTGCCGCGTCCAGGTCGGCATCGACGTCGACGATCAACGCGTCCTTGCCGCCGCACTCGATCAGCACCGGCGTCAACGTGGGGGCGCAGGCGGCCATGACCCGCCGTCCGGTGGCGGTCGACCCGGTGAAGGCGATCTTGGCGACGCCCGAGCGGCACAGGGCGGCCCCGGTCTCGCCTTGGCCGGTGATCAGGGACAGCACCGGCTGCTCGGGGACGACCTGCCCGAACGCCTCGACCAGCCAGGCCCCGATGCTGGGGGTGTACTCGGACGGCTTGAACACGACGGCGTTGCCCGCCGCCAAGGCGTACGCGATCGACCCGATCGGGGTGAAGACGGGGTAGTTCCACGGACCGATGACGCCGACGACACCCAGCGGCTGGTACTCCAGCGTGGCCGCCTGGTTCGCCGACAGCAGGCTGGATCGGATCCGCCGCGAGCCGAGCACCTTGGGCGCGTTGCGGGCGGCCCAGTCGATGTGGTCGATGGCGATGATGATCTCGAGGATCGCGTCGTCGAGCGGCTTGCCGTTCTCGCGGTGCACGAGCTGGGCGAGCTGCCGGATCCGCCGGGCGATCACGCCCTTCCACGCCAGCAGACGGGTGCGGCGCTCGTCCGGGCCGAGGTCGGCCCACCACTGCGCTGCCACCCGGGCCCGGTCCACGGCCTCCTGGACGCTGAGGTCGTCGTCCACCGGCCACCGGGCGATCACGTCGCCGGTTGCCGGGTCGAGGGTGTCGAACCGGTCGAGTGCCTGGCGGTCGTCGGAAACGGTCATGGTGAACTCTCCCGGTGTGACGTGGACTCCGCGGTCCTGCTGACGGGTGTCACTCCACAGTCTGGGACACTTTCGGCGGGAGTTCACGCAGAAGGTGAGGAAAGATGTCACGCACGTTCGGCAGGGTCGGCGTTGTAGGGCTCGGAACCATGGGTGCCGGGATCGCGGAGGTGTTCGCCCGCAACGGTCTCGAGGTCGTCGCGGTCGACCGGGACGACGCTTCGGTCGAGCGGGGCCGGGGGCATCTGGAGGCCTCGACCGGACGCGCCGTCAAGCGCGGAAAGCTCACCGAGGCCGAGCAGTCGGCCATGATCGAGCGCATTACCTTCACCACCTCGATGGCTGAGCTGAAAGACGTCGAGATCGTCGTCGAGGCCGTCTCGGAGAAGCTCGACCTCAAGCGGTCGATCTTCGAGCAGCTCGAGGCGATCACCGGACCCGACACGATCCTGGCGACCAACACGTCCTCGCTGTCGGTGACCGAGATCTCGGTGGCGACCGGCCGGTCGTCGCGCGTGGTCGGCATGCACTTCTTCAACCCGGCGCCGGTCCAGAACTTCGTCGAGATCATCGGCACGGTGGTCACCGACCCGTCCGTGCTCGCCGACGTCAAGGGGCTGGCCGAGCAGCTGGGCAAGCAGCCCGTCGTCGTCAACGACCGGGCCGGGTTCATCGCCAACGCCCTGCTCTTCGGCTACCTCAACCACGCGGCGTCGATGTACGAGACCAAGTACGCCAGCCGCGAGGACATCGACGCGTCCATGCGGCTCGGCTGTGGGCTGCCGATGGGGCCGCTGGCCCTGCTCGACCTGATCGGCCTCGACACCTCGTACGAGATCCTCGACACGATGTACAAGCAGGGCCGCGACCGGTTGCACGCGCCGGCACCGATCCTGAAGCAGCTGGTCACCGCCGGGCTCAACGGGCGCAAGACCGGCCGCGGCTTCTACACGTACGAGAAGGCCAACTCGCCCGTCGTCGTCCCGGATGCCCAGACGCCACAGCCGAACGGCGACGGCGAAGGTGCACGCACCGTCGAGCGGGTCGGGGTGGTCGGTTCCGGCACGATGGCCACCGGCATCATCGAGGTCTTCGCCAAGGCCGGCTACGACGTGCTCTACGTCGCCCGCGGTCAGGAGAAGGTCGACCGCGTCCGCGCCGGACTGGTGCGCTCGCTCGACAAGGCGGTGCTGCGCGGCAAGCTCACCGAGACCGACCGCGACGCCGCCCTCGCCCGGATCAGCGGCACCAGCAAGCTCGACGACCTGGCCGACCGTGACCTCGTCCTCGAGGCGGTGGTCGAGGAGCTGTCGATCAAGCAGGCGTTGTTCGCCACGCTCGACGAGATCCTTCCCAAGGGCGCCGTCCTGGCGACCACGACGTCCAGCCTTCCCGTCGTCGAGCTGGCCGTGGCCACGTCGCGTCCGGCGGACGTCGTCGGACTGCACTTCTTCAACCCCGCCCAGATCATGCAGCTGGTCGAGGTCGTCTCGACCGTGAGCACGTCCGCCGACGTCCTGGCGACCGCTCTGGCCGTCTGCGATCGCCTGGGCAAGCACGCGGTCACCTGCGCCGACCGGGCCGGTTTCATCGTCAACGCCTTGCTGTTCCCGTATCTCAACGACGCCGTGCGGATGCTGCAGGCGAGCTATGCGACCGCCGACGACATCGACACCGCGATGAAAGTCGGCTGCGGTTACCCGATGGGCCCGTTCGAGCTGCTCGACGTCGTCGGGCTCGACGTGTCGCTGGCGATCCAGACGACGCTGTACCGCGAGTTCCGCGAGCCAGGGTTCGCCCCTGCGCCGCTGCTCGAGCAGCTGGTCACCGCCGGATACCTCGGCCGCAAGGTCGGCCGCGGCTTCCGGGTGCACGAGGCGTAGCCCGATGAGTCCCCGGCCGAACCGGCGGCGCCGCGACGACGTACCGGACGGCCCCCCGTCCGGCACGTACGGCGGCTCCGAGCAGCTCGAGGACTGGGACGGCGTCGACTGGGTGGTCCGCCGGGTGACCGGATCAGCCTCGACGAAGCCGTACCGGTGCCCGGGCTGCGACCAGCAGATCCGGCCGGCGACCCCGCACGTGGTTGCCTGGCCGGCCGAGACCGGGCAGGGACTCGAGGACCGCAGACACTGGCACACGCCGTGCTGGTCGGCGCGGGCGACGCGCCGCCGCCGATAACCTTGCGGCATGGCGGCCTGGCTTGAGCACACCTCGACCTGGCTGGTCGAGAACCACTGGGCGCCGTACCTGTTCGCGCTCCTGTTGTTCCTGGTGTTCGCCGAGGCCGCGTTCTTCCTCGGCTTCGTCATTCCGGGCGAGACCGCTCTCGTTCTCGGCGGGGCCCTGTCTGCAACCGGGGTCTTCCCCCTCGCGCTCTTCCTGCCTGCGGCGGTACTCGTGGCCATCATCGGCGACTCGGTCGGGTACGAGGTTGGCCGGCATTTCGGGCCGCGGATCAAGGCATCTCGGCTGGGGCTGCGGGTGGGTCCGCAGCGCTGGGAGACCGCCCAGGCCTTCTTCGACGCGCACGGGGGCAAGGCAGTCTTCCTCGGCCGGGGCGCGGCGCTCCTGCGGGCCCTGGTGCCCTCGCTGTCGGGGATGAACGGCCTGCCGTACCGGGTATTCCTGCCCTGGAACGCGCTGGGCGGCCTGGTCTGGGGCGGTGGCGTCGTGATCCTTGGGTACGTCTTCGCGCACTCGCTCGAGCGGCTGGAGACGGGGCTGAAGTACTGGTCGCTCGGCTTCGTCGCGCTGATCGTGGCGGCCGCCGTGATCTTCACCGTCCGCCGAAGGCGCCGCGCGTGATGACGAACGAGATCCGACCCAACACGGTGCTGCCAGCCCGCCGCGAGCCGATCACGCTGCACACCGCCGACGGGTTGGCTCTGGTGGGCGAGCTGGCCCTGCCGGCCGACCGTGAGCCGGTCGCGACCCTGGTCTGCCTCCACCCGCTGCCGACGGCCGGCGGGATGATGGACAGTCACGTGTTCCGCAAGGCGTCGTGGCGGCTGCCCGCCCTCGCCGGGTTGGCGGTGCTCCGCTTCAACACCCGAGGTACATCGTCGGCCGCTGGTACGTCCGAGGGCACCTTCGACGAGGGGGAGAGCGAACGCTTCGACGTCGAGGCGGCGCTGGCGTTCGCCCGCGACCGAGGGTTGCCGAACGTGTGGGTGGTGGGCTGGTCGTTCGGTACCGACCTGGCCCTGCGCTGGGCGATCGACCCGGTCGTCCAGGGCGTGATCTTGCTGTCGCCCCCGCTCCGTTTCTCGGTGCCCGCGGACCTCGAGGCGTGGGCCGAGGCGGGCACCCCGATGCTGGCGCTGGTCCCCGAGCTCGACGACTACCTGCGTCCGGCCGAGGCCCGCCAGCGGTTCGCACGCGTCCCTCAGGCGGAGGTCGTCGGCGTCGAGGGCGCCAAACACCTGTGGGTGGGCGAGGCGTCGGTCTACCGTGCGCTGAGCGAGATCGTTCAGCGCACCGCCCCGGGTGCGAACCCGCTCCCGACCACCTGGGACGGACCGCACCAGTCCTGGAACGACCTGACCGGAGGCCTTCGATGACCCACGTACCCGCCCAGCCGACCGGCATCAACCTGGCGGGCAAGACCGCCCTCGTCACCGGTGCCTCCCGAGGGATCGGCAAGGCGATCGCGCTCGCTTACGCAGCCGCCGGGGCGGACGTGGCGGTGCTCGCCCGCAACCGCGAACTGCTCGACGAGGTCGCCGCGGCGATCGGGGCGTTGGGCCGACGCACCCTGGTGCTCGTCGCCGACGTCACCGACGGCGCCCAGGTCGAGGCGGCGGTCGCCGCCGCCATCGACGGGCTCGGCCACCTCGACGTGGTGGTCAACAACGCCGGCGGCAACAACTTCATGAGCCCGATCGTCGGGATGCGGTTCGCGGGCTGGACCAAGACCCAGACGCTGAACCTCGACTCGACGATGCACATGCTGCAGGCCGTTGGCCCGCACCTGGTCGAACGGCGCACCGGGTCGGTCATCAACGTGGCCTCGGTGGCGGGGCTGGCCGCGACCCCGTTGATGTCCCACTACGGGGCAGCCAAGGCCGCGGTCCTGTCGTTGACGCGGTCGGCGGCCGTCGAGTGGGCGTATGCAGGCGTCCGCGTCAACGCCCTCGTTCCCGGCTGGGTCGAGACCGACCTCACCGACTTCGCCCGGGCCAACGAGGCGATCGAGCAGGGGCTCATCGCCCGGGTGCCGATGCAGCGCTGGGCGACGGTCGACGAGATGGCCGGACCGGCGGTGTTCCTCGCCAGCGACGCGTCGAGCTTCATGACCGGACAGACTCTGATCGTCGACGGCGGCCTGTCGGTCACCTGATCTGCTCGTCACCTGACCTGCGCATCCCCAAAGGAGCCACTCATGGCGAACGACCGCACCTGCTTGGTGCTGCTGCACGCGTTCCCGGTGTCGTCGGTGATGTACGGGGAGGTCGCCGACGCGCTCTCGGACGGCGTCGACCTGGTGCTGCCCGAGTTCCGTGGCTTCGGCGGGACCGAGGCGCCGGACGAGCCGCCGTCGCTGGACGTGTACGCCGACGACGTGGCCGCGGTGCTCGACCGGCTCGGGGTCGAGCGCGCTGTGGTGGGCGGTTGCTCGATGGGCGGCTACGTGACGATGGCGTTCTGCCGGCGGCACCCTGAGCGGGTCGCGGGCTTGCTGCTCGTGGACACCAAGGCGGCCAGCGACACCGAGGCCGCGGCCGCCGGACGAGAGCGGCTGGCGGCGACGGTCCTCGCAGACGATTCGGTCGGGGTGCTTCTCGGCGACGTGTTTCCGTCCTTGCTGGGAGAGACGACCCTCGCCGAGCGACCTGCGGTGGTCGACCTGGTTCGCTCCTGGGTGGCCGCTGCCCGGCCCGAGTCCGTGGCCTGGGCCCAGCGAGCCATGGCGGGGCGGCCCGACTCGCTCGAGACGCTGAGCCGCATGGACGTACCGGCCCTGGTCGTCCTCGGCGAGGAGGACCGACTCGCGTCGCTGGCCGATGCTGAGGCGATGATGCAGGCCTTGCCGCAGGGTGCGCTGAGCCTGCTTCCGTCCGCGGGCCATCTCTCCGCGATCGAGACGCCGGACGCTTTTTCGGAAACCGTGCTCAGCTGGCTCGGCGAGGCGTCGCTGATCGATGGCTGACGGCACGGCCAGCGGCGGGGACGACCTCTATGTCACCCCTGAGCCGTCGGGCCCACCACCTCAAGGCGCAACGGCGGACCCGCGCACGAACAGACGGATCGAGGCCGACCTCATGGCCGGAACGATCATGGACCCGCTGGACATGCTGGACCGACCGACCGTGCAGCTGCTCTGGGCCCAGGAGGGCCAGCGTCTGCTTGCGCGAGAAGACTCGGTGCGGGCGGTCGCCGCGGAGCACGAGTGGACGTTCGAGCCGTTGGATGCCCGCCTCAGCGCGCACCTGGTCGACACCGACATCACCGCCGGGTGTCCTCGGGTGGCTCGCCATGTGTGCGCACGGCAAACCGGGGTCGGAGCCACCGTGATCGACCTGACGGGGGTCACGTTCCACCGCGACGGGACCGTGCCCGTCGACCTCAGGCTTCGCGCTGGCACGGCAGGAGTCGTCGCGTTCCGGAGCGACCATCGTCTTGCTGTGGTGCCCACCAGAGCGCAAACCAGCTCCTGGCACCGGTTCGGGGACGGAATTGCCACCGAGTCCGCCGACTTCGACGCGCGCTACCGGGTCCACGCCCGAGACCTCGGCTGGGCCCTGATCGTGCTCAACCCGGCGCTCATGCAGCGGCTCCTCGAACACTGGCCGATGACCTTGGTGATCGCCGGAGGACAGCTCGCGGCGATCACGCCAGGCTGGGTCCCGGCGGGGGCGTTGCGCGACTTCCAGGAGTTCACCGAGCACCTTGCGCTGTCAGCCCAGGGCGCCAAGTCCGATGCGGGCGATCCCAGGGCGCGGGGTCGTGCCAGGATGTCGCAGCCCGGCCGGCGGGCCGGGTCGTCCATCGAAGGAGCTGGTCGCCATGACCGAATCAGCGAAGAAGAGCCTGTTCTACGACTTCCTCGCCCGCTACGGCGGCAGCGACTTCGAGACGTACATGGCCGCCTCCGAGCCGGACGAGGACTACCTCAACTGGAACGGGTACACGCTGCCGTACGTGTTCGAGGACGAGGAGAAGGAGTACGCAGCGGTGCGCCAGGGTTGCGCTCTCTTCGATGCCACCCCGGCGAACAAATACCGGATCACGGGGGCCGATGCCGGGGCTCTGCTCGACTACATGACGACGCGGGCGATGAGCCGGCTGCCGGAGATGCGCGCGACGTACGCGATCTGGTGCAACCCGGACGGCATGCTCAACGACGACGCGATGCTCTTCAAGCGGGCGCACGACGACTACCTGCTCATGGCGGCGGAGGTCGACCACCTCGAGTACCTGACCGAGCTGGCCGGGAGGTTCGCCGACGCGACCGTCGTCGACGAGTCGTCTGCCTGGGCCGGGATCGCAGTGCAGGGCGCGAAGTCGTGCGCCGTCCTGGACGCCTTCGGCTTCGACGGGATCGAGCAGCTCAAGCCGTACGACATCGGGGACTTCCAACTCGACGGAGAGCGCGTGATGGTCGCTCGGGTCGGGTTCACCGGTGACCTCGGCTACGAGATCTGGTTCGACCGCGGGCTGGCACCGGCGATCGAGCAGGCTTTCCTTACCGCCGAGAAGGCGCTGGACCTGCAGATCTCCGGCTACGGCCTGACGACCATCCAGCTGTGCCGGATGGAGAGCGGGATGATCGTGCCGGGCTGGGACACCGCTCAGACGTTCGAGGACCCCGAGTTCGAGCGCAGCCCGTTCGAGCTCGGTCTGGCCTGGAATGTCGACCTCGAGCGGGACGACGACTTCGTCGGGCGCGCAGCCTTGTTGAAGGAGTGGGCGGACGGCTCGCGCTTCGCGCTCAGGGGGTTCGAGATCGACGCCGAGTGCGAGCTGCTCGACGGCGCCGAGCTGTTCGCCTCGCTCGCCGGCGAGGACGTGCAGGTCGGCACTTTGCCCTCGGTGTCGTGGTCGCACGACCCGGCCCGGTGGATCGGGCTGGCGTCGCTGCGGACCGAGTACGCCGACGTGACGGACTGCTTCGTCTTCGTCGACGAGGAACGCCAGCCCTGCCGCATCGTCGGGCTCCCGTTCGTCCACATCGCCCGTCGCCGGCAGGTCCCCGCACCGCTGTAACCCAGGCACTCCGAGGGCGGTGGGGTGGCCTGGTTCAGGCGGGCAGGGCGGACGTGGCAGCCGTCACCGCCATGCCAGCAGCCAGCGAGTCCGCGATCGCATCGCGGGTGCGCAACGCTCGCCGCCATCCGGTGACTTGGACTCTGGTGTCGGCAACCTCACCGTTCTTGGCGCCGGTGTCGCGAACCAGGATGGTCCATGGCCGGCGTAGCACTACCCGGGCGGTGACGCCGACCAGCAGGAGAATGGCAACGACAAGGCCGTCCAGGACGAGCAGCAGTGCTGGGAGCAGGAGCCACCAGAACAGCAAGCCAAACACGATGAACGCGACCAGGAGCGCGATTCCCGCGAGCAGGTCGTCGAAGTCGAACGATAGGAAGTCGAGGTTGTCCAGCCAGCCAAGCTCGCCCCGGTCCGCCTTCTTGCGTCGGCTACGCCACCCAGAGAAGCGACCAGCGAGCAGTCGCCAGCGCGGCAGCCACTCGACGGTGACGTCGTAGGACTGGCTGGACGGCGTGGTAACCGAGCGCACATGCACGGCAGCGACTATGCCAGCAGCTGGTTCTCCGGTTCGCAATGCACGGGTCCCCTGCCGGAGAGCACCCTGTCAGCGAGGTGTCAGGCGGCTTCGAGGACCATCGCGTCGGTCCGAGCGGAGATCACCCGACGGGACGCTTCGAGGCTGACCAGACTGACGGCCGTGGTGAGCGCTACTGATGCGGCGATCGCAACGGGCACGTCGCCGGCCAGCAGCGCGTACGTGAGCCACGACACCTGCGACGTCACCTTGAGCGACCAGGTCGCGATCGAGACACCCGACTCGGCGCCGGACCGCCAGCCGACCACGGAGTCGTAGACCTGCGGCCAGGCGGAGACCAGTCCGACCCCGATCGCGAGGTAGCCGACCGAGCGGGCGGGCAGCGACAGGGCCACGCCGACGAGCACCGCAGCGGCCAGTGCGAGGGCAGCGGCACGGCGCGGCCTGGACACCGCGCTCGGCACCAGCAGCACGATGGTCACGGCGCCGGAGACCAGCAGGACGTTGCCCGGGATCTGCGGGATCTGGGCGGTGCGGATGCCGTATGTGAGCCAGGTCAGGCACGCCAGCGCGGTCAGTCCCCAGGACGCCGCCGAGACCCCGGTGAGGGACGGGTGGCGCAGGGTGCGCAGGATCTGCGGCACCACCATGGTCACTCCGAGGGTGGCGCCGAGGTAGGCCAGGGACAGGGCGAGGTTGTGGACTGACACGTACGGCTCTTTCGCGGTGTTGGTGAATAGCAGTTCTGTATTGATACAGACTGGAACGATACAGTACCCCGGAGCAA
>Ga0302299_10002173_pt1 | contig 11942 bp, 12 predicted proteins | sample III_Fen_N3_4_FD_198795 | JGI IMG/M metagenome (GOLD analysis project Ga0302299, IMG submission 198795) | Peat permafrost microbial communities from Stordalen Mire near Abisko, Sweden - III_Fen_N3_4 | ecosystem: Environmental > Terrestrial > Soil > Wetlands > Permafrost | place: Sweden: Abisko...
GTGCTGGGCTTCCCTGAGGGACACTTCCTCGCCTATCTGCTCTCCGTCGGCTACCCGGCGGGCAAGCCGCTGGCCGTCATCGAGAAGCTGAACCGACGCCCCTTCGACGAGGTCGTGCACCGCGGCACGTGGTGAGCCCGTCGACGATGGCGTGCTCGAGCAGCTGGCGGCCTCGGGTCACACGACCTGAGCCGGCGGGTCGCGACTGTCAGCGCTGCGGGTCCAAACCCAGCCGCTGACGGACGACCTGACGGGCCAGGGCCATCACCGCGGGATCGTCGTACAGGACGAACTTGGTGTCGGCGCCGAGCAGGATCGCGTGCAGCTCGAAGGCCAGCCGGTCAGGATCCTCGTGCGCGGGAAGCTCGTGCTGCTCGATGGCCGTGACCGCGAACGACCGCAGCAGGGCCGTGAAGTCGGACTGCACCGCGGCCAGCCGGTCGCGCACCGGGCCGGGGCGAGCCCCCATCTCCAGCGAGGTGGCCGCGAAGAAGCACCCGCCCGGGAAGACGCGGCGCTCGACGTAGCTGAAGAAGGCCTCGCATGCCGCTGCCAGCTGTGCGCGGCCGGGGTCGGCCGCCAGGGCCGGCTGCACCACCTCTTGGGTGAGGATGCGCTCGGCCTCCTGCACCGTGGCCAGCTGCAGCTCCTGCTTCGACCCGAAGTGCGCGTACAACCCGCTCTTGCTGATGCCGGTGGCGGTGGCCAGGTTGCCGATCGAGAGACCTTCGAGCCCGTCGAGCGTGGCCAGCGACGCGGCGGTGCTCAGGATGGCGGTGCGCGTGCGCTCGCCGTCAGCCCGCCGCTGCCGCGGTGCGCCGGTGTGCGGGGTATCGGTCGACATGGTTGACAACTTAGCACGATCGGTCGTACTGTCCGGACAGCACCTTAGTACGACCGATCGTGCTAATTAGGTCGCTCCCGCGACCGAACGGACCCAGCCCGCACCTCCAAGGAGCTCCCATGACCACCACGCACACCGTCAACGGCGTCGACCTCGACCGCCTCACCGAGACGATCTCGGCCGTCACCGCCGACCCGGCGCTGGGCGGCTTCCAGTTCCGCGCCGGCACCACCTGGATCGACGGCGGCCACAACCGCACCACCATCCAGGGCTTCTACGGCGCAGGGCACGAGGACGCCACCCGAACCGAGCCGTTCGTCGTGGATGCCGACGAGCCACCGGTCCTGTTGGGGGAGAACCTGGCACCGAATGCCGGCGAGTACGCCCTCCAGGCGCTTGCCGCCTGCCTCACCGGGACGATCGTCTACCACGCCGCCGCCCGTGGCATCGCGCTGCAGGGACTGGAGTGCACCGTGCACGGCGACCTCGACGTCCAGGGCTTCCTCGGCCTCGACGGCGACGTCCGCCCGGGCTACCAGCAGATCCGGGCCACGCTCCGCGTCACCGGTGACCTGGCTGACGACCAGCTGGCCGAGCTCGCCGACCTCGCCCGGTTCTCACCCGTCAGGGACACCATCGCCAACCCCGTCAGCGTCGCGATCGATGTCGCTCGCGCCTGATGCCGACCGGCCACGCCGGCATCCCCAGCGCTAACCCCATCGGGGTGATGGGCCGACGAACCAACCCTGACACGGTGGAGGACATCGACGGTCGGAGACCTCGCAGCACCGCGCTCGAGGAGCACCGACCTCGCGGGTGGCGCGCTCCGCGTGACCTGCACTTCGCCGGAAAGGGACTTGTGATGGGGCTGCGCAACCACGGGCTCGACGGACCGACCTTCCAGATGCGCGAGAAGATCTTCGCGATCGGGGACGACTTCTGGATCGAGGACTCCGACGGCCGGAAGGTCTACAAGGTCAACGGCAAGGCCGCGCGGATGCGGGACACCTTCATCCTCGAGGACGCCCACGGGAACGAGCTCTCCAAGATCCAGGAGAAGGTGCTCAGCGTCCGCGACAAGATGGTCATCGAGAGCGGCTCGACCAAGGCCGTTGTCCACAAGCGGCTGATCGGCATCCGCGACCACTACATCATCGAGATCGACGGCGACAAGGACCTGAAGGCCCACGGCAACATCGTCGACCACGAGTACGAGATCGAGCGGGACGGCGACAAGATCGCCGAGGTCTCCAAGAAGTGGTTCCGCGTCCGCGACACCTACGGGGTGCAGCTCGCCTCGGGCCAGGACGTGCCGCTCATCCTCGCGGTCACGGTGTGTGTCGACCAGATGGCCCGCGGATAGGCCACGGCCGCAGCGGAGTTCGCTCTGACTGCCACATCGCGACGACGGCGGACCGCCGTGCCGACGGCCCCGACTACTCGCAGGTCAGGGAGCAGGAGCCGAGCTGGGGCGAGCTCACGTCGATGGCGAGCCCCGGCCGCAGGTCCACCGGTGCGGTGATCCCACCGGTCAGCACGACCATCCCTTCCTCCAGCCGTGCACCCCGGCGGGCCAGCTCACGAACGAGGTAGGCGACCGCCTCGGCCGGTGAGCCCATGGCTGCCCTCCCCTCGCCCGAACGATGCTCGCCGTCGATCGTCATCGTCAGTTCCAGCTCCTCGGGCGGCTGGTCGACCTCGACGAACTGACCCAGCGCGTACGCGGCCCCGGACGAGCCGTCGGCGGTGTTGTCCAGCCAGGTGAAGTCGTAGTTCTCCCACCGCGGGTCGACCACCTCGAGCGCCACCGCCCACCGGCCCGAACGCCGCACGTCCGCGGCATCCACGTCGGGGCCCTCCAGCGTCCGGCCGGCGCGGAACGCGAACTCCGGCTCCGCCTTCGGGTGGCGCAGCCTCGACAGGGCCAACGTGCCCTGCGCGGCCATGTCGTCCCACAGCGACCCGAAGTTGGGGGCGTCGATGCCCAAGGCAGCCCGCATCGCCTCGGAGGTCCAGCCCAGCTTGTACCCCGTGCGGTGCCCGCCGGCCGAGGCCCGCCGGCGGTCGACCTCGGCGGCGATGGCCCACGCGTCGCCCTCGGTCAGCCCAGCGGGGTCCCGGGAGAACAGGGGTAGCCCGCGGAGCGTGCGTCGAGCCTGCTCCAGACGGTCGGCTGCACTGCTGATGTCCATGCGTCCTCCTGCTCCGCACCCCGGGCGCTTCTCTTCGCGGGGCGGGGCAACATCGACCAGTAGGTCAAAGTTGCCCCGAGGTCGCCCGGCTCGGTGCGCCCCCAGTGTGGCGCACCACCGCGCCCGGAAAGTCAGCGCCCGGCCGCCACCGCTCGGGGACTAACCCGAGCCGCGCACCTGTTCACCCCACGACACACCTGCGGCGTCGGCGACCGCGGCCGCGGGTACTGGTCCCGTCGAGAGGATCCCGCGATGAACGCCGACACCCCCGGAGCTGACGCCCCCCGAGCAGCGCTGCACCACAGCCAGGTCATCGACCTGACGACGACCGGCCGGCGGAGCGGCCAGCCAAGGCGCATCGAGATCTTCCTGCACGTCGACGAGGGCCGGCTGTTCATCACCGGGATGCCGCAGGCCGACCGCACGCGCGACTGGATCCACAACATCACCGCCGACCCGCAGGTCGTCATCCACCTGAAGCAGTCCGTCGTCGCGGACGTCCCGGCCACGGCGCGCATCATCACCGACCCGGACGAACGCCGTCCGCTGATCGAGGCCGCCGCGCGGCGCTGGGGCCGCACCGACGTGCCCGAGATGATGGCGCACAGCCCGCTCATCGTGCTGACGGTCGACGACGGCACCGACTCCTGACGCCGGCGCCCCGCCACCCTGCCCGCACCACATCGGGCCGCACCCAGCGGCCGGGCGCCCGAGCACGGGATGGGCTAGGTTGCGCTTCGTGGACCATCGCGAGGACCCGGCCGTTGACCTGACCACCCGGTTGGCGGACGTCTACCGCGACCTGCACACCCATCCCGAGCTCTCGTTCCAGGAGCACCGCACCGCCGGAATCGTCGCAGGATGGCTGCGAGGGAACGGGTTCGAGGTACAGGAGGGCATCGGGGGCACCGGCGTGGTCGGCGTCATGGCCCGCTCCGCGCAGCCCGTGGTGCTGCTTCGTGCCGACATGGACGCGCTGCCCGTCGAGGAGGCCACCGGCCTGCCGTACGCCAGCACCGCCCGGGGAACCGACCCCGACGGTCACGACGTGCCGGTGATGCACGCGTGTGGGCACGACATGCACGTGACCTGCCTGCTCGGTGCCGCAACGCACCTCGCCGACGACCCGTCCTGGACGGGCACCCTCATCGTGCTGTTCCAGCCCGCCGAGGAGGTCGTCCGCGGTGCCGCCGCGATGGTCGACGACGACCTCTACACCAGGGTGCCCAAGCCCGATGTCGTGCTCGGGCAGCACGTGGCGCCGTTGCCGGCCGGCTTCATCGGGCTGCGCTCAGGGCCGGCGTTCGCGACCACCGACAGCCTGCGCGTCACCCTGACCGGCGCCGGGGGGCACGGCTCCCGCCCGGAGGCCACCGTCGACCCCATCGTCATGGCCGCCTCGACCGTGCTGCGGCTGCAGACGGTCGTCTCCCGCGAGGTGGCCGGCACCGACACCGTCGTGCTCACCGTCGGTGCGCTGCGCGCCGGGACCAAGGCCAACATCATCCCCGACTCCGCCGAGCTGCTCCTCAACGTTCGCACCTACGACCAGCACGTGCGAACCCACGTCCTGGACAGCATCGCCCGCATCGTCGCCGCCGAGGCCGACGCCTCGCGCGCCCCGGTCGCTCCGCGCATCGAGAACTTCGAGTCGGCGCCCGCCGTCGTCAACGACCCGGATGCCGTCGAGCGCACCCGTGCGTCCCTCGAGTCCGTCGTCGGCCCCGGTCGGGTCGTCGACCCGGGCCCGGTGACCGGCAGCGAGGACGTCGGCGTCCTGGCTGACGCCGCCCCGGCACCGTGTGTGTTCTGGCTCCTCGGGGGTGCGGACCCGGTTGCCTTCGCCGGCGCCACCGACATCGCGGGCATCAAGTCGGCGATGGCGGCCCAGCCCTCGAACCACTCCCCGGCCTATGCGCCGGTCATCAGCCCCACCATCGACCTCGGCGTAGCCAGCCTCGTCGCGGCCGCCCGAGCCTGGCTCACCACCGGCTGAGACCGAACCGACGGCACTGTCCCGCGTCGAGCGCGCCGTCGTACCCTCGAGTGCGCGGCACCGCCCGGGAGATCGCGGCCACAGGAAGGGGTGTCCCATGACCAAGGCACGAGTCGTCGTCGGAGTGGGGTTGCTCGTCGCCACAGCCGTGCTGGTGGCGGTGGCCGCCTCCCAGGTTCGTGACAAGCATGCCCTGGCGGTGATGACGGCCGACGACATCGAGGCTCAGCTGAGGGCGCTCGACCCGGCCACCCGGGCCGCCGTGCTCGCTCGGCTGGCAGCCGACGCGGGCCGGGTCGTGCACGAGAAGCGCGCCAGCAAGGGTTGATGCCCGCCTGCGGTAGACGAGGCTCGCTCGCGGCGTCCGATTTCCCGATCTGAAAGACTGCCCCCATCCCGGCGGGTGACTCGCCGGCACCAGCGGATGAATGGTGACGATGTCGACACATGACGCGAACGACCCGTCGGGCTCGAAGCGCCCGGTGACCGTCGTGGTCCCGACGACGCCGCGCGGCCTGGACGTCACCGTGCGCTTCGACCGCGCCTCGGTCTGGCGATCCGGGCTGATCCTCGCCGGCGTGGGGGTCGCGCTGCTGTTGTTCCTGTGGCTGTTCTCCATGCTCAGCCACTTCCTGTTCCTGATCCTGCTGGCGTGGCTCTTCGCCATCGCCCTGGAGCCCGGCATCCGCGGGCTGGTCCGGCGCGGCCGGTCCCGAAGCCTTGCGACCGCCATCTGCGGCGGCGGCACCATCGTGGTCGCCCTCATCCTGGGCGCCGTCTTCGGGCAGCTGTTCTTCAGCCAGATCGAGGAGTTCGTCCGCGGCGTGCCCGACCTGACCAACTCGGTGGTCGACTTCGTCAACTCCCGGTTCGGGCTGCGGCTCGACCCGAACACCATCGCGGCGCAGCTGAACCTCGACCCCTCACAGATCGCCGTGTGGGCGGGGTCGCTGTCCGGCGGTCTGCTCGGGGTCGTCGGGTCGCTGTCCGCGGTGGTGTTCGACCTCGTCACGGTGATGGTGTTCGGCTTCTACTTCGCCTCCGGCGGTCCCGCCCTCATGCACCACCTGGCGTCGTGGATGCCGCCGCGCGGGCAGGAGGTCTTCCTCAACGTCTCGGAGATCACGATCGCCAAGACCGGTGGGTACGTCGTCTCCAAGGTCGTGCTCGCCGCGGCATCGGCCTTCTTCCACGGCATCTTCTTCGCCGCCATCGGAGTGCCCTACTGGCTGCCGTTCGCGCTCTTCGTCGGCATCACGGCCCAGTTCGTCCCGATCATCGGCACCTACCTCGGCATCATCCTTCCCGTGCTCGCCACCGCCTTCGTGAGCCCCTGGAAGGCGGTGGGGATCGTCGCGTTCGCTGCGGTGTACCAGCAGATCGAGACCTACTACTTCACCCCGCGCGTCAGCAAGAAGACGATGGACGTCAACCCGGCCATCGCGCTGGGTGCGGTGTTCGTCGGTGCCGCCATCTGGGGGCCGCTCGGCGCGCTGATCGGCATCCCGCTCGCCGCAGCGGGCGTCACCATCCTCGACACGTACAGCCACCGCTACGACCTGGTTCCCGAGGTCCTCAACCTGGGCACCACGACAGTTGAGGTGGAGCCGGAGGCGGAGCCCGAGCCGGAGGTGGAGCAAGAGCCGGAGGTGGAGCCAGAGCCGGAGCGGGACGCAGCGCCCGAGCCGCAGCCGGAGCGCTCCAAGAACAGGCGATGACCCGCTACGGCGCGCAGTACGGCCCCGACATCACCTTCCTCGGTGTGCCCCGGTGCGACCTGGCGGAGGCCGCGACCTACGCGGACGCAGACGTGGTGATCGTCGGTGCACCCTTCGACGGCGGCACTTCATCCCGGCCCGGCACGCGCTTCGGTCCGCGCGCGATCCGGATGACCGACTACCTCGGTCACGACGGGTCGAGGCCGTCGCTCGCGCTGCGCACCGACGGCCTGAAGGACCTGAGGGTCCTCGACGCCGGGGACGTCGAGATGCCGCCCGGCGACATCCTCAAGGCCCTCGGCGTGCTCGAGGCCGCCGTCGAGCGGGTGGCGCGGGCCGGCGCCATCCCGGTCGTCCTGGGCGGTGACCACTCAATTGCCTATCCGGACGTCACAGGCGTGGCCAACGTGTTCGGACCCGGGCGGGTGTCGATGATCCACTTCGACGCACACGCGGACACGGGCCACATCGAGTTCGGTTCGCTGTGGGGCCACGGCCAGCCGATGCGACGGCTTCTCGAGTCCGGGGCGCTGCGCGGCGACCGGTTCCTCCAGGTCGGTCTGCGTGGCTACTGGCCGCCCCCTGAGACGCTCGACTGGATGGCGGCGCAGGCGATCCGCTCCTACGAGATGACCGAGATCGTGCACCGGGGGCTGGCGCACTGCCTGAGCGAGGCGTTCGCCATCGCGACTGACGACTGCGACGGGGTGTTCCTCTCGGTCGACATCGACGTGTGCGACCCCGGCCACGCCCCCGGCACCGGCACTCCCGAGCCCGGCGGCCTGACGGCGCGAGAGCTGCTCGACTCCGTCCGGCGCATCTGCCTGCAGCTGCCGGTCGTCGGCATCGACGTCGTCGAGGTGAGCCCGCCCTACGACCATGCCGACATCACTGCCGCCCTGGCCAACCGAGTTGTCCTGGAGGCGCTTTCCGCGATCGCGCGGCGGCGTCGCGACGCGCGCGAAGGCACCTCGTGGGACCCGGCCCAGCCGTTGCTGGAGGGCCGGAACGCCGGCGGATGACCCAGGCCCGGCGAGGTCTCAGAGGGCCTCTACGCGCGCCGGCACGTTCTTGTGCCACGGTGTCCCGGCGATCGGGTCGCGCCGGTCGATGCCGGTGAGCTCGTTCGGGGCCACGCCCACGGCATCTTCACCCGGGTGCGAGAGGCCGTAGCCGTTCGGGAGCGAGATGTGTCCGGTCTGCATCATGTCGCTGACCTCGACCAGCGCCGTTGCGCTCCCGGTCGCGGTGGTCACGCGCGCGGCCTGACCACTGACCAGGCCCAGGCGGCTCGCGTCCTCGCCGCTGATCCGCAGGGCGCCCTCGGGGTCGCGTCGCCGCCATCTCGGGTCGCGGAAGATCGTATTCGCGGTGAAGGAGCGTCGCTCGCCTGCGGACAGGACGAATGGGAAGTCACCGGGATGCTGCTCCGGCGGGTCGGTGGCCAGGGACGCGAGCTCCGCGAGGAGCTCAGGGATGGCGATCGTGAAGCGCCGGTCCGGGCGGCGGACGTAGTTCCAGACGTCATCCCACTCGTCGACGGTGAAGACGATGCCGGTGGGGGTCGACACAATGGCGTCGAAGAGCGCCTCACCGTCGGCGAACCCCGCCCGCCGCACCGCTTGGGGGTTGTTCATCGCGCAGAGCTGGGCGAGCCCCCACACGGCTGCCGCGGGCCGCTGCTCCTTCGGCAATGCACCACCGAGCGTCTCCTGCCCGAGGTACGGCGCCAACCCCATCAGCTCGGGACGGGCACTGACCAGCCCGAAGAAGGCGGCGCGGTAGGAGTCGCGTCCTCGAGCGGCGCTCTCGCGCAGCGCCGCGATCACCTCGTCGTCGACGGCCCCCAACGCGCGCAGGACGCGTGCGTAGATCTCCGGCTCGGGCAGCGTCCCCTCCAGTGGCGGCAGAACGGGAGGGCGCAGCTGAACAATGTTGCGCGGGAACTCGATGTTGAAGAACGTGCACTCGTACTTCTCGTACTGGCTCGCTGCCGGCAGCACGAAGTCGGCCAGCCGGCCGGTCTCGGTGAGCGCGACATCGACCACGACGACCAGCTCGAGCGCCTCGAGGGCCTCGCGGAAGCGGGCCGAGTCGGCCAGCGAGTGTGCGGGGTTGGAGCTGTCGATCCACATCGCCCGGAAGCGGTCGGGGTGGTCGGTGAGGATCTCCTCGGTGATCGAGTTGCACGGCACCAGGCCCGAGATGATCCGGGCGCCGGTCACCGGCGTCACCCGACCACGACCCGAGCCTCCTGCTGGCGCGCCCGCGACCGAGGCGAAGGACGAGTGCAGGTGCATCGTCCCCGGGCGACCGAAGTTGCCGGTGGTGATCCACAGCAGCTTGTTGAGGTAGGAGACCAGCGTGCTGTGCGGCGACTGCTGCACCCCGAGGTCCTCGAAGGTGCAGGCACTGGCGGCGGTGGCGAAGCGGCGGGCCGCGGTGCGCAACAGCGCCTCGTCGATGCCGCACTGCTGGGCGCAGGCGGCCACGTCGACGGCCCCCAGGGCGGCCAGCACCTCCTCGGCGCCGCTGGTGTGCTCGTCGAGGAAGCCCGAGTCGACCAGTCCCTCCTGGACGACCGTGCCGAGCATCGCCGAGAGGCACCACGCGTCGGTGCCGGGGCGCACCTGCAGGTGGATGTCGGCCATCGCGGCGGTCTCGCTGCGGCGTGGGTCCATGACGATCATCGAGCGCTCCGGGTCGCGGGCGAGCTCGCGCAGGGTGGGTCGGGCGCGCGGGAAGCCGTGTGACTGCCAGGGGTTCTTGCCGAGGAACAGCACCACCTCGGCGTGCTTGGCGTCGCCGCGCGTGTGGCCGCCGTAGAGCTTGCCGTCGACCCACATCTCGCCGGTCTTCTCCTGCGCCAGGGCGTTCGAGAAGTAATGCGCTCCCAGGGCGGCCTGCAGGGCCCGGCCGTGGATGCCGCCGAGGTGGTTCCCCTGCCCGCCCCCTCCGTAGAAGAAGATCGAGTCGCCGCCGTGCTCGTCCCGGATCGCCGCGAGGCGCTGCGCGATCTCGTGGATCGCCGTGTCCCAGGAGACCTCCTCGTGGGTGCCGTCCGGGCGCCGGCGCAGTGGTGTGGTGAGCCGGTGACGGCCGTTCTGGTAGCGGTCGAGGCGAAGTGCCTTCTCGCAGGTGTAGCCGGCGCTGCCGGGATGGCGCTCGTCACCACGGATCCTGGCGAAGGAGCGACCCTCGAGGGTGATCGAGATGCCGCAGTTGCACTCGCACAGGATGCAGGCCGAGGGGTGCGCTTCGGGTGCCGCGTCGAGGGCCGTCATGGCCCGAGTATGCGTTATGCCATAATCCATAGCAAGCCGATGGATGGGGAGGATGGCATGGGGACAGCTCGCAGCACACCGGTGCGGCCCACCCGTGAGCGCATGGTCGACAGCGCGGTGGTGCTCCTGCGTGAACGGTCGTCGGCAGCCGTGACCGTGGATGCCGTGCTGGCCCACAGCGGCGCGCCCCGCGGGTCGGTGTACCACCACTTCCCGCAGGGCCGCCAGCAGCTGCTTCGGGAGGCCGTCGAGCGCGCAGGGCGACACGTCGCGCGACTCATCGAGGGGGCCGACGGCTCCCCGGCGGAGGTGGTCGAGAAGCTGGTGGAGTTCTGGGAGCACGTGCTCGAGGAGAGCGACCATGCCGCGGGGTGCCCGGTCGTGGCCCTGACCGTCGACGGCGACGCGTCGGGGCAGCCCGTGGTGCAGGAGGTGTTCGGTCTCTGGCAGATCCGGTTGGTCGAGGCCTTCATCCGCGACGGCGTGGCTGCTGATCGCGCCGACCGGCTCGCAACCCTCGTCATCGCCGCCGGTGAGGGTGCGGTGCTGCTGTGCCGGGCGCAGCGCAGCGCCGAACCACTGCGCACCGTGTTCGAGGAGCTCCGCCCGGTGCTCGACGCGGCGTAGCCGTCGCCGCGGGGCCAAGAGGGTCTCGGCTCGGGTGGTGTCGCGCAGCCGCGTTGCCGCACCACGTCTCCGCTCGGCCTAGGGCACCATGGCGAGTGCCTGCTCCACCATCCGATAGCCCTGTTGCTCGAGCGGTTCGTCACCCACCGAATGGGCCCAGCAGGCCGTGCCGACCGCCTCGCGAAGCAGGGCCCGGCGCCAGGCACCTGCCTCGCGCGGGTCGCCGCCGTACCCGTCGAGGAAGGCGGCCTCGAGGTCGGGCCGGCCCTCCCACTGCTGCCGGCTCAGCCGCGCGAAGTCGGTGACTGCCGGTCGCCAGTCGGCACGGCCGAGGTCGATGACGAGGACGCGGCCGTCCTCGACCAGCCAGTTCCGCGGCTGCCAGTCGCCGTGGGTCGGCACCAGCACTGCGGGCGGGCGGTCATGGCCGGCGATGACCTCGCGGAGCGGGGCCTCGGTGCGGGGCTCGATGCGGTGCTCGCCATCCAGCCAGCGAATCGAGCGGGCGTCCATCGCCGCCTCGTACCGGTCGTCGCTCCTGGACGCCTGGCCGTGCAGCGCGGCGAGGAGCGCCCCGGCCTGCCGGTGGACGTCCGGGTCGGTGGCGGCAGGCGTGGTGTCGGCCAGGTCCCCGGGCAGGTACTCGAGGACGATCACGTTGAGGCGGCGGTCCGCGTGGAGCAGGCGGCCGACCCGGTGCTCGGCCAGCCAGGGGGTGGTGAACTGCTCGTGGCCGTTGATCGCGCGCGCGAGGTGGTGGTTGTCGGGGCCGGCCGCCTTGACGATGACGTCACCCTCCTCCGTCCGCAGGTGCAGCACGCAGGTGTCGATCAGCCCCCAGCTGAGGTCGTCCACGATGTGCGCTCCGGGCAGCCAGCCGGCGAGGCGCTGCTGCTGCAGGGGGGTGAGAGGCACCCCGGCAGGGTAGTGGGCGGGGCACCCGTGGAGCGCACCGGTGACCGACCGCCGGACCATCCTTCGGGTGGCCTGGGGGCCTCCGACGCCCGCCGGTGTGCCAACTTCGACCGGATCCCTCCCGCCCGGGCGCCCGACGGCACTACTTCGAGGACAGGTCGGCGCCCCTGGCTGAGCTGCGTCGCGTCCTGAACACCCGGCGGCCGCCTCCTGCTGTCGGTCCTGCTTCCTCTTCTTCGTCCTGCACGCCCACTGGCCCCACGCCCGATGGCAGCGCTGCCGGGGTGCCTAGACTCGGCGGGGTGGAGCAACGCCCGGGGGACTTCGAGCTGACGATGGACGAGCTGCGGGCGGTCGCCGGGTACG
>Ga0302299_10002174_pt1 | contig 11938 bp, 10 predicted proteins | sample III_Fen_N3_4_FD_198795 | JGI IMG/M metagenome (GOLD analysis project Ga0302299, IMG submission 198795) | Peat permafrost microbial communities from Stordalen Mire near Abisko, Sweden - III_Fen_N3_4 | ecosystem: Environmental > Terrestrial > Soil > Wetlands > Permafrost | place: Sweden: Abisko...
GCCGGGCACATGGGCGAGGCGCGCGAGCTCGGCGGCGATGGCCCGCTGGAACCCGGGCATCGCCAGGCGCACGGACCGCGAGAGGGGCCGTCCATAGCCGTACCGACGCCCGCCGATGCCGACGAACGTGCCGTTCGGCAGCCCGCCGGTCCGAAGGGTGGCCGCGAGGCTCAGCACCTGGTCGATCGGGAGCTCGTGCGACGAGCGCGGCGCGGGCGTGCCCAGCAGCGGGGCGATGTCCGCGATGGGGACCGCGATCACGTGGCCCGGCGGCACACCGACCGCGGCGTCCACAATCACGGCCAGCTCGCCGGCGCGCACGTCGAGCAGGTCCTCGACCCGGAGCTGGCCGCAGCGTCGCACCTCGAGCCGCTCCAGCAGTGCCGACGGGAGGGCGGGCAGCAGCGTCGCCACGGCGGACAGCGCGGCGCCGTCATCCCCACGCTCGGCGTTGCCGCAGACGAGCAGGCGGACGGACGGCGGTGCAAGGTGCGTCATCGCGCCACCTCCCCAAGGGTCGCCGCGCCCCATCGTGCTTGGGCCGGAGCACGCCAGACGGCGCGGCGGGGCATGGCGAGCGGACGGGCCGCGTGAGTGGGGACGCCTTCGGTCGTGACGGGAAGGCTCATGTGAGGCGAGACCTCGGCTTGCTGGCCCGGACAGCGCTTGGTGCGTGCGAATGACGCGGTCTGGTCCAGCGACCTCCATGCTCGCTCCCGGAGGCCTGCAGGTTTAGGGCCGTCGGTCGCCGGTGCGTCGCACCGAGCGCACGCAGGTCCGTGCCGTCCGGCCCCGGCAGGTCGGGACCCCGCGGCGTTGTGCGCATGCAGGCGGCCGGGCACCGAGGGCTTCAGCCAGTCGGAACGCCCGGCCGGCACCCCAAGATCTGGAGGTCGAGGACGTGGGTCGCGCAGCTCCCGCCGGGCTCGCGCACCTCATTTGCCGGGTGAACGGCGGGAGCGGCTCTCGGGCCGGCCGGTGCGTCGGCCGTGGGCTGGGCCTCGCTTGTGGAGGCGCCTCGGGCTCGCCTGGGGTCAGGCGAGGCGTCGCAGCTTTGCGAGCAGGGTGTCGCGGTCCGCGGGACCCTCGCCCGCCGCCTCGCGGATGGTCTCGGGTGCGTGGCCGATCGCGACGATCTCCCGCTCGAGGGCCGTGCGGAGATCCTCGGGGCCCATGACCAGGACCCGGTCGACCGCGCCGATGCGGCGGGCGACCTCGGCGAGGGCGGTGGGCGTCGCGGCGAGCATGTCCGGCAGGGCGACCTCGGCCTCCTCGATCGTGCCGGCACCGGCATCGCGCAGGATCAGGGCCCGCCCCTCGCCGATCCAGACGACCGCGTGCGCTCCCGTCCCGGCCGGCTTGGCGGTGGGGTGCATCCGGGTCTTCGCGGTTCCGTGCATGGCAGTCTCCCTTCGGCCTGCGCATCCTGCGCCGCCGGCCCCTGCCGACTCGCCTGCCGTTGGTCGCGAAGGCCCAGCCGGAGTCCCGCCCGTTCCGGGACCGCGCGGCATGGAAGGGCGCCCGGCCAGTTGGCGCGGGCGCCCGTTTGCAGCGCGCTGGCGAATTGGGTCAGCGGCCGGCGACCGCGCCCCTGGCCTGCTCGGCGATGGCCGCCATGGGCTCGTCGAGCGACCCGCTGACGGGCTCGAGCTCGTAGCGGACGCGGACGATGGGCTTCTGGGTCTTGAGCACGCGCGTCAGGTCGATGGGCGTGGCCGCGAGGACCACGTCGGCCGGGATGGCGTCGAGCGCCATCTCGAGCTCGTGGATCTGCTTGTCGCCATAGCCCATGGCCGGGAGCAGGCGCTCCAGGTCGGGGTACTTGGCCAGCGTGGCGGCCAGCTCGCCCTGGGCGTACGGCCGCGGATCCACGATCTCGGCCGCGCCGAACCGCTTGGCGGCCACGATGCCCGCGCCGTAGGTCATGCCGCCGTGGGTGAGCGTCGGGCCGTCCTCGACGACCACGACGCGCTTGCCGGCGATGTCGCCGCCCTCGAGCGCGAGCGAGGAGCGCGCCTCGACGATCTGCGCCCGGGGGTTCACGTCGGCGATGGCCGCGCGGACCTGGGCGAGCGCCTCGGGCGTCGCGGAGTCGATCTTGTTGATCACCACGATGTCGGCCATGCGCAGGTTGGCCTCGCCCGGGTGGTACTTGAGCTCGTGGCCGGGGCGGAGCGGATCCGCGACAACGATCATCAGGTCGGGTGTGTAGAACGGCAGGTCGTTGTTGCCGCCGTCCCAGATGACGACGTCGCACTCGGCCTCGGCCGCCCGGAGGATGTCCTCGTAGTCGACGCCCGCGAAGACAAGGCGCCCGAAGTCGAGGTGCGGCTCGTACTCCTCGCGCTCCTCGATCGTGGTCTGGTGGCGGTCGAGATCCGCGTACGTCTCGTAGCGCTGGCAGCGCTGCGCCACGAGGTCGCCGTACGGCATCGGGTGGCGTACCACGGCGACCTTGAGACCCTGCGCCTCGAGCGCCTTGGCGACGTAGCGGCTCGTCTGGCTCTTGCCGCTGCCGGTCCGGACAGCGCACACCGCGACCACCGGCCGCGTCGACGGCAGCATGGTCGCGTCTGGCCCGAGGAGCTTGAAGTCGGCGCCGGCGGCCAGCACGCGACTCGCGGCGTGCATGACCTGCTCGTGCGAGACGTCGCTGTAGGCGAAGACGACGGTGTTCACGTCGTGCTCGGCGATGAGCGCCTCCAGCTCGGCCTCCGGGCGAATGGGGATGCCAGCCGGGTATCGCTCGCCCGCGAGCTCGGTCGGGTACCGCCGGTCGGCGATCCCTGGGATCTGCGTCGCGGTGAAGGCGACCACCTCGACTGACGGATCGTCACGGTAGACGACGTTGAAGTCGTGGAAGTCGCGCCCGGCGGCGCCCATGATCAGCACGCGTTCGGTGCGCATGGTCGGACCTCGAGGGAGGGGCACCAGGACGCCAGCGCCGGTCCGCGAGGCCAGCAGGCGGGCGTGGACACGCCACCTCCGCGTCCAGCCATCATCGCTTGTCGGCTCGGGCCGGTCGCCGGTCGGGACGCCCGGTAGAGGGTGCCGCAGGTCCCGCGAAGGTGGTCCGATCGGCACTCACCGCCTAGGGGCTGGACCCGCGAGTATGCGTGTGAGGTGGGTGCCGGAGGGGACGCCCGGCACCCACCCGAACTCCTAGGCCCTCGCCCGAGCGGCGGGGGTTTTCGATTCTCTGGGCTGTCGTGCGCCGCCTGGCCACCTCGGCCCGCGGATGACTCGCCCTCGGGGCGCGCTCACTCTCCTTCCGGCGTCGAGGCACACCTTGCGCCCGACTCACCGGAGGGTCGTTTCGCGCTTCAGCATGCACACGTCGAGCTGGAACGCCGCGTTGCGGCCCCGAGCCACGGTTGTCGCGGCGAGGAACAACACCCTGTTGCTTCGCCGCCGGGGGGTCGCGGCGGGGACGCGTGCGGCCGCGCGCGACCTCCCGTCGCCCCTAGAGCTCGTGGTGGCGGCGCGCCTCGGCGATGAGGAAGTCGCGGTGGTCGGGGTGGGCCACGGCGATGAGCGCCTTGGCGCGCTCGCGCAGGCTCTTGCCCCACAGCTCCGCCACGCCCCACTCGGTCACGACCGTGCGCACGTGCGCGCGCGTGGTCACGACACCCGCGCCCTCCTTGATCGACGGCGTGATCCGCGTCTGCTCGCCGTTCTTGCCGGCGGTCGACGGCAGCGCGATGATCGGCCGGCCGCCGGGCGCCAGGGCCGCGCCCCGGATGAAGTCCATCTGCCCGCCGATGCCCGAATACATCCGGAAGCCGATCGAGTCGGCCACGACCTGGCCCGACAGGTCGACCTCGATCGCCGAGTTGATCGCGGTCATGTTGGTGAACGAGCGGATGACGTGCGTGTCGTTCGTGAAGTCGACCGAGCGCATCTCGACCATCGGGTTGTCGTGCACGAACTTGTACAGGCGCGACGTGCCCATCATGAACGCGGTGACGAGCTTGCCGTTGTTCCGCGTCTTCCTCGCGCCCGTGACGGCCCCGGCCTCGACGAGGTCCACCACGGCGTCCGTGAACATCTCGGTGTGGATCCCGAGGTCCTTCTTGTGGGTCAGCAGCTCCGCCGTGGCCGCGGGGATGGCACCGATCCCCAGCTGGAGCGTGGCGCCGTCGGGGATGAGGTCCGCGATGAAGCCGCCGATGCGCCGCTCGATGTCGCCGATCTCGGGGCGGTGCGACTCGTAGGGCGGCCGGTCCACCTCGCATGCGAGGTCGATCTGGCTCACGTGGACGAACGACTCGCCGAGCGTTCGCGGCATCGAGTGGTTCAGCTGCGCGATGACGGTCGTCGCCGCGCGGATCGCCGCGTGCATCGCCTCGACCGAGACCCCCAGCGAGCAGAAGCCGTGGGCGTCGGGCGGGCTGACGTTGATGAGCACCGCGTCCAGCGGCAGCGCGCCCGAGGTGAACAGCGCCGGCACGTCGGAGAGGAACACCGGCACGAAGTCGGCGCGGCCCTCGTTGACCGCCAGACGCGCGTTGGGGCCGATGAACAGGGCCCGATGGCGGAAGTGGGGCGCCATCTCGGGCGCCAGGTGCGGGCCCGGACCCTCGGTGTGGAGGTGGACCATCGAGACGTCGCTCAGGTCCGGCGCCCGGGCGACCAGGGCATCGAGCAGGAACGACGGCGCCGCGGCGGCGCACTGGACGTAGATCTGGTCGCGCGACTTGATGCCAGCGACCGCTTCCTCGGGCGACACGATACGCATGGGCGGAGTCTGGCAGGCGGACCGCAGGAGCGATCCGGCCGGATGGCACGGAGCGCGGGGACCGGCGGGCCCGTGGGTGTCGTCCCCGCGCGTAGGCCCCACGAGGACGTGCCGTAGCTCCGGGGCTCAGGCCTTGGGGCGGAGCTCGAACGCAGGCCCGGATCCCAGCCCTTCCGCGGGCGTCCCGTACTTGAGGATCAGCTCGCGCACGGCAGCCGCGTGCTCGGAGCCCTCGAGGGGACGGGCGGACGCGTCACGGCTGACCGCGCCGATGGTCGTGCGGCACCGCGGGTCGGCGAGCAGGTTGAGCGCCCAGTCCGCGCGGGGCGAGCCGGCCGCCACGAGGAGGGAGCCGTCGGGCTGCTCGGCAAACCCGACCGTGGCCCGCGCGATCCGACCGGTGACGCGGCCGCGGGTCTCGATCCGCACCACTCGGCCCCAGACGACGAGGTCATCATCCACGGGCGTGGCGGGATGCGGTCGCGGGTCGGAGTCGCCGGGGACGAGCGGGCCTTACGCCCCGCCGCGGTCCAGCCGGTGCTTGGCCACGAAGGCCGCTGCCTGTGCGCGCCGCTCGAGGTTGAGCTTCGACAGGATGGAGCTCACGTAGTTCTTCACGGTCTTGTCCGACAGGAAGACCTCGGACGCGATCTCCTTGTTGGTCTTGCCCTCGGCGACCAGCAGCAGGATCCGCTGCTCCTGCGCGGTGAGCTGGGCCATCTCGTCCGTGTACGCGCCAGTGGCAATCCGGCGGACGCGCTCGAGGACCTTCTCGGTGACCGCCGGGTCGAGCAGCGACTCGCCCCGGCCGACCGATTCCAGCGCCGCGACGAGATCGCGGGCGCGGATCTGCTTGAGGAGGTAGCCCGAGGCGCCAGCGACGATGGCCGACAGAACGGCCTCCTCGTCGGGGTATGAGGTCAGCATCACGACGCGCGTGGTGGGCAGCTCCGCCCGGATCTCGCGGCACGCCTCGATGCCGGAGCCGTCCGGCAAGCGGACGTCCATCACCACGATGTCGGGCTGGAAGCGGCGCGCCTGCTCGATGGATTCGGCAGCAGTGCCGGCCTCGGCGACGACTTGGAACCCTTCGCGGCGGTCCAGAAGGGCGACGAGGCCCTGACGGACCACCTCGTGGTCGTCGACGACCAGGAGGCGCAGCGGACGCGAGCTCAGATCAGTCACGGTTGCTAGTTCTCCGACCCGGAAGGTGGGACGCTCCCCTGCGCGACGCTGGGCAGCACTGGCACTCGCACGATAATACGCGTGCCAGTGCCATCTGGCCGCTCGATTGCGAACGAGCCGCCCATGCCAACGGCCCGGTCCCGCATGTTGCTCAGGCCCTGGTGCCGCCCGAGGGCGTCCGGGCCAGTGTGAAGGGCCGCGTCGAAACCGCGGCCGTTGTCCTCGATTCGCATCACCAGATCAGCACCCGACTCCTCGAGGACGAGCGCCAGCCGGGTCGCGCCCGAGTGGCGGGCCACGTTCGAGAGCGCCTCGCGGGCGATGAAGAGCAGGTCCGACGACCGGTCGGGCGACATGCCGCGGAGCACGTCGGCGCCGCTGTCGAAGTCGACCTCGAGGTCGATCACCGCGTTCATCCCGACCTCCTCGCCCAAGCGGACGAGCGCCTCGACCGGGTCCTCCTCGCCGCCCATCGTGGGGCGCAGCCGAAGGATGTAGGAGCGGATGTCCGCGATCACAAGGTTGAGCGAGTCGATGGCGCGGTCCACGCGCGCGACGGCCTCGACACGCCCGTCGCGCTCCTCGACCAGCTCGGGCACGTCCTCGAGCGAAAGGCCCACGGCGTAGATCGCCTGGATGATCCCGTCGTGGAGATCCTTGCCGATCCGCTCGCGCTCCTCGACCACCGCGAGACGCTGGACCAGATCGTGCAGGCGCGCATTCTCGATCGCGATCCCGGCGTGGACGGCGAACATCTCCACCAGGTGCTCGTCGTCCTCGTTGAACGGCTCGCCGCCTCGCTTGTCCGTGAGGTACAGGTTGCCGACCGAGCGGCCCTTCACCCAGACCGGCGCCCCGAGGAACGAGGTCATCCCCGGATGGTGTGCCGGGAAGCCGTGGGCCGTGGGGTCCTTGCGGATGTCGTCCACCCGCAGCGTGCGGCCCTCGCGGATGATCCGCCCGAGGAGGCCCATCCCGTGCGGCACCGAGCCGATCAGGCCCCGCTGCTCCGGCGAGACGCCGCTGGTGATGAAGCGCTCGATGCGGCCGCGGCCGTCCGCGATGCCCAGGGCGGCGAACTTGGCGCCCACCAGCTCGCGCACGCGGTCGACGATGACGCCCAGGACGCGGTCGATGTCGAGCTCGGCCGCGACGGCGCGCGTGGCGGTCTCGAGCGCGGACAGCCGCTCCGCGCGGGCGTGCACCTCGGCGCGCGCCCACGCAGCGTCGACCGCCACTTCCATGACCCGCACGACGGGCTCGACGGCACCCTCCGGAGCGTCGAGGAACAGGCGGCCCAGCACCCCGTGGCCTCGGTGCGATCCGAGCGCGAACATCGCAAGGTCGCCGCGGTCGTCGGGGCTCGGGATCAGCGCAAGTGTCCCCGCCCCGACCTCGAGGGTGGGCAGCGGCGGGGCACAGACCTCGAGGACCGCGCCACGGGCGCCGACCACCGCAAGGACGTCCAGAAGGGCACCGGCGACCGCCTCGCGCGAGTCAGCCGAGGGCTCCAGCTGCCAGCGCTCGAGCGCCTCGAGGGTCAGGACGAGCGGAAACGGGTCCGTAGTAGGCTCTGGTCGATCGGCGGTTCGGGGACGCTGGTGCCGTGTCACACGCTGAGCCTAGCAGTCCGAACAGCGCCACGGGTCACGGTGCCCTCGCCTTCGGGCCATTGGTCACTTCGCACCGCGAAGCACCGCCCCTGACCATTTGCGCAACCAGTTGAAGCCCTCACAAGTGGGAGAGCTCTTGCCCGTGGAGTCCACCATGCCGTCCCAGCCCAACGAGAACCCGGTCGAGGACAGCAGCCAGCTCAGCCGCCGCGGGTTCCTCCGCGCGGCCGGCGTGGTTGGCCTGACCGGTGTCGCCGCAAGCCTGGCGGCGTGCCAGGCCGCCACGACCCCTCAGTGGAGCTTCGGTGCGCCGGCCGCCCCCGGAACGAGCGCGTCTGCTGCTCCGTCCGCGGCCGCATCGGTCGCCCCGTCAGTCGCCGCGTCGGTCGCCCCGTCGGTCGCCCCCTCGGCGGTCGCCTCCGCCAGCGCCTCCGCGTCGGCCCCGGCCTCCGCCGCCCCGTCCGCCTCGCTGCCGGCCAACCTGCCGGCCGGCTGGACGGCCCACGACGTCGCCGCCCGCCAAGTCGTCCGCCGCTATGTGGGCAACCTCGCCCCGGCTCTCAAAGGCATCTACGGCGACGCCGTGTTCGCCAAGATGGCTGAGATCCTCGGCGCCGCGGACAACTATCCGGAGCTGACCCAGAAGCCGGCCTTCGTCCAGGTCCCGAACCTGTTCGTGACCGACTTGCTGTCCCCGCTCAAGCCGACAACGGATCCCGACGGCTACCTCCACTTCGAGATGACCGTCGACGACTTCGACCATCAGATCGACGAGCTCAAGGCGCCGGTCAAGGCGACGGGCTACAACAAGCAGTGGCCCGGCCCCACCATCCGCGTCAAGGAAGGCGACAAGGTCCGCGCGGTCTTCACCAACAACCGTCAGGAGACCACCGGTGTCCACTTCCACGGTGTCGAGTTCGAGAACTTCTTCATGGACGGCGTGCCGTTCGTGACGCAGCTCCCGATCGGCCCGGGCGAGAAGTTCACCTACGAGTTCACGGCGGAGCGACCGGGCTCCCTGATGTACCACTCGCACCACAACGCCACCGATCAGGTCGGCCGCGGCCAGCTGGGTGCGTTCGTCGTGGAGGCGAAGACCCCGACGGCCGACGAGAAGAAGGTCAACGGCGTCGACTACGTCTGGATCTCGAACGACTCGCTCGGCGGCTTCACCATCAACGGCCACGGCTTCCCGGCCACGGTCCCGGTCCTGGCCGCGCTGGGCCAGACGATCCGCGTCCGGTTCATGAACGAGGGGACGATGATGCACCCGTGGCACCTCCACGGGTACCGCATGCGGGTCATCGCGCGGGACGGCTACTACCTGCCCGAGCCCTTCGAGTGCGACACCCTGGGCGTCAACCCGGGCGAACGCTACGACGTGACCGTCACGGCCGACCGCCCGGGCATCTGGGCATTCCATTGCCACATCCTTCCCCACGTCGAGGGCGCGGACGGCATGTTCGGCATGGTGAGCACGCTGATCGTGGTCCCCAAGGCCAGCGACATCACCGCCATCCTCGGCCTCCTCACGGCCTAGACAGGCGCAACCATGACCGTGATGGCGGCGCGATCGAGCCCGGGGCCGGCACCCATGCCGGAACCCGGCGCACGCGCCGCCGATCGGCCGAGGGCACACGTGAAGAAGCTCCTCCTGGCGACGGACCTCAGCGAGGCGTCGGCATCCGCCACGGACGAGGCATTCGAGCTGGCCACCCGGCTCGACGCGACGCTCCTGGTGGTGTCGGTGATCGACCCCGGGTCGCTCCTGATGCCGGGCGGTCGTTTCCGCGTGCGCGTGGACCAGGTGCGCGAGAGGCGCGAGCAGCTGGCCCAGGAGCTCGTCGAGCGCGGTCGCGAGGCCGGCGTGGACGTGTCCTTCCTCATCTGGACGGGCGATCCCGGCGACATGATCGTGGAGGCCGCCGAGGCCGAGCACGCCGACATGATCCTCGTGGGCAGCCACGGCCGCGGCGCGGTCGGACGACTGTTCCTCGGGAGCGTGTCCGAGCACGTTGTGCGCAACGCCCCCTGCCCGGTCCTCGTGGTCCGGCCGCGGGAGGCGCCCGTCAACTAGCCAGGCGGCCCGGGGCCGCCCACCCGCGCTATTCCCTGCGACGCCCGGTCGACTCTCCCCCGACCGGGCGTCGCGCTGTCCGGGCCCGGCTATTTGGTGTACACGCCCTCGGGGTCCAGCTCCTCGCGGACCAGGCGCAGCTCGTCGGCGGTCGGCGCCGGCGTGGTCCCGAGGTCGGGGCTGATCTTGGGCTCCCAGGCGATCGTCGCGCGGACGTCCTCGAGCGTGGCGCCCGGGTGCAGGAAGTCGAGGCGCATCTCGCCGGTCTCGTCGAAGTGCCAGATGCCGAGGTCCGTCACGACCACGGTCGGGCCGCGCCCGTGCCAGCCGCCCGCCTTGCGGATCGCCTCGGACTGCTCGGCGCCGCCGAGGTTGCCCGGTGAGGTGCGGAAGTCGATCTCGTTGACGAACGAGCGCAGGGACTGGCGCATGATCACGAACACCTCGCGGGCGTTGATGGCGATCTCGCAGGCGCCGCCGGAGCCCGGCAGCCGCGTCTTGGGCGCGTTGTAGTCGCCAATGACGGTCGTGTTGATGTTGCCGAACTTGTCGATCTGCGCCGCGCCGAGGAACCCGACGTCGATCAGCCCGCGCTGGAGGTAGTAGCCGAACAGCTCGAACATCGAGACCACGGCCGTGGCGCCGGTCACGATCGTCGGGTCGCCGATCGAGAGCGGCAGGCGGGCCGGGCGGGCGCCGAAGACGCCGGCCTCGTAGACCAGCTCCAGATCGGGGGCGACCGTCAGCTTCGCCAGGTTGACCGCGATGTTCGGCAGGCCGACGCCGACGAAGCAGACGTGGGCGCGGGCGAGCTCACGCGCGGCCGCCACGATCATCATCTCGTTCTTGGTGAACGGGAGGTCGCTCATCGATAGCTCCCGTAGTCCACGGAGCCCGATGGCGCGGAGCCGGGCTGCAGCGACGCCAGACGCTCGGCGCCCAGCTTCTCGATGTACGCGGCGCGGTCGGGCAGGTCGTAGACCCACTCGCGGAGCCAGGCCTGGACCTTGTCCTCGTCGCGAGAGATGGGGTCCCATTCGAGGTAGAACCGGTTGTCGCGGTCATAGCCGCCCTGGACGTACGAGGGGTGCGCGCCGTACGGCTCGACCACCACCGCGTCCACGATGAGCCCGGGGATCACCGTCCGGTTGGGGTCGGCCCGGATCACGCTCTCGTCGACCAGCTCCTCGACCACGATGATGACGCGCTCGGCCGCGAACGCCGCCTCCTTCTGGCAGCCGAGCAGGCCCCAGATCTGCGTGTTGCCGTTCGCGTCGGCACGCTGCGCGTGGATGATCGACACGTCCGGGTTGAGCGGCGGCACCGCGTAGACGACCTCGTCGGAATACGGCGACTTGATCGGCCGGATCAGCGGGTTCGCCTTGGGCAGGTCCGTCTCGAAGTACGAGCGCAAGGGCATGAACGGCAGGTTCGTGGCGCCGGCGGTGTAGCGGGCCACCATGCCGAAGTGGCTGTACTCCTCGATCTCGAGGGGCCGCTCCCCCACCAGGCCGGCCGGCTCGATGCGCCGGCGGATGGCGTTGAGGCCGCCCACGCCCGGGTTGCCGAGCCACGAGAAGATCAGCTTGCGGGCCACCCCACCGGCGATCATCTGGTCGTAGATGACGTCGGGCGTCATGCGCGCGAGCACGAGGTCGCGCTTGCGCTGGCGGACGATCTCGTGACCGGCCGAGAAGCCGATCAGGTGCGTGAACCCCTCGATCGCGACCGTGTCGCCGTCGCGGACGATCTCCGCGACGGCGTCGTGCATCGACGTGACCTTGCCGGGCATGGACCTGGAGCTCCTCGGGCGCGCCGCCGGGGCTGCAACCGGCGCGATGAATCAGCGACAGGCAGCCTGCATGAACGTGAGGCTGAGTGTACCGGGGCGGCGGTGGCCCGAGTCGCACGCTGCCGGCGGAACGGACGGGCCACCGGTCACCGGGCACCCGTGCCGAGTGCAGCGCGCTGGACGTCAGCCGAGCACGAACCAGGCGACGGGTGTCGCGGCGCTCCTCGAGGCGACCTTGTTGAGGTAGATCCGGGCCTTGCCCGCCGACGGGAAGTTCTTGCGGACCCCGGCGACCCAGACGCCGACCCGATACGTCTGGACTGTGGCGAGGACGTTCGCGCCGGAGGCCAGGCCGCCCGGCACGATGACATCAACGTAGCTCCTGTTCTTGGGCACGGACGCGCCGCCCGACCGGTTGAACGAGGCCCGCCCCGAGACCTGCAGCGCATTGCCGTGCATGCTCGTGGCGTAGACCCCGATGCCGCCGGAAACGGCTGAAGCGTCGTCACCGACCACGCCGATGCCGAGGGTCG
>Ga0302299_10002175_pt1 | contig 11933 bp, 11 predicted proteins | sample III_Fen_N3_4_FD_198795 | JGI IMG/M metagenome (GOLD analysis project Ga0302299, IMG submission 198795) | Peat permafrost microbial communities from Stordalen Mire near Abisko, Sweden - III_Fen_N3_4 | ecosystem: Environmental > Terrestrial > Soil > Wetlands > Permafrost | place: Sweden: Abisko...
GTCACCGGGTCGCCGGTGCGGTCCTTGTACGAGGTGCACCCGGCCGTCGTCGCGCCGAGGGTGGTGAAGTAGTTGAGCACGTTGAACGTGGCCAGGCGCAGGTCGCCGCCGACCGGCTCCGGCGCCGTGGTGCGGTCGTCGGCGATGGTCACCGGGAGCGTGCCGCCGGCCACCAGGCGCGTGGTCGGGTCGAGCTTCCAGGTGTTGTTGCGGTAGTCGACGACGACGGGCGCCGTGAACGTCACCGCTTCGCCCACCCGGACGGGGTTCGTCAGCGACACGTACGGCGGCGTCAGGCCGCTGTTCGCCGCCGACAGGAAGTTGGTCGTCGCACCGTCGTCGAGCACCACGCCGCGGGCGACGGCGTCCGCCGCTGCGGCCAGGGCCGGCGCCGACCCGGGGGCTCCGAGCTCGGTGGGCTGGACCAGCGGCGTGGTCCCGGCCGCGAGGCCGACCTCGCCGTACTGGTTCGTGGAGTAGGTGTCGGTGACGGTCCACGGGCCTTGTGCGGCGTACAGCATCGACTCCAGGGCCTCGCGGCCGGCGGCGGTGCTGGGCCACGCGCCGGTGACCGGCGTGACGGGCGCGGCCGGGTCGGCCAGCACCGTGACACCGCCGGCGGCGACGGTCAGCTCGGTCAACCCGGAGTACTCGCTCACCTGGCCGGTCACCCGGACGTGGTCGCCGATCACCACCGAGGCGACCGTCGCCGGCGAGTACACGAACAGCGCGTCCGACGCGACGTGACCCGCGTCGAGCGCTCCGCCGGTGCCGGGCGTCTGGATGACGAAGCCCGCGAACCCGCCCTCGGGGTAGGTCGCAGTGACCACGCCGCTCGTGGTGGCCGCCTGCCCCGCCAACGGGGACGCCGCGGCGCTGCCCTGGACGGCCGCGATCGGCACCTCGGCGGGGTCACCCGGGTTGCCCGGGACCTCCGTGACCCCCGAGCCCTGCGGGGTCGGCGCACCCGCGACGAAGTCGGCCGCGTTGTCGGCCGAGTTGGTGTGCGTCGCGCTGCGCGCGACCGAGGTGGCGTTCGTCGTCGCCGGGGCCGGCGCGGTGCCCGCCCAGGCGTTCGCAGCCGCCCCCCAGCCCACCAGGTCCACGACCGTGGGATCGGTCGCGCACGCCGCTCCGGTGCACGCCAGCACGTCGGTCGAGCCGACGAGGGCGACCTTGGCGCCAGTACCGCTCATCGCGACCGTGCCCGTGGCGTCGGGCGTCGGCAGCGCGGGCAGGCTCGTGCCGGCCCCGAACGCTTGGCCGACCAGGTAGTAGCCGTGCGCCGGCACGGTCCCGACGAGAGCCGTGCGCAGGCTCGCCGAGAAGGCGCCACCGCTCGAGGCGTACTGCAGCGACCACCCCGCGAGGGACACCGGGGCGTCGGTCGGGTTGAACAGCTCCACGAAGTCCTGGTTGAACGCCGCGCCGGAGTTCCCGCCGCCGCCGTACACCTCGTTGATCACCACGGGAGCGGTGGGCGACACGGCCGCGAGTGCGGCTGGCGCTCCCATCACCGTCCCGACCAGCACCAGGACCGCGGAGGCGATGCCACCCGTTGCCGACCTCACCGTTGCGCGCACGTGGAGCTCTCCTTCGTCGGGGGTCAGGCGGAGCCGCCATCAGGGCGGCACTGCCCCATGTCACGAGATGTTCCTGTCGCCCAGACCACGACCATGTGGCCATCGGGTGAATCTTACGGAACTTCGTGACTCCCGCAACGGGCGAGCATGACGACGAGCCTCAGGTGCGCAACGTCGCGCCGAACCTCCGGTGCGTCTCAGCGACCACCGCCTCGCGGACCGCTGCGGTCTCCGCCGCCGTCAGGGTGCGGTCCGCGGCGCGCAGCCGCAGCGCGAAGGCGAGCGACTTGTGCCCCGCGCCGACCTGCGCCCCCGTGTAGACGTCGAACAGCCGGACGTCCTCGACCACGTCCCCCGCCGGGCTCGACGCGGCACCGACGCGCACCGCGGCCTCGACGTCCGCCGCCGGCACCGTGGCGTCCACCACCAGTGCGACGTCCTCCTTGGCCACCGGGAACGCGGACACCGGGCGCGCCACCACGGGTTCGCTGGGAGCCGCGTCGAGCAGCGCGTCGAGGTCCAGCTCGAACGCGACCGGACGGGCCGGCAGGCCGTGCGCCGCCGCCACCGCCGGGTGCAGCTCGCCGGCATACCCGATCGTGGCGCCGTCGGCGGTCACCACCCGCGCGCACCGACCCGGGTGGAAGGGCGCGTGCTGGGCGCCGGCCACCAGCCGGACGTCGGCGCCGACCACGGTCGCGACGGCGCGGACCAGCTCCACGGGGTCTGTGTGGTCGGCCGCACGGCCCGGCCCCCACCAGCCCGCGCGCTCCCGGGCGCCGGTGAGCACGCCGGCCACGTGGCGCGGCTGCGGCGGCACGGCCGCCGCCAGCGCCGCCAGCTGATCGTCGGTCGGCAGCACCCCACCGGGCAGCGACGGCGCCCGCGGAGCGTCCGGCACCGGGAGCGTCACCAGACCGACCTCGAACAGCGCGAGATCGCCCTGGCCGCGCCCGACGTTGCGACGAGCGGTGTCCAGCAGCGTCACCAGCAGGTCCGTGCGCAGCAGCGGCTGTCCCTCGGCGATCGGGTTGGCCAGCCGGAGCGCACGGAGCCGGGGGTCGTCGGCCGGCAGCGCCAGCGCCGCCAGCTGCTCCGGCGAGACGAACGGGTACGACAGCACCTCGACGAGGCCGGCGGCGACCAGTCGCTCGGCCACCGCCCGTCGCGCCCGCTGACGCCATGTCAGGCCCCGGCCGGCCGGGGCCCGCGGCACGATGGACGGCACCTGGTCATAGCCGCGCAGCCGGACGACCTCTTCCACGAGGTCCACCGGAACGGCAAGGTCCGGGCGCCAGGAGGGCACCGCGACGGTCAGCCGGCCGTCACCCGCGTCGACCACGTCCGCGCCGAGCTCCGTGAGCGTCTCGCGGACCTCCGCCGCGGTGTACGGCACGCCCACCAGCCGCGTTGCCAGGGTCGGGTCGAACAGCACCGTGGGCGTCGGCGACGTCCGGTCGACATCGGTCAGCGCCTCGTCGACCACCCCGCCGCCGTACCGCACCAGCAGCTCGGCCGCCCGCGCCGCGGCGACGCGCGGCAGCTGCGGGTCGACGCCCCGCTCGAAGCGCTTGGACGCCTCACTGGTCAACCGGTGCCGCCGTGACGTGCGCGCCACGCTCACCGGGTCGAAGTGCGCGGCCTCCACCAGCACGTCGGTGGTGGTGGGGCTCACGCCGCTGTCCTCGCCGCCCATGACACCGGCCAGGCCGATCACCCGTCCCCCGGCGCGCCCGCCCGGGCTGTCGGTGATGAGCAGGTCCTGCTCGTCCAGCGCCCGCTCGACCCCGTCCAGCGTCGTCGCCCGCTCACCCGGCACGGCGCGGCGCACGACGATCGGCCCCGAGAGCCACGCCAGGTCGTAGGCGTGCAGGGGCTGTCCGAGGTCGAGCATCACGTAGTTCGTCACGTCGACGGCCAGGTTGATCGGCCGCATCCCGGCCTGGGTCAGCCGGCGCTGCATCCAGGTGGGCGACGGGTCGGTGGCACGCACGCCGCGCACCACCTGGGCGACGAACCGGTCGCAGCCGGGCAGGCCGTCGATCGGCGCGCCGTCCTCGACCTGCACGGCGAACCCCCCGCCCACGGGCGCACGCTCGACGTCACCCGGCAGACCCGGGTCCACGAAGGCGGCGCCGGTCGAGTGCGCGTACTCCCGCGCCACCCCACGCATCGAGAAGCAGTACCCCCGGTCGGGGGTGACGTTGATCTCCAGCACCTGCTCGCCGATGCCGAGCAGGGCACGGGCGTCGGCGCCGGGGACGGCCTCGTCGGCGCTGACACCGAGCCGGGTGAGCACGATGATCCCCGAGTGGTCCTCGCCGATGCCCAGCTCGCGCGCCGAGCAGATCATGCCGTCGGACGTGTGCCCGTACGTCTTGCGCGCGGTGATGGGGAACGGCCCGGGCAGCACCGCTCCCGGCAGCGCGACGACCACCAGGTCGCCCGCCTCGAAGTTGTGTGCACCGCAGACGATGCCGCGCGGTTCGCCCGCACCGACGTCGACCAGGCACCAGTTGATCGTCTTGCCGTTCTTCTGCGGCTCGGGCGTGCGCTCCAGCACCCGCCCGACGACGAGCGGGCCCGTGACGTCGCCCGCGACGTGCACCGCCTCCTCCTCGAGGCCGACGCGCACCAGATCCGCCGCCAGCTGCTCCGCGGTCAGCCCGGCGGGCAGCACGACGTGGTCGCCCAGCCAGGTCAACGGGACGAGCACCATCTCAGACCACCGCCCGGAACTGCTCGGAGAAGCGCACGTCGCCCTCGACGATGTCGTGCATGTCCGCGATCGAGTGCCGCAGCATCAGCGTGCGCTCGATCCCCATGCCGAACGCGAACCCCGAGTACTCGTCGGGATCCACCCCGCACGCCCGCAGCACGTTGGGGTTGACCATCCCGCAGCCTCCCCACTCGATCCAGCCCGGCCCGCCCTTCTTCTGCGGGAACCACAGGTCCATCTCGGCGCTCGGCTCCGTGAACGGGAAGAACGACGGGCGTAGCCGCGTGCGCGCCTCGGGACCGAACATCGAGCGCGCGAAGTGGTCCAGCGTGCCGCGCAGGTGGGCCATCGTCAGGCCGCGGTCCACGGCCAGGCCCTCGACCTGGTGGAACACCGGGGTGTGGGTCGCGTCCAGGGCGTCGGTGCGGAACACCTTGCCGGGGCAGACGATGTAGACCGGCAGCTCGCGCGCCAGCAGGCTGCGGGCCTGGACGGGCGAGGTGTGCGTGCGCAGCACGAGGCCCGAGCCGGGCGGGTCGACGAAGAACGTGTCCTGCATCTGCCGGGCCGGGTGGTCGACGCCGAAGTTCAGCGCGTCGAAGTTGAACCACTCGACCTCCACCTCGGGGCCTTCCGCCACCTCCCAGCCCATCGCGACGAACACGTCGCCGATGCGCTCCATGAGCGCCTGGAGCGGGTGCCGGGCGCCGAGCGGCACCCGGTCGGTCGGCAGCGTGAGGTCCACCCCCTCCTCGACGAGCACCCGCGCGTCGCGCACCAGCGTCAGCTCGCCCTCGCGCGCAGCGAGGGCGGCCATCAGGGCGCCGCGCGCCTGCCCGACGAGCCGGCCGGCGGCGGGCTTGTCCGCCGGGGCGAGGGCGCCGATGGCCCGGTTGGCCAGGGCCAGCGCCGAGCGCTCACCGGTGTGGGCCTGCCGAACGGCGTGCAGCGCGGGCAGGTCGTCGGCGGCCGCGACAGCGGCCAGCGCCTCGTCCAGCGCGGCCTCGACCGCCTCGGCGTCGAGCGGGGACAGCGTGTGGGACATCGGGGTTCTCCAGGGCGGGACGGTGACCGCCGGCCCGCGCACGGCGGGGGCGGCGCGGTGCGGCGCACGCGCCGCGACCAGCAGCGAAGTCTACCGGCGCGGGTCCCACGGCCGGCGGCGCGTCCAGCGTCAACCGAGCTGATGCCCCGCGCGGCGCGTGTACAGCGGGCCGCCGCCCCGGCCCGCGCCGGGCTGGGACTGCACGAGCAGCAGCTGTTCGACGGTCCACGACGGTCCCTCGTACACCGCCAGGGCATGCACCAGCGCGGACAGGCCGGGGCCGTCGCGGTCCGCGGAGCGCCCCCGACGACCCTCCGGGCGCACGGGCCGCGCGGGTCTGGCCGCCCGGCCGACGGTGAGGTGCGGACGGGACCGGGTGTCGAGTGCCGCCTCGCCGTCGGCCCGCGCACCCCGGACGACGAGGGCGCCGACGGCGACGCTCGCCGCACCGAGGGTTCGGTGCGGCGCCAGGTCGCCGGCAACCCCCACCCACAGGGTGCGATGCGCGAACGCCCCGGCGCCGCGCAGGTGCAGCCGGTAGGGCGGCGTCTGGGCCGCGGCGCCGGCCAGCGCGTCGTCGAGCGCCGGGAGTGCCCCCTCGGGCACCTCGCCGTAGAAGGCCAGCGTCACGTGCCACGTCTCGCGGGCGGACCACCGCACCGGCCCGTCGGCTGCGCCCGGCAGCGTGCCGCGCACCGCACCGAGCGCCAGGTCGAGGTGGTCGAGGACCTCCTCCGGCGGCCGGACCGCCGCGAACAGGCGCACCGCTAGCCCTGCCCTACCGGGTGCGGCGCTGCGCCCGCGCCGACGCGTACAGGCAGACCGCGGCCGCGGTGGCAAGGTTGAGCGACTCCGCGCGGCCGTGGATCGGCACCCGGACGGCGGCGTCGGCCCCGGCTAGCGCGTCCTCGTCCAGGCCCCAGGCCTCGTTGCCGAACAGCCACGCGGTGGGGGCGGCCAGGTCCACCCGACGCCCACCGCCGAGCTCGACCGCGCCGTCGAGCAGGTCGTCGAGGTCGAGCGTGCCGCGTCCGTCGGCGGCCAGCACGGTCAGGCCCGCCGCGCGCAGCGCGGCCACGGTCTCCGCGAGACGCAGCCCGGGCACGACCGGCAGGTGGAACGACGACCCCGCCGCGGCGCGGACCACCTTGGGCGCGAGCACGTCGACGCTGGCGTCCGAGAGCAGCACCGCGTCCGCGCCCGCGGCGTCGGCCGCGCGCAGCACGGTGCCGGCGTTCCCGGGGTCGCGCACGTGCGCGAGGACGGCCACCAGCCGGGGCGCTGCGGCGAGCACGCCGGCCAGGTCCCGATCGTCCGGCACGGCCACCGCCACGACACCCTGGGCGTCGCCGCTCATCGCCGCCAGCACCTGCACGGTGCCGCGCCGCACCGGCAGGCCCGCAACGAGCGCGGTCGACTCGATCTCCGGGTACCGGTCAGCGGCCTCGTCGGACAGGTACACCTCACGGACCAGCCGCGGGGTGCAGGTGACCGCCTCGCGCACGGCCTGCGGTCCCTCGACGAGGTACCGGCCGCTACGTCGACGTGCAGAACGCCCGGCCAGGGCCCGGACGGCCAGCACCCGCTCGGCGCGGGGGTTGGTCAGTCCAGGTCCCGTGGCCGGGCGTCCGGAGAGGTGCGGTGCGCTCACGCAGCCGAGGGCGCGTTGACGTCCTCGGGCAGCGCGTCCTTGGCCAGCTGGACCAGGGCAGCGAACGCGGCGGCGTCGTTGACGGCCAGCTCGGCCAGCATCCGACGATCCACCTCGATGCCCGCGAGCTTGAGGCCCTGGATCAGGCGGTTGTACGTCAGGCCCTGTGCCCGCGCTGCCGCGTTGATCCGCTGGATCCACAGCTTGCGGAAGTCGCCCTTGCGCGCCTTGCGGTCGCGGTAGGCGTACACGAGGGAGTGGGTGACCTGCTCCTTGGCCTTGCGGTACAGCCGCGAGCGCTGCCCGCGGTAACCGCTGGCCCGCTCGAGGGTTGACCGGCGCTTCTTCTGGGCGTTGACCGCCCGCTTCACGCGTGCCACGTGATGCTCCTTGCTCGTTCGGGCTCGTCGTGACCGAGGCGCCCCGTGGGGCGCACCCAGGTCACCGACCGAGCAGCTTCTTGATCTTGGGGGTGTCGGCGGGCGAGACCACCACGTCGCCGGCGAGGCGGCGCGTGCGGCGACTCGACTTGTGCTCGAGCAGGTGCCGGGCTCCGGCGCGCTCGCGCATGATCTTCCCGGTGCCGGTCACGCGGAAGCGCTTCTTCGCCCCCGAGTGCGTCTTGTTCTTCGGCATGGCTGCCGTCTCTCCTCATCGATCGCGCCGCACGGACGTGCGGCTCGTGGCGTGCGGGTGCGCCGGACCGGCGGACCTGCGTCGTGTGTGTCAGCCGGCCCCCTCGGTGGGTGCCTGCCCGCGCGGGGTGGCGGGCTTCGCGCGGGCCGTCGGCGTGGCGCGCGGACCCGGACGAGGCGTCGCCGGGCGGGGTGCTGCCGGCGTGTCCGCCGAGGTGGTCGACGCCGTCGTCGCCGTCGTGGTCGCCGACCGGGTGGCCGACGAGGTCCGCGGCGCGGACGTGCCGGTCGAGGCCGAGGCGGACCGTGACCCACCGCCGGCGCTCGTGGCGGCCGACCGGGTCGCCGTGCTGGGGCGGGACGCCGGAGCGGGCCGCGGGCTCGGTGCCGGACGGGGCGCCGGACGGGTCGGCGTCGCGGCAGCAGGCGTCGCGGCAGCAGCCGGGGCATCCGGGGCGACGACAGCAGCCGGGGCATCCGGGGCGACGACAGCAGCCGCGGCCTCCGGCGCGACCACATCGGCCGGGGCCACGCTGGCCGCCGCGGCGGTCGCGTCAACACTCACCGCGGTCTCGGGCTCCGGGCTCGGTGCAGCCGGAGTGGCCGTCCGCGCCGGTGTCCGGGTGGCGACGGTCGGCGCGGAAGCAGTGGTAGCGATCGGCGCGGCGTCGGGCGCGGGCACGGCGTCGGATGCGTCCTGCGGCACCGGAACCCTGGCCGTCTGCGTCTGCGCCGCACGGCGCTGCTCGGTCTTCTTCTTCGTCGGGCCGAGCACCATGATCATGTTGCGGCCGTCCTGCTTCGGCATCGACTCGATGAAGCCGAGTTCCACGACGTCGTCGGCCAGCCGCTGCAGGAGGCGCACGCCCATCTCGGGGCGCGACTGCTCGCGCCCGCGGAACATGATCATCACCTTGACCTTGTCGCCGCCCTTGAGGAACCGCTCGACATGCCCCTTCTTGGTGGCGTAGTCGTGCGGGTCGATCTTCAGGCGGAACCGGATCTCCTTGAGGATCGTGTTCGTCTGGTTCCGGCGCGCCTCACGGGCCTTCATGTCGGCCTCGTACTTGAACTTGCCGAAGTCCATGATCTTCACGACCGGCGGACGCGCGTCGGGCGCGACCTCGACGAGGTCGAGATCGGCGTCCTGCGCCAGGCGCAGGGCGTCCTCCACGCGGACGATGCCGACCTGCTCGCCGTTGGGGCCGACCAGTCGGACCTCGGCGACGCGGATCCGATCGTTGATGCGGGGCTCGCTGATGTGGTGCTCCTCGGTGTCGTCGACCAGGCCACCAGGAACGGGAAAGGCCCCCGCCCTGGGCACAGGCGGAGGCCATGGTCAACCCGCGCCGCGCGCATGCACGCAGCTGGCCCACGTCGAGAACGCGCGCCTGCGGAACCGGACCCGGTTCCTGTCGACGGCGTGAACCGTACGTCGGAACCCAGGTGGGAGTGGCCTCCACTTGTGCACCCGGCGCTCAGCACACCGGGTCAGTCGAGGGCAAGGCTACCAGAGGACCCGCGGCCCGCCGGCAGGCGCCTGCCGGTCTGCGAGGATCGGACCATGCCCCACACACCTGAGGAGCCCGCGCCCACCGGTCCCGCCCCCGCGGACCCAGTCCGGGACGCGGCCACCGGCCCGACCAGGGACATCGCCGACGTCGCGGCGGTCCAGGTGATCACCACCGCCGCGGTCCACCTCATGAGCGCCGCCGCGGTCAAGTGCGGGCTTGCCGAGGACGGCCCGGACGGCACCGGCGCCGACTACCTCGACCTCGACGAGGCACGCAAGCTCATCACGGCCCTCGCGGGCCTCGTCACGGCCTCCGCACCCGACCTGGGCAACCAGCACGCCCGTTCCCTGCGCGACGGTCTGCGTTCGCTGCAGCTGGCGTTCCGTGAGGCGTCCCCGTTCCCCGACCCGCCGGGCGAGGGCCCCGGCGAGGCGCTGACCGGTCGGGTCTGACCGTCCTCGGCCGACGGTGACGGCGGCGCCTGCTGCTCGCGGCGCGGCGCTGGACGCATGACGAACGAGCGACGGGGCGTTCGGGCGGTGCCCCACGTCCCTATCCTGGCCGGGTGAGCAACGTCGACCGGGGTCCCGCGACGCCGGACCGGTTCGCGCCGTCGGGCCCGCCGCCGATGCCGGGGCCGTCCTGGTTGCCGGCGGTGCAGCCCGCGTCCGGGCCGCCCCTTCCGCCGCCGCCACCACCACCACCCGCACCCGCCTCGGCGCCGGGCGAACCGGCACCGACGCGGCCGAGGCGTCGGGTCGCGGTCGTCGTGCTCTCGGTCCTGCTCGTGGCCTCGCTGACCGCCGGCGGCCTCACCGTCGCCTATCTGCTGCGCACCACCGCCGCGTGGCAGGACACCGCCGCCCAGTGGGAGCACGTCGCGCGCGTGCACGGCGCTGAGGTCGCCGAGGCGCAGGCCGATCTCGCGGCGACGAGGGAGCAGCTGGCCACGGCGCAGACGCGGATCACCCAGCTGGCCGACGAGAAGGCGCAGCTGGGCGACGAGTCCGCGGCCACCCAGCAGCTCGCCGACTACCAGGCACGGATCTCCCGGGCCGCCGGCGACGTCGCCACCGCTCTCGCCACCTGCATCGACGGCCAGCAGAACCTCATCGGCTACCTGCAGAACCCGCAGCTCTACGACGCCGCGGCCCTGGCCAGCTTCCGCGCCGATGTCGATCAGTACTGTGGTGCGGCGCGCGACGCCAACGCCGCGCTGCAGGCGGAGCTCACCCGGTGAGGAGCCGCGTCGTCGTCGCCGTGATCGGCACCGCGCTCCTGGCCGGCTGCTCGATGCTGCCGGCGATGCCGGACCCGGTGCCGACGAGCGTCGTCCCTCCGGTGGGCACGGCAGGGTCCCAGCTGTCGCCCGACGGGTTCGACGCCGTCCAGCGGATGGCCGTCCGGATCCGCAACGTCGGCTGCGGCACCTTGTCCACCGGCTCGGGATTCGCGGTCGACGCGCACACGCTGGTGACGAACAAGCACGTCGTCGCCGACTCCGCCGAGCTCGAGATCGCCACCTACGACGGGCGTGACATCCGGGCGACCGCGGCGAGCACGGCCCTGCTCGCGGACCTGGCGATCGTCGTCACCGCCGAGCCGCTGCCCTACGCTCCCCAGCTGGCGGACGCCGACCCGGTGCAGGGCGATCCGGTCACGGTGGTCGGGTACCCGCTGGGCGGCGAGCTGACGGTCACCGACGGGACCATCGTCGGCGCGGAGGAGGACCCGCTGCAGGCGACGCTCGGCACCGTGCTCATCACCGACGCCCAGGTCGAGCCCGGCAGCTCCGGCTCCGCGGTGCTGGACGCCGACGGGCGCGTGGTGGGCGTCGTGTACGCGAAGAGCCAGTCCGGGTACAGCTACGTGGTGCCCGTGAGCACGCTGAAGGCCATGCTGAACGACACGTCGGCGTTCTCACCGGCACCCACCTGCACCGGCTGACCTCGGAGCACCCATGAGCGAGCACGGTTTCGACACCTCCGCCTACATCGACGCGACGCGTGACGCGCTCTCGGTGCGCCGCGTGTTCGGCGACGCCTACCAGCGCGACCGTGTCCTGGTCATCCCCGTCGCCCGCGTGTGCGGGGGCGTGGCGGCCGGCGCCGGGGACGGGCACGGCCCACGGCCCAGCTCGCTGCGCAGGATGCGCCGCCGCCACACGCCCGCGGCCACCGCGTCCGACGAGACCATCGGTGGGAAGGACGGCGACGTCCCGCCGGACGACGACGAGGTGCTCGGCGGCGGCTCGGGCGGCGGCGGCATGCACGCCGTCCACGTCCGGCCGCTCGGCGTGTACGTCGTCGACGACGGCGGCGTGCACTGGCAGCCGACGGTCGACGTCAACCGGGCCATCCTCGTCGGCCAGGTCGTCGGCGCCTGGGTGCTGGCGGTCGGCGCGGTGGCGTGGGCCTGCCGCGGCTGGCGCCGGGGCCGCTGCCGCTGACTAGCTGTCCGCGCGCAGCCGGAGCTCCAGGCCGTCCACCCGGTCGGCCGTGGTGGCGTCACCGGCCAGGGCGGCGCCGACCCTGGCCAGCACGTCGTCCAGGGCCTGGCGGTCGAGCCCCGGCCGCAGGGTGAGCTCCACCGCCACCTCGGCGCGGGTTCCCGGTCGGACGTCGACCGCCCGCACCTCGGGCACCGCTGCCAGCGCGCGGGCGACGGCCTCGGCGACGGGCCCCGCGACCTGGCCGTGACGGACCGCCGGCTCCCACGTCACCCCCTGCGCCAGGGCGACGACCGCCGGCCGCGGCACGACGACGGGCACCGGTCCCGCCGGGTCG
>Ga0302299_10002178_pt1 | contig 11928 bp, 10 predicted proteins | sample III_Fen_N3_4_FD_198795 | JGI IMG/M metagenome (GOLD analysis project Ga0302299, IMG submission 198795) | Peat permafrost microbial communities from Stordalen Mire near Abisko, Sweden - III_Fen_N3_4 | ecosystem: Environmental > Terrestrial > Soil > Wetlands > Permafrost | place: Sweden: Abisko...
GGGGGTCGAGCTCAGCGTGATGTCAGGAAACTCCGGCGGCGCGGGCGCGTTCGCGCTCCCGCTGCAGCGTGCTGTTGGAACGGCCGTAACTGAAATAGATCACCAGGCCGATGGCGAGCCAGATCGCCAGGCGCAGCCAGGTATCGAGCGGCAGCGTCGCCATCAGGCCGACGCAGGCCACCACCCCGAGAATTGGTACCACCGGCATGAACGGCACCTTGAACGGGCGCTCGAGATCGGGGCGCTTCTTCCGCAGGATGATGACCCCGATGCAGACCAGCGCAAATGCGAGCAGCGTGCCGATGTTCACCAGCTGCCCCAGGATCTGGAGCGGCAGGAAGCCCGATGCAAGCGATACCGCCACGCCCGTGAACATCGTCGAGAGGTATGGCGTGCGATACGTCGGGTGCACCTTGCTGAACCAGCCGCCGATGAGCCCATCCCGCGACATGGCGTAGAACACCCGGCTCTGCCCCAGCATCTGTACCAGGACCACTGAAGCCAGGCCGAGCACCGCGCCCACGTCGATGGAGACGCGAAGCCAGTTCGGGGCGCCGGTACGCTGCATCGCCAGCGCCATCGGCGCAGGCACGTTGAGCTCGGTGTACGACACCATGCCGGTCAGCACCGCCGAAACCACCACGTACAGGATGGTGCAGACCACCAGCGAGCCGAGGATGCCGATCGGCATGTCGCGCTGGGGGTTCTTCGCTTCCTGTGCGGCGGTGCTCACGGCATCGAAACCGATGTACGCGAAGAACACGAGCCCGGCGCCGCGCAACACACCCGACCAGCCGAACTCGCCCCAGACACCGGTGTTCGGCGGGATGTACGGCTTCCAGTTGGATGGTGTCAGGTGCATCACACCCCACCCGACGACCACCAGGATGATGCCCACCTTCAGGAACACGATCAGGTTGTTCAGGTCGGCCGATTCCTTGATGCCCACCACCAGGACGGCCGACATCAGCAGCGATATGAAGATCGCCGGCAGGTTGATCAGCGAGCCAGTCGCGTTCCATCCCACGTGCACACATCCCGCAACCGCCGCCTGCACGTTCGGGTTGGTGCACCACTGGAACGGCGCCTGGGCCAGCGCGGCCGGCATGTGAAGGCCGAAGATGTCGAGCAGGCTCGCGAGGTGACCCGACCAGCCGACCGCGACCGTCGCCGCGCCCATGGCATACTCGAGCACCAGGTCCCAGCCGATGATCCACGCCACCAGCTCGCCCATCGTGGCATACGAGTAGGTGTAGGCACTGCCGGCCACCGGCACGGTGCTCGCCATCTCGGCGTAGCAGAGGCCGGCGAGCGTGCAGGCGACGCCCACGATGACCATGGAGATCGGGACGGCCGGGCCGGCGTGCAGCGCCGCGGCGACGCCGGTGAGGACGAAGATCCCGGCGCCGATGATGGCACCAATGCCGAGGAAGACGAGGTTCGCCGCCGACAGGGTACGCCGCAGCCCGCCGCCTTCCTCACCCGCATCGGCTTCCGCGCGCAAGGCCGCGATCGACTTGGTCGCCCAGATGCTCATGACCGTGCCTCCGGCAGGGATCTCACGACTGTCGACTCACGACTCACGACTCACGACTTACTTCGAGTAGTTCGGCGCCTCGCGCGTGATCGTCACATCGTGTGGATGCGACTCACGGAGGCCGGCGGTGGTGATCTGGACCATCTCCACGTCGCGCTGCAGCGACGCGATGTCTGCCACACCGCAATAGCCCATGCCGCTGCGAAGGCCACCGACCATCTGGAAGAGCACGTCGCCCACCGGGCCGCGATAGGGCACCCGGCCCTCGATGCCTTCCGGCACCAGCTTCGACGGGGACATCTCGCCATCCTGGAAGTACCGGTCGGCCGACCCATCCTGCATCGCCGAGAGGCTGCCCATGCCGCGGATCATCTTGAACCGGCGGCCCTCCGCGAGCACCGATTCGCCCGGGCTTTCCTCGGTGCCCGCCAGCATCGATCCCATCATGACGCAGGACGCGCCGGCCGCCAGGGCCTTCACGATGTCACCGGAATACTTGACGCCGCCATCGGCCACGATCGGCACATCGCCGGCGCCGCGCACGGCATCCATGACCGCGGTGATCTGCGGCACGCCGACGCCCGTCACCACGCGCGTGGTGCAGATGCTGCCCGGCCCGATGCCCACCTTGACCGCGTCGACGCCGCGGCGCACGAGTTCCCGCGCGCCTTCTTCGGTCGCGACATTGCCGGCGACCAGCTGCACGTCGGGGAATCCCTGGCGAATGGCATCGACGGTCATGAGGACGCCGTCGCTGTGGCCATGCGCCGAGTCGATGACGAGCACGTCGACCCCGGATTGCACCAGCGCGGCGGCGCGGGTGTGCGCCTCCGGGCCCGTGCCCAGCGCGGCGGCGACGCGCAGCCGGCCGTGCTGGTCCTTGTTCGCGTCGGGATGTTCGCGGCGCTTGAAGATGTCCTTCACCGTGATGAGCCCGCGGAGCACGCCCTGGGCGTCGACCACCGGCAGCTTCTCGATGCGGTGCTTCGCCAGGATGCGCTCCGCCTCGTCGAGCGTGGTGCCGACCGGGGCGGTGACGAGGCGGTCCTTCGTCATGGCGTCGCGGATCGGCTGGTCGAGGTTCCGCTCGAACTGGAGGTCGCGATTGGTGATGATGCCGATGAGCCGGCCCTCGCCGTCCACGATCGGCACGCCGGAGATCTTGAACCGCCGCATGAGCCCGTGGGCCTCGCGCAGCGGCCGGTCCGCGCCGAGCGTGATCGGGTTCATGATCATCCCGCTCTCGCTGCGCTTGACCCGGTCGACCTCCGCCGCCTGGCGATCGATCGACATGTTCTTGTGCAGCACGCCGATGCCACCGGCGCGGGCCATGGCAATCGCCATGTCGGCCTCGGTGACGGTGTCCATGGCGGCGGCGACGAACGGGATGTTGAGCGGGATGGTGCGGGTGAAGCGGCTGACGATCGAGACATCGCGCGGGTGCACGCTCGAGTGCCGGGGCATGAGCAGCACGTCGTCGAACGTGAGCGCGATACCGGGTCGAATTCGACTCATGTGAGGCGCTGGCGGACGGGGGACTGGCTGGCGAATCGATTGTCTGGCGGACTGGGTGGCAACATCCTGAAGCCTACGCCCCGGGACACCCTAAATCAAGCCAAGCGGGTCACGAAAGGAGCCCGCCGGGATCGCCCGGGCCGTCGTCGTGCTGTGCCCGCGGGAAGCTCCGCGGAGCAGCCGCGCCGAAGACCGCGACGCTCCGGAGATCCCGGTCAATCGCGATCAGGAGTTCGTCGAGCTCCTCGATCGCCTTCTTGAGGGCGTGCCGGAACATGTAGCGGTAGCTGATGAAGCCGAGAGCGCCGGCGGCAAGCACGCCGCCCGCGAGGGGGAGCGCCAGTGCGGCGGCGGCCAGCCCGGCCTTCACCGCCGCCGTGAAGGCGATACCGCCGCCGATGGCGCCAGATCCACCAGTCCACCAGCGGCTGAACCGCCAGTTGGCCCGCACACCCGGCCGGAGGTCGCCATAGATCACGATCTCGGTACCGCCATCGCCCGCCAGCACGTGCAGCCGCACCTGCACCCGGCGCAGCTCGATCTGCTCCATGCGATAGCCAAACATCGACACGCCCTGTGGCGAGACGAGCGTGCCGGAGAGGAACCCCGGCAGGTCGAACAACAGGATGCCGCCATCGAGCGGGTGGCCGCCCTGGGTCTCGATGAAGCGCATGTTGTACGGGTGACCCGGCGCGATCCGGCCCAGCGCCTCGAGCACGCGGGCGGGCGCCGCGCGGATCACCCGGGATACCGACACGCTGCGCTGGCTGGACCCGAGTGCCACAGTAGCCGCGCGATCTTCCCAGTCGCTCAGCACCGGCGCCCCGCTGCTGCCGCTCGACGACGGCAACTCGGCCAGCGCGAGCGCCACGAACTCGTCGCCGATTCCCACCTCCGCCGCCGCCGCGGCCACATCGGCAAGCCGGTAGCCATCCGTCGGCACGGCCCCGCCCGGCGCGTCCGGCAGCAGTTCCTTCCGGGATCGCGCCTCGATGCGGCTCGCCGCCTCCATCTGCAGCTGCGCCGCCCGGAGCCACACCGCCTGGGCCTGCTGGGCGCTCAGCACCTGGTCGACCGCGATGCCGCCCGCGGGCGTCACTGACGCCTCCTGCTCCATCGCGGCCGCCAGGGCGGCGGCGAGCGCTTCGCCCGAGGGATAGCGCTCGTCGGGCGCCTTCGCGAGCGTGCGGTCGATGACGCGCGCGAGGCTCTCCGGAACATCGGGGGCCACGTCGCGCAGCCGCGGCGCCGGCTTCGTCGCATGCATCACCAGGACGGCGCCTGGCGCAGCGGCCGTGAATGGCAGCTGGCCCGATAGCGCCTGGAATCCGATGACCCCAAGCGCATACAGGTCGCTTCGCCCGTCGATTGCGTCGCCCGTGGCCTGCTCCGGGCTCATGTAGTGCACCGAGCCCAGCACGTGCCCCTCCTGCGTAAGCGACGTCGCACGCGAATCGCGCGCGATCCCGAAGTCGGTGACGAGGACCCGGCTCGTCGCGCGCTCCAGCATCACGTTTTCCGGCTTGATATCCCGGTGAATGACCCCGCGCGCATGGGCGTAGGCCAGCGCCCAGGCTACCTCGCGAAGGATGCGCACCGCCTCCGCGGGTGACAGGCGTCCGCGCGACTTGATATGATCGGCCAGCGTTTCCCCGTCCACGAAGCCCATGGCGAAGAACGCGAAGCCGCCGGTTTCGTCGGCGTGATAGATCGGCACGATGTTGGGATGGGACAGCTGGGCCGCGGTGCGGGCCTCGCGCAGGAAGCGTTCGCGCAACTCCGGAGAACGGGCGAGGTCGGGTGGCAGCACCTTGAGCGCAACCTGGCGCTCGAGCCGCAGCTCGCGCGCCAGGTAGACGACCCCCATGCCGCCCCGGCCGAGTTCACGCTCCAGCCGGTATCGCCCGTCCAGCGCCTCAACGAGTCCAGGGAGAGCGTCTGGCAGTTCACCCGCCCTCCCCGCCCTACCCGCCTTACTCGCCTCCGCAGGTGCTGAATCTGCGCTCATCTACGATCAGCGCGCCGCCACAGCAGGTACACCGGGACGCCCAGCGCCACGATCAGCAGCCCGAACGCGGAGAACTTCCGCTTATCGGGATCCACCAGCAGGACCACCAGCAGGAACGCGATCGACAGGATGTAGAGCGCCGGCACCACCGGGTACCCGAACGCCTTCACCGGGCGCGGCAGGTCGGGCTGCAGCCGCCGGAGCCGGAACAGCGCCACCGTGGTGAGCAGGTAGAAGATGAGCGCGGCGAAGATGACGTAGTCGAGCAGCTGTCCGTAGGTGCCGGTGAGGCAGAGGGCCATCGCCCAGGCCGCCTGGGCCAGCAGGCCGAACGTCGGCGTGTGGCGGGTCGGGTGCAGCGTGCCGGCCGGCTTGAAGAACAGCCGGTCGCGCGCCATCGCGTAGTAGACCCGCGGTCCCGCCAGGATGAGGCCGTTGTTGCAGCCGAACGTGGAGATGAGGATTGCGATCGCCATGACGATGGCGCCCGTCGGCCCGATCACGGCCTCGAGCGCCGCCGTGCCCACGCGATCCTGCGCCGCGAAGCTGATGCCGCGCTCGAACGCGTCGGCGCCGTTGGGCTGGCCCCCGAACGGCAGCACGTTGAGGTACGCCACGTTGGCGAGGATGTACAGCAGGCTCACCAGGCCGGTGCCGTAGGCAAGCGCCCGCGGCAGGTTCTTCCGCGGCTCGCGCACTTCCGCCGCCGCAAAGGTCACGTTGTTCCATGCGTCACTGGAGAAGAGCGAGCCCACCATCGCCGCTCCCACCACCGGGAGCATCGCCAGGCCCCACGACTTGGCACCCCAGAAAGTGTCGAAGTTCATCGCCGAAATGGCCGGCTGCCGGAAGATGAACAGGCCGAGCATGATGAGCGCGACCAGGGCACCCACCTTGGCCACGGTGAACACCGTCTGGATCGCGGCACCGAGCCGCACCCCGCGCATGTTCACGAGCGTGAGGAGCGCGATCATCACCACCGCCACGATCCGCTGGTTCGAGAGGCCCAGTTCGATCGTGCCCCCCGGCAGGTTGAGCGACCCGAGCTTGAGGAACACCTCCGGCGTCACCGAGGGCACCAGCACCGCGAGGAACTTGGCGAACGCCACCGCCACGGCCGCGATCGTACCGGTCTGGATGACCGTGAACAGCGTCCAGCCGTAGAGAAATCCGGCGGCGGGCGACAGCCCCTCACGCAGGAAGACATACTGGCCACCCACGTTCGGCAGCATCGCCGCGAGCTCGGCGTACGCCAGCGCCCCCGCCAGCGTCATCAGCCCCGTGAGCACCCACACCAGCAGCAGGCCCCCAGGTCCCCAGCCGGCCACCTGCCGGCTGATGTCGGCCGATACAATGAAGATGCCCGAGCCGATCATGGAGCCGACGACAAGTGACGTCGCGGCGAGTGGGCCGATGCCGCGGACAAACTGGTCGCGGTCCGGCGCGGAGGACGCGTCGTGCGGGCTGGTCATGAGTTGGTGGCGGGTGAGAGTGGGCAGTGAGCGGAGGCGCGAGCCTCAGCTCGCGCTTTCACGTGGCGGTTCCAGCTTCTCGGGCGCCTTCGGCGCCGGTGCCGCCGGACGGCTCGGCGGTGCCTGCGCCACGTTGATCGCCTCGTCCACCACCGCCTGGCCCGCCGCCGCGAGGCCCTTCATCACCTTGGTGGCGCTGTCCATCAGGCCCATCGTGCCGGAGATCGCCTGGATCGGGAGCTTCCCGGCGCGCATCGTGTCCTCCACCGTCTCGGTGATCTTGGCAAGGAATCCGGTGGGCCGCTGCCGCTCCGCATAGCGGCTCTCGAGGAACTCCACGAAATCGAGCACCTGGTATGCCCGGTCATCGGGCAGGGTGTCGAGCGCGCGCAGGATGCGTTGCTTGAGCAGGTCGTTCATTGGTGCCTCCGGGGTGGCCGCCACTACGCTGCCAGGCCTGAAAAGTGTCCAACTCATCACTCCCCCGCCATTCCGCCGACCACTACCCGCCCTACCCGCCCTACCCGCCCTACCCGCCTTCAAACCCTACTCACCAGCTCCACACTCCCCGGCTCGTCCTGCCTCGGGGCATTCTCGCGCTTGGTGAGCAGCTGCTTGAGCAGGATGGGCGCGAGGAACGTCGTGGCCATCACCATCATGGCGCACGCGGCGAAGAGCTTGTCATCCAGCACGCCCTTGGTAACGCCGGCGGTCGCAAAGATGAGCCCCACCTCGCCCCGCGGGATCATTCCCACCCCGATGACGAGCTTCCGGCCCTTCCACCAGAAGGGTGCCCACCCCGCCACGACCTTCCCGACGACGGCGCACGCGATCAGGATGCCCCCGACCAGGAGCACTCGCGGGTCGGCGAACGCACGGACATCCACCAGTGCGCCGACGTTCACGAAGAAGAGCGGCACGAAGAAGTACCCCATGCGCACCACGCCCTCCTCGATCTGGTGCGCCTGCGGGGTGGGGGCGAAAAGGAGGCCGGCGGTGAATGCGCCGATGATCATGGCGGATCCCAGCTGGTCGGCCAGCACGGCGATGGTGAAGGCCAGCGTGAGCGCCATCACCGGCAGTGACGCCGGCTTGCCGTGCCGCGCGATCAGGCGCACCAGCGGCGGCACCAGCCGCCCGCCCAGCATCACCGCCGCAACGATGAACCCGAACGCCGTGAGCGTGTTGCGCACGACGCCGCCCAGTGTCACCGAACCGCCCGCCACCACATCGCTCACGACCGCCAGGATGATGAGGCCGATCACGTCGTCGATGACCGCCGCGCCGAGCACGACCTGGCTTTCCGGGTCCTGCAGGCGGCCCAGGTCTGACAGCACTCGTGCAGTGATGCCGACGGACGTGGCTGTGAGCGTGGCACCCAGCACCAGGTCGGCGAGTGGCGGCAGCCCCAGCGCGCGCGCCGAGAAGTAGCCGAGGGAGAACGGAACGAACACGCCCACCATTGCCACGGCGAACGCGGCCGGCCCCACCTTGAGCATCTTCCGGAGATCGGTCTCGAGGCCGATCTGGAAGAGCAGGATCACCACGCCGATCTCGGAAAAGGCCTGGATGACCGATTGGTGCGGGTCCACCAGCGCGAACACCGACGGCCCGAGCATCACCCCGGCGAGAAGTTCGCCGATCACCGCGGCCTGACCGACGCGTTCGCAGAGGTCGCCGAGAACCTTGGCCAGCGCGAGCATGGCCGCCAGCACCAGCAGCAGGTGCGTGGTTTCGGAGGCCCCTGCTGTCGCCGCGAGGTTGAGCAGCATCAGTGTCCGGCGCTGTCCACGACCGCTACCAGCTCCGCCACGGGGGTGGGGAGGTAGCGCGTGCTCGCGGCTCGAATGGTGACGCGGAGGGTCAGTTCGGCAAGCGGCGGCAGCGCCTTGAAGCGCGGCACCGCCGTGCGTGGCAGCATCACGTACACGAAGCCGGGCTCCGGCAGCGGCCCGCGCATCAGGAGGTATTGCTGGCCGGCGGGAATTTCCGGCCGCAGCTCATCGGCGGTCTGGACGCTCACGAGCTGCAGGCGCCAGTCGAGCGTCTTCCCCACGTATCGCGCGGGATCAGCGCGCACCTCGGCGGCCGACACGCCAAGCGTGGCGCTGCCGCTCTCCGGCCGCAGGTCGGACGCGCGCACCCACCCCTCGAACTGCACGCGCACCCACTCGCCACTCTGCCCGAGCACGCGACCCTTGGCGCCGAGCGCCAGGTTGCCGAGCGTGCCACTGCCCGGCTGCACGAAGATGTCCGATGGGTTGGCAAGTTCGACGGCATCCGGCAGGGCGGGACCGGCAGGTGGTGTCGCGACCGCCGCCGCAGGTGCGGATGGTTTCTTCGATTGCTGCGCAGAAAGCGGCGTCGCGAGGATCGCGCACACCGCCAGCGCGGCTGGATGCCAGCGGAAGGGAGGACTAGATTGCGGCGCTCCGAACACGATGGCCCATCTTAGACGGCGCGGAGAGGCATGTCAAACGACGTCGGGCATCGTGGACCGGTTGTACTCGTGGTGCTTGACGGGTGGGGTTACCGACCCGAGCGCGAGGGCAATGCCATCGCGCTCGCGCACGTGCCCACCTGGGATCGGCTCTGGAGCAGCTACCCGCGTACGCTGCTCGAGGCGAGCGGGCTCGCTGTCGGGCTCCCTGCCGGACAGATGGGCAACAGCGAGGTGGGCCACCTCAACCTTGGCGCCGGCCGCGTGGTGCCGCAGGATCTCGTGCGCATCTCGCAGAGCATCGAGCGGGGCGAGTTCTACCAGCTGCCGGTGCTGCAGGAACTCGGCGTCTGGCTCCGGCAGACCGGCGGCACGCTGCACCTGGTGGGGCTCCTCGGCCCTGGCGGCGTCCATGCGCTCGACCGCCACCTGCTCGCCTGCGTCGAGCTCGGCGTGCGCCTCAAGGTGCCGCACATCGCGATCCATGGATTCCTCGACGGGCGCGATTCCGCGCCCACGCTCGGCGCCGAAGTGGTACGCACGCTGCTGCTCGATATGCGGCGCGTGGCGGGCAGCCGCGTCGACATCGCCTCGCTCACCGGGCGGTACTACGGCATGGACCGCGACAAGCGGTGGGACCGCACCCGGGCGGCCTATGACGCCATCGCGCATGGCGTCGGCATCGCGGCGGAACATCCGGTGCTCGCGGTGCAGGCGGCCTACCAGCGCGGGGAAACCGACGAGTTCGTCCGGCCGCTCGTGCATCATCGCAACGGGTTGCCGGTGGCGACGGTCAAGGATGGCGACGGCATCTTCTTCTTCAATTACCGGAGCGACCGGATGCGCCAGATCGTCGCCGCCCTGGGCGTGGATGGCTTTGCCGGTTTCGACACCGGCCGTCGGCCGGCGATCCGTTGTGCCACCATGACGCAATACGACCAGACGTTTCCCATACCCCAGGCATTCCCGCCATTCACGCTGGCGCACATCCTGGCCGAAGTCCTGGCCGACAACGGACGCACCCAGGTTCGCACCGCCGAAACGGAGAAGTACCCGCACGTCACCTATTTCTTCAACGGCGGCTTCGAGCCACCCTACAAGGGCGAGGAGCGACTGCTGGTGCAGTCACCCCGGGTGGCCACCTACGACCTCGCGCCCGAGATGAGTGCGGCAGGCGTCACCGACGCGCTCTGCGGCGCGCTGACGAGGCGACAGCATGATTTCCTGCTCTGCAATTTCGCCAACGCCGACATGGTGGGTCACACCGGGGTCATGCCGGCGGTCATCAAGGCGGTGGAAACGGTGGACACCTGCCTCCAGCGCATCCTTGTGAGCGCGGAACAGGCCGGTGCCGCGGTGCTCGTCACCGCCGACCACGGCAATTGCGAGATGATGATCGATCCTGTGACCGGTGGGCCCCACACGGCGCACACCACGAACCCTGTTCCTCTCGTTGCCGTCACCGGGGGCGATGCGCCCCTTCGGTCCGGTGGCTCCCTTCGCGATGTCGCGCCCACGGTGCTCGGGCTCCTGGGTCTCGAACCCCCGGACGACATGACCGGTCGCGACCTCCGCTTCCCATGAGCTGCATGCGCCTCGCCCTTCTGCTCCTGCTTGCCGTTCCCGCCGCCCCTGCCATGGCGCAGGTCGGCCACAACCCGGCGAAGTCGCCCTATCGCGACATCCTCTACGACCAGAACATCACCGCGTACGCCAGTTACTTCGACGGCAGTGGCGGCACACTCGGCATCGGCGTGCACAATGGGTGGATGTACGGCATCCGGTACCAGCTGCGCGCCAACCGCTTCATCTCGTTCGGTCTCGGCGTGAGCTACGGCCCCGACCTCGAGCGGAACCTCATCGACCCCTTCGCGCCAGCTGGGGAGCGCGTGCTCGGGCCGGTGCAGATCCGCGTCTGGATACCCGAGGGGGTGCTGCAGTTCAACCTGACCGCCAACAAGAGCTGGCACCGCATCGCACCGTACGGCGGCTTCGGTTTCGGCGCGGGTTTCAGCTCTACGACCCCGCAGGATACCGTCTACCGGAGCAGCGTGCGGTTCGTGTTCACGCCCTATGCCGGCACGCGGCTCTTCATCGCGAACAACGTGGCCCTGCGTCTCGAGGCCCGCATGCCCCTGTACAAGATCTCCTATCCCCTTCAGTACACTGAGGGCGTCGAGCCGATCATCGGCACCGGCGGCGAGTGGGTCGCCTCGGGCTGGTTCCTTGCCGGGCTCAGCTACAACTTCTCGCTGAGCAAATGATTACCCGGAGCAGCCTGACGCGAACGGTGACATTCTTCGCGCTACACCACTTGCGCCGCGAAGATTGGAGTGACGCGCAGAACCTGGAGGCATTCGGTCCCCTCAGCGATCCCGCCGGCCACGGCCACGACTACTCCTGTACCGTGCGGGTGAGCGGCCCGCTCGTACATGGGATGGTGATGGACCTGGTCGAACTGGACCGGCTGCTCGACCTGGTCGTGCGTGCGCCCCTGGCGGGGCGCCACCTCAACCGGGAGGTGCCGGAGTTTGGGCGCGGAGGGACCCTCCCGACCTGTGAGGCGCTGGCCGACTACGTCTACCGGCGGCTCCTGCCCCGGCTTCCGGCGGAGCTGAACCTCGACCTCGTGCGAATCGCCGAGGACGCGACCCTGTCAGGCGAGGCGGGCAGCACCTGACCAGCGTGTGTCTCCTGGTCACCCGCCCGTCGTCCCCACGCAGGCACCGACCTGGAAAATCGAGAAGACCATGAGCAAGAGACTCCCCGTCCTCCTGCTGTCGCTGGCCGCCGCCTCGCTGGCGGCACCGCAATCCCTGGCGGCGCAGAAGCAGGGCGACCAGACCCGGCTGGTATTCACCGTCAGCGGCGGGTATGCGTTCGGGAGGGACCTCTGGAGCGTCGGGTCGCAGCCGGTCTTCCTCGACGGGCTCGACCTGTATGCACTCCAGCGCAA
>Ga0302299_10002179_pt1 | contig 11924 bp, 10 predicted proteins | sample III_Fen_N3_4_FD_198795 | JGI IMG/M metagenome (GOLD analysis project Ga0302299, IMG submission 198795) | Peat permafrost microbial communities from Stordalen Mire near Abisko, Sweden - III_Fen_N3_4 | ecosystem: Environmental > Terrestrial > Soil > Wetlands > Permafrost | place: Sweden: Abisko...
TAAACGCTATGGGATAATAATGATGGGTAGGCTTTTGGATAACATGCTTGCTAAATACCTATTAGATGAAGAAAAACCCCATGGGCTAAAGAAGTTGGTATCAATGCTCTTGCCAGAGTTTGATGGGTATGAAAAGAAAGTTAATGGTAAAGAAGGTGATGACGGGGAAAAGACAACAACCATTGCAAATGCAGACCTACAAACCCTATGCACATACTGTGGGCTAGATTCAGACCTAACCCTTAGATTATTACTGCATTATGAGGTAAGGTTAATGGGCATAGGTAACTTCTACCAAATATTCAGGAATCTACTAATGATGGCAACTAGGGTATTGGCAGAGTCAGAATATGATGGCTTCTTAGTTAACAGACCTTACCTGAACATGCTGGGGGTTAAATATAAAGACCTTATTGCAGAATCAGATGTTGCCCTTAGAGCCCACCCTAAAATCAGAAAGTTTGAAAGGGGGTTTAATGAGTTAAGAGTTAACAAGTATGTTGCTGCACTAGAGGCAGAAAAGGAAGGCGCTACTGATGCCCGTATAGCTAATATCAAGCAAAGAATTGTCAATATAAGAATGGGTATTATATCCAATAAAAAGGAATCTAAGCTATTTGAGAAACTTAATATGAACTCTGTACAACAAATGATTGAGTTCTTATATGTTTCAAAGGCAGGATTAAGATTACCGGTACTGGATAAGACAGAGACAGGCAATCCCTCCACAGGGGAAGAGACCTTATTAAAACTGGTTGACAGAGACAAATCGGGCTTCTTAACTGAATTGCTTAACCTACGAGGACTTAGTAAACTTAACTCAACCTACATAGTGGGTATGAAGGAAGTACTATCTGAGAATGACAGGGTGCACTGCAGTTACCTATTACACGGTACTGTCACGGGCAGGTTATCAAGCAAGTCCCCTAATATGCAGAACATACCAAGGGTAACAACCAATGCTGATATCAAGCCAATGTTTATAGCCCCACCAGGATACTACCTATTGGAAGTCGATTATTCCCAAGCTGAGTTAAGGGTAGTGGCTGAACTATCTGGGGATAAGACAATGATTATGTATTTTAAGAATGGGTACAACATACACTGTGCAACTGCAGCCGGTATGGTGAACATGTCTTATGAAGAGTTCTACCCTATGACTAAGGATGAGAACCACCCAAGACATGAGTGGGCAACCAAGATGAAGAAGAAAGCCAAATGTTATAGCCCAGATACAGAGGTCCTAACACAAGGGGGTTGGGTAAAACTCATTAAGTATGAAGGTGAAAACCTAATACAGTATTGGCCAGAAACTGGTAAATGCGACTTTACAAAACCAACACACTGGGGTAAAACATTATCGGAATCAAACTACCTATACCAAGATAGGAATGTATCTCTTAATGTAACATCAGACCACTGGCAACCCTTTATAACACGTAATGGTAAATATATAAGGGAGAAGTTTAAAGACTTGGTGGGGAAGAATGGCTATATACCCTCATCGGCTTATTGCCCAGATAATAAGGGCTATTTAACTGAAGAGTACACAAGGTTTTTAGCTATGTTCGCTGCTGATGGGAATATAAAAAAGAATGGGGTTATAAGGTTTGGTTTTAAGAAAGAGCGTAAAATTATACGATGTGAAAAACTATTGCATGAACTAGGCTTAGATTTCACCAGGTCAGAAAGGGGTGGAGTTACTAAGTTCTATATACCTAAACAAACTGGTAGTTATTGGGTATTGGATTTCATCACAAGAGAGAAGGAACTTTCTTGGGAATGTTTAACTACGATTAATGGTAAAATATACTTAGATGAGTCAAAGTATTGGGATGCTACACAAGATGAAAGGTGGACTAAAGAGACATGCAGATTCTTCTCAAGAGTTGAACAGACAGTAGATGTAATGCAGGCATTAGGTTCTATCTGGGGTATAAGATGTGTAAAACATACTAATAAAAATGGCATGTCCTTCAGATTGGCTTATAACCCAGGGGGATGTACCAAATCAAGGGTTAACCTCACTAATGCCAAAAAATTAACTAGCCCCACTTGGATGTATGGAGTGACAGTACCTTCAGAAAATTTAATCATAAGGCACCAGGGTAGGGTATCCTGTTCTGGGAACACCTATAACTTTGGGGTATTATATGGACAAACTGCAAAGAAGTTGGCCGTAACCATCTCAGCTGCCTCTGGGGAACCACCCAATGAGAAGGAAGCACAAAAGGGGCTGGACAAATGGTTTAAGACCTTTCCAGGAGTTAAGAAATGGATTGACAGACAACAGAAGATTGCTAAAAGGGATGGATTTGTATATTCAATCTTTGGCAGGAAAAGAAGGCTACCAAACATATATTCTGATAAGTGGGGTATTATGTTAGAAGCACAAAGACAGTCGGTAAATGCCCCAATTCAGGGTGCAGCTTCAGATTTTACCCAGTTAACATCCATCGTAGTGAGGGAAATGAAACTAACGGGTAAGTTACCTTTCTATATGCAACAAGTATACACTGTACATGATAGTATAGGGTATATAGTAAAGCCAGAACATGTAAATGATGTTGCAAAGAAAATTGTTGAAGTGGGTGCAGACCCAGATACACAGACTTGGTTTGGGTTTAGGATGAAGGAAGTAAGGATGAAACTATCCTGCGAACTTGGGCTAAATTGGGGCTCTTACCATGAACATGATTCAAGAATTGATTACGTTGAGAAATATAAGGAAGACATTAAACTATTAAATAAATAAACCATGAAAAAAACCTTAAAAATCGCACTATGTGGTGCAAGTGGAAGTGGGAAAACAACATTGGCTAAGGAATTGGCTAAAGCGTTGGATATGCCCTTTATTGAAAATTCTGCAGGACTAATAGTTTCTGCTGGTAAGAAAGCTGATTGGGGCCGAAGATTTGGTTACCAAGCTTCAGGTCATGCTGATGTTATCAGGCTTAGCAATATATTCCCAGAATTTGGGTTAGAGTTTCAGGCTGCAGTCCTGGAAAGTAGGATAAAGCTTATGGATGACAATGAAGAGTTTATTATCGATAGGAGCCCAATTGATAATATCGTTTACTTCCTATTACAATGCGGGCCTAATGCAACTGAGGAAGACACCCATAATCATTTAGCATGTGCCTACTCAAACCTGCAAAAACTCGATGGTATAATCTATGTATCATACGATGGTATTGGAGAAGTGGAAGATAATAAATCTCGTATAAAGAACATACACTTTCAGAGAATGGTAGTTAACCCAATATTTGAGATGGTCATTCATGATATAGCTATACCCTTACCCATCCTGGAAATACGCCATTGGGATTTTGATAAACGTTTAAAAGACTCCATAACCTTTATAAGGAATATCCAAATACATAGGGAGCAAACTGATTTATTCTTGGAAGGTCAGTGCTAATTACCTCATATTATTAGGAATACTATTATAAATTAAAAAGATGAAAAGCAAATTAAAGGAATACGTGAAGGATAAGGAAATTGCTGAAATTGCAATAACCTATGGCAAAGAAACATTTGCTTTTAACCTATTTGATGAACTAATAATCAGTGAAGCTAAGTTACAAGATGCACTGGAATCCCAACCGTCCTACTACGCTTTCTTAGGAATGTTAAGCAACAACCTTAGAAGGAAAAAAGAAGACCTTGAACTTGAAAAGGATAAACTCTTCTCTAAAAAATACCTTCAATTAAAAGAATCACTTAACCCGATGACTTCTATGCCTTACTCCGACGAATACATACGTAGTAAGCTTATGAAGAATTTGGATTTTGTGACATTAAGAGAGCAGGTAACCAAAATAAATTATGATATCAATCGTTTACAAACATGCCTAACAGCATTTCAACAAAGAAGTGAATTAATCAAATCATTAATATATAAAAATCGATAATATGGCTTTAAAATCAAAACCAAAATCTAACCTCAAGGAAAGATTGGCAAGGAAGAAAAAGGAACTTGCAGAAAAAGGAAGTGGAAAAGGGAATATCGTATTTCCAAAAGAAGGTACAACAAGAGTAAGAATTTTACCAGTTGGCGATGAGAATGAATTTGCAATTGAAGTTACCCAATTCTATCTGGGAGCCGAAATTAAAGGAGTTTTCTCAAACTCAACATTCGGGGAAGCCTGCCCAATACATGACATGTACAAAAAACTGTCTTCCTCTAAAAAAGAGGCCGATAAAGGTATTGCAAAGGTATTAACTCCCAAAAAGAAATACCTTATGGCTTGCCTCGTATACAAAGACGAAAAGGGAAAAGAACTTGATGAGAACCCCGTTAAATTGGTACAGGTATCAGGTGGAGCTTACCAAGATATCATTACCTACTTCCTGGATGAGGATGAATGGGGTGATATGACCGATCCTAAAAAGGGATATGATATCAAAATCATAAGAGTTGGTAAAGGTATGCAGGACACTGCCTATTCAATTGCACCCTGCAAAACAACCTCATTGGATAAAAAATACGACAAAATCTACGACCTGGAAGCTATGGTGAAAGCTGTAATTCCTGATTTCGATGAAGCCGAAGAAAAGTTGGCAAGCTTCTTATCAGCCGGTTCTTTTAACGATGACGATGACGATGCACCTAAGAAAAAGAAAAAGGTAAGCTCTGATACAGATGATGAACCCATCAAAAAGAAAAAGAAAAAAGTACGTAAATAACATTAACACTTAAATGATATGGCTAAGAAAACACAAGGGGGCTTACAAACAATTAATAAGCTTCGTAATAAGTATCCTTCATCAGGCTTAGCTTCCATCATATCAGTACAACCCGAGGGCAGCTTATGGCTGCCTTCTTCGTTTATCTATCTTAATTATTCGATGGGCGGGGGAATACCTTATGGGAAGCTTTTGGAAGTATTTGGTGAAGAGTCAACTGGGAAGTCCCTATTGGCTTTAGATTTTGCGGCAGTTGCCCAAACTTTGGGTGGGGTAGTATTATGGGCTGATGCAGAGAGGTCTTTTGACCCACGTTGGGCTGAGAGAAATGGGTTAAAGCTAAACGCAATTGAATTATACCCTGAAAACTCAGTAGAACACATTTCTGACTGGGCTTATGATATGGCTGTAATGTACCGGGCTCAATTAACACATAACGAACCTATAGTATTAGTAATTGACTCACTGGCTGCCTTAGACACACTAGTAAACCTAGATACCTATTCAATTGACCAACGGGCTGAGATGGGTAATAGGGCTAAGGCTATATATGGGTTCTTAAGGAAGAGATCACCCATATTTGATGAACTAGGTATCTGCGTAATAGCGATAAACCAACTCCGTAAAAAGATAGGGGCTACTAAGTGGGAAAACCCTGATACAACAACAGGGGGTATGGCAATGCGTTTCTATGCAAGTCAGAGATTGGGTTTATATGGGGGTTCTCAGATAAAAGATAAGATTAATGGCTTTGAGGAAAGGGTAGGTGCCTATACAACTCTAAGGGTAGTAAAGAATAAGGTTGCACCCCCAAGACCTAGTATCAAGAAATGCCCAGTATACTTCAATCCAGACTATGGTAGGACTGGCTTCTCTAAATACTTTGGTTTAGCCGACCTCTTACTTCGATTAGGGGTTTTGAATAAGAAAAAAGGGGGTTCGGTTTATAAGTATGGGGAAACAACCCTTGCCAATGGGGAAACCAACTTCAATAAGCTTATCATGAAAGATGCCAAGCTTAGGCAAAAACTTCTTGCTGAGTCAGGGGTTAACACAGTATCAAAAACCCGTAAACAGCTTGCTAACATATCTGAAAATCGGTATAAGGTAAAAGTAAAGAAAGCTAAGGAGGAGGAATCTAATGACGAATAAAAAGATAATGGTTATCGACGGTAATAACCAAGCCTACAGGGCAGTCTATAAGTTCGGGGATATGAAAAATAATAAGGGAGTTTCGACCTCCCTTATTTATGGCGTACCTTACATCTTAAAAAACACCATAGCCAAATTCACTCCTGACGAGGTATATATTACATTCGATGGTGGTAGATCACATATCAGAAAAACCCTATTACCCAACTATAAAAACCGGGATAAGAAGCTTGGGTTTGATTATGAGAACTTCAAGGAACAAATGGACATACTAAGGGCTTTCTTACCCAGTTTAGGGTTATCTGTCGTATATAAACATGACATGGAAGCCGACGATTTAATCTATAAACTATGCAAGAAAAAAGGTAAAATCACAATTGTATCATCGGACAAGGATTTTAACCAGCTTATCTCAAAAGATGTGCAGGTATACAACCCATACACTCAGGCAACCTTAACACATGGCTCATTACATAAAAGAGTTGGTTATAGACCTGAACAAACTGTTGATTACCTTGTTTTGGATGGTGATAGTTCTGATAAAATCCCTGGTTACAAAGGTATGGGTGAAAAAAGGATTAAGGCTTTCTTGGATGAATTTGGGTCAATCAAGAATTTTCTAAATACTGAAACTGCAGTATATAAATTTTTAGATAAAGAAGTGCTACGTGACTTGTATAAATTAAACCGTACGCTGATTGATCTTAGATATATAACTATTAAGTATAAAGAGCTCCGGGACATTAAAATATCGGAATTTACCACAAGGGGGAAATATGACCACAAAACTGTGATTGACTTTTCCCGCAAATATAACATCAATACCTTCCTGCTACCTGATTTCACTAAAACTTTCAAAGGCTTATGAAATACCCAATAGCAGTAGCCTTCTCGGATATCCATATACATATCTGGAGGCAGTATAACACAGATAAAAGACGTACTAAGGACCATTTAGAGGTATTACGCATTGTTGATAAGAAGGCCCATGAGTTGGGGGTACCAGTATTATTTGGGGGTGATTGGTTTCACTCTCCAGATAATGTGAAAAACAAACTTTTATCAATGTTATCGGGTTTTATCATGAAACATGGGATATTTCAATGGGCCTCCTGGTGGGGGATAACCGGAAATCATGATGTACCTGAAGATACCTCAGTAACTAAGGACTTTTCATCGTATGTAGCTTATATGGGGTCAATTTACAAGAATTTCAATTGCATAGATCACAAGTCAGCAGAGGTAATTGACCCCCATGGTAAAATGTGGGCTATACATGGTGTACCTTACATTTTGGGTAATGCAGGGTTTAAAGGGGCTGTGAAAAACCTTAAGAAAAAGGTTGGTATACCCAATATACTCCTAATACACAGCGATTTTCCTGGTTCTACGGATCCGTCGGGGTTTGAGTTAAAAGAACAGAATGTAATCACTGAAAAGAACCTCAAAAGTGTGTTTCAGGGCTTTGACTTGGTATTAGTGGGTCATGTACATAAACCAGGGTATCTCTATAAGTCTGATAAGCTTAAGATTATAAGTATTGGGGCTCCATTACAACAAAGGACATCCGATTCGGGTACAGATATGGGTTATTGGGTAATATACTCTGATTTAACCCTTACCTTCATAAAACTAAAACTGCCCCAATTCAAATACTATGATAATGGCGAAGAACCGGGTAATGATAAGGATATCTGGATTGAAATACCCAAACAGACATCTTATGAGTCTTCCAGTAAGGTATATACTAAGGGGCTTAGTATGGGGAAGCTGGTAGACAACTATTTTATTGCAACCAAAACCCACAGTAAGAAAAAGAAGGCTTATTTAACAAAATTATTAGAAGAGGGAGACAACGTATGATAGTATTAGAGTCAATGGTAATAAAGGGGTTTGGTTCAATAGTGGACCCCTTTACCATGAAGTTTAAGCCTAGTGGCTTGATAGTAATAAGGGGGGACAATGGGGCTGGTAAGACAACCTTCTTTTCAGCCCTCTTTTGGTGTTGGTATGGTAAAACCCTAAAGGGTAATGACCCTTGCAGTTGGGAATGGACCAATCCAAAGAATACAGGTACAGAAGTAATCACAAACCTTAAACGAGATGGTATAAAGTATCAGATTATCCGGACTAGCAATGGGAAAAAGAATACCATTAAGATAATGAAAAAAGGTATACAGGTACCACTAAAGGGGATAAAGGACCACCAAGATTACATTGAAAAAATCATAGGGCAATCTATGAGCCTCTTCAAACATTCCCTATTATTTGGACAGAAGATGAAAAGGATTATGGAGGAAGATGGTACAGCCCAGAAACGTTTACTTGAAGAGGCCTTTGGTATCAACTTCATAGAAAGAGCTAAACAGCAGGCTGAGCAACGCAAACTGGCTTACCTATCTCAGTTTAAGGATGTTGAAACTTCCATCATTGCAACACGGGAAAATAATGTCCAACTAAGGGGTATGATTAAAACATCTAGGTTGCAAAAAGAAAACTTTCAATCAACCAAAGATGCTAGGATTAAGGATGTTAATAAGTTAATGAGTATGGCCAGGTTACGGATATCCAACAACAAGGATAAGGTGGAAGCCCTGGTAAAGAGTATGCCCAAGAAGGATGATAAACTAATGGAAGAGATACATACTCTAAGGGCTGACATATCAAGGTTTGAAGATGAATTGACAGCAGTAACCAAGTATTCAATGAAGTTAAGTATGCTGGTAGATGATGGGGTTGAAAGGATTGCAGAACTAACCAGGATACTAGATAAGTTAGAGGGGGACAAACCCACCTGCAAATTCTGTGGGTCTTTCTTAAGTGTGAAAGGGACTATTAAACATCTGTCGGAAACACACATGGAAATTAATACCCTATCAGAACAAGTTGCAACTTCACGTAAGATATTAGTGAAACAGGCCCTAAAGAAAAAGCAGCTATCCAGTAGCATAACTAATTCTAAACAAGATCTAACTAATATAAGCAATAGCTTGATTTCTACTAGATCGAACGAAGTTATTCTCGAAAACATAAAGGGGGACATGGCTACCCAGAAAACGGCTCTATCCCAACTTAAAAGGGAACTAACCTCATTAGAAAACTCAGTACATATATCTGACTTGCCTAAGCTGATCCTAAAACTCAGAAAGAATAGCAAGGAGCTGACCCTTTTAAAACCTAAATATAGGAAGCTACAACAAGAACTGGAACTACTGACATGGGCTCTAAAGATACCCTTATCTAACAGTGGATTGAAAACATACCTATTTGATTCCCTACTTTCAGACCTTAATAACAGAATGAGTAAATACTCTTCTTTCATAGGCTTCACACCCTACTTCAGCATTAAGGAAAATGCACGCAGGGACCTGGAACTAAATATCATAAGGAATGGTAATGAGATATCGGCTTTGGACCCAAGCGGGGGGCAGGGACAACTAATCTCTGTTGTGATTGCATTGGGTGTTAATGATATTGTGTCATCTATCTCAAACATTAACCTTATGCTTTTGGATGAAATCTTCGAATCCCTGGATTCTAGGAATATGGAAATAATAACTGATATCATTACTACAAAGTCCAATGAACGCTTGGTAATGCTCGTAACCCACAGAGAAGAGTTTATCCCAGAGAACTCCCAAATCATGAGATTTAGGCTAGTAAATGAGAAAACTCGTATCAGTCTGTCTTGACTATTTTAGCATATAAAACAAAATATCATGGCAATCAATTCGAAGAAAAAAGGAAACAAAGCTGAGCTCCAGGTTTCAAAGCAATTTGCAACTTGGACAGGCTTTGAGTTTCAAAGGGTACCTCAATCGGGAGGTCTTAGATGGAGTAACCGGGATAGTATAGTAGGGGATATTATTTGTTGTGATAAAGAGCACAAGGATAAATTCCCCTTTACTGTTGAGGTAAAGTCCTACAACAAGATAGATTTTAACCATCTCCTACTTCCGGTTAAATCTGACATATCAAAGTTCTGGCAACAATCCTTAGAGGAAGGTGCTGCAGTGGGTAAGGTACCTTTATTATTAATGAGGTATAATGGGTTACCCAAGGATTTCTGGTTTGTAGTTATATCTCAGTACCACATAAAGAAGATAAGGGAAAACTGCCCCATCTCAATACGCAGGTTAATCAAACCTAGTATGGCAGTTATATCTAATGGACATGCCATCACAATCTTACCCTCAACCGCTTTCTTTAAAATCCCTTATAAGAAAATATATGATATACTCTCCTAACCTCTGGGCTGTAGCTTCCATCGACTTCAAGAAGGTAAAGAACTTGAAACGGGAACTCGCTAAATTCAAACTGGATATCGAATACAGAATACCTTGCGTACAAGTATGCAGGAAACATGTAAAGAACAAACCAGTAATAGAAGATGTACCAATCCTATTCCACTATGGTTTCTTCAAACTACCCTTTGACATTGCATCTGACCTAGATAGGCTATCCAAAATACAGGACCAGCTTACCTGCCTAAATAAGTGGATGTATATGAGAGATGCTGATAGGGAATTCCTAAGACGCAAGGCAGTTAAGCAAATCAAGGAAAGGATAACAAAAGACTTCGATGCTAAACACCACATTGATATCAAAATCATCCAGGTTAAAACAGTCCGGGAACAGGATGTAGAAAGATTAGAAAGCATTTGCAAACATTACTCTATATACAGTGGCGAAGATATACTAGCACTCAAGAAAGGACAAGAGATTTACTTAAAGGGCTACCCCTTTGATGGTATGAAAGCTGAAGTAGTATCCGTATCCATTGCCCACCAAACTGCGGTAGTTTTATTGGGTACCTTAATAATGGGTGATCAAGTAGTATACAAACAAGTAACCCTACCTTTCAGTAATATCTTTTATAGCATATATGAGAACTTCGATGAAGGCTTTATGTTTACAGATGATTTCCAACAGAAAAAAACAAAATCAAATGAAAAATTCCTCTAAATTAAGGGACGTAACCTTAGAGTCAGTACACCCCCAAGTTTGGAAGGTACTAACTGAAGATGAGAAGATGGCCATATCCCTTTCCTATGGGTATTCAAAATCCACTTGGGAAGCAGGGGGTATAATGTCAAAGAGCCATTATAAATATATGGAAATAAAGAATAGGGCTGAAAGGTTCGTACAACTCTTTAATGCCTACTTCAATGACTGGGAAGTACTCATCAGAACTAAATGCTCACTTGATAAGACAGCAAGAGAATACATCCATCTATGCGTTGAGTCCCGTAAGAAACCAGTGGACTTGGTTAAAGAGCTGGGGGACGGAAGATACATAGTATCATCAATAAGGGACAGGGTATTCGGAGTTGCTTTGGATAGGCTGGCTGAATCAAAAGACACACATGATATTGCACTTCTAAACCTGCTAAGGGAATTCGACAGGTGGAATAACTATCGTATACTCCCAGAATCATACCAAGAACTCTCTGCTTTCAAGAGAAGGAACAAACGGAAAGAGATTAAGAACCTAAAACGAGTCTCAGGCGTATCCCTATATTATGCTAACGAACTTATGGACAAACTGCATATGTCTGAGGACCTGATCCTTGGAATGGGTAAAAAACCTATGTATGTACCCATAATCTCTAAACACATACCCGGAGGCTTCTACATTCTAGTAACATTAAAGAAAACAGGTGTTATTGAACTACTTAGTAAACAATTACTTTACTGCTTTCCTAAGCAAGCACAGGCTTATTCCTTTGCCGATAATCTTGTCAACTACATCATTAACGATACCAAGGTCAATCCAACTAAGGAAGGCATTAGCTTTTGGACCAAACACCGGGAAGTGATCAACCGATCCATCAATTTCAATTTGGTAAACCCAATTGATGTTTTCAGGGATTACTATGAACCAGGTTACTTGGAAGCTGACCTTATTAAGGCAAGGAAATCGAAGAAGAATAAATTCTATAGGCAAAACAAATCAGGCAAATATGATGCTGAGGGTATTGTGTTTTGGCAAAAAGGGTAAACAGGGCAATTTTTAAGTTGCAATTGTTAAAAAAGGATTATAATTTTGCATTAAATATTAATATATAAAAATATGGATATAG
>Ga0302299_10002180_pt1 | contig 11922 bp, 13 predicted proteins | sample III_Fen_N3_4_FD_198795 | JGI IMG/M metagenome (GOLD analysis project Ga0302299, IMG submission 198795) | Peat permafrost microbial communities from Stordalen Mire near Abisko, Sweden - III_Fen_N3_4 | ecosystem: Environmental > Terrestrial > Soil > Wetlands > Permafrost | place: Sweden: Abisko...
GTTACCCGGGCGGCACGGGGTGGTTACGGTCGATCCATGACGCAGTTCCGCGCGACCGAGGCCGCGGCCCTCCTCGGGGTCAGCGACGACACGATCCGTCGCTGGATCGACGCCGGGCGGCTTCCCGCGGTGCGCGACGGGGCGGGCCGCTGGGTGCTGAGCGGGCGCGACCTCGCCGAGTTCGCGCGCGAGCACGCGTCGCCCCCCACGATCGACTCCGACGTGCTGAGCTCCTCGCGCAACCGGATGCCTGGGCTCGTGACGCACGTCGTGCGCGACGGGGTCATGGCGCAGGTGGAGATCCAGGCCGGGCCGTTCCGGATCGTGAGCCTCATGACGCGGGAGGCCGCCGACGAGCTCGGCCTCGAGGCCGGCGTCCTCGCCGTCGCTTCGGTCAAGTCGACCGCGGTCGTCGTGGAGACGTCGCGACGCGCGCACTGACCCGGCGCGGCGCGTCGTGACCACCTCGATCACAATGTGCGGGTGGACGCCGACCCGACGACCGAGCAGTCGCCCGAGCTCCCACCCGAGCCGGTGACCGAGCCCGCGGCGCCGGTCGAGCCGGCCGACAGGCCCGCCGACGACCTCGAGATCCCCGAGGACTGGGCCGAGCGCACCGACGACGACCCTGCCGAGGTCGCGCGGGTGCGCGAGGAGCGGGCCAGCAAGCGGCTGCGTCAGACCGTGCGCGACATGGTCGTCTCGATGCTCGTGGTGACGGGCGGCGTCCTGCTGCTCGTGGCCCCGTGGAACCGCTCGGCACCGGACCCGGTGCACGTGATCGACCCGACCTCGGTGGTCGACGGTGCGCGCAGCGCCGAGCCGTGGCCCGTCCTCGCACCCGTGGGCCTGCCGTCGACGTGGCGCAGCACCAACGCCCGGATCTCCACGGCAGGCGACGGCCAGGACGTCGTGCACCTCGGCTGGCTCACGCCCTCGACCACCTCCGCCGCGATCGACCAGTCGGCGACCAAGGAGCTCACCTTCGTCCGCGAGGTGACCGTGGACGCGCAACCGGCGGGGAGCGCGCAGATCGACGGCGCCACCTGGCAGAAGCTCGAGACCACCGACGGCAAGCGCCGCGCCTTCGTGCGCGAGGCGGACGGCGCGACCTACGTCGTGTCGGGCGGCGCGAGCTGGGCGGACCTCACGACCTTCGCGGACTCGCTCGTCGCCGGCTGATCTCGATCGGTCGAGCCTCGGCCGGTCAGTCCTCGGCGGTCGCGGGACCGCGGGCGGCGTCGAGCCTCGTGCGTGCGGAGTCGAGCCACTCCTGACAGATGATCGCGAGGGCCTCGCCGCGCTCCCAGAGCGCGAGGGACTCCTCGAGCGTCGTGCCGCCCGCCTCGAGGCGGCGTACGACGTCGGTGAGCTCGTCGCGCGCCTGCTCGAACGTCGGCTTCTCCGGGGTCGCGGTCACCTCTCCACCCTAGGGCTCCCGTCGGGCGCGGAACTCGCCCTCGCTGACGCGCACCCGCACGAGCGCGCCGTCGGACACGTCGGCCGCGACGCGCACGACCGCGCCCGAGTCGTCCTGCACGACGGCGTAGCCGCGGTCCAGGGTCGCGGCGGGCGACAGCGCGCGGACGCGGGCGCGCACGTGCGCGACGTCGTCGGCGGCGCGGGTCAGCCGGGAGTCGAGGGCGCGGCGCGAGCGCTCGAGCAGCAGGCGTACGTCGCCCTCTCGCCCGGTCACGAGGACCATCGGCTCGGCGAGCACCGGGCGGTGCCGCGCGGCGTCGAGCCAGGCCGCGTCGCGGTCGAGACGGCCGCGCAGGGCACGGGTGGCCCGCGCGCGGAGGTCCTGCACGCCGCGGATCTCCTCGACCATGTCGGGCACGACCTTGCGCGCGGCGTCGGTCGGCGTGGACGCCCGCACGTCGGCCACGAGGTCGAGGATCGGCGAGTCCTTCTCGTGGCCGATGGCCGACACGACCGGGGTGAGGCACGCGGCCACGGCGCGCACGAGGCCCTCGTCGGAGAACGGCAGCAGGTCCTCGACCGAGCCGCCGCCGCGCGTGACGACGATGACGTCGACGTCGGGGAGCCGGTCGAGCTCGCGCACCGCGGCAGTGACCTCGCTCACGGCCTTCACGCCCTGCACGGCCACCTCCCGCGTCTCGAAGACCACACCCGGCCAGCGGCGTCGCGCGTTCTCGACGACGTCGCGCTCGGCGTCGGAGCCGCGCCCGCAGACGAGGCCGACCACGCGCGGCAGGAACGGCAGCGGCTTCTTGCGGGCGGGGTCGAAGAGGCCCTCCGCGGCGAGCAGGTTCTTGCGCTGCTCGAGCGCGGCCAGCAGCTCGCCGAGGCCCACGGGCCTGATCTCCGCCGCGCGGAACGACAGCGTGCCGCGACCGGCGTAGAACTCCGGCTTCGCGTGCACCACGACGCGCTGGCCCTCGACGAGCGGGGGCACGCACGCTTCGACGACGTGAGGCTGGCAGGTGACGGTGACCGACATGTCGGCCTCGGTGTCGCGCAGGGTCAGGAACACCATGCGGGCGCCGGGCCGTCGGGTGAGCTGCGCGACCTGGCCCTCGACCCAGACGGGTCCGAGCCTCGCGATCCAGCCCTCGACGGCGCGCGCGATCGTGCGGACCGCTGCCGGGTTCTCCGGGGAGGAGTCGAGTGCCACGGGCGGAGCCTACGAGAGGAGGCCGACCGCGCCGACCCCGCTTACGATGGACCGGTGACCGACTCCGAGAGCAGCGTGCCCGCGACGGCCCCAGCGACGGCCCCCGTCAGCGGTGGCAAGAAGGTGCTGCTCGCCGCCCCGCGCGGCTACTGCGCCGGTGTCGACCGCGCGGTGGTCACGGTGGAGAAGGCCCTCGACCTCTACGGCGCTCCCGTCTACGTGCGCAAGCAGATCGTGCACAACAAGCACGTGGTGCACACGCTCGAGGAGCGCGGCGCGATCTTCGTCGAGGAGACCGACGAGGTGCCCGAGGGGTCCATCGTCGTCTTCAGCGCCCACGGTGTGGCGCCCTCGGTCCACGAGGAGGCGGCCGCCCGCAACCTGCGCACGATCGACGCCACCTGCCCGCTCGTGACGAAGGTGCACCACGAGGCGCGCCGCTTCGCCGACGAGGGCTACCGCATCCTGCTCATCGGCCACGAGGGCCACGAGGAGGTCGTCGGCACCACGGGTGAGGCGCCGGAGGCGATCACCCTCGTCGACGGCCCGTCGCACGCCGACGAGGTCGAGATCGGCCCGGACGAGAAGGTCGTCTGGCTCTCGCAGACCACCCTCTCCGTCGACGAGACGATCGAGACCGTCGACCGGCTGCGCCTGCGCCTGCCGCTGCTCGTGAGCCCGCCGAGCGACGACATCTGCTACGCCACGCAGAACCGTCAGCTCGCGGTGAAGGACATCGCGCCGCGCTGCGACGTGCTCATCGTCGTCGGCAGCGGCAACTCCTCGAACTCCGTGCGTCTGGTCGAGGTCGGCCTCGAGGCGGGGGCGTCGTCGTCCTTCCGCGTCGACAACGCCGGCGAGCTGCTCGACGACTGGTTCGTCGGCGCGACCACCGTGGGACTGACGAGCGGGGCGTCGGTGCCGGAGGACCTCGTGCACGGCGTTCTCGACTGGCTGGCCGAGCGGGGGTTCGCCGACGTCGAGGAGGTCCTCACCGCCGAGGAGCACCTGACGTTCTCGCTGCCGCAGGAGCTGCGCCGCGACATCAAGGCCGCAGCCAAGGGCTGAGCGGAGCGACCCCGGCGAACGGCCCGGCGAGGGCTACGCCGACGGCTCGCGGCGACGCCGCACGAGCACGATCACGAGGCAGGCGAGGGTCGTGCCGAGGATCCACGGGGCGTTCGTGGCGAGCGAGACGAACAGCAGGGCTCCCTCGCGCACGAGCAGGCCGCCGGTCTTCGCGCGGATCGTCAGCTGTCCCGCGGTGAGCAGCGCGACGAGGAAGGCGAGCGGCGGGATGACCACCGCCGCCCAGATGTCGGCGCGGCGGACGGCGAACGCGCAGTAGACCGAGGACACGAGCAGCGCGACGCCGGTCAGCAGCCCGATCTCGTTGCGCAGCAAGGCTTCCGCCAGCGCGACGAGCACGGTGACCCCGATGACGATGACGACGACGCCGGAGTAGGTCAGTCCGCGCTGGGCCGAGCGGACGGCGGCGGGCTTCTCGTCGTCGACGGCCTCGACGCGGCGGGCGGGGACCCGTGCGGGGTCGATCGCGGGGATCGCGTCGAGGGTCGAAGGGCCCTCCGCGCCGGCCGAGCGGTAGAGCCGCCCGGTGTCGACCCGGCCGGCCGGAGCGGAGGAGACCGAACGGTCGACGGTGCCGTCCCAGGGGGAGGCGGGCACGGACACCCCTGCCGCGCCAGCGGCCGCGACCACGGGTGCCACCTCGATCGGCTCGTCGTGCGCGGGCGGGACGACGCCGACCGGGTCGTCGTCGGACTCGAAGCCGGCGACGAGGTGGGAGGCCTCGGCCGACTCGTGGTCGAGGTCGTGGGCCGCGCGGTCCGCAGCCTCGTCGGCCGCGTCGGTCGGCGCGGCCACGGGCGGCTCCGGGGTGGCTGCGGCGGAGGCCGCGGGGGGCTGCGCGGGGGCGAGCGGGGAGTCGGGGTCCTCGAAGAGGTCGCCGAAGGACGGCGCTCCGGGGCCGTGATCGCTGCTCACGAGGGCTAACCGTACGTGACCCCGGGGCCGGACCTGACGATCGGCACGGCCTGCCCCAGCTCGGCGAGGTCTCCGTCGAGCGCCGCGACCAGCTCCGAGGCCGCCACCGGACGGGTGGTAGTGGTCACGAGCCGAGGTGCGGGCAGGCCGGAATCGGGGTCGTCGACCGCTTCCACCACACCGAGGGTGGCCAGCCTCCGGGCGCTCACGAGCACGCGGGACTCGAGCGACCCGACCGTCCCGTTGTAGGCGCCGACGGCGCTCTCGAGGGCCGAGCCGAGCCTGCCGAGGTGCGTGCCGAGGGTGGCGAGCCGCCCGTGCAGCTCGCGGGCCAGCCGCTGCACCTCGCGGGCGTTGCCGGCGGCGGACTCCTGGCGCCACGTGTGCGCCACCGTGCGGAGCAGCGCCAGCAACGTCGTCGGCGTCGCGATGACGACGTCGCGTGCGAAGGCGTACTCGAGCAGGTCGGGCCGCACCTCGAGCGCGGAGGACAGGAACGACTCGGCGGGGAGGAACAGCACGACGAACGCCGGCGACTCGTAGCGAGTCCAATACGCCTTGGAGGACAAGCGTTCCACGTGCGCCATCACCTCGCCGGCGTGTCGCGCGAGCAGCACACGGGCGGTCGCGTCGTCGGTCGCCTCCGCGGCGTCGAGGTACGACGAGAGCGGCACCTTGGCGTCGACCACGATGTCGCGGTCGTCGGACAGGTGCACGACGAGGTCGGGTCGCAGCAGGTCCGCGGGGTCGTCGACGTCGCGGCTGCTCGACTGCTCGTCGAAGTGCACGTGGGGCAGCAGCCCGGACGACTCGACGAGCCGGCGCAGCTGCACCTCGCCCCAGCGCCCGCGGACCTCCGAGCGCCGGAGCGCGGTGACGAGGCGGCCGGTCTGGTCGCGCAGCGAGTCGGTGCCGAGCGCGGTCAGCCGGATCTGCTCCTGCAGCTGCGCGTGCGCCGACGCCCGCTCCCGCTCGGCCCGCGCGAGATCGTCGGAGACCCTCGCCAGGGTGAGGTTGACGGGGCGCACGAGGGCGTCGACCGCGGCGCGCTCGGCGGCGAGGCTCGGCGGCGCGGCGTCGGACGCAGTGGCGCGGATCACCACGAGCACCGTGCCCGCCCCCACGAGCAGCCCGAGCACGAGACCGACGACCAGGGGAAGGAGATCGCTCATGCCCCCACCCTCCCCGAGGGGTCCGACACCCCCCGGTTTCCCGCATGAAGGTGCCCCAGAGTGCGTAAGAGGCACCTGAGCCTCCCCAAGGCTGCCGGCGACTCGGAGTTGACCTTGACGCAACGTCAACCTCTAGCGTGGTCGTCATGAGCTGGTCCATCGTCGAGGTCGCGCGGCACGCGGGGGTCTCCTCGCGCACGCTGCGGCACTACGACGACGTCGGCCTTCTGCCTCCGGCGTACGTCGGGGCCAACGGCTACCGCTACTACGACGAGGACGCGCTCCTGCGGCTGCAGGAGGTCCTCGTGCTCCGCGAGCTCGGCCTGCCGCTGGACGCGATACGCCGGATCCTCGACGCGACGTCCGACCGGACGGCCGTCCTGCGCGAGCACCACGCCGCCCTGCTGGTGGAGCGCGACCGGCTCGACCGGCTCGCGGCCACCGTGGGTCGCACGATCGAGATGAGAGAGGCAGGCACCGCCATGGGACCCGAGGAGCTCTTCGACGGCTTCGACGCCGACAGGCAGCGCGGCTACGAGGCCGAGCTCGTCGACCGCTACGGCCCGGCCGTGCAGGAGCAGATCGACGAGTCCTGGCGTCGCGTCGGAGCGATGAGCAAGGCCGACGCCGTACGCATCCGGGCCGACCTCGCGACCCGCGACGCGGAGTACGCCGCGCTCCTCGACGCCGGCGTCGCGCCCGACGACCCGCGCACGCAGCGGGTCACGGCCGACCACTACGCATGGGTCTGCCGGTTCTGGACGCCGAGCGCCGAGGCGTTCGCCGGGCTCGGCGACCTCTACGTCGACAGCCCCGACTTCCACGCGCGCTACGACGCGGTCCGCCCCGGTCTCGCCGAGTACGTCCGCGACGCGATGGCTGCCTACGCGGTCACGAGCCTGACCTGAGCCCTCGGTGCGGCAGTCGCCGCAGGACCTCGAGAGTCTCGTCTGCCCAAGCGATCTGCGCCTTCGCCGCATGCTCCCCGGCCGACACGGTGATCAGCCAGTACGCCGCGTCCGGCCGGCCCTCGGCCACGATCGCGGCTCGCGCCTCGGTCATGGTGCCGAGCAGCACGAGGGCATGGTCCCGCGCGGCAGTGACGATCTCCGCGCACGTGTCGGGCCCGAGCAGGCCGCCGAAGAACAGTCGCAGCAGCGTGCCGTTGCGCGGGGGAGCGGCTGCGATCGGCTCGTGCAGCAGCGCGACGAGCCGCGACCGTCCGGAGCGCGTGAGCCGGAACGTGCTGCCCGAGGTCTGGCCCACGGCGTCGCGCACCACGTGGCCCTCGGTCTCGAGCCGCGACAGCGTGGGGTAGATCTGGCCGAAGCTCTCCGACCAGAAGTGCCCCAGCGTCTCGGTGATGGCCGCGCGGACGGCGTATCCGGACATCGGCTCGACCGAGAGAGCACCCAGCACGGCGATCTCGGTCTGCGACTGCCTCGACATGAGCCAAACATATCTGGTAGATATCTCTTATGGCAACGACCTCGACCGCCCCCGCTCCCACCGACGTGAGTCGCCCCTGGGGCACCGCCTTCGCGGTGCTCGCCTGTGGTGTCGGCGCCTTCCAGGTCGCGCTCGCGCTCGGGGCCCCGTGGGGCGACGCCGCCTGGGGTGGTGCCAGCTCCGGTGTCCTGCCGGTCGGATTCCGTGTCGCGAGCGGCGTCTCCGCAGTGCTGTGGGCCGGCGTGGCCGCGGTCTCGGCCGGCCGGCTCCTCGGCCCGGTGGGTCGCCGACGGCTGCTGCTCGGCGTGGCGGTCTACTCCACGATCGGCATCGCGATGAACGCGGTCTCGCCGTCGTCGACCGAGCGCGCGATCTGGGTGCCGGTCACCGCGGTCGGCGCCGGCCTCGCCTGGATGGCCTGGCGCGAGTGCCGCAGGTAGCACCGGCGCACGTCTCGTGAAATCGGGGACGGGGCCGGCGACTCAGGCACCTGACGGACGGGACTCGCGGGGTTCCTCGAGCGGTGACCCTGCTATCCAGCGGCAGCGCCCATCGCGCCGATCCTCTGGAGGTGCGCGAAGTTGATGGCCCACACGAGGCCCACCGCCAGGGGGAGGTCCACGGTCTCGGCGATGTCGACCGGGTAGGTGCGCTTGAGCGCCAGATTCGTCAGGTCCATCGTGATCACGGCGACATCGCCGTCGAGCACGACGTAGGACTGCTTGACGCCCGCGTCCCTGACGACGGTCCACGCGCCTCCGCTGGCAAGCGCAAGCTCCATGTACGTCGTGCTCAGGACCGAGTTGATCTTCAGGTTCCCGGCCCGGGAGTCGTCAGCATTCGTGTACTCGATCTTGGAGAGGGTGACCCCCTTCATCTGGGCCCTCATCACCACTGATCCTCCGGCGTCCAGGATCTCGGCCTCGCGCTTCTTCCCGACCACGGCGACCGCCGGGCCTCCGGCGAGGGAGTCATCCTCGAAGATCGACAGGTCGCGCTGCAGGAGGGGCGAGCTCGTCGCGTAGTACCTGTGCCAGCCAGCCTCGGTGCTGGCGACTTCGTCACTCATGGCCCCTCCTCGTTGGACGTCGCTGGAGATTACTCGGCGATGCCGTCCCGCAGCGTCTGGCGCCGCGGGCATGCCGAGGGAACCGCTGGCCGGTCAGAAGGGTGGCGGGTCTTCGGGTGCTGGCGGTTCCGGTTCGACCGGTGGCGGTGGGTCGGGTTCGGGTGGGAGCACCGAGCGGGGTGGGACGTGGATGCGTTGGCCCCAGGCGGTGACCCAGGTGCACGAACCGTCTGCCTTGGAGTCGAGGACGTCGGCGTAGCCGGCGGTCTTGAGCTGGTGACACGTGGCGCAGTGGCTCCCGCAGTTGCAGGGGCAGCTGCGCCCGTTCGGGAACGGGTCGGCGTGGTCCATCTGCATCCGTGATGCCGCGGTCGTCGTGCACCCAGGCGTACGGCAACCGCCGTCACGCGCGAGGACGAAACGCCGCAGCTTGTCGGGCAGGTAGGTCTTCATCCCGTAGTCGAGGAGATGCCCGTCAACAGGGTCGGTCACCAACCTCCGCCACCACGTAGCGAACTGCGCGTACTCCCGGCCGATCTCCGCAGGCACGGGCTGGCCGTCGACGAGGGCGATCTGGTCGGACTCCCCGCGCAGCGTCTCGAGGTCCATGACGACGTTGACGGTGACGGCGACCTGGGACTTTTCCCAGGTGATCGACCCGTCCTCGCCCGACTCGCCGAGGACGCGGGCGGCGAACGCGTCGGCACGGCACGCGTCCGCGGCCGCGTCTTCCACACCCTCGACGACGGCCGCGGCGCCGCCGCGCTCGATGCGCAGGCAGTTACCTTCCTCCTGCACGGTCTTGGCGATGGCCTGGATCGTCGCCCATTCATGGATCAGACCGAGGTAGCCCATCCCGTCCTCGAGCTGCTGGGTCCAGACCCGACGGATCGCGCGTGCCTTCTTCGCCCGTGCCGCCGCATCACGGTCGAGGCGGGCGATGACCTTCGCGACCTCGCCGGCGAACTCGCCCGGGGATAGGCGCTTCGCCTTGGGCAGCACGCGGCGCTCGATCTCCGCGAGGACGGACTCGTCGGCGACCACGCGGGTCTTCTCGACCAGGACCTTGCAGTGCGTCTCGGTGACCTCACCCGCGGCGAGCGCGGCACCGAACCTGGGGAACGTCGTGGCGAGCGCGCGCGCGACCTCGATCGCCTTCCCCGCGGCATACCGCGACGACCGGGACGCGACAGACAGCTCGTGCTCGAGATGAACCTCCGAGAGGTACGCCTGCGACGAGGACTCACCCGCCATCGCCACGATCACGTCCTGCCGCTTCGACGCGACCAGACCCGCGACCCGGTCCAACGCCCGCAGGTAGTCGACCCGGTTCAGGTTCTCCGAGAGCGACCGCGGGTCGATGGAGTCCAGGAGCTGCAGGTTCGCCGCATGCGCGGGACCCTGAAGCGCGGCGACGAGCTCGTCATCAGACAGCGGGGCGACCTCCGAGAACGGTGGCTCGTCGAAGTCCGCGTCGTACCAGTCACCGGCCTCACGGTCCTGAAGGTCGAGCTCGGCGACCAGCGCGAGCTCCTCGGGCGACCCGCACATCTGCAGCTCCGCCCACCCCTCACCACCGTCGGACGACGTCCGTGGTGTGGGGTCGAGGTGATCCTGCATGAGACCTATTCTCGTACTGGTGTCTTATTCGCGTCAAGACCTCGAAACCATGGAATCGCTTGCAGTGCAAGGATTCTTGAGGCATCGGATCTGGGTCCCGATCCTACGAGGCGCCTCCGATAGTCCTCGCGGTCGGGAGCACCTGCCGTGGGCACCTAGACTTCTGCCCCGTGGCTCTCACCATCGGCATCGTCGGTCTCCCCAACGTAGGCAAGTCGACGCTCTTCAACGCCCTGACCAAGAACGACGTGCTCGCGGCGAACTACCCGTTCGCGACGATCGAGCCCAACGTCGGCGTGGTTGGCGTCCCCGACCCGCGGCTCGGGGTGCTCGCGGGCATCTTCGGGTCCGAGCGCGAGCTGCAGGCGTCGGTGTCGTTCGTCGACATCGCCGGCATCGTCAAGGGAGCGAGCGAGGGTGCCGGGCTCGGCAACAAGTTCCTCGCCAACATTCGCGAGAGCGACGCGATCTGCCAGGTCATCCGAGTCTTCACCGACCCCGACGTCGTGCACGTCGAGGGCAAGGTGGACCCCAAGGACGACATGGAGATCATCAACACCGAGCTGATCCTCGCCGACCTGCAGACCGTCGAGAAGGCGCTGCCGCGTCTCGAGAAGGAGGCGCGGCTCAACAAGGACCGCGTCGAGAACCTCGAGGCCGCGAAGAAGGCCTACGACGTGCTCTCGGCCGGCACCACGATCTTCGCCTCCGGTCTCGACATGGCCCCGCTGCGCGAGCTCTTCCTGCTCACCGCGAAGCCGTTCCTCTACGTCTTCAACGTCGACGTCGACGAGCTCGGCAACACCGGGCTGATGGACGAGATGCGCGCGCTCGTCGCTCCCGCCGAGGCCGTGTTCCTCGACGCCAAGACCGAGTCCGACCTCACCGAGCTCGACGACGCCGAGGCTCTCGAGCTGCTCGAGTCGATCGGCCTGCACGAGTCGGGCCTGACCACGCTCGCTCGCGTCGCCTTCGACACGCTCGGTCTGCAGACCTACCTCACTGCGGGCCCCAAGGAATCGCGCGCCTGGACGATCCGCAAGGGAGCCACGGCGCCAGAGGCGGCCGGTGTGATCCACACCGACTTCCAGAAGGGCTTCATCAAGGCCGAGGTCATCTCCTTCGCCGACCTCGTCGCCTGCGGTTCTGTCGCCGAGGCCCGGGCGAAGGGCAAGGCCCGCATGGAGGGCAAGGACTACGTCATGGCCGACGGCGACGTCGTCGAGTTCAGGTTCAACGTCTGAGCCGCCACCGCTCGGCGGGAGTCCACGGCTTCCGGGACGTCGATCTCCCCCTGTCGGTGGAGTCAGTGGCGCCGCGCAGGGCACATGCGCTGCCTGAGAGCGCTATCGCACGGCCGCGTTGCGTAGCGTGGGGTCAACCCGAGTTGGAGGGACGCGCGTGGTGAAGTACAGGAACGAGCTTGAGGTGAAGGAAGCCCTCGGCATCGAGTCCTTCCGGAACCTGTCGAGGGACAACGTCATGCGGTTCGCAGCGCTGATGCCCGACATGGACCGAGAGGTCGCTCTCAAGATCGTGGAGCAGTTCCCGGAGTTCAAGGCGTTCGCGTTGGACGCCGTCAACGTCATGCAGCGAGCGCAGGAGGCTGCGCTCGCGGACAACAAGGAGAGCCAGGCGCAGGTCCACCGGGCCTGGGGTGAGGTGCGGGAGATCCTCAAGGGACAGCTCGACGACGAGACCCTGACGTGGGAGGAGAAGAAGCACGTCTTCGACCTCCTCATGGACACTGCGCGCGAGGAGTCGGCAAAGGACAGCGAGAACAAGCACTTCCTGAAGGACGTCACCAAGTACACCGTCGCCGCGATCGGGGGTGCGGTCCTGCTCGGGGTCGTGTTCGTCGGCGGGCGCTTCGCGCTCGAGCGTGGCGACGACGACTCCTAGCGCCGGGTCACGCGCGTTCGCACACCGCCGTCGGCCGGGACCCCATGACTGATCCGGGTGACGGCGTG
>Ga0302299_10002181_pt1 | contig 11920 bp, 12 predicted proteins | sample III_Fen_N3_4_FD_198795 | JGI IMG/M metagenome (GOLD analysis project Ga0302299, IMG submission 198795) | Peat permafrost microbial communities from Stordalen Mire near Abisko, Sweden - III_Fen_N3_4 | ecosystem: Environmental > Terrestrial > Soil > Wetlands > Permafrost | place: Sweden: Abisko...
CAGGATGCCCAGGTCGAGCCGGAGGCCGGTGATGAAGTGCCCTGGCAGGGCCACCCCCACGGCGTTGAAGCCCAGCCGGTGCGCCACGTCCATCCACAGGATGGATAGGGTGATGGGCATGCCCAGCTTGCGCGCGATCACCCGGGGGATGGCGGCGTTGGCCGGATCGTCGTAGGTTTCCTGGTCGCCCTTCAGCCCCACCTCCTGGAACAGGTACTGGTTGAGGGTGTCGATGGCGCCGTGGAAGTTCCAGGGCAGCGGCATCAGGCCGGCCAGGTCATCGGCCCACCCTGCCACCACCGCCAGGGTCGGGGCCGGATCGGGGTCGTCCAGCATGGGGCCCACGGCCAGCACCGCCCCCGTCAGGAGTTCGCTGCACTGGGGATCTGCCATGAGAAATTCGTGAAGCGACATGTCATCCCCGCCTTCGATAGAGGGACCGGGCACCCACGGCCACGACCGCCGCGCCGGCGCCGGCCCAGGCCCAGAGCTTCCAGGATTCGTCCCGGGCCTCCGCCAGGGCCTTGGCCTCGGCCTTCTGGATGTTCGCCGCCACCGACAGCTGCTCCTGGACCTTGCGGGCCTTGGCCAGGGCCTCCTGTTCCGATTGGCGGACGGCGTCCAGGTCCTTCTTCGCGTCCCGGAGCGCCGGATCGCCTTCGTCGGCCGCCTGCGCCTGCAGGAAGGCGGCCCGGACCGTCCTGCGCAAGGCGCGGCGGGACGGACGCGGACCGGAGCGCCCGGCCCAGCCGGCCGGATGCGGCCTGGGATCGGTCGAATCCAGGCCGTCCTGGTCCCCTTCGTCGTACAGGCTGTCGGCCAGGGCCTGGACGTCCTCGCGCAGGGACTGGATGTCGTCGTGCTGGCGCTGCAGCAGGCTGCCATGGGTCCAGAGCAGCCCCACCTGGACGGCCAGCAGGACCACGGCGCTGCGGCTCAACCACTTGGGGAGGGCGGGTGGGGGTTGGGGGTCGCTCATGGGGGGTCCCGGGAAAGGATGAAGAGGGTCCGGTCGTCCCGGTTCTGCTCTTCGTAGTCCGTCACGTCGCGGAAAAGGGCCTCGCTGGCGGCCTTGGCTGAACCGGTTGGCCAGAGGCCCTGAATCAGGTGGATGAAACGGGGCAACCCGTAGAGCGCCCCATCCTTGTTCATGGCCTCGGTCAGACCGTCACTGTACATCACCAGCCACTCCCCCGGGTGCAACTGACCTTCCACGACCTGCCAATTTCCCTTGGAGGCCGGCCGCAGGCCCAGGCCCCGGCCCTGGGAGAGGATTTCCCGGGCAGCCTCCGGGGCCGGTCCGGAGACGAGCAGGATGGGGGGATGCCCGGCCCGGGCCACCCGGTAGTGCCCGCCGGCATCCCACTCGAGCAGGGAGAGCGTCAGGAAGTCCCGTGGACCCAATAACTTTCCCAGAGCCTGGTCGAGCGCGGGGAGGATCTGGTCGAACCCCAGGCCCTCCTGCTGGGCCGCGAAGGTCAGCAGGGCCGTGGCCTGGCTCATGTAGAGGGCGGCCGGGAGGCCCTTGCCGCTGACATCGCCCACCGCGGCGATATGGGTTCCGGAGGGCCGCCTGGCCACCCAGAGCAGGTCGCCCCCGGTCTCCAGGGCCGGGGCGAGCCGGAGGGCCACCTGGAACCCGGCCAGGTCCGGGGCCTTGGAGGTGATCAGGGATTGCTGGATCAACCGGGCGGTGTGCAGCTCCTGCTCGATCCGGCCCTGGTCCAGCAGCCGCCCGTGCAGCTGCGCCGTCTCCAGCAGCATCCCGGTGGCGATGGCCACCTCCCGGAGCAGCTCCCGGTCCTCCCGGCCGTAGTTGAGCTCGGCGTACTTGCCGCCCAGGACCAGGGCGGCGTAGGGGGCCTCGTTGACCATGATCAGGGCCAGCACCTGGGCCTCCAGGGCGTCCAGGTGGGCGCGCAGCCCCGGTCCCTGCTCCCGGACCCAGTCCGCCTCGTCGCTCTGCAGCCCCAGCACCAGTTCGCGGTTGTCCCGGGCATAGCGGAGCAGGGCCGGGGGCAGGCGCAGGGGCATGGGCGGGCTGGGCGCCTGCTGGAGATCCGGATCCGAAGGCAGCGCGGGCAGCAGGAAGCCGTCCCCGGTGGCGGGCAGCAGCAGCAGCAGCTGGGGCTGGAAGGCCGAACGCAGGGATTCGGCCAGGCGGTCCAGGATGGCCTCTTCCGAAAAGCGCTGGCGGGTTTCGCGCAGATCACCCAGGATCGCCTCCCGGGCCGTGTTCAGGTCGCGGCGGAACTTCCGGCGCAGCCCCAGCAGCATGAAGCGCAGCAGCCAGCCGATGGGCAGAGCCGAAAGGCCCACCAGGACCCCGGCCCACCCGGGCGGGAGCACCTGCACCCCTTCGGCGAACAGGAAGGCCACGCCGCCCAGGTAGACCGCCAGGATCAGGCCCAGCACGACGAAATAGGAGACCCAGCGCAGGATGGCCCGGCGCACGTCGAAAAAGCCGTGGCGGAAGATGGCGAAGGCGAACGACAGGGGCAGCAGGGGCAGCGGCGCGTAGTAGATCCAGCTGCCGCGGGCGAAGACCAGGCTCTGGCCGCCGGTGCGCAGCAGGAGGAAGCGGTAGGCCAGCATGAGCGCGATGATGGCGCCGCTGAGCAGGAGCGCCGGCAGCAGGGCCTTGCGCTTGCGCGAACGCTGCCGGAGGATGCCGGCGGCGAACAGGGCCAGGCCCGCCAGGGCGAGCGCCGGGATGAAGGCTGAGAACACGGCGCGCACCGGCGCCCAGGCCATGAAGCGCATGAACCCGGCGGCCAGGTCCGGGCGCTCCCCGGTGCGGATCAGCAGGGTCGCCATGACCAGCGCGGTCCCCGCCAGGGAGCAGGCGTACAGCGCCGCCAGGAAGCGGCGGTTGGTGCGCATGGCGAAGGGGTGCGGGAAGCGCAGGAAGAAATGCAGCCACAGGGGCGGCCCCAGGCCCACACCGAGCCCGCCGAAGCAGAGGCTGAGCGCCAGGAGGGGGGTGGGCAGGCTGTCCACCCCGAGCGGGAAGCACAGGCTCACCAGGAGGCTCACCAGTCCCATGTAGTAAAAATGGCGGGCGCTTTTCCTGGATGGCGAGGAGATCACCACCAGCAGCCCGGCCATCCAGGCCACCAGCCCGGTCAGGAGCACGATGAGGGACGTGACATTGAACGGCTTCACCAGCTTCACCGGAACCCGCAGGACCCGGCCGGAGCGCTTGACGGTGTAGATCAGGATCCGCCCCGACGGCTGACTGTTGATGAATCGTTTTGCCTGGTCCACGTCCTGGGGCGCCACCTTGCGGCCGTGGACCAGGGTGAGTTCATCGCCTTCCAGCAGCCCGGCGTTCTCGGCCACGCCGTTGGGCAGGATCTCCTGGATGAACACCTGGCGGCCCTGGACCTTCCAGGAGCACTGGTCGTCCGAGGCGGCGTAGACCCACTGGTTCAGGTAGAACCCCCCCAGAGCCAGGAGCAGGGCGAACAGGCTGGTGAGGATCAAGCGCCAACGGATGGCTCGGAGGGAGGGAGACAAGAGTAGCCTTAGAGCATGGAAAAGGTGAGCGGAGGAAACAAGAAGCCCTGGTGGATCCTGGTGGGGGGCCGCCGGCGGCTGGGACGCGCGCTGGCGGAGACCCTGGCGCACGACCACAACCTGGTGCTGACCAGCTCCCTGTCTTGGAAAACCGAGGCCCCCTGGATCACGGAACTTGCCAAACAAACGCAGGTGCGTTGCCTGCGCTGGGGTGCGGAAGACCCGGACATCGTCCCAACGATGATGGCAGATCTGGCGGCCTTGGGGGCCGCGGGGATCAGCCTCAATTGCGCCGTCCTGGTCAGCGGCACCTTCCCGGAGAACCCCCTGGGCGGATGGGCCCCGGAGAATCTCGAGGCGACCTGGCGGCTCAACCTGACCTTCCCGCTGCTGGCGGCCCAGGCCATCGCCCCCCGGCTGGCCGACGGCGGCTGCATCCAGCTGCTGCTGGACATCGCCATCCACCGGCCGTTCCTGAAGCGGCTGCCCTATTCCGTCGCCAAGACCGGACTGGCCGCCCTGGTCCCGGGCCTGGCCCGGCTCCTGGCCCCGCGGGTGCGGGTGGTCGGCCACGCCCTGGGCACCGTGCTGCCTGCCCCGGCGGAGGATCCGGACTGGCTGGCCTCGCGCAGCCTGCTCCAGCGCACCGGCACCCCGGAGGACCTGGCCCGGGCCCTGCGCTTCGCCGCCGACAGCCCCTACCTCACCGGCGCGATCCTCACCCTGGACGGCGGCACCCGGCTGGTTTGATATCATGCAGGATCGAGGTCCCGGTGCGCTTCAAAGTAAATGAAATATTCCTATCCATTCAGGGCGAAGGTTCCCGGGCCGGGCGTCCGTGCCTGTTCATCCGGCTCACCGGCTGCCCGCTGCGCTGCGTCTACTGCGACACCACCTATGCCTTCAATGAAGGCAACATGATGGAACTGGAGGACATCCTGGCCCGGACCCGGGCCCTCCTCGGCCCGCCCGTGGCCGGCCCCAACGCACCGTTCGTGGAGCTCACCGGCGGCGAGCCGCTGGCCCACCCCGAGGCCCCGGCCCTGCTGGCCGCCCTGGGCGCCCTGGGCTACGAGGTGGCGCTGGAGACCGCCGGCAGCCACGACCTGGCCCCGGTGCCGGCCGGGGTGGTGAAGATCGTCGACCGCAAGACCCCGGGCAGCGGGGAGGAAGCGCGCTGGCTGGAGTCGAACCTGGACTTCATGGTGTCCGGCCAGGACGAGCTGAAGTTCGTGCTCTGCGACCCGGCCGACTACGCCTGGGCCAGGGCCTGGTGCGCGGAGCGGGACGTGCTGGGCCGGCTGGACGTGCTGTTCAGCCCGGTCTGGGGCGGGCTGGACGCCACCTGGCTGGCCGAGCAGATTGTCCGGGACCGCCTGCCGGTGCGCTTCCAGCTGCAGCTGCACAAGCTGCTCTGGGGACCGGACCGGCGCGGGGTCTGACCTCTTGACGCCGCCGCCGGGGCGATGGACCTTGTGCGGTATGGCGTGACAGAGAGGGCACCATGGGCGCGCCGCGCGGAGAGGAACCCGGCATCCGGCCCTGCGGCCCGGAGCAGGAGGCGATGGTGCGGGAGCAGATCGAGGCGCGCGGGGTGTGCGATCCCCGGGTGCTGGCGGCCATGCGCGCGGTGCCCCGGCTGCGCTTCGTGCCCGGGGCCCTGGCCGGCGAGGCCCACGCCGACCGGCCCCTGCCCATCGGGGCGGGCCAGACCATCTCCCAGCCGTACATCGTCGCGGCCATGGCCGAGGCCCTGGAGCTGACCGGAAGCGAGCGGGTGCTGGAGGTGGGGGCGGGTTCCGGCTACATGGCGGCCGTCCTCGCCGCCCTGTCCCGGGAGGTCTACGCCATGGAGCTGGAACCGGGGCTGCTGGCGCGGGCGGCGGCCACGCTCGCCGGGCTGGGCTGCGGCAACGTCCACCTGCGCTGCGGCGACGGCGCCCTGGGCTGGCCGGAGGAGGCGCCCTTCGACGCCATCCTGCTCAGCTGCGCCGCCCCCCGGATCCCCCCGGACCTCTGGGACCAGCTGGCCGCGGACGGGCGCATCATCCTGCCCATGGGCCCGCCCGGGGCCACCCAGGAGCTGATCCTCGCCCGCAGGACCGCCGCGGGCAGCCGGGTCAGCCGGCTGATGGCGGTCTGTTTCGTGCCCTTGCGCTGAACCCGCCGGCCGCCCGTACGAGCGTTGAAAAAGACCTTGGCGGGCTCGAATTTATATTTATATTTCATTATGTTCCGGTGCCAGGCGATGGGGGGATGGGTCCTCCCAGGTCGCCCAGCCGGCCTTTGTCCGAGGAAGGGGAAAACATGCTCAAACACCCGCGCCGGGTCATCCTGGCCTGCGCTGTCCTGGCGGGATCGGCCCTCGCCCCCGCCGCCGTCCCGGAAACCCTGCTGGTGAACCTCTCGGAGCGGGATTGGCTGCTCCGGGCAAGCGCCGCCGCGGGCGCCCCGGCCGACCCGAAGGCCGACCTGACCCTCATCGCCATCAACCTCAAGACCCAGGCCCGGACCGAACTGGTTCCGGGCCTGCGCCCCAGCGTCGCCATCGCCCGCGGCGAAGCCTTCAGCATCCGGGTGAAAACGCCCCTCGGCCCCGCGCCCGCGAACCCGGCCCGGCAGTTCGAGCTGGTGGACGGCCGCGGGGGCACCGGGGCGGTGCTGAGCACCAACCTCGCCTATCCGCCGCCCGACCCGGCCGGGAAGGTCCCCGGCCAGACCTGGCAGTTCGACCTGGACATCACCAGCGCCAATCCGGGGGTGCTCCAGGAGGCCAGGGAAACCCGGGCCATCCTGATCACCGGCAATGATGCCGGGGCCGTGCCGCTTCCCCCCGCCGCCCCTCCAGCGGCCGCCGTGCCCGCCGCGGCGCCTGCGCCGGCCGCGCCCGCCGCCGCCGCCACCGTGGCCGCCGCACCCGCAGCCGCCGCACCAGCAGCCGCGGCATCCGCAGCCGCCGCATCCGCTCCCGCTCCCGCGGCCGCCGCACCGGCCTGACGCCGGAGGCGGGACCGGGTCAGTAGCCCAGGGTCCGGTCCACACCGTCCAGGATCGGCAGCCCCTCGGCGAACCGGCGCAGGTTGTCGAGGATGTCCGGGATGATCGCCCGGGGCGTGGACGGACCGGAATGGTGCGGCGTCACCACCACCTTCGGGTGCTCCCACAGGGGCGAATCGGCCGGCAGCGGCTCCTGGGGGAACACGTCCAGCACGGCCCGGCCCAGCCAGCCGCGGTCCAGGGCCTCCAGCAGGTCCGGCACCACCACCAGTTCGCCGCGCCCGACGTTGACCAGGGTGAGCCCGGCGTTGCCCTGGGCCAGCAGGCCGGCGTCCACCAGCCCACGGGTCTCCCCGGTGAGCGGGGCGCACAGCACCAGGACCCGGGCGCCGCCCAGCCACGGCCCGAGCTCGCGGCCCGGATGGAGCGGGAACTCGGCGTCGCTTCGGACGGTGCGCACGAAGCCATGCACGTCCAGCCCGAGCTCGCGCAGGGCCCGCCCGATCTGCCGGCCGATGCGGCCGAAACCGTAGACCAGCGCCTGCCTGCCGGTGAGATCCTCCGGGACCAGCCGGGACGCCCAGCACTTCCCGGCCTGGGCGGCGCGGCACTCGTCCAGGCGCTGGGCCTCGGCCAGCAGGTGCGCCGCCGTATAGCGGGCCATCCAGTGGCCGAACTGGCCATCGGCGCGGGTGATGGGAATGCCGGGCGGAATGGCCTCGCGCACCAGGTGGTCCATGCCGGCGCCGGAATTCTGCACCCAGGCCAGCCGGGGCATGCGCTGGAGCAGCCCCTCCGGGAGCCTCCATACGAACAGGCCCTCGGCTTCGGCGAGCCAGGCCTCGTCCGGGACCTCCCGGGGGTGCCAGCCGCGCACGTCCAGCCGCGGTTCGGCCTCCCGCAGGGCGGGGACATAGTCCTTGAAGTGGTGATGGATGACCGCCAGTCTGCGCATGGAGCCATCTTATCATTCGGGCGCGGCGAAGCTCTCCTGGGCGTGATAGCTGCTGCGCACGAGCGGCCCGCTCTGCACCCGCTGGAAGCCCATTTCCAGGCCCCTGGCCCGGTACATGGCGAACTCCTCGGGGGTGACGAAGCGCTCCAGGGGCAGGTGGCGCTCGGTGGGCGGCAGGTACTGGCCGATGGTGGCGATGTCCACCCCGGCCCGGCGCCAGTCGGCCATAAGCTCCAGCACCTGCCCGGCGCTCTCGCCCAGGCCCACCATGATGCCGCTCTTGACGCGCATGGCGGGCGCGCAGCGGTCCCGGTGCCCGGCGGCGGCGGCCAGCAGGCGCAGGCTCTGGCCGTAGTCGGCGTCGGGGCGCACCCGCCGGTACAGGTGGGGCACGGTCTCCACGTTGTGGTTCAGCACCTCCGGGCCCGCCTCCAGCACGGTGGCCAGGGCGGACGGGCTGCCGCAGAAGTCCGGGACCAGCACCTCCACCCCGCACCCGGGGCTCAGGGTGCGGATCCACCGGATGGTGGCGGCGAAATGCGCCGCGCCGCCCTCCGGCAGGTCGTCCCGGTTGACGCTGGTGACGACGGCGAAGGCGAGGCCGAGGCTGGCCACCGCCTCGGCCACCCGCTGCGGCTCGTCGGGGTCCAGCTGGCCGGGCCGGCCCTTGCCGACATTGCAGAAGCCGCAGTGCCGGGTGCAGACGTCGCCCATGAGCATGAACGTCGCGGTCCGGTGCACGCCCCAGCATTCATTGAGGTTGGGGCACCTGGCCTCCTCGCAGACGGTCACCAGCCGGTTCGCGCGCATGAGCGCCTGCACTTCGGCCACCACCTCCGGGGCCGGCACCTTGACCTTGAGCCAGGGGGGACGGGGACCGGGGAGGACGGGGGGGCGTGCCATATCCATGGAAGTATAGCCCGCCGGTTGGTAATACAATGGCACCATGCCAGAGCTCCCCGAAACCCAAGCCCCCGCGTTCGAACCGCCCAAGGGGTTCGAGACCCGGTTCCGCGATCTGGAGCTGCACCTGGCGGCCTTCGACGGGCCCCTGGACCTGCTGCTGCACTTGATCCGGGAGCAGAAGCTGGACATCCTGGACCTGCCCATGGCCGATGTGACCCGGCAGTACATGGACTACCTCCACCTCATGGAGGAGCTGAACCTGGAGATCGCGGCCGAGTTCGTGGCCATGGCGGCCCAGCTGCTGCAGATCAAGTCCCGGCTGATGCTGCCCCGGCCGCCGGCGGACGCGGGCGAGGAGGATCCCAGGGAGGATCTCATCCAGCGGCTGCTGGACTACCAGCAGGTGAAGGCCGCGGCCCAGGTGCTCGCCGGCCGCGAAGCGCTCTGGCACGCGGTCGTGTTCGCGCCGGGACTGGATCTCCAGGAGCACGCCAAGGTGGAGGAGGAGCCGATCAAGGCCACCCTGTTCGACCTGCTGGGCGCCTACCGGGAGGCCCTGAAGCGCTTCCTGCCGCCGCCCCCGGTGGAGGTGCGCACCGCCCCGAAGACCCTGGACCAGCGCATCCGGGAGGTCCTGGCGGCGCTCAGCGCGGACGGCTGGCAGCCCTTCAGCAGCCTCCTGGCGGTGGCCCGGAGCCGGGAGGAGCTGGTGCTCACCTTCCTCGCCCTGCTGGAGATGGCCCGCACCGGGCGGGTGCGGCTGGTGCAGACGGAAAACTTCGGGGAGATCCGTGTCCAGGCCGCCTGACGATCCCCTGTACCTGGGTTTCCGCATCGCCTATCCGGCCGGGCTGGCCATCTGCCTGGCCTGGCCGCTGGCGCTCCAGCTCATGCTGGGCACGGTCATCCGCCCCGGGGCGGCACCGCCGGGCGGGGTGATCCAGGAGCTGGGCTACACCTTCACCGGGCTGACCTTCGCCATCGCCTTCTTCGTCACCTGGCGCTGGGGCCGGGTCCGGGCCGGGTTCCGGACCGTGGATTCCGGGCGCAGGCGGGCCGTGCTGGTGCGGGAGATCCTGCTCTATTCGGTCCTGTTCGAGCTCAGCTCCCTGTTCGGGCTCTGCTACTACGCCCTGGGCGGACCGTTGGCCGAGCGCTACTCGCGCGGCTTCATCGCGCTGACCACCATCATGTTCTTCGTTTTCGTGCCCCGCCTGCAGGCCTGGCGGGATGCCGCCCAGGGGGAGTAGCCGACCATGGCCGTAGCACCCGACAGTGCCCTCAAGCGCAACGCCGACACCCAGCCGATGCGCCTCGACCCGCCGCCCGCGCCCGGCCGGCGCCGGGCCTGGATCGGCGGGGCGGTGGCGGTGCTGATCCTGGGGGGCACGGCCCTCTCCTACCTGCGGGAACGGCCGTCCGCCGGGACCCCGGGCGGGCCACACGGTGAAAAGGACATCCCGCCCGCCCTGCGCCCGTACTACGACCGCGCCAGCGCCGGCGACGCCAGCGCCATGCGCATGCTCGGCACCATGTACTACAACGGCCTGAACGTGGCCCCGGACACCCGGGAAGGCATCCGCTGGTACCGCAAGGCCGCCGCCGCCGGCAGCGTGGCGGCGGCGAAGGACCTGGAGCAGCTCGGGCTCACTCCGGCGCCGTAGCGCGCCAGGCGAGGATCTTCGCGGCCAGGGCCGGGCCGGCGCCGGCTTCCAGGTCGGCCGGGGACGCCTCCCGCACCGCCTGGACGCTGCCGAAGCCCTGCAGCAGCTTGCGCGCGGTCATGGGGCCGACCCCGGGGATCTGCGTGAGCTCCGTCTGCAGGGTGCGCTTGGCCCGGAGCTTGCGGTGGTAGGTGATGGCGAAGCGGTGCGCCTCGTCCCGGATCCGCTGGAGCAGCTGCAGCACCGGGCTGGTCTTGGGGATGCGCAGGGGCTCGCTGCTGCCGGGCCGGAACACCAGCTCCTCCTTCTTGGCCAGGGAGGCCCGCTCCAGCTGGTCCAGGCCGAGCGCCAGCAGCGCCGCCTCGGCGGCGTGCAGCTGGCCCAGGCCGCCGTCGATCAGCACCAGGTCGGGGAATACCTGGCCTTCGTCGCGCATCCGCCGGTAGCGCCGGGTGATGACCTCGGCCATGTTGGCGAAATCGTCGTTCTGCTGGCTGGTCATCTTGAAGCGGCGGTAGCGCTGGCGGTCGGGCAGCCCGTCGCTGAACACCACGCAGGAGGCCACCACCTCCCGGCCCTGGCCGTGGCTGATGTCGAAGCACTCGATGCGCCGCGGCAGGTGGGTCAGCCCCAGGAAGCCCTGCAGCCCCTCCAGCACCGCCTGGTTGAGCCGGGCCGGCTCGAACTTGCGCTCCAGGGCCAGGCGCGCGTTCTCCTGGGCCATGGCCAGCAGCTCCACCTTCTCGCCGCGCTGGGGCACGTGGATGGCCGGCCGGGCGCCGCGCATCGTGCCCAGCCATTCCCGCAGCAGCTCCTGGTCGTCCGGCTCCAGCTCCACCATGATCCGCCCGGGCACCTCGTCCTCCGCGTAGACCCGCTTCAGCACCTCCGCCAGCACAGCGCCGTCGAAGGCCTCCACGTCCTCGATCATGTACTCGCGGCGCCCGACCATGCGCCCGTCGCGCATCACCAGCCGGTGCACGCAGGCCCTGCCGTCCAGCACCGCGCTGCCGTAGAGGTCGGTGTCCTCCTGGTCCACCGTGGCCGCCTTCTGCCGGTTGAACCAGGCGTCCAGCTGCTGCAGGGCGTCCCGGTACTGGGCCGCCAGCTCGAAGGCGCTATGCTCGGCCGCCTGCCACATGGCCGCCTCGAGCATGGTCTTCAGTTCCTCGCGCTTGCCTTCCAGGAACAGCTTGGCCGACCGGGCCTGCTCCCGGTAGGCGGCCAGGTCCACGGCGCCGATGCAGGGGGCGGTGCACCGGTGCAGCTGGTACTTCAGGCAGGCCCGGCCGCGCTTGCCGTCGATGTCGATGTCGCAGTCGCGGATCTGGAAGAAGCGGTAGACCAGCTCCGCCGTGCGGTAGGCGGTGGAGGCCGGGAAGAACGGGCCGTAGTAGAGCGAACCGTCCTTGCGCACCTTGCGGGTGACGAACACCTGGGGGAAGGCGTTCTTCCAGGTGAGCTTCACGTACGGGTAGCTCTTGTCGTCGCGCAGCAGGATGTTGTAGGGCGGGCGGTGCTCCCTGATGAAGTTGTTCTCCAGCACCAGCGCTTCCAGCTCGGTCGCGCAGACCACGAACTCCAGGTCCCAGATGCGCGCCACCAGGCGCCGGGTCTTGCCGTCCAGCTGCTTGGACTGGAAGTAGCTCTTGACCCGGTTGCGCAGGACCTTGGCCTTGCCCACGTAGAGCAGGTTGCCCTCCTCGTCCCGGTACAGGTAGACCCCGGGCTGGGTCGGCAGATCGGTCAGCTTCCGGCGGAGCGCCGGGCTGCGGTCGACGTTGGTGCGGGGCGCGGTCATGAATGGAGTTTACTGGGAACCGGCCGGGTGTTCGCCGCACAACCTCCACGGAGGCCCGCCATCGCCACCCCGGAACGG
>Ga0302299_10002182_pt1 | contig 11918 bp, 13 predicted proteins | sample III_Fen_N3_4_FD_198795 | JGI IMG/M metagenome (GOLD analysis project Ga0302299, IMG submission 198795) | Peat permafrost microbial communities from Stordalen Mire near Abisko, Sweden - III_Fen_N3_4 | ecosystem: Environmental > Terrestrial > Soil > Wetlands > Permafrost | place: Sweden: Abisko...
GTTCGTGGCCGGCCTCGGTCCCGACCCCGAGGACTCCACCATCGTGGCGGCCATCGTCAACCTGGCCAACACCCTCGACCTCGAGGCCATCGCCGAGGGCGTCGAGACGCTCGACCAGCTCGAACGACTGCGGGCCCTCGGGTGCACCCTGGCCCAGGGCTACTACTTCGCCGAGCCGGTCGACGCCGATGCCATCGGCCCCATGATCGAGCACGGCTTCCCCGCGGCGCCCCCTTCACGCTGATCGCGAGTCGAGGCCTCCGGCCCAGGTGGCGAACAACGTCGCGTAGTGGCCCTCGTGGGCGACGAGGTCGTCGTGGGTGCCCACCTCGATCAGCCGCCCACCCGACACGACCCCGACCCGATCGGCCCGCTCGGCCGTGGAGAGCCGGTGGGCGATCACCACCACGGTCCGTCCCTCCATCAACCGGTCCATGGCCTGCTCGACGAGGAGCTCGGTGCCCGGGTCGAGGCTGGACGTCGCCTCATCGAGCACCAACAGGGCCGGATCGACGAGGGCAGCGCGAGCCAGCGACACGAGCTGCTTCTCACCCGCCGACAGACGTGAGCCCCGTTCGCGCACCTCGGTGCCGAGACCCTGGGGCAGGGCCGAGAACCGCTCGAGCACCCCGACGGCCTCGAGGGCATCGTCGATCTCGGCATCGGTGGCGTCACCGCGGGCGATGCGGATGTTGTCGCGGATCGTGCCGTTGAACAGGAAGCCCTCCTGGGGCACGACGACGATGCGTTCCCGGAGCGACCGCTGGGTGGCGTCGCGCAGGTCGGTGCCGGCGAAGCGAACGGTGCCCTCGGTGGGGTCGTAGAGGCGGGCGATGAGCTTGGCCAGCGTCGACTTGCCGGCGCCGGTGGGCCCGACGAGCGCCAGCTTCTCCCCCGGGGCGATGGTGAGGTCGACGTCGCGCAGCACCGGATCGGATCCGGCGTAGGCGAACGACACGTGCTCGACGACGATCTCACCGGTGGCCGGGAGATCGATGGCCCCGTGCCGCTCGGGCACGTCGACCGAGGTGTCGAGCAGCTCGAACAGCTTCTTGAGGCCGGCGCCGGCGCTCTGCACGGTGTTGAACAGCTGGCTCAGCTGCTGGACCGGGTCGAACAGGTTGCCCAGCGTGAGCACGAAGAAGGCGATGGTGCCGATGGTGACGATGTCCTCGATGGCCATCCACCCGCCGATGCCGATGACGAGGGCGGTGGTGCCGAGACCGGCGAACTCGATGACCGGGAGGTACCAGGCCTGGGCCCGCACCGAGCGCATGTGGGCGTCGTACAGATCTCGACTGTCCCCGTGGAAGCGGTCGATCTCGATCGACTCACGGCCGTAGGCCTGGATCACCCGCACCCCGCTGATGCCCTCCTGCAGCCGCGAGAGCGTGTGGCCGATGCGGTCGCGGATGGTGAGGTAGGCCCGGTTGGACTCCTTCTGGAACCGGATGCTGGCGATCACGACCGGGGGCAGGGCGACGAGGCACACCAGCGCGAGCTGCCAGGAGACGATCACCAGCACGACCAACGAGAACACCAGCAGCAGCGTGTTCATGGCGAACATGACCAGACCCATCTGGACGAGCTCGGCGAGGGAGTCGACGTCGGAGGTCATGCGCGAGACCAGGACGCCGGCCTTCTCGCGGTCGTAGAACGGCATCGACAGCCGTTGCAGGTGGTCGAAGACCCGAGTTCGCAGGTCGCGGAGGAAGCCCTCGCCCGCCTTGCTGACCACCACGATCAGTCGCCGGTAGACGAAGTAGGTGGCGGTGGCGGTGATCACGTAGGCAGCCACGGCCTCGTTCAGCCCGCGGGTGCTGCCGACGCTGATGCCGTGATCGATGCCGTAGCGCACGAACAGCGGGCCGGCGATCGTCGATGCGGTCCACAGCACCATCAGCACCGAGCTGACGATGACCTCGCGGCGATAGGGCCGGAGCATGGCCGCGGCCCGACGCATCACCCACTTGGCCTGCTCGCGATCGAGGGCGTCCTCCTCGGCGACGCCGGCCTCACCCCACATCGGCCGGCTCCTCGTCGTGGTCCTCGGACTCGTGGGCCTCGGCGGCGGCCAGCACGAGCCGGTAGGCCTCGTTGGTGGCCAGCAGCTCGGAGTGGGTGCCCTCGGCCACGATGCGACCGGCGTCGAGCAACACGACGCGGTCGGCGAGGGCGATCGTCGCCGGACGATGGGCGATCACGATGGTCGTGCGGCCGCGCATCACCTCGGTGAGCGCATCGCGGATCTCGTGCTCCTTGGTCGGGTCGACCGAGGACGTGGCGTCGTCGAGGATGAGCACCCGCGGATCGGCGAGGATCGCCCGGGCGATGGCGATGCGCTGGCGCTGACCGCCCGACAGCGAGAACCCGCGCTCGCCGATCTCGGTGCGGTAGCCGTCGGGCAGGTCGCGGATGAACTCGTCGGCACCGGCGAGGCGGGCGGCCCGCTCGATGACCTCGTCGTCGGCGTCGAGGTCGGCGAACGCGATGTTGTTGGCGATCGTGTCGCTGAACAGGAAGGTCTCCTCGAACACGAGCCCGATGCCCCGGCGCAGATCGTGGATCTGCACGTCGGACACGTCGACCCCGTCGATCGAGATCCGCCCGGCGTCGATGTCGTAGAAGCGTGGGAGGAGCCGGGCCACCGTGGACTTGCCGCTGCCGGTGGAGCCGACCAGCGCCACCGACTCGCCGGCGGCGATGGTGAGGTCGAGCCCATCGAGCACCGGGAGGTCTCGCCCGGCCTCGTAGCCGAAGGACACACCCTCGAACCGCACCTCGCCGTGGGGGGTCACCGTGGGCAGCGCCACCGCGCCGGGGCGGTCGACGATGAGCGGGTCGGTGGCCAGCACGGCCTGCACCCGCTGAGCCGAGGCGGCCGCCCGCTGGGCGCTGGCGATGATCTGGCCCAGGGACCGCAGGGGCCAGATGAGCAGGCCGATGTAGATGTTGAACTCCACCAGATCGCCGAGCGAGAGCGTGCCGTCGAGCACCTGGTGACCACCGACGAACAGCACGAGGATCAGGCCGATGCTGGGCAGCAGATCGAGCGCCGGCAGGTAGCGACCTCGCACCCGAGCGGCCGCCATGGATGCGCCGTAGACGTCGTCGGCCTCGGTGCGCAGGCGCTGCGCCTGCACCCGCTGGGCGCCGAAGCCCTTGACGACCCGCACGCCGCTGACGGTCTCCTCGACGACCGAGGCCAGCTCGGCCGATTCCCGCTGGATGGCCATGACCTCGGGGTGCAGCCGGGTGCTGAACCGCTTGGCCAGGTAGTTGACGAGCGGCAGCGAGCCCAGCGCCAGCAGCGCGAGCCAGGGGTCGATCGAGATGAGGATCACGGTGACGGCGAGGACCGTGACGAAGTTCGAGATGGTGAGCGGGATCATCACCACGAAGAACTGGATCTGCTGCAGGTCGGTGTTGGCCCGACTCATCAGGTCGCCGGTCTGCACCCGGTCGTGGAACGCGAAGTGCAGCCGCTGCAGATGGGCGAACAACTGGTCGCGCAGGGTCGCCTCGGTCTGGCGTGAGACCTTGAACGCCCAGTAGCGGCGGAGCCCGGTGAACACGGCTGCGCAGAGGGCGGCGAGCCCGATGGCCAGCGACCACAGCACCAGGGCCTCGGTGTCGCCCGGGATGATCGCCTCGTTGATGGCCCCGCCGACCAGCATCGGCACGCTGACTTTGGCGACGGTCCACAGCAGGCCGACGATGACACCGATGGCGACACCCATCCGCTGGTCGCGGATGGTCCCGAAGATCAGTCGCCAACCCTCACGAGCCGTGACGGGTGCAGCGGCGACGGGCGCGGCGGCGTCGGCGGTGTCGCTGATGGTCGCTCCTCTCCCCCGGGAACCGACCGGACGGCGGCCCCGCCGGCACGCTACCGGCGCGCCCGCCGCAAACCGAAACTGGTTGGGTCGCTCAGGCGAGGAGGGCAGGGGCGAGCTCGCGCCACAACGCCGGGACCCCCTGGTCATCCGCAGCGAGCACCTGCACGCAGACGTGATCGGCTCCGGCATCGTGATGCGCGGCGACCTTGGCACGGATGGCGTCGATGTCACCCCAGGCCACGATGGCGTCGGTGACGGCGTCGGTGCCTCCGTCGGCGAAGTCGTCGTCGGTCCACCCGAAGCGCTTGAGGTTGTTGGTGTAGTTGGGCAGCGTCAGGTACATCGACGTGTGACGACGGGCGATCTCGCGGGCGACGGTGGGGTCGGTCTCGAGCACGACGGCCTGCTCGACGCACAGCAGCGGACCGGCGCCCATGACCTCGCGGGCCACCGCGGTGTGCTCAACCGGGACGAAGTACGGATGCGCCCCCTGGGCCCGTGTGGCCGCCAGGTCGAGCATCTTCGGGCCGAGCGCGGCCAGCAGGCGCACGGGGGTGGTGGCCGGCTCGGCCGCCATGAACAGCGACGTGTCCATGGCATCGAGGTAGGCGCGCATGCGACTGAGCGGCTTGTCGTAGGAATGCCCGCGGAGGTAGTCGACGGCGGGCTGGTGGCTGACCCCGAGGCCGAGCAGGAACCGACCGGGGAACGCCTCGGTGATCGACTTGTGCGCGGCCGACATCGACATGGCGTCGCGAGCCCAGATGCTGGCGATGCCGGTGGCGAGAACGATGTCGGACGAGCCGGCCAGCAGCAGCGACGCCGCCACCATGGGATCGCGACCGACTGCCTCGGGGATCCACACCGCGCCGTAGCCGATCTCGCCGAGCTCGGCGACGTGCTCCTGGGCCGCCGCCATCGGCATGGCATCGAGCACGTGGGTCCACAGCCCGACGCGGCCCGGGTCGACTGAGCGGACGGAGCTGGCGTCAGAGGTCGTGTCCATGGCCGGGCACCCTACTGGCACCTCGGCTGGTCGTACCTCGGGGGCGGCGCGGGGATACAGTCGCCTGCGTGTCAGCCCCCACGCCTGTGAGCCATGAGGTCGACGCGGGCCGCCCGGCCCCACCTCCCGGTGGTGGCGGGCGTTCGGCCCCGCCGAAGTCCAACCGCGTGCGCGGGGCGCTGCCGTCGTGGGCCGAGCCAGCGCTGCTGTTCGGGGCCGGCCTCGGTGCCTGCGCCTACATCCTGGCGGTCGACCCCAACCACCGCAGTGCCCCACCAAGCTCCTCACCGGCATCGACTGCCCGCTGTGCGGCGCGACCCGGGCCGTGCACTCCCTGCTGCGGGCCGATCTCGTCGGCGCCATGGACCACAACGCGCTGTTCGTGCTGCTGCTGCCCTTCCTCGCCTACGCCTTCGTGGCCTGGACCATGAGCAAGGTGGGCCGGCCGATGAAGCCGCTGCCGATGTCGTCGAAGTGGGTGAACATCCCGCTCGCCATCGTGCTGATCGTGTTCACGGTCGTGCGCAACATGCACGGCTCGCTCTACTTCCTGAACTCGGCCACGTCCTGAGTCAGTCGATGCGGCGCAGCTCGTCGCGATAGCGGGAACCCCGGGCGGCGTAGGACTGGGCCGCGCCGGCGGTCATCAGGCTCTGGTGCGGGGAGCCGGGGCGCAGCTTGGCCGGCACGCCGAGGGCCATCATGTCGGCCGGCACCTCCATGCCGTTGGTGACCACCGCGTTCGAGCCGACCAGTCCGCCGCTGCGCACGATGGCCCCGTGGAGCACCACCGACCCGTTGCCCACCAGCGAGCCGTTCTCGATGATGCAGCCCTCGAGGTGCACCATGTGGCCGATCACGCAATCGTCGCCGACGGTGGTGGGCATCCCCGTCACCGTGTGCAGGACGCTCCCGTCCTGGATGCTGGTGCGAGCTCCGACGAAGATGTCCTCGTCGTCGGCCCGCAACACGGCACACGGCCAGATCGTGGACTGGGCCCCGATCGTGACGCCGCCGATGATCACGCAGTCGGGGTGCAGGTACGCGGTCGGGTCGATGTTCGGCACCCGGTCGCCGAGTGCGTAGACGGCCATGCTGGCTAGAGCTGGAAGCGGCCGTAGCCGCCCCGGAAGAACAGCAGGGGACCACCTTCGTGCAGGACGTCCAGGTCGGTGACCGCGCCGATCACGATGTCGTGATCGCCGGACTCGACGACGTTCTCGATCGTGCAGTCGATGTAGCCGAGCACGCCGGCGAGCAGCGGCGATCCGTTGCCCGATCGTTTCCAACCGATCTCGGAGAACTTGTCCTCGGCCTTGCTGGCGAACACCCGGCTGACGTCCTCCTGGTCGTCGGCGAGGAGGTTCACGCAGAAGGACCCGGCCGAACGCACCTTGGGCCAGCTCGAGGAGGTCTTGCCGGCGCAGAACAGCACCTGCGGCGGATCGAGCGACAGCGAGGCGAACGAGCCGATGGCCATGCCCACGGGCGTGCCTTCGACGATGGCGGTGATCACGGTGACGCCGGTCGGGAAGTGCCCGAGGACCTGGCGGTACTTGGCCGAGTCGAACGACGAGGCGTCGCTGGTGATGTCGCTCACGGGTGGGTGCTCCTCGGACGTGGTTGCGGGCGAGGGCAGAGACTAACGAGCCACGACGCTCGCGGTTCCCACCGACACCTTGAGGCCCTCGCCGGCCGCGATGACCTCCGAGATGCCCGCCCGAGCAGCCCGCTCGCGAGCTTCGATCAGGATCGAGTCGACCATGACGTCGTCATGGCTGGGGTCGTGGTGGAACAGCGCCAGGCGCCGCACGCCGGCCTGGGCCGCCACGGCCACCGCGAACTCGGCGGTGCAGTGACCCCAGTGAGCCTTGGTCTCGAACTCGGTGGAGGTGTACTGCGCGTCGTGGATCAGCAGGTCGGCACCGCGGCACAGGTCGATCACCTCGTCGGTGACCTCGAGCCCACCGTCGATCGGCTGCTGGTGATCGGAGATGTAGGCGAGGACCACGCCCTTGTGCTCGATGCGGTAGCCGTTCGTGATGCCGATGTGGGGCACCGACCGGGCGGTGACGACGACGTCGCCGATGGTGAACCGGGTGTCGGTGACGGCGTGGAACGACATCTGCCCCGGCAGATCGGCGACCGAGACGGGGAAGTAGGGCGGAGCCATGAACTCGTCGAACGACGCGGCCAGCGCCTCGGAGTCGTCCGCCGGGGCGTAGACGTCGAGGCTCGACCCTGGCCGGAGCACCGGCGCGAAGAACGGCAGGCCCTGGATGTGATCCCAATGGAGGTGGGTGACCAGGGCATGACCGTGGAAGGGCCGGTCGGCCGGCAGGTCCTGCCCCCAGAAGCGCAATCCGGTGCCGAGATCGAGGACGATCGGCTCCGAGCCCGGGATGTCGATGGCGACACACGCGGTGTTGCCCCCGTAGCGGCGATTGTCGTCACACGAGCACGGTGTGGAACCTCTGACTCCGTAGAACGTCACGTCCAACGACGTCCACCCCCCGGTGAGAAACCAATGAGAAAGGCACAGTAATCACGGTTCTGCTCGGATGTCCCGCGATGTGACAACTGTCTCCAAGCTGTCTCCAGGCGGGGCCCATGTCGACCCTACGTCATCAGGGGGTTGCGGAGGGCGGTTGGTGGCAGCACCGACGGCGGGGATCTGCCACCCTGAGGGGCGTGAGCCTGACCGACCTGCCCGACGGATTCGTGGCCGTGGTGAAGCGGGACTGCCCCACGTGCACCCTGGTCGCTCCCCTGCTCGTCGACCTGACCGACGTGCTCGGTCGCGGGCCCGACTCGTTCACCGTGGTCAGCCAGGACGACCCGTCGTTCCCCGACCACCTCGCCTCGATCGTCGACGACTCCGACCTCGATCTCTCCTATCGCCTCGGCATCGAGACCGTGCCCACCCTGCTGCGCATCGAGCAGGGTGTCGAGACCGCCCGCATCGTCGGCTGGTCCCGTGACCAGTGGCGTGAGCTCACCGGCCTCGACGACCTCGGCGAGGGCATGCCCGACCACCGGCCGGGATGCGGGTCGCTCACCCTCGACCCGACGAGGGCCGACGAGCTCGCCGTCCGCTTCCGTGGCTCGTCGTTGCGCAGCCGGCGCGTCGAGCTGGCCGCGCTCGAAGACGAGATGGAAGCGCTCTTCGACCGAGGCTGGACCGATGGCCTGCCGGTCGTGCCACCGACCCCGGTGCGGGTGCTCCGCATGCTCGAGGGCACCGACCGCGCCCCCGACGACATCGTGACGATCGTGCCGCCCGACCTGGTCGAGTGCTCCGTCGAGAAGATCGCCGTGAACGCGGTGATGGCGGGCTGTCGGCCGGAGTACCTGCCGGTGGTGCTGGCCGCAGTCGAGGCCGCGTGCACCGACGAGTTCAACATGCACGGACTGCTCGCCACCACCTACTTCAGCGGACCGGTCGTGATGGTCAACGGCCCGATCACCACGGCCATCGGCATGAACTCGGGCGTCAACGCGCTGGGCCAGGGCAACCGGGCCAACGCGACCATCGGGCGGGCGCTCCAGCTCACGATCCGCAACGTCGGAGGTGGTCGGCCGGGCGGCATCGATCGGGCAACCCTCGGTAACCCCGGCAAGTACACGTTCTGCTTCGCCGAGGACGAGGCCGGGTCGCCGTGGGTGCCGATGTCGGTCGAGCGGGGGTTCGCCGTCGATCAGTCCACCGTGACGCTGTTCGCCGGCGAGGGCCCACGCGGGATCGTCGACCAGCTGTCCCGCGACCCCGAGTCGCTCAGTCGCTCGCTCGCGGCCGGCCTGCGCTCGGTGGCGCACCCCAAGTTGGCGTTGGCCTTCGACGCCGTCCTGGTGGTGTCACCCGAGCATGCCCGCGTGTTCCGTGAAGCCGGCTGGGATCGGGCCCGGCTGCGCCAGGAGCTCGACGAGATACTCACGCTCGACGGCGACGAGATCGCCCGGGGCGCCGGTGGCATCACCGAGGGCATGCCCGAATCGCTGCGCGGGGTCACCGTGCCCAAGTTCCGCGACGGTGGGCTGCTGATCATCCACGCTGGGGGCGGCGCCGGCCTGTTCAGCTCGGTCATCGGCGGTTGGATGTCGGGCCGGGGCGGCAGCCAACCCACCACCTGGCCGATCTCGTGACGGCGCACCCTCGCCCGATGCAACACCGACGCCTACCATCTGGCCACGACCTGAGGAGCGCTCACCCATGAACGAGACAACGACCGTGCTCGATCCCACCGGCGAGCGGCACCCCGTCGAACGGCAACGGCTCCCCCGACCGGCCTCGCTCGACGGCATGACGATCGGCCTGCTCGACATCTCGAAGCCACGGGGCGACGTGTTCCTGGACCACTTCGAGGAGCGGCTCGTCGCCCAGGGCCTGCGCGTCGAACGCTTCCGCAAGCCCACGTTCACCAAGCCGGCACCGATCGACCTGCGCCACGAGATCTCGACCCGATGCGACGTGGTGATCGAGGCGCTCGCCGACTGAGGGAGCTGCACGTCGTGCAGTGTGCACGACATCGCCGATCTCGAGGGGCGCGGGGTGCCGGGAGTGTTCCTGGCATCCACGGAGTTCATCGACGCCGCCCAGGCCCAGGCCGATGCCATCGGCTTCCAACCGGCGCGCGTGTTCGTCCCCCATCCGATTCAGGACCGCACCGACGACGAGATGCGTCAGCTCGCCGATGACGCCGTCGCCGAGGTCATCGCCGCCCTCACGTCGGCAGGGTGAGGGAGCCGTCGGGGTGCTCGACGGCGAGGCCGTCGCGCACGAGGGTGGCGACGACCGCCGCGGTGCGGAGCGGATCGCCGGGCCAACCGGCCCGCGTCGCCAGCTCGGCCGGCTCGACTCGGCCGTCGGCACGCAGCGCGTCGACGAGGCGCCCCCGTCCCTGCCGATCGGATCCCTCGAACCGGGACTGACCGGCGCTGACGCCGGCGGACCCCCGCGCCGGGTCGGGCTCGTCGCATCCCCGCTGCCGCCACGCGCAATGAGCTCGCACGGGACATGCGTCGCACCGCGGGCTCCGACTGGAGCAGACCGTGGCGCCGAGGTCGAGCACGGCCTGGTTCCACGTCCAGCCGTGGTGCTCGGGTACTGCCGCGTCGGCCAGGATCTGCACCTCGCGGGCCGACAGCGTCCGCCCTTCGGTGCGGGCCAGCACCCGCGCCGCGTTGGTGTCGACGACCCCGACGTCGCGCTCCCAGGCGAAGGCCAGCAGGGCCCGAGCCGTGTACGGGCCGATGCCGGGCAGGGCGAGCAGCGCATCGAGCTCGTCGGGCAGCACCCCCTCGTGGCGTTCGACGACGAGCACCGCGCATCGGTGGAGGTTGACGGCCCGCCGGTTGTAGCCGAGGCCGGCCCACAGCGTGACCACGTCCCCGGGGGTGCCGGCCGCGCACGAGTCGACCGTCGGGAACCGGCGCAGGAACGCCTCGAACTTCGGCACGACCCGAGCGACCTGGGTCTGCTGGAGCATGAGCTCGCTGACGAGCACGGCCCACGGGTCGCGGGTGCGGCGCCAGGGAAGGTCGCGCCGGGTGACGTCGCTCCACTCGAGGAGCGAGTCGGCACCCCGCTTCAGGCCCGGTCGCACCAGAAGACGTCGGTGAAGTAGGGGAACACGAAGCGGTCGTGCCCCGCCAGGTCGGGATGGGTTCGGGTGAGCTGGCGGACGGCCTCGAGGCACGCCTCCCGCCGATCGTCGGGCAGGGCGGAGACGAAGCTCGTCGACGCGGCCCGCTGCACGAGCAGCTCCGCGTCGATGGGCTGGTCGTAGCCGAAGCGTTGCTGCTGCAGCGGCCCGAACCCGCCGGCCGCAGCGACGACCGCCGGCCAGTCCGTGCCGTCCTCGTAGGGCTTCTGGCCGGCTGCCGCCACGAGGATCGCCCCGAACTGGTGCACCCAATCGACCCGCTCGTTGCGGACGTTCCAGACCAGTGCCAGCCGACCGTCGGGGCGCAGCACGCGGTGCACCTCGGCGAGGGCCCGGTCGGCGTCGAACCAGTGGAACGCCTGGGCCGCCACGACCGCATCGACCGCGCCGCCGTCGAGGGGGATGGCCTCGGCCCGACCGTCGATGGCGGTGACGCCGGCGACCTGGGCGACCAGTTCGTCACGCATGGCCGCGACCGGCTCGACCGCCACCAGATCGGCTCCCGAGGGCACGAGCAGCCGGGTGAACTTGCCCGTGCCGGCCGCCAGGTCGAGCACCCGCCGACCCGGGGTCAGGCCCAGCACCTCGACGACGAGGTCGACCGCCTCGGCCGGATAGGACGGGCGGGCCTGCTCGTAGTCACTCGCGCCGCGCTCGAAGCCGACGGCCGCGGCCTGGTTGATGGCCGCGCCGTCGCCCGCGAACCGACCCGGATCGACAGGATCCACCGTGGATCAGGCCTCGGGCTCGGACCAGATCGTCTCGTCGTAGGGGCGGCCACGGGGCGGCGCCGAGTCGCGCTTCCACACCATGACCTTGCGGCGGAAGTAGCAGACCTCTTCGCCCCGCTGGTTGATGCCCTTGGTCTCGACCGAGACGATGCCCCGATCGGGCTTCGACGCGGACTCCTTGGTGGCCAGCACCCGGGTCTCGGCGTAGATCGTGTCGCCGTGGAAGGTCGGCTTCTTGTGCGAGAGGGTCTCGACCTCGAGGTTGGCGATGGCCGAGCCGCTCACGTCGGGGACGCTCATGCCCAGCACCAACGAGTAGACGAGGTTGCCGACGACGATCGGCTTGCCCATGGGCGACTCGTGCTCGGCGAACCAGTTGTTCGTGTGCGTGGGGTGATGGTTCATGGTGATCATGCAGAACAAGTGGTCATCAGCCTCGGTGATCGTCTTGCCGGGCCAGTGCTTGTAGATGTCGCCGACCTTGAAATCTTCCAGGTATCGGCCGAAGGGACGGTCATGGACGGTCACGGGAAAACCTCGTAGCGTGAGACAATCCGAGAAACGAGCCCGGAGAGTGGTGGACAACGGGAGCCCGTTCAGGCTTCCATAGCCGGGGCCATCGGAGGGAATCCACACCACATGAGCGGGCGAAGCACGGAGTCGGAGGGCGTGGGGCTCG
>Ga0302299_10002183_pt1 | contig 11915 bp, 12 predicted proteins | sample III_Fen_N3_4_FD_198795 | JGI IMG/M metagenome (GOLD analysis project Ga0302299, IMG submission 198795) | Peat permafrost microbial communities from Stordalen Mire near Abisko, Sweden - III_Fen_N3_4 | ecosystem: Environmental > Terrestrial > Soil > Wetlands > Permafrost | place: Sweden: Abisko...
GGGTGATGGAACTGCTCGGCATGCAGCTGTCCACCGGGTTCGCCGCCTGCCTGCGCGGGCGGGCCGCCGCGTTGACCCGCGATGGCGGGTTCTGCGACGCCATCAAGGGGCTGCTGGCGTCCGCGCGGGTGGTGCACGCCGGCCGAGACGTTCGCCCGCGCTGCGGTGGCACCACGTTCGCGCACGTGGCCTGCACCGAGCACCTCACGGTGATGCACACCGGGGACCGGTCCGCCGCCACGATCGACGACGGCGGCGTCCTGCCCCACCTCGGCCCCGAGCAGGCCCTGATCCGCGACGGCTACGTCGGCTACACCCACCTGAGCGATGTGCTGCACCCCTGGTGCGGAGCCAACCTGCTCCGTGATCTTCGCGGGATCCACGAGGCAGCCCCGGTCAGGCAGTTGTGGCCAAGGCGATGGCCGACACCCTGCTGGAAGCCCACCGGATCGCCACCGCCGCCCGCGCCGAAGGCCGTGACCAGCTCACCGCCAACGAACTGGCCCCGCACCGACAACCCCACCACCGACCACAGCGTCCTGGCCGGACACGCCCGCACCCTGGCCAAACGATTCGACACCCACCGCGAAACCATCCTGCGGTTCACCACCAAACCTCGCCGTGGGCTTCACGAACAACCTCGCCGAAGGACAAATCAGACCCGTCAAGGTCCAGCAACGATCATCCGAAGGATGCTGGCGAACACTCCAAGGACTGGCCGATTTCGCCGTCGTCCACTCCTACCCGTCCACCGCCGCCGACTGGGGCATCACCCGAATCCAGGCCCTGCACCGCCTCCTCAACGGCGACGGCCCCTGGATCCCTTGGGACACCCAGGGGTCATGACACAACGTGGCCCGAGGCATCTTTGCGTGATCCGGATCGGCCACGAGGACGATCCGGTGAGCACTGGCTTGGCTCGGTCGATGACGCCGACACAGTCGCTGACATCGACGTCGTGACTTTCTGTGAACGAGTCTTGGCGCTGAGGCCGACCGAGGGAGGACGGCGGTAGGGCGGTATCGGATCTCCAGGTCTGGCTGGGTCTGACTGGCAGGGGGAACAGTCAGCTGGTGGCTCGTACTGCGCCGGGCTCGCTGCGGGCGACGCCTGTCGAGCGGGTCACACCGGCTGACCTCCTCGGCGCGTTCGGGCGCCGGTAGCCTGACCGGGTGGGCCTGCAGATCTCCCCGAGCATCCTGTCCTGCGACTTCTCCCGGATCGCCGAGGAGCTGGCGCGGATCGCCGACGCGGACTGGGCGCACGTCGACGTCATGGACAATCACTTCGTGCCCAACCTGACCATCGGGCAGCCGGTGGTCGAGGCCATCGTCAAGGCCTCTCCGATCCCCGTCGACACCCACCTGATGATCGCCGACCCGGACCGCTGGGCGCCGGCCTACGCCGAGGCCGGGGCCGCCAGCGTCACCTTCCACGCCGAGGCTGCCCACGCCCCGATCAGGCTGGCCCGCCAGCTGCGCGCCATGGGCGTGCGAGCGGGCCTGGGGCTCAAGCCCGCGACGCCCGTGGAGCCGTACCTCGACCTGCTCACCGAGTTCGACATGATCCTCGTCATGACGGTGGAGCCGGGGTTCGGTGGCCAGAAGTTCCTGGACGTGTGCCTGCCCAAGGTCGCGCGCATCCGTGCCGCCGTCGAGGCGTCCGGGCTCGACGTGTGGGTGCAGGTGGACGGCGGCGTCTCCCAGGACAGCATCGGGCGCTGCGCCGTGGCCGGGGCAGACGTCTTCGTCGCCGGATCCGCCGTCTACGGCGCCGACGACGCCGCCGCTCAGATCGCGACCTTGCGCTCGCTGGCCGAGAAGGCCTGCGCCGGCTGAACCGTTGGGGGAGGCCTGTCACTGCTACCGGCACCGCCGGAGTTGCGTGGGTGACGACGATGTACTCCGTACGCCCGCAGGTCCGCCCACGGGAGCCGGTGGTCCTGCTGACGATCGACCGCTTGCGGCTGTCGGCCGGGGTGGTCGTCGAGGAGGTACTGAGCCGCCGCCGGCGGCGCGTCAGCGAGCCGGGACACTTTGGTCCCGTCGGTCTGTGAAAGCGATGGCATACTGGCCGCAGAACACGATGCGTGCTCCGGGGTCGGTGTAATTCCGAACCGGCGGTGACAGTCCGCGACCCGATCGCAGCCAGCGACCGGTGGACCTGGTGAAACTCCAGGACCGACGGTGAAAGTCCGGATGGGAGGCAGCGCGCGAGCCGTGTCGGTCGTGCTGTGGTGTCGTTCGTCGGCGCCGTCCGTGCGTCCGGCGTGGCTGATCGTGCCCGTACGGCGGCGAGCTATCGCCGTCGGCTCGGTCACGTCGCCCCGGAGCCCGCTCGTCACGTACGAGCGAGGCAGGAGGGACGGCGTTGGCAAGCCTCCAGGAGGTTGCGGCGATGCGCCGCGCCCTGGCGCTCGCCGTCCGCGGCCCGGCGAACGGTCCCAACCCGCGCGTGGGCTGCGTGCTCCTCGACGTCACCGGCGACGTCGTGGGCGAGGGCTGGCACCGCGGCGCCGGCACCCCGCACGCCGAGGTCGACGCCCTGATCAGAGCCGGCGCGGTGCGTGGACGGGCGGGGGACGGGGCTCGCCCGAGAACCGTCACGGCCGTCGTCACCCTCGAGCCCTGCAGCCACACCGGCCGAACCGGGCCGTGCACTCAGGCGTTGATCGAGGCCGGGATCCGCCGAGTCGTCCACGCCTCGGCCGACCCTAACCCCCAGGCCGCGGGCGGCGCCGAGGTGCTGCGCGCCGCCGGCCTCGACGTCGAAAGCGGTGTCCTCGCGGCTCAGACCGACGAGGTCAACCGGCACTGGCTGGCCTCGATGAGCCTGGGCCGGCCGTTCGTCACGTGGAAGCACGCCACAACCCTCGACGGGCGCAGCGCCGCCGCCGACGGCTCCAGCCGGTGGATCACCGGTGAGCAGGCCCGGGCCGACGTGCACCGCCGCCGCGCCCAGGCCGGGGCGATCGTCGTTGGCACCGGCACGGTCTGGGCCGACGACCCTCAGCTCACCGTTCGCGACGCGACCGGCACGCCGGTCGGTGACCAGCCATTGCGCGTCGTCGTCGGGCTGCGGGACCTCCCCCCGACCGCCAAGGTCCTCGATGATGCCGCGCCGACGCTGCACCTGCGCACCCGCGACCCGCGCGAGGTGGTGGCCGCCCTGGCCGAGCGCGAGGTCCGCCATGCCTGGCTGGAGGGCGGCCCCACCCTGGCGGCGGCCTTCGTCAGCGCGGGCCTGGTCGACGAGGTGCTCAGCTACGTCGCGCCGGCCCTGCTCGGCGCGGGTCGGCACACCGTGGCCCACCTGGGCATCACCACGATCGGCGACGCCGTGCGGCTGCGGCTGCGCGGCGTCGAGCAACTCGGCGACGACGTCCTGCTCGTCAGCGTCCCGCCCGAGAAGGAGGACTGAGAATGTTCACCGGCATCGTCGAGGAGCTCGGCGAGGTGGTCCGGGTCGACCACGGGGCCGACTCGGCGCGCGTGACCGTGCGCGGTCCCCTCGTCACCAAGGACGCCGGCCACGGCGGCTCGATCGCGGTCAACGGCATCTGCCTGACCGTGGTCGACCTCGACGGCGGAACCTTCACCGCCGACGTCATGGCCGAGACCCTGCACCGGACGAGCCTGTCCACGATGGCGCCGGGCACCGCGGTCAACCTGGAGCGTCCGGTCGCCGCGGACGGCAGGCTGGGCGGCCACGTGGTCCAGGGGCACGTGGACGGCGTCTGCGTCGTCGTCGAGCGGGTGCCGGGCGACCGGTGGGAGCTGGTCCGCTTCCTCGTGCCACCGGACCTGGCCCGCTACGTCGTCGAGAAGGGCTCGATCGCTGTCGACGGGGTGTCCCTGACCGTGGCCGGGGTTGAGGACGGCGTCGAGGTGGACGGCCAGAAGGGCTCCCTCGTGACCGTCTCGCTCATCCCCGAGACGCTGACCCGCACCACCCTCGGCCGGCGGGCCCCCGGGGAGCTGGTCAACCTCGAGGTCGACGTGCTGGCGAAATACGTCGAACGGCTGCTGGATCGGAGGGACGCATGAGCTCGGTGACGGACCTGCTGGATCAGGCCGCGAACGTCTCGCTGACGATCGGCGGCCACAAGATTCTCTGGCGTGAGATCGTCGGCAACGGCTTCGGACTGGCCAGCGCGATCGGCGGGATGCGCCGCATGGTCTGGGCGTGGCCGGTCGGGATCGTCGGGAACGTTCTCCTGTTCACCGTGTTCCTCGGCGCGGCGTTCAACACCCCGCAGGGGCAGAACCTCTACGGCCAGGCGTGCCGCCAGATCATGTTCATCTGCGTGTCGGCCTACGGCTGGTACCGCTGGCGCCGCGCGAAGGACAGCGGCGCCCCGGCGGTGACCCCGCGCTGGGCGACGTGGCGTGAGCGTGCCGTGCTGGCCGCCGTGGCCGTCGTGAGCGTGACCGTGCTGACCCCTCTGTTCACCAGGCTCGGCTCGTTCCCGCCGGTCTGGGCCGATGCCTGGATCTTCACCGGCTCGATGCTCGCGACCTACTCGATGGCCCGCGGCTGGGTGGACTTCTGGCTCATCTGGATCGCCGTCGACCTCGTCGGCGTGCCGCTGCTCCTGAGGGCGCAGCTCTACCCGTCGGCGGCGCTGTACACGTTCTACGCCTGCTTCGTCATCTGGGGATTCGTCGTCTGGCTCAAGGTGTCCCGCGCCGAGGCGGGCCGGCCAGCAGTGGCACAGGAGGTGCCGGCATGACCATCGAGGACATCCGCCCGCGGGTCCGGCTTGACCTCGCCCCGGACCTCGCCCCGGACATCGCCTCGGACATCGCAGTCGGGACCGGCGCCTGGGGAGCCATCGAGCTCGACCCGATCGAGGCCGCCCTCGACGCGCTGCGCCGGGGTCTGCCCGTGCTCGTCGTCGACGACGCCGATCGGGAGAACGAGGGCGACGTCATCATCGCGGCGCAGCACGCGACGACCCCGTGGATGGCCTGGACGATCCGCCACACCTCGGGCGTGCTGTGCGTCCCGGTTCCCGCTGACCTGGCCGACCGGCTGGAGCTGCCACCGATGGTGGCCCGCAACGAGGACCCCAAGCAGACCGCGTACACGGTCTCCGTCGACGCCGCTCGCGGCGTCAGCACCGGGATCAGCGCCGCAGACCGGGCCAGGACCGCCCAGCTGATCGCCGATCCCGCCACCACCCCGGCTGACCTGACCCGGCCGGGGCACATGTTCCCGCTTCGCGCCCGCGACGGCGGGGTGCTGCAGCGCCGGGGCCACACCGAGGCCGGCGTCGACCTGTGCCGGCTGGCGGGACTGGCACCGGTCGCCGTCATCGCCGAGGTGGTCGAGGACGACGGCGGCATGGCCCGGTTGCCCTCGCTGAGGGCCCTTGCGGACGCGCACGGACTCCCGTTGGTCAGCATCGCCGACCTCGTCGCCTACCGCCTCGCCCTGAATGCCGGCGCGCCCGCCCTGAATGCCGGCGCTGCGCCCGTGGGCCGCCAGGCCCACGCGCCGCTGGCCATGCCCGCGGCCGTGCCGGTCGCGTCACCGGCTCGGGTGCAGCGCCTCGCGCAGACCGCCCTGCCCACCCGGCACGGCACTCTGCGCGCGCTGGCCTACCGGGACCTGCTGACCGGGCAGTCGCACGTCGCGCTCCTCGGCAGGAATGTCCCCGCGCGAGGTGCCCTGGTCCGGGTGCACTCCGAGTGCCTCACCGGCGACGGCTTCGGCTCCCAGCGCTGCGACTGCGGCCCCCAGTTGGAGGCGGCACTGGAGGTCGCGGCGGCCGAGGGCGGCGCGGTGGTCTACCTGCGCGGGCACGAGGGTCGCGGCATCGGCCTTGCGGCCAAGCTGTTCGCCTACGAGTTACAGGACCACGGGCTCGACACCGTCGCGGCGAACATCGTCCAGGGCCTGCCCGCCGACGCCCGCGAATACGGCGCGGCGGCGGCAGTGCTCGCCGACCTCGGACTGAACGACGTGCGGCTGCTCACGAACAATCCCGCCAAGGTCGCCGGCCTGGCCGCGCACGGCGTGCGGGTCCGCGAGCGGGTGGCTCTGCAGGTCGGCCGCAGCGAGCACAATGCGGCCTACCTCGACGCCAAGCGGGACCTCATGGGTCACGCCCTCGAAACCGCTCGGGTGGTCGACCCCGGTATTGAGGCCGATACAGGTCTGGTGGTCGAGGACGCCCTGGGAGCCGGGGCGTGAGCGGGGTGGGCGCGCCGGTGCTCGTCGTCGACGGGCGGGCCCTGCGCGTGGCGCTGGTCTCGGCGTCCTGGCACGCCGAGGTCATCGCGGGTCTGCTCGACGGCGCCCGCCGAGGGCTGGCCGAGTGCGGCGTCGAGCACGTCGTCGAGGTCCGGGTTCCGGGCAGCTTCGAGTTGCCGGTCGCCGCGAAACGGCTCGCGGGCGCAGGGTTGGACGCCGTCGTCGCCCTGGGCGTGGTGGTCCGGGGTGGGACGCCCCACTTCGAGTACATCTCCCAGGCGGCGACCCAGGGCCTGACCGACGTGTCGGTGCGGACCGGGGTGCCGGTCGGGTTCGGCGTGCTTACCTGCGACACGGACGAGCAGGCCCGCGACCGTGCCGGGCTACCGGGTTCGACGCAGGACAAGGGCTACGAGGCGGCCGTCGCCGCCGTGGCCACCGCAGTGGCCCTGCGGAATGCGGAGCGGGCAGTCGAGGGCCGCCCACTACCCTGACGGCGTGAAGACGTTCGACGACCTGTTCGCCCAGCTGACCGAGCGTGCGCGCATCAGGCCCGAGGGGTCGGGCACCGTGGTCGCGCTCGACGCCGGGGTCCATGCCATCGGCAAGAAGATCGTCGAAGAGGCCGCCGAGGTGTGGATGGCTGCCGAGCACGAGAGCCCGGACCGTGCCGCGGAGGAGATCTCCCAGCTGCTGTACCACCTGCAGGTGCTCATGCTCGCGCGCGGGCTGAACTTGGCTGACGTGTACCGGTACCTGTGAGGCAGACCGACCATGGCTCCGGCCGGGCGGCGCTGCTGCGCGCCGCCGCCGCCCGCCACCGGGCGCCACCGGGGCCCGACGTCCGGCGTCGCCGCCACCCCCGGCCGGCCCGAAGGCTCACCACCGCGAAAGGGAATCTTGATGTTGCGCGTCGCCGTCCCGAACAAGGGCTCGCTGACCCAGGACGCCAGCGACATGCTGCGCGAGGCCGGTTACCGTCAGCGCCGGGACAGCCGGGAGCTCGTCCTGGCCGACCCCGAGCACGACGTCGAGTTCTTCTTCCTGCGCCCGCGCGACATCGCCGTCTACGTGGGCGCGGGCACGCTCGAGGCGGGGATCACCGGCCGGGACCTGCTGCTCGACTCCGGTGCGGACGCCCAGGAGGTGATGAGCCTGGGCTTCGGCGGATCCACGTTCCGCTTCGCCGCGCGGCCCGGAACGGTCGCGCAGCTGTCCGACGTGCAGGGCCGCCGGGTCGCCACGTCCTACCCCGGGCTCGTGGACGCCTACCTGCGCCGGCACGGCGTCACCGCCACCGTGGTGCGGCTCGACGGTGCCGTGGAGACCGCCGTGCGGCTGGGCGTCGCTGACGTCGTCGCCGATGTCGTCTCGACCGGGGCGACGCTGCGCACCGCAGGGCTGGAGGTGTTCGGGGACCCGATCCTGCAGTCCGAGGCGGTCCTCGTCCGGCGCACCGACGCCTCGCCCGAGCCCGGGGTGGAGGTGCTGATCAGGCGGCTGCAGGGTGTGCTCGTCGCCCGGCAGTACGTGCTCATGGACTACGACGTGCGGGTCGAGTTGATCGAGAAGGCCTGCGCCATCACCCCGGGGCTGGAGTCGCCGACAGTGTCCCCGCTGCACGACCGCGGCTGGATGGCGGTGCGGGCGATGGTCCCGCGGGACCGGACGAACGCCGTCATGGACGACTTGTACGATCTCGGTGCCCGGGCGATCATCGTGACCGGCATCCACGCCTGCAGGCTGTGAGGGAGGCGGGTCATGAACGAACCCTCCGGCAGGGCGGCCCTGCACGCCGCCATCCGCCCGTACACGTCGCGGCGGGTCGCGATCGGCGTCGGCGCGGCGGAACTGTTCGCCATGGTCATCCTTGCCGTCGTGGTGACGGGTGAGGGGCCGCTCGGCTTCAAGTGGTACGACCGGATTCTCCTCGTTCTCGTGGGCGCGGTCGTCTTCTACGGGCTGTGGCGCTTTGCCTCGGTCCAGGCGAGGCCGAGCGAGCAGGGCCTGCTGGTGCGCAACCTCGTCGAGGTCCGGGAGTTGGAGTGGCCGGAGATCGTCAACGTCCGCTTCGGCGGTGGCGCACCGTGGGGCGTACTCGACCTGTCCGACGGCGGGACGCTCAACGTCATGGCGTTGCAGCGCTCCGACGGCAGGCGCGGTGCGGAGCAGGCGACCCGGCTCGCGACCCTCGTGGCCCTGCACTCGCGCACCGAGCGCGACGACTGAGCCGACCTCGACTGAGCCCGGACCCCGAGCCCGGTCGTCGGGGCTACTTGGTGGCCGACGCGCTCGGCGTCGGGGAACTGCCCGGCGTCGGGGAACTGCCCGGCGTCGGGGAACTGCCCGGCGTCGGGGAACTGCCCGGCGTCGCGGAGCCGCCTGGGGAGCTGCCAGCGGCCCGCACCGCAGCGGCCAGCTTGGCCGGCGACCAGTCCTGGATCTGCTTGCCGTTGACGAAGACGGTCGGCGTTCCTGTGATCTTGTCCTTCGTCTCCGCCTGAGCCGTCGCTGCGGCAACCCACTTGCCGAAGGTGAGGTTGTCGATGAGCGGCTTGACGTCGGCTTCCTTGGCCCCTGCTGCCACCGCGAGCTGAATGAGCTTGGCGTTGGTCAGGCCCGGGCCACCCTCTGCGGGCTGGTTGGCATATAGGGCGTCGTGGAACGCCGAGAACGCCGCGGGGTCACGATCGGCGACCGCCGCAGCGGCGTTCATCGAGCGGGTCGAGTACTGGTCGGTGCCTTGGCCCGTGGAGCTTCGGTCGAGGATCGCGATGGGCCGGTAGACGACCTTGACGGTCCCGTCCTGCACCCATTTCTTGATCTGAGCCGAGTTGGTGCTCTCGTAGTCCTTGCAGACCGGGCACTGGAAGTCCTCGAAAGCGGTGATCGTCACCGGCGCCGAGGCCTTGCCGCCGGTGAAGCCGTAGTTCGTGAAGTTAGTCGGCGTGCCGCTACCACCCGCCGCAGTCTTGCTCGGGTTGGACTGGATGAGCACCACGACGGCGACGACGACGGCAAGTGCAGCAATCGCGGCCAGCGTCACCCACAGCGTCTTGCGCCGCGCTTCCTTCTTCGCCGCTTCCGCCTGCATGGCGGCGGCCTTATCCCGGGCCGACTTGGCCTGACGTGCATTGGTCATGATGTACTGCTCCGATCTCCAGAAGGAAAGCGTGTGCTGTGCGGAGGGGCCAAGCTGCGCCGGACTGGGCGGGGTCGCCGGACTCGGCGGGGTCGCCGGACTCGGCGGGGTCGGCGGACTCGGCGGGTCGGCGGACTCGGCGGGGTCGGCGCGGTCGATGAGGTCGGCGCTGGAGTCCTTGATCAGTCGGCGATCGCCGGGTGAGCGAGCGTGGGTGCTGGCGCGGAGGTCTCGCAGAGTCAGGCGTGCGCGGGTCGGGCGTGGGGTCACCCTGCCGCCGCGGGCGCGTGATCAGGCCGTCAGGCCCGGCAGAGCGCCGGTGGTCCGCGGCGGACCACCACGGGGCGCCACAGCACCTGACGCCCGGGCCGCGGGGCGCCCGGGCTCCGCACACTCGCGGGCCGGCTCGGCAGCGCCGGCTTAGCGGCGAGGCGCGCACGGAGCACGCCCACGGCGCACACGATCCGCAGCGCGAGCCGGCGAACCGGTGTGACGACGCCGGCCAAGGCCGCGAGGAGGCCCGCCGCGAGTGCGGCGGCGGTGTGAGCGGCAAGGATCGCGACGGCCAGCAGGACGGGCGCGATCAGCGCCGCGGGCCCCGGGGCGTAGCTGCCAGCCGGACAGGACCGGTCCGGTTCGAGCAGGGCCAGCCACAGGCCGATCCGCGCTCCGCGGCCGACCGCGGACAGGCATCCCTGCCCGGCGGAGGCCACCCCGCCGAGGACGCCGGCGAGCGTGGCCAGCACGGCGTGCCCCGCCAGCAGCGCGGCGCCGGTGGCGAACGTGGTACCCAGCCGGCCGGTCGGCCGGGCGAGCACCGCCACCGCGCACGCGGCCAGCACAGCGGTGAGCAGCAGGAGCGGGGCGGGCGAAGAGCCGGTGGTGAGGGCGTGGCTGACCGCCAGCACCGGGGCGCTGACCGCCACGACGACGCCGGCGCCCGTCAACGGGTCCACCCGGCGCTCGACTGTCACACGGGTCAGGGTACGCGAGAGGACTGGGCTTCCCGCCCGCTCGAAGGGGGGGCGGCCTCGGGCCAGCGTTCCACCGCCAGCAATCCGCCGGCATGGCGGTCCGCGTCGACCTCGCCGTCGAGCACCACGTCGGCGCGCCGCCGCGTCCCCTCCGTGGCGAAATGTCGCTCCTCCTGATTGGCCCAGCGTTGCCAGTGCGGCAGGTATGCCTCGCCGTCGCGAAGGATGCCCCGGCGGAAACGCTCGTCGCGCGCGGCCTCGACCCAGATCAGGGTGGACACGTGGCCGGCGCCTGCGCGGGCCCCGCAGCCGACGCCCTCCAGCACCAGGAAGGCGGCGCCGTCCTCCGCAGCGACATCGACCTCGTGCCACTCGGCGTACTCACCCGCCGTCCAGTCGTAGCGGCGGTAGCGCGGGTAGCGGCCGGCTGCCAGAGGTTCCAGCACCCATTCCAGGAGGCGGGGCACGGCGTCGGCGAGGCCGTCCCAGCCCGGGTAGAGATCGTCCATATGCACGATCGGGCAATCCAGCGACCCGGCGAGCCGGCCGGCGAGCGTCGACTTGCCCGACCCGCTCGGCCCGTCGACAGCCACCACGGACACCCCGCCGTCCCGAGCGTCCCGGCCGTCCCGACCTCCCTTACCTTCCCTTGCGCCCCTCGTGGTCCGAGCGCCCCTCGTGGCCCGAGCGCCCCTCGTGGCCCGAGCGCCCCCGGTGGCGTGGACGGCTCGGCCGGGTGGCCGCTGCCGACACAGCTCGGCGAGGTCGGCCATGGGGACCAGCCGCGCACCGGGCCCGCTCATCCTGTTCAGGTCCCGACGAGCACCCGGCCGGTGTGCCGCCGGCGCTTGACCTTGTGTTGCGCCGCGCCGAGGGCTCTTCGCTCGCCTGCGATGGTCACGGCCCTGCAGATTACGCTGGCGGCGTGCATCCCGCCCCCCGTCCCGGAGTCAGATCGTGAGCGTCGCCGTCAGGGTGATCCCGTGCCTGGACGTCGACGCCGGCCGCGTCGTCAAGGGCGTGAACTTCGTAGGCCTGCGCGATGCCGGCGATCCCGTCGAGCTGGCGCGCCGGTACGACGCCGAGGGCGCGGACGAGCTGACCTTCCTCGATGTGACCGCCTCCTCGGACAGCCGGGAAACGACGTACGACGTCGTCCGGCGCACCGCGGAGGAGGTCTTCATCCCGCTCACCGTCGGTGGCGGCGTGCGTACGGTCGAGGATGTGGACCGCCTGCTCCGAGCCGGCGCGGACAAGGTGGGTATCAACACGGCGGCGATCGCTCGGCCGCAGCTCATCGCCGAGGTGGCGGACCGGTTCGGGGCCCAGGTGCTCGTGCTGTCGGTCGACGCCCGCCGCTGCCCGCCCGACACCACGACGCCGTCGGGCTACGAGGTGACGACGCACGGCGGGCGGCGCGGCACCGGCATCGACGCCGTCGAGTGGGCCGAGCGGGCGGCCGTGCTCGGCGCAGGGGAGATCCTCCTCAACTCGATGGACGCCGACGGGACGAAGGCGGGCTTCGACCTGCAGATGATCCGCGACGTCCGGGCCCGGGTCAGCATCCCGCTCATCGCCAGCGGCGGAGCCGGAGCCCCGGA
>Ga0302299_10002184_pt1 | contig 11914 bp, 12 predicted proteins | sample III_Fen_N3_4_FD_198795 | JGI IMG/M metagenome (GOLD analysis project Ga0302299, IMG submission 198795) | Peat permafrost microbial communities from Stordalen Mire near Abisko, Sweden - III_Fen_N3_4 | ecosystem: Environmental > Terrestrial > Soil > Wetlands > Permafrost | place: Sweden: Abisko...
GTGGCGCGGTGCGCGTCGGCGACACCGTGCGCCGACCGACCGGACCATGGACGTCAGCAGTGCACGCGCTGCTGACGCACGCCGGCGAGCGAATGCCGCACGTGCCGGGCGTGCTCGGTTTCGACGAGCTGGGCCGCGAGGTCCTGACGTTCCTGCCCGGCGAGGTCGTCGACTTCGAACGCGAGGTGCTCACCGACGCCCAGCTCGTGGCGCTCGTCGCGTGGACCCGCCGGTTCCACGCGGCCGTGGCCGACTTCCGTCACGACGGACCGTGGCGGTTCGTACCCGGTGCCGACCCGACCCTGATCGGGCACAACGACATCGCGCCGTACAACGTCTGCTTCGACGGCGACGACCTGACCGGCGTGTTCGACTGGGACTTCGCCGGCCCGTCGTCCCCGTTGGACGAGCTCGCCTTCATCGCCTGGAACTGCGTGCCGCTGACTCGCGACGTCGGCGTGGCGGAGTCGGCCCACCGGCTGGAGCTGATCGCTTCGACGTACGGCGGGGTGCAGCCGCATGCCGTGCTCGACCAGGTACCCGTCCGGATCCAGCTGATGTTCGACGGCATGGCGGCGGGAGTGGCCGCCGGGGACGCGGGGATGGCCCGGCTGCTCACCCTGGGTGAGCCGCAGCGGTCGCAGCGCACACTGGCCGAGCTGCTCACGCGGATCCCCGCGATCGCGTCGGCGCTGGGGTGAGTCGGCGTCGGGTGAGTCGGCGTCGGGTGAGTCAGCGGTTGGGGCGCAACGTCCACCGCACGGTCATGACCGCGGTGGGGTCGGCTGGGTCGTCCACGCCGTCGGAGCGCAAAGTCACGTCGACGTCGAACTCGGGTCGGGTGCCAGCGTCCAGCTCGGCCAGCACGGCCGCCGGGTCCGCCGTCATCGTGGCGGTCGCCGTGACATTGCCCCGGGACAGCGCCAGGTACTGGATCGTGGCTTCCATCGCCAGGGGCGTCACGTGCTCGAGGTGCTCGCCGAAGTGCCGCAGTACCAGGGCACCTGCGGCGGTCTCCCCCAGGGTGAACACGGCTCCGGCGTGCTGTCCCCCCACGTGGTTGCGGGTGGCCGGCTCGTCGGGCAGTCGCAGGACCGCTGCGTCGTCGCCGAGCGCCACGAACTCCAGCCCCATCGTGGCGACGAACGGCACCATCTGCGGCAGGGCGGCGGCGACGGCGGCCAGGTCGAGACCCATGGCGGCAGGGTACGGGCTAGCGTGCCGGGCGTGACGGACTCGGGTCAGCCGACGACCTTCGTGGTGGTCGACCTCGACGGCGTGCTGGCCGACACTCGTCACCGCCTGCACCACCTCGCGCAGCGACCCAAGGACTGGTCCGCGTTCTTCGCAGCCGCCGTCGACGACCCGGTGCTGCCCGAGGGGCGGGAAGCGGTGCACTTGGCGGCGCAGGCCCACGAGGTCGTCTACCTGACCGGACGTCCGTCCACGTGTCGGGCCGACACGCTCGCCTGGCTGCAGCAGCACGACCTCCCCCGCGGACGACTCGTGATGCGCTCGGCCCAGGACCGGCGCCCCGCGCGCTTCATGAAGGTCGACGAGCTGCGCCGGCTGAGCCGTCGCGGCGAGGTCGTGATGGTGATCGACGACGACGAGGCCGTGGTGCAGGCAGTCCGCGCCGAAGGACTACCGGTGGCCCACGCCGGGTGGATGCCGACCGACACCGACACCGAGCGCGTCGGTCAGCAGGAGCTCTTCGCAGCGCAGGAGGGCGAGGGCCGGACGTGACGGAGTCACCTGTGCTCAGGCGAGGCTGCGTACCGCCAAGGAGAACACTTCCGGCACGAGGTCGGCGGCCGGGACGATCGCGGGACGAAACCACCGAGAACCGGCCGCCGCGACCACCGCCTCGGTGAGCAACCGCGACCGTCGGCTCGCCGCCCGCCACCTCCGTCCGTACTGTTCGGGGCATTCCCGAACGATGCAGTCCACCGCGATCCGGGCACTGTCGAAACCGATCGACAGCCCTTCGCCGGTCAGCGCATCCACGTACCCGGCCGCGTCGCCGACGAGCATCACCCGACCGTCGCCGACCGCAGTGACCCGCTGTCGAAGCGGGCCGGCACCGGCCACCTTCTCCATCGCCGCCCGACCGTGCAGCCGCGCCACCAGCGCCGGGAACTGGCGCAACCGCTCGGGGAACGAGCCGGCCCGGCCGATCCCGAGAACCGCGACGCCCACCACGTCGTCGTCCACCGGTGTCACGTAGGCCTCAGCGGTCCTCCCCCAGTACACCTCCACCCGGTCGCTCCACGGCACCACCGCGAAGTGGGTGCGCAGCCCGTACCGCACCGGACCGCGTGCGACGTCGCGCAGTCCGAGGGCGCGCCGGATGGGTGAGTGAAGCCCGTCGGCGGCCAGCAGGTACCGAGCGCCCACCCGCTCCCCTGTCGTCAGCTGCGCCTCGACGCCGTCGGTGTCCTGGTCGACCGCGGTCACCTTGGCCGTGCGGACCGCCACGCCGATGGCGGCAGCGCGTTCGCTCAGGGCACGGTGCAGCTCGGTGCGCCGCACTCCGCGACCGGCAGCGCCGCGAAAGGACGCGTCGGCACGCTGACGACCGTCGGCGGTCAGGTAGGTGATGCCGACGAACTCACGACCGGGCGGATCGACACCCAGCGCACGCAAAGCGGCCAGACCCGTGGGCATCAGTCCTTCGCCGCAGGCCTTGTCGATGGGTGCGTGGCGCGGCTCGACCACCGTCACCGTCAGACCAGCGCGTCGGGCATACACCGACGCGGCGAGTCCCACCGGGCCGCCACCGACGATCACGACGTCGACGTCTGGAGTCATGCCCGCAACTCGGCCAGGGCCGCGTCCTCGACCCCGATCCGTTGCCGCAGCAACAACGCGTTCAACGCCGTGAAGACCACCGCCGTGATCCAGGCGGTGTGCACCAGCGGCAGGGCCGCCCCCTCCACCACCACCGCCACATAGTTCGGGTGCCGCAGGTACCGGTACGGACCCTCGGTCACCAGCCGCAGTCCGGGAACCACGACGACCCGGGTGTTCCACCGGGGACCCAACGTGCGGATGCACCACCACCGAAGCGCCTGACTGGCCACCACCAGCGCCAGCATCGGCCAACCCAGCCAGGGAAGCCAGGGCGGGTTCATCAGCCACACCTCGAGCAGGCACCCGACGAGCAGGCCGACATGCAGGACCACCATCCAGGGGAAGTGTTCGGCGCCGTACTCGACACCACCCCGGTCCTTCGCCCACCGGAGGTTTCGACGTGCCACGGCCAGCTCGACCAACCGCTCCACACCGACGGCCAGCACCAGCACCGTGTACCAGAGGACCGAAGCGTCCACCTCCGTCACCACCGCAGGAGGACGAGTTCCGAGCAGAATCCGGGACCCATCGCCATCAGCAGGGCTGGGTCACCGGCACCGGGTGGGAACCGACGGGAACTCTCGGCCAGGACGTGCAGCACCGACGACGACGACAAGTTGCCGACGTCGGCCAACGACTGCCAGGTCACGGCGAAGGCGTCGTCGGGCTGTCCGAGTGTCCGCGCCATCGCCTGCAGCACCTTGGGGCCGCCGGGGTGCGCGATCCAGCGCACGACGTCGCCGATGTCCAGGCCGTGATCGGCGAGGAACCCCTTCACGTCTCCCCCGAGGTGCTCCTCGACGACGTCGGCCACCGTCGGGGCCAGGACGACGCGGAACCCGGAACCGCCGACGTCCCAGCCCATGACCCGCTCGGTGTCGGGATACAGGCGCGACCGTGAGGCGACGACCACCGGAGCCGCACCGACGATTCCCAGGTGACGCGCCCGCCGCTCCCCCACCATCACCACGGCCGCCGCACCGTCACCGAAGAGTCCGCTCGCCACCAGGTTGGCCGCCGATGCATCGTCTCGCTGCACCGTCAGGGAGCAGAGCTCGACACTGAGCAGCACAGCAACACCATCGGGGTGCCCGACGAGGTAGTCGGCGACCCGGGCGATCCCGGCCGCACCGGCGACGCAACCCAGTCCGAACACCGGGAGGCGACGCACGTCGTCGCGCAGCCCGATCCGCGGAGCGAGTCTCGCCTCCATGCCCGGCGCCGCGATCCCCGTCACCGTCACGGTCATGACGAGGTCCACGTCGGCAGCCACGAATCCGGCGTCGAGCAACGCGTCGCGCACGGCGGTCTCGGCGAGGTCGAGACCGACCCGCAGGAACGCGTCGTTGGCGGCTCCGAAGCCCTCGAGCTGGACGTACTCGGGCAGGCTCAGCGCGAGGTGCCGCGTCTGGACACCGGTTGCGGCGTGGAGACGTTCCAGGCGGGCACGATCGCGCGGATCCGGCGTCACCAGTTCGCCGAAGGCGGCCGTGATCTCCGATTGTGAGTAGCGGTGCGGCCCAAGGGCAGTCCCCACCGCTGCGATCACTGGACCGTCGGCGGGCATACCGGCATCGTCGCACGCCCGCAGTCAAGCCTCGAAAGCGCTCGGGTCAGGACACCGGCGCGACGGGTGCCTCGTCTGGTCCCTGGCGGGCGGAGCGTCTCGTCATCAGCCGGCCTCCGATGTTCGGCGTCGGTTGGCTGCCCTGGAGCCAGCGTTCAGGGCGCTGGCCTGCGAGTTCTGTCATCCTCGGGGGTCTCTGGCGCGAGTGGAGACATGTGACTGACACCGAGTTCCCAGCAGTTGCCGCCGCGGCGGCGCACAGAGATTCGCCTGCTTCCCCACTAGGGACGACGTGGACGCGAGCGCCGGGTCTGCGATCCCGATCATCGACCCATTGGTTGTGCTTCACCGGCTTCGCGCTCCTGCTCGCCGGGGCAGTTGCTGGATGCTCCTCAGGGGTCGCCGTGTCTCCCTCGACGAGCTCGTCCAGTACTGCCACCTCCGGAGGATCCCCGCAGCTGCTGCCCGGCGCGGGCCATGGGGGCGTGCCGATTCCGGCCGGAACCTACGCCGTCGTGGTCAACGGTTCGCCGAGCCCAGGGCAGCTCATGCCCGTCATTCGGGTACCCGCCGGCTACGCCGGTCTCGGCTTCGCGGTCACAGGGACAATGTCGCCGACCTCGCCCAGGCGCTGGCCACCCAGCCGTTGCGGTCCGGATCCGACCCGGTCCCAGTCCGGGTCGCCGGGTACGGTCTCTACGTCGAGACCTCGGTACCAGCCCACGTCGACTTCACCACGTGCAAGGGGGCTCCTTCGACAGCTGGACCAGCACGAGCGACAACGCGCGCTACCAACAGGGGCCAGGGCAGCAAGACAGCCTCTGGATCCTCAACGTCCACGGATACCGACTGGTCATCGACGGCTGGCACATGCCCGGGGCCACCCCGCCGCAAGTCAACGAGATCACGCAGATGGTGAAGACCCTCACATTCCAAGCCGCAAGCTGACCGCACGAACACCAGCATCGGTCACGCAGCAACGGCCCGGAGGGCTTGGTGGTCTCCGATCCTCGGCATCAGCGCCGTTCTCGCGCGGTCCCTTGTTGGTGAATCGACGACACCCACGATGTTCGCCGATGTGTCTACGGCACAGCCGTGCGCACCTGGAAGACATTGCCCTCCGGGTCGTGGCCATCGCAGTGGGACTCACCGGCCCAGGTCCACTCCGCCTCGGGCCCGTCGATGCTGCCGCCGAGTCGTGCTGCCGCCTCGCGCGCGGCCTGGATGTCTGCCACCGCGAACGACACCTTGATCGGCGTCTCGTCGCGACGCAGCGGAGGATCGGCGATCTCGATCCTCTGGGCGTGCTCCGCTGGGACGCGTATGACGTGGAGCTCGAGCGCGTCAGTGCCGAGCGTGACGAAGTCGCCCGCTGCGTCGACGACACGAAACCCGACCACCTCGACGTAGAACGGCGCGACCCGCGCGGGGTCCACTACGTACAAGACCACCTGAGCGCCCTGATGCTGCGCCATCCGACCTCCCGACACTGCCTCGCGACCTGGACACGACGATGATCGCGGTTCAGTGCCACGGAGTGCCACGGAGCGCCGCGATGCCAGCGTGACGGTCCGTCCGGTCACCCCTCGAACGCGGCCGGATCCGGGCAGGAGCAGACAAGGTGACGGTCGCCGTATGCACCGTCGATCCGGCGCACCGGGGACCAGTACTTGCCCTCGCGCAGGGACGACACCGGGTAGACCGCTTCCTCCCTGGTGTACGGGTGCGACCAGTCGGCCACGAGCATCTCCGCGGTGTGCGGGGCATTCGACAACGGGTTGTCGTCGGCTGGCCACTCCCCCGACGCCACCCGCGTGATCTCGGCCCGGATCGCGATCATCGCTGCAACGAACCGGTCGAGCTCGCCCAGGTCTTCGCTCTCGGTCGGCTCCACCATGAGTGTGCCGACCACCGGGAACGACATCGTCGGCGCGTGGAACCCGTAGTCGATCAGTCGTTTGGCGACGTCTTCGACGCTCACTCCGGTGTTCTTGGTGATCGCACGCAGGTCGAGGATGCACTCGTGCGCGACGAGCCCGTCGTTGCCCGTGTAGAGGACCGGGTAGTACGGGTCGAGCGCGTGGGCCAGGTAGTTGGCCGCCAGCACGGCCACCTGGGTCGCGCGGGTCAGGCCACCGGCGCCCATGAGCCGGATGTAGGCCCACGAGATCGGCAGGATGCTCGCCGACCCCCAGGGCGCGGCGGCGACCGGTCCGACTCCCGTCGCCGGGCCGGCCTCGGGCACCAGCGGATGGTTCGGCAGGTACGGCGCCAAGTGGGCACGGACACCGACCGGCCCGACTCCAGGCCCACCGCCACCGTGCGGGATGCAGAACGTCTTGTGCAGGTTCAGGTGCGACACGTCCGCACCGAACTTGCCCGGGCGGGCCAGACCCACCAGCGCGTTCAGGTTTGCGCCGTCCACATAGACCTGACCACCGGCCTCGTGGACCAGGCCGCAGATCTGCGCCACCTCGGCCTCGTAGACCCCGTGCGTCGACGGGTAGGTGATCATCAGCGCCGCCAGGTGCTCAGCGTGCTCGACGAGCTTGGCCCGCAGATCGTCGACGTCGACGTTGCCGTGGTCGTCGCAGGCCACCACGACGACGCGTAGGCCGGCCAGGTGGGCACTCGCCGCGTTCGTTCCGTGCGCACTGGCGGGGATCAGACACACGTCGCGCTGCCCGTGACCCTGCGCCCGGTGATACGCGGCGATCGCGAGCAGTCCGGTGAACTCACCCTGGCTGCCCGCGTTCGGCTGCAGGGACACCGCGTCGTACCCGGTGATCTCGACCAGCCAGCGCTCCAGCTGGCGGATCAGGGTCAGGTATCCCTGCGCCTGGTCCAGTGGCGCGAACGGATGGATCGACGAGAATCCGTCCCACGTCACCGGCGCCATCTCCGTGGTTGCGTTCAGCTTCATGGTGCACGAGCCCAGAGGGATCATCGACCGGTCCAACGCGATGTCCTTGTCCTGCAGGGCACGCAGGTAGCGCAGCATCGCGGTCTCGCTGCGGTAGCGGTGGAACACCGGGTGCGTCAGGTAGGTGGTGGTCCGGCGCAGCGACTCCGGCAACGCATCGTCGGTGACGGCGGCCAGCTCGTCGACGTCGCCGTCCACCCCGAACGCCTTCCAGACGGCCAGCAGGTGGCCAGCAGTCGTGGCCTCCGACGTCGCGACGGCGACGGTGTCCGCGTCGACGCGACGCAGGTTGATGCCGTCGGCGCGGGCCGCGGCGACGATGTCGTCGGACCGACCCGGCACCCGTGCCGTCACCGTGTCGAAGAAGACGGACGAGGTCACCTCGACCCCGGCAGCCCGCAGTCCGGCCGCGAGGACGCTCGCCATCCGATGCGTCCGACGGGCGATCTCACGCAGCCCGTCGGGACCGTGGTAGACGGCGTACATGCCGGCCATCACCGCGAGCAGCACCTGGGCGGTGCAGATGTTGCTGGTCGCCTTCTCCCGGCGAATGTGCTGCTCACGCGTCTGCAGCGCCAACCGGTAGGCCGGACGGCCGTCGGCATCCACCGACACCCCTACGAGGCGGCCCGGCAGCTGCCGCTCCAGACCGGCGCGCACCGCCAGGTAGGCCGCGTGCGGTCCGCCGAAGCCGAGGGGGATCCCGAACCGCTGGGTCACTCCCACCGCGATGTCGGCGCCGAGCTCCCCCGGAGGGGTCAGCAGCGTCAGGGCCAGCGGGTCGGCGGCGACGATCGCCTGCGCGCCACGCTCGTGCGCTCCAGCGATCGCCGGAGCCAGGTCGCGGACTGCGCCGCTGGCTCCGGGGCAGGAAGCGACGAGGGCGCACAGGGGCTCGTCCGGCAGCGGCTGCGCCAGGTCGACCGTGCGGATCTCGATCCCCATCGGAGCGGCCCGGGTCCGCAGCACGGCCAGGGTCTGCGGCAGCGTGTCCTCGTCGACGACCACCACGGAGCTGCCGTTCTTGGCCACCCGATGCGCCAGTGCGACTGCTTCGGCGACCGCAGTCGCCTCGTCGAGCAACGAGGCGTTGGCCGTCGGCAGCCCGGTGAGGTCTTCGATCATCGTCTGGAAGTTGAGCAGCGCTTCGAGCCGCCCTTGGCTGATCTCGGGCTGGTAGGGCGTGTACGCCGTGTACCACCCTGGGTTCTCCAGCACGTTCCGCTGGATCACGGCGGGAGTGAGCGTGTCGGCGTAGCCCAGACCGATCATCTGCACCATCGGCTGATTGGCCGCGGCCAGGACGCGCAGCTCAGCGAGCGCCTCGGCCTCGGTGGCGGCCGCCGGCAGGTCCAGCTGCTCGAGGCTGCGGATCGCCGCCGGGACGGCAGCGTCGGTCAGATCGTCCAGCGACGCGTAGCCAACCGCGCCGAGCATGACGTCGATGTCGGCGTCCCGCGGACCGATGTGCCGGGAGACGAAGGGAGCGTTGCGATCCAGGCGCGCGCGGGTTCCGTCGGACATGGACGAGGCCTCTCAGGTGCGGGTGAGCTCCGGGCCTCCCCCTCTGTCATCGTTACCTGAGAGGTTCGCAGCGGCTCGACCGGTCGGGCCGGGCCACTGCTTGCACCGTCGGTGGGGTCGACTGACCCGCTTTCCAGAGGCGCCTCGCCCGTGCGGTCCTGGGGCCTGAGAGGTTCCGGGGAGGGTTGCTCCTTCGGCGCCCCCGCTGGTGACGAGGGACTCTCCCGCACGAGTTCGTCGGCCCGCCCAGTCTACCGGCGCGGCGGTGGAACGTCGGTTCAGCCGGTGGCGCGGGCGCGGCGGCGGGCCGCCAGCTCGTCGTCGGGGTGGGGGCCATCGGCGAGGTCGGCCTCGGCCCGCTCGCCCGGCAGCTCGGCGAGGGTCCCTTCGACCTCGCGCCAGACCCGGCCGACCGCGATCCCGAACACGCCCTGACCGCCCTGGACCAGGTCGATCACCTCGTCCGCCGAGGTGCACTCGTAGACCGAGGCGCCATCACTCATCAAGGTGATCTGGGCGAGGTCGTCGACCCCCCGCTCGCGCAGGTGGGTGACCGCGGTGCGGATCTGCTGGAGCGAGACGCCGGTGTCGAGCAGGCGCTTGACGATCTTCAGCACGAGCACGTCGCGGAAGCTGTACAGGCGCTGGGTACCCGACCCGGCGGCCGGGCGGATGCCCGGCTCGACCAGACCGGTGCGCGCCCAGTAGTCGAGCTGGCGGTAGGTGATGCCGGCCGCCGCGCAGGCCGTGGGACCGCGGTAGCCGATGTCGTCGGGGATCGCGACCCGCTCGTCGAAGAGAAGGCCCTGCTCCCCCGCCCGTCGGACCGCCGTTGCGTGAGCCTGCGGGTCGACGACGTCGTCACCGCCTCGAGGGGTGTCACCGGTGCTGCTCACGCCTGACCTCCAGCTACTGCACCTCGGGCGCCGTGTGGGGAAGTCACACGGATGGAAGTTACCGCGGTGTCGAGCCGACGGTAGGGCCAGCGACCAGGTCCGTCAACGCACTCGGGAGTCGACACGCCGAGACGATCCGGCAAAGTCTCTACCGAGGGTCGAGGGTGAGCACCCTCGACGACTACTCCAGGGTTTCCGGACCCTCGTCGTCCTCCGCCGAACCGGTCTCGAAGTCCTCCGGCGAGATCTGGTCGAGGAACTCCCGGAACCGCTCGACCTCGTCCTCCTGCTCGTCGGGGATGACGATGCCGGCCTCGTCGAGCACCGCCTCGGCGCCGAAGATCGCGGTGCCGGTGCGCAACGCCAGCGCGATCGCATCCGAGGGACGGGCGCTCACCACGGTCCCGTCGGAGAAGTGCAGCTCGGCGTAGAACACGCCGTCGCGCAGATCGGTCACCCGCACCTGGGTCAGCGGACGTTCCAGAGCCGTGAGGACGTCGCGCAGGAGATCATGGGTCAGCGGTCGCGTCGGGACCACTCCTTGCTGGGCGAAGGCGATGGCACTGGCTTCCACCGCGCCGATCCAGATGGGTAGGTAGCGCTCCCCGCCGACCTCGCGCAGCAACACGATCGGGTTGTTCGAGGGCATCTCGACCCGCACCCCGACGACATCGAGTTGGCGCACGTCGTCACCCTACCGCCGTCTCCTAGCCACGCAGGGTGGCGTCCAGCTGAGCCTTCACCAGGGCCGCGTGCAGCCGCACCGACAACGCCGCCAGTTCGCGGACCGTCTCCTGGGCCCGAGCCTGTGCATCGGCGCCACGCTGTCGCGCCATCGGCGTGACGACCTGCTCGACGAGACCGACCTCGCGCTCAGCAGCGGACTTGAAGGCGCGCAGGTGACGCGGCTCGATCCCGAACGCCGCCATCTCGGCGGCCGCCCGAGCGATCATCAGCGCGTCGCCGTCGTAGTGGTCACTGCCGGGGCGGGGCTGGATCAGTCCGTAGTCGCTGAGCTGGTCCAGCAGCGACCGCTCGACCCCTGCGGCCGTGGCCAGCTCGTCGCGGGACAGGCGCAGCTCGGTGGCGTCATGGGAGAACGCGTCGGCTGTGGGGAGGCCGTCCGCGCTGACCAGGGACATCGGGACGCGCGGCGCACCCCCTGGCGTCTCCGGCGGCTCCAGGCCCCGGTCGATGGCCTCCAGGTGGGTCTTGATCACCTTCAGCGGCAGGTACTGGTCGCGCTGGGCACCCAGTACGTAGCGCAGCCGCTGCAGATCGTTGCCGGTGAACTTGCGGTATCCCGACGGTGTGCGCTGCGGCTCGACGAGACCCTCGGACTCCAGGAAGCGGATCTTGGAGATGGTGACGTCAGGGAAGTCCGGACGCAGCTTGGCCAGCACCTCGCCGATGCTCATGTAGGCCCGAGCCGGGACCGCGCTCATGCTGCCTCCCCCTCGCCCCGGGCACCCGCGACGAAGACCATGCGGAACTTGCCGATCTGGACCACGTCGCCCGACGTCAGCCGCGCGTCGTCGATCCGCTCTCGATTCAGGTAGGTGCCGTTCAGGCTGCCGACGTCTCGGATCCGGAATCCCTCGTCGTCGCGAAGGAACTCCGCATGGCGACGTGACACGGTGATGTCGTCCAGGAAGATGTCGGAGTCCGCACCACGGCCGGCGGTGACCCGCTCGGCGTCGAGCAGGAACAACGCACCCGCGGCCGCACCACCCTGCGCGGCCAGCAGCGCCTGTCCGGGCTGGAGCCGCTCGACCACGTCGACGTCGATTCCGAGGGCTTCCCAGCCGACGGCCTCGGCGAGCGCCTCGGCCTCGGTGTCGCTCGCGCCGGCCACGGGATCGGCCAGGTTGATCCGGGAGGTCACCTCGACGGTGGACTCGCCCCCGCCGACCGGCGAGCGCAGCTCGGTGGACATCGGGGCGCCGCACGACGGGCAGAACCGGGCCGCCGGTTCTGCGGTGTCGAAACCGCAGCTCGGGCACACGGGCATGGCGCCAGCCTCCGAAGGGTCCGAGAAGTATCGACGTGAAGTGGAGGGTGAGGCGACGAACCTACGGGGTCTGGGGGCTCCCGGTCAACCGCCCCCGTCACGACTGTGCGACGTGAGCCGTGTAGGCCGCTGCGTCGAGC
>Ga0302299_10002186_pt1 | contig 11904 bp, 11 predicted proteins | sample III_Fen_N3_4_FD_198795 | JGI IMG/M metagenome (GOLD analysis project Ga0302299, IMG submission 198795) | Peat permafrost microbial communities from Stordalen Mire near Abisko, Sweden - III_Fen_N3_4 | ecosystem: Environmental > Terrestrial > Soil > Wetlands > Permafrost | place: Sweden: Abisko...
GCCATGTCAGTTGGCTCCCGAGAAGTCACGCCGGCGCTCGATGATGATGCGCGCGATCATGTTGACCACCAACGTGATCACGAACAGCACCAGCCCGGCGGCGACAAGAGCTCCGAGGCCGACGGTGCCCGCCTCGTTCCACCGCAGGGCGATGTTGGCGGCGAACGTGTTGCCGCCAGGCTCGGTGAGGTGGGGGTTGATGCTGAACACCGCAGACAGCAGCAGCGCCACGGCGATCGTCTCGCCGAGCGCACGGCCCAGTCCGAGCATTGCCGCGCTGATCATCCCGGGACGGCCGAAGGGCAGCACGGCGGTGCGCACCATCTCCCAACGGGTCGCCCCGAGAGCGAGCGCAGCCTCGATGTGGGCCGTCGGAACCTGCTTGAAGACCTCTCGGCTGATCGCCGAGACCGTCGGCAGGATCATGATCGCGAGGACGATCGACGCGAGCATGATCGACTTGCCGTACAGGCCGATCGTGTTCTTGAAGATCGGGATGAAGCCGAGATGGTCGTTGAGCCAGATCATGAAGTCTTCGCTGCGCGGCATCAGGAAGGCGAGTCCCCACAGGCCGAAGATGATGCTCGGGACGGCCGCGAGCAGGTCGACGATGTAGCCGAGCATGGCGGCGATCCGGCGCGGAGCGTACTGCGCGATGAACAGCGCGATGCCGTACCCGACCGGAACGGCCATCAACATGGCGAGAACCGCCGAGACGACGGTGCCGAAGGCCAGAGCCGCGATACCGAACTTCGCCCCAGCCGGGTCGTCCGGGAACCACTGCTGGTAGGTCAAGAAGTTGACGGTGTTGGCTCTCAGGGCCGGCACCGCGCGCCAGACGAGGAACACCGCGATGGCGGCCATGAGGACGAGGACGAAGACGCCGGAGCCGGCGGACAGACGGCGGAACCACAGGTCGCCACGGCGGACGGCCGACCCGTGGATGGCCGCCGCTACCGCGCCGGGTCCCGGTTCGACACCAGGTCCCGGCTCGACGGCCGACGTCGTGCTCATCTGCTCCCCTTGGCATTCGCCGCACCCGAGGTGCTGCAATCGATGTGCCTTCTTGGATAGTGCCGGACACGCCGCCTCCGCCGCACCTTCTACGGGTGGGGCGGAGGCGGTGTTCGTGCGTTGTTCATCGGGTAGCCAGATCGGCCGGGCGGGCTAGGAGATCGCGGCGACCGAAGCGCGAACCTTGACAGCCAGGCTGGCCGGCAGCGGTCCGTACCCAAGGCCGGTGAGGATGCCCTGCCCGGCATCGCTGCTGGTGTAGGTGAGGAAGGACTTGGTGACGTCCAGGTCGGCGCCGGTCAGCCCCTTCTCGCAGGTGATCTCGTACGTCACGAGGACGATCGGGTACGCGCCCGGGTCCTTGGTCGCGTAGTCGAGCGTCAGCGCCAGGTCGTTGCCAGTGCCCTTGATGGTCGCCGCCTCGAGTGCCTTGGCTGCGGTCTCGGGGCTGAGCGTCACCGCTCCGCCGCCGTTGTCGATCTGCGCGACGCCGAGGCCGCCCTCCTTGGTGAAGGAGTACTCGATGTAGCCGATGGAGTTAGGGGTGGTCTTCAGCGCAGCTGCCACGCCGTCGGAGCCCTTGGCGCCCTGGCCGCCGGGAGCCGTCCAGTCCTTCGAGTGGTCGAACGTCCAGGCGCCGCCGCTGGCAGCGGTGAGGTACTTGGTGAAGTTGTCCGAGGTGCCCGAGCTGTCCGAGCGGTGGAACTGGGCGATCGTGGCACTGGGCAGGGTGACGCCAGGGTTGAGCGCGGTGATCGCCGCGTCGTCCCACTTGGTGATCTGGTTCGAGAAGATCTTGGCAAGCACGCTCGGGGTGAGGACGAGCTTGCTCACGCCGGACAGGTTGTACGCGACGGCGATCGGGCCGACCACCATCGGGATGTTGATGGCCTTGCCGGTCTTGCAGCGCGCGTCGGCCGGACCCTGCTCCTCGGGCTTGAGCGCCGAGTCCGAGCCGGCGAACGCGACCTGGCCCTTGGTGAAGTCCGCGATACCGGCGCCGGAGCCGGACGGCGAGTACTCGATCGTCGCGCCGGGGCAGGCGGTCTGGTACGCCGTGATCCAAGCGGCCATGGCGTTCTTCTGGGCGCTGGAGCCGGACGCCTTGATGGAGCCCGTCTTGCAGGCGATGGACGAGGTGCCGGTCGACGAGCCGGCGGCTGGGGTGTTGTCGGAGCCGCACGCGGTGAGCGTGAGCGTGGCTACCATCGCGACGCCTACCAGGCTGCCGTATCGGGTGATCTTCACCGGGTCGTTCCCTCCTCATGGCGGCGGTGGCCGTGCCACAGCCGCCAGCGACGTGCTGACGAGGTCGACGCTAGGCAGCCCAGGTGACCGGATACCCAGGCCTGGGTGAACGCAAGATGAACTGCTGTTCTCCGGCGCGCGTGCAACGGGTTCAGGGCCGGTGGCGCTCGACCGCAACGATGGCCGCGCGCCGGTGGGTCAGGTCGCGGTGCAGCACCAGGAATCCACCAGGCCGTAGCTGGCGCGGCAACGGCTGGCCGCCACCGAGCAGCGCCCCGACGAGGTCGGGCAGGACCGGCCGATGGCTGCAGACCACGAGCGAGGCGGCCTCATAGAGGAGCTCGGCGGAGCGGCGTCGGCACTTGTCCGGGCTGGCGGCATGGTCGGTCTCGCTGAACAGGCGTTCCACCCCGACCGACAGCGCGGACGCTCTCGCGAACGGGCCGACCGTGTCGAGGCAGCGGCGGGCGGGTGAGCTCACCGCCTCGTCGACGCCGAACGCCGACAGCAGTGACACCAGCCGCTTGGCTTCAGCCTGCCCTCGACGGTCGAGCGGCCGGTCGTCGTCGGCGCCCTTCCAGACGGCGCGCTTGACGGCCTTCGCATGCCGCAGGACCACCAGCGGCACGGTCCGCAGGGGACCAGCCGAGAAGTCGGCCAGCACCTTCGCATCGTGGGCGTACGACAGGCGGGCGCGGGCCTGGTCGGCTGAGAGCCAGCACAACTCGCTGATCTCGTCGTTCGGGACGTGCTCGAAGCTTCCGGTGAGCGTGCTCGCCTCTGCGGACCAGTAGCGCACCACCTTGTCCGCACCCGCCACCCGATAGCGCTGGGTGCCGAGCGGTCGACCCAGCACGACTCGGTGCCCGGTCTCCTCGTGCACCTCGCGGACGGCTGCATCGAGAACGTGTTCGTGCCGTTCGAGCTTGCCTTTGGGCAGCGTCCAGTCGTCGTAGCGCGCTCGCCTGATCACCGCGAACTCGGGCTCTTGGTCAGGGAGCGGCTGTCGCCACAGCAGGGCACCAGCAGCGCGGATGGGCGGTTGACTGCTCACCGTCAGTGCTCCGCGCTGAGCCAGGCCCGATGCCGACGCCGAGAGACCTCCGGCCACTCGACGAGGAAGGTCGCGCGGGCCCGCGTCACGGCCGCGCGCTCGTGCTCGTGCAGCAGGCCGAGGACGAAACCGGTCGTCCCGGTGACCCTGCGTCCGGCGGCCAGCCGGCGCGTCGTCTCGGCTGCGATCACGGCGTCCTGGTGCTCGCCGAGCTGCTCGGTGACGAGCTCGAGCGTGCGGGAGAAGGACTTGGCGGGGGCACCGAAGACCGGGACGAGCGCCTCGGTGGCGTACCGCACGCGCTTGGCTGCGATCCGGGTCTCGTGCCAGTCGTCATCGGCTCCGTCGGGGTCGAGGAGCGCCACGTCACGTTCGAGGCGCCGCCAGGCCTTGCGGACCAGCGGAGGCAGAGCGACGCGACATGCGGTGCCGGCCGCCTCGCCGAGGCGTGGGTGCACTGCTGCGTCGACCAGCGCCTCCAGCAGCGCGACGTACCGCTCGGAGGTCATCGCGGTGTCGACGGTGGCGCGCGCGTGCGCCCGCTCGTCGTCGAACGCCCGTCGGACGACCGACTCCGCCGCGGCCAGGTCACGAGGATCGGTGTGGTGCACCCCCGCCTTGCTCACGTGGCCACTGCGCGCCACCGGCGCCTCGACTGCCAGCTCACCGAGGTCGCGCAGCAGCCGGTCCTCAAGAACCTCCCGGTCGCGCACAGCCCCCAGCTCGGCGGCGATCCAGCCGAGCTCCGCGCGCAACGCATTGGCCCACTCGGCGTCGACGAGCGACCGGAAGACCTGCAGCCCGCTGCGGATCCGCCGGGCGGCGACGCGCAGCTGGTGCACCGAGTCAGGCAGGTCGCGCCGCACTCGAAGGTCTTGGTCGATGAAGGCCTGCACGTGCCGCGTGAGATGGGCCTGCAGAGCAGCACCTGCTGGGTCATCGGGCTGAACCCGCCCCGGCTTCGGAAGATCTGGAGGCGCCGTCGCCAGCGGACCGAGGGCCCGCGCCACCTTCGATGTGAGCCCGCCGGCGATCGCTCCGGACTCGACCAGCTGCGCCACGATCGCATCGACCTCAGCTGGCGTCCCTTCGCGCAGCTCGACCTCGAGCTCACGGAATCGGGCCACGACCTGCGGCCCGTCCAGCACCGACACGGAGTCGTCGGTGAGCTCGGCCACGGGCCGCCCGTCCGCGGCTGCCAGGTCGTACGGGGTCCGTTCGGTACGAAGCGTCGCGACGGCTTCGACCGAGGCACCACGGGTGGAGGCGAGGACGAGGTCGAGCAACTCCTTGGGCGGCTCACCCGGTGGCGCCGCGTCGAGTGGGAGCCGGATCTCGTCGCGGGAGACGGCCGAGCTCGCCGGGTCTCGTGCGGCAGGCAGCTTGAGGTGCCAGCCTGCGTCGGCCGCGGTGCTCCCCCCTTCGCGGCGTCGCAGGGTGATCCCCGACCGGGCCAGGCGCAAGGTGTCGGTGTCGTAGTAGGTCGCGGTGAGCACGATCATCGGGTGCGCTACGGCCTCGGCGACCCCGGGCTCATGCTCTGGGGACGCCATCGTGAGATCGGGCAGCCGGTACAGGCCGTGGACCCGAAGCTTGTGCTCGACCTCACGTTCGGTCGTCGTCACACGGGGCCGCCACGGCGCTGCCTCGTGGCGATCAGATGGGCCTGGATGTCGAGCAGCGGCTCCCCGGCCTCGTCGTGCGAATGCCGGTGCCAGCTGCCGTCGGGCTGCAGATGCCACGACGCCGTTCCCTCATCGAAGCCCAGGTCGAGGAGGGCACCCAGCTCGGTGACGTGCTGGGGCGCGATCAACCGCACCAACGCCTCGACCCGGCGGTCGAGGTTGCGGTGCATCAGGTCGGCGCTTCCGATCCAGGCCTCGGCGGTGTCGCCGACGCCGAACCAGTACAGGCGCGAGTGCTCGAGGAAGCGGCCCAAGATGCTGCGGACCCGGATGTTCTCCGACAGGCCGGGGATGCCGGGCCGGATGGCGCAGATCCCGCGGACCCAGATGTCGACCGGGACGCCGAGCGTGGACGCCCGGTACAGCGCATCGATGATGGCTTCGTCGACGATCGAGTTGACCTTGAACCTGATCACGGCCGGCTCGCCCGCCTGGTGCCGTTCGATCTCGCGCTCGATCCGGGCGAGCAGACCGGTGCGCACCGAGTTGGGGGCGACCAGCAGCCGTTCGTAGTCGGTGGTCATGGAGTAGCCGGACAGCACGTTGAACAGGTCGGCGACGTCGGCACCGACCTGCGGATCAGCAGTGAGCAGCCCGAGGTCCTCGTACAGGCGGGCCGTCTTCGGGTGGTAGTTGCCCGTACCGATGTGGGCGTAGCGGCGGATCCCATCGCTCTCCTGGCGCACGACCAGGCTGAGCTTGCAGTGGGTCTTGAGGCCGACCAGTCCATAGACGACGTGGCAGCCGGCTTCCTCGAGCTTGCGCACCTGCTTGATGTTGGCGCCCTCGTCGAAGCGCGCCTTGATCTCGACCAGGACGAGCACCTGCTTGCCCATCTCGGCGGCCTCGATCAGGGCGTCGACGATGGAGGAGTCGATGCTCGTGCGGTACAGCGTCTGCTTGATCGCCAGGACGTCCGGGTCGACCGCCGCCTGCTCGAGGAACGCCTGCACCGAGGTGGAGAATGAGTCGTACGGGTGGTGCAGCAGGACGTCGTGGTCGCGGATCGCGGCCAGGATGTCGGCGGCGCTCGCGGACTCGAACTCGTTCAGCTCGCGGCTGGTGCGCGGCAGGAAGGGTGGGTCCTTCAGCTCGGGCCGGTCGAGGCGCAGGAGCCCCATCAGGCCGGTGAGGTCGAGCGGGCCCGGGAGTGTGAAGACCTCGCCGGGGCTGACGCCGAGCTCGCGGACGAGAAGGTCGAGCACGTGCGGGTCGACGGTCTCCTCGACCTCGAGGCGCACGGGTGGACCGAAGCGGCGACGCATGAGCTCGCGCTCCATGGCCTGGAGCAGGTTCTCGGCGTCGTCCTCCTCGACCTCGACGTCCTCGTTGCGGGTCACCCGGAACGTGTGGTGCTGCAGGACCTCCATGCCGGGGAAGAGCCGGTCGAGGTGCGCGGCGATGATGTCCTCGAGCGGCACGAACCGCTGCTCGCCGAGCGCGTGGAAGCGGGTGAGGATCGGGGGCACCTTGACCCGGGCGAAGTGCTCGGTGTCGGTCGTCGGGTTCCGCACGACGACGGCGAGGTTGAGCGACAGCCCCGAGATGTAGGGGAACGGGTGCGCCGGGTCGACCGCGAGCGGAGTGAGCACCGGAAAGATCTGTTCGTCGAACAGCTGCGCCGCCTGGGCCCGCTCGCCGGCGGTGAGGTCCTGCCAGCGCAGGATCTCGATGCCCTCCTTGCCGAGGGCAGGCAGCACGTCGTCGGCGAAGACCCGCGAATGGCGCGCCATCAGGTCCCGGGTGCGGACCAGGATCGTCTCGAGGACCTCGCGCGGGAGTCCGCCGCTCGCCGCGCGTACCGCGATGCCGGTGGCGATCCGGCGCTTCAGCCCGGCCACCCGCACCATGTAGAACTCGTCCAGGTTGCTGCCGAAGATCGCGAGGAACTTCGCGCGTTCGAGCAGCGGGATGTCGTGGTCCTCCGCCAGCTCGAGGACTCGCTGGTTGAACGCGAGCCAAGAGACCTCGCGGTCGAGGAAGCGATCCGCGGGCAGCGCTACCTCGGCGACCGGAGTCTCCTCTTCGGCGCCTGTCGTGGTGGCCTCGATGGTCATGCCCCTATCCTCACATCTTCCGATCGGCGTTGCTCACGTACGGAACATGACGTCGGTGTCCCAGCGGGTGAACCCGAGGTCGGTGTACAGCCGGATCGCCGCCCCGTTCTCGGCGTCGACGTACAGCATCGCCTCGCTGAGACCGATCGTGCGAAGGTGCCGCAAGCCGATCAGGGTCAGGGCCCGGCCGAGCCCGTGTCCCTGCTCGTTCGGATGCACTCCGACCACGTAGACCTCGCCCATCGGCTCGTGGCCGTGGGTGTCGTGGGTGTGTGGGCCCACGGTGTCGTGGGCATGCGTGTGGACGCTGCCGTCGGCGCTCTGGTGCTCGGTGCCCCCGTGCACCTTGGTCCAGTGGAATCCGACGAGCTGCTCGTCTGCACCGTGCTCGCGCGTGGCGAGGAAGAAGCCGGCGGGGTCGAACCACGGCTCGGCGATCCGGCGGCGGAGGTCGTCGAGCGTCCAGCCGCCCTGCTCGGGGTGGTGCGCGAAGGCGAGGGCGTTCAGAGCGAGCCAGGCCTGGTCGTCCGCGCCCGGGCGGAACGTGCGGATGCGCACCTGCGGGGGGAGCGTCGGCGCCGGGATGGGCGCGAAGAGCGAGCGGCGCATCTGCCACAGGGCGCGGCTGCGGTGCAGGCCCATGCTCCGGGCGAGTGCCGCGGCGCCGGCGTGCTCACCGTGCGACCACAGCCGGAGGCGGCCGTCGGGGGTCGCCGCCAGCACCTCGGCGACCAGGCGCCGGCCGTACCCGTGCCGACGTACGTCCGGCGCGATCACCAGTTCGGCGCTGGATCCTTCGACCTTGTCGGTCACGTCGAGGTGGGCGTACCCCGCGAGGTGCCCGTCGGGCGCGTACATCAGCAGGTTGCGAACGGCGGCGTCGCCACCGTGCCGCAGGTGCAGCGCGACGTGCTCCGAGAGCGGTCGCACGCCGTCCTGCTCGGTGGCTTGTTCGAGCAGCAATGACACGGCGGCGATCTCCTCACCGTCGAGCCGACCGAGCACCTCGACCCTGGCTGCACGCTGCTCCGAGTCACCGGTCGGCACGGGCTCTCGGGTCATCTGCGCAGCGTAGCCGCGCGCCCGCTCAGCTGACGTTCGCCGGGAGCCGGTCGTCGGCGGTCGGCTCCGGGCGCGGGATGACGAACCGGTAGCCCACGTTGCGTACGGTGCCGATCAGGGCTTCGTGCTCGACGCCGAGCTTGGCGCGCAGCCGGCGGACGTGGACATCGACCGTGCGCGTGCCGCCGTAGTAGTCGTAGCCCCAGACCTCTTGGAGCAGCTGCGCCCGGCTGAACACGCGTCCGGGGTGCTGCGCGAGGTACTTCAGCAGCTCGAACTCCTTGTACGTGAGGTCGAGGACTCGACCTCGCACGCGGGCCGTGTACGTCGCCTCGTCGATGCTCACGTCGCCGGAGCGGATCTCGTCGGGCAGGTCGGAGTCGCCGCCACGTGCCGCGGCGAGGCGACCCGTGCTGATCCGCAGCCTGGCCTCGAGCTCCGCGGGCCCAGCCGTGTCGAGAATGACGTCATCGACGCCCCATTCGGCGCTCACGGCGACCATGCCGCCCTCGGTGACGATGAGGAGCACAGGCACGTCGACGCCGGTGGTGCGGATCAGCCGCGCGAGGCTACGGATCTGCGGGAGGTCGCGGCGCCCGTCGATAAGCAGCGCGTCGCAGGGGGCGGCGTCGAGCAGGGCCGCGGGCTCGGCCGGCGCGACGCGGACCTGGTGCATCAGCAGGCCCAGCGCGGGCAGCACCTCCGCCGAGGGTTGAAGCGCATTGGTCAGGAGGAGTAGCTGGCTCACCAGACGTCCTTCCGGTGGGTCGTGGTCAACCGCCCGACAAGTTGCGCCGGGCCTGAAAACAGCAAAGGACCCGGTGGCGTCATCGCCCGGATCCCTGGTGCGAGGATAGCCCAATGCGGCGGGACTCGGAGGGGTGGGTCGAGCAGCGGACGCTCGTGACGTCTGACGGAGTGGCGATCTCGGTCGCGTACCGTCCGCAGCTGTCGTCGACCCCGCAGCCCGAAAGTGGTCACGTCTTCGTGGTGGCGCACGGGTTTTCAGGGTCGCTGTCGTACCCGGGCGTCGAGCGGGTCGCAGACACGCTGTCGGACTACGGCGCCGTCGTCGGCCTCGACTTCCGCGGGCACGGTCGCTCTCGCGGGCTCTCAACCCTGGGCGCTGCGGAGATCTACGACCTGGACGAGGCGGTGCGCTGGGCGCGCCTGCTCGGGCACCAGACGGTCACGACCGTGGGCTTCTCGATGGGGGCGGCGGTGGCCGTACGCCACGCGGCGCTGCTCGGCGGGGTCGACTCGGTGGTGTCCGTGAGCGGGCCGAGCCGTTGGTACTACCGCGGGACCCCGCCCATGCGCCGCCTGCACACGCTGGTCGAACGGCGGCCCGGTCGGGTGTTCGCTCGAGTGGTGATGAACACCCGGGTGGTCGAGCAGGTGGTCGAACCCCTCCCGGAGGAGCCGCGCGAGGTCGCGGGTCGGATCGCGCCGGTACCGCTGCTCGTCGTGCACGGTGAGCAGGACGCCTTCTTCCCGGTCGAGCACGCTCGCCAGATCGCCGAGGCGCACGGCTCCGCCGACCTTTGGGTCGTCCCAGGTTTCGGGCACGCCGAGGCATCCATCGATGAGCCGCTGACCCGTCGCATCGCGGACTGGGCGATCGGTCAGGGGCGCGCCCGGTGACCGTCACCCTGCGCTACTGGGCGGCGGCGAAGGATGCCGCCGGGGTGGCTGAGGAGACGTACGGGGACGTGGTGGACCTGGCAGCGCTCCTCGCCGCGGCCGTCGCCGCACACCCTGGCTCGGGCGCGAATCCTGGCGGCACCGGCACCGGCACCGGGCGGCTGGGCCAGGTGCTTGCGCGCTGCTCGTTCCTCGTCGACGGCGACCCGGTCGGCCTGCGCGACCACGCAAGGGTCCAGCTGCGCGACGGCGCCGTCGTCGAGGCCCTGCCCCCCTTCGCCGGCGGCTAACCCCCTCCCCCCACCATGTTGATCTTGAGCAACACGGGGCCGACACGCCAACAACGACCCTGCAATGCTCAAGATCAACATGGGGTTGGGGGAATGCGCGGGAGGGGTGGGGAATCTGGGGGCGGGTGTGGTCGTTCGGGGGAGTATGCGTTCCGGGCTGACCATGCTGGTCGTCGTGCTGGTCGCGGCGACGGCCTTCGGCCTGTGGCGCCGCCTCACCGATGGCCGGATCCGCGGTGCGAACGGAGCACCGACGAACCAGGCACCGACCGCTGGCGCAGCGGCGAACGGGACCTCGACGCTCGAGCCGGGGCTCTCGGCGGCCGACCTGGGCGCGCCGCTCGGCGAGCGCGCCACGCTGGTCCAGTTCTCGACCGCGTTCTGCCAGCCGTGCCGGGCGACCCGGCGGATCCTCGACGAGGTGGCCACCCAGCTGGTGGGTGTCTCCCACGTCGAGATCGACGCGGAGGACCATCTCGACCTTGTTCGCCGGCTGGACGTACGTCGTACGCCGACGGTGTTCGTCCTCGACGGCTCCGGCGCGATCATCCGACGAGCGGTCGGTCAGCCGCGTAAGGCGGACGTCATCTCGGCCCTCGGCGAGGCGATTCCCGGATGAGACCGCGGTCCCACAATCTGGACGACCCGATGACGTGGGGTTCGTCGTGCCCTACCCTGTCGCGTATGTCCCGTCAGGTGCTCACCAAGCGACGCGCAGTCGACCTGTGCCGCATGAGCACCTCCCTGTGTCGAACCTCCTGACGGGTAGCGCCCCGCACACGACCTCCCGTTCCGGAGTTCCAGCCCGCGCTGCCTGAGGTGAATCCCGGTCGCCACGCGGCCTTCGGACCCGCTCAGGAGCAGACGACATGCAGATCGATCCCCGTGGGCCGCGCTTCGCGGCCACCGTCACCACCGTTGTCCTCGCCGTGGCGCTGGTCACCGGCTCCGGCTGGGTGCTTGCCGCCCAGGGTGCCGTGTTCGCCATCGGCGCCGTGCGCGGCATCCAGTTCACGCCGTACGCCGTGTTCTTCCGCCGGTTCGTCCGGCCCAGGCTCGCGCCTCCGACCGAGCTCGAGGACTCCCGTCCGCCCCGCTTCGCCCAGTCCGTCGGCCTTGCGTTCGCAACGGTCGGTGTCATCGCAGCGATCTTCGGCTGGACCCCGCTCTTCCTGATCGCCACCGGGTTCGCCTTCGGGGCCGCGTTCCTCAACGCCGCCTTCGGCTACTGCCTGGGTTGCGAGGTCTACCTGCTGATCCGCCGGGCCCGCCCCAATACCTCCACCTCCCCCAAGAACCCCCGCCACGAGGAGATTTCCGCATGAGCCGCTCTGACGTCCTGGTCGATGCCGAATGGGTCGAGGCACATCTGTCGGACCCGAACGTGGTCCTCGTTGAGGTCGACGAGGACGTGTCCGCATACGACAAGGGGCACATCCAGGGTGCTGTCCGCCTCGACTGGAAGGACGAGCTGCAGGACGCGGTGCGCCGCGACTTCGTCAGTAAGTCCGGCTTCGAGGCGCTGCTGTCGCGCAAGGGGATCAGCAACGACAACACCGTGGTGCTGTACGGCGGCAACAACAACTGGTTCGCTGCTTACGCCTACTGGTACTTCAAGCTGTACGGGCACAACGACGTCAAGCTGCTCGACGGCGGACGCAAGCGCTGGGAGCTCGACTCGCGTGCCTTGACCACCGAGGTCATCGAGCGCCCGCACACGGCGTACGTCGCGACCGAGCAGGACCGCTCGATCCGGGCGTTCCGCGACGACGTGCTCGCTGCCATCGGCTCGCTCAACATCGTCGACGTCCGGTCGCCCGACGAGTACGCAGGTCGCCTGCTCGCCCCCG
>Ga0302299_10002187_pt1 | contig 11902 bp, 11 predicted proteins | sample III_Fen_N3_4_FD_198795 | JGI IMG/M metagenome (GOLD analysis project Ga0302299, IMG submission 198795) | Peat permafrost microbial communities from Stordalen Mire near Abisko, Sweden - III_Fen_N3_4 | ecosystem: Environmental > Terrestrial > Soil > Wetlands > Permafrost | place: Sweden: Abisko...
GTCGGTATCGACGTCGGCGGGACGAAGATCGCCGCCGGTCTCGTGGACGTGGTGACGGGTCGGCTGCTCGAGCGCGTGCAGGTGCCGACGATCCCCAGCCGGGGCGGGCGGGCGGTGCTCGCCGACTGCGCCGATCTGGCAGCCCGGCTGGGAGCGGGGGAGCTGCCGGTCGGCCTCGGGATCTGCGAGCTGGTCGGCCTCGACGGCCGTCCCGCCAGCGCGGACACGATCGAGTGGCGCGACCTCGATCTCGCCTCCGCGATCGAGGCGCCGCGCGTCGTGCTCGAGTCCGACGTGCGAGCGGCCGCGCTCGCGGAGTCGGCCTTCGGCGCCGGCGCTGGGCGCTCGCCGTTCCTGTTCGTGATCGTCGGCACGGGTGCGAGCGCCTGCCTCGTCGTCGACGGCCGCCCCTACCCGGGCGCGCGCGGCCAGGCGATCACGCTCGGTGCCCCGCCCGTCGAGCGGATCGCGAGCGGGCGCGCGCTCGCGCAGGCGGCGGGGTTGGAGCGCGCCGAGGATGTGCTCGCCGATCCGGCTCACGACGGGCTTGTGCGGGCGGCAGCCTGGGAGCTCGCGCAGGTGCTCGGAGTGCTCGCGAACGCACTCGACCCGGCGGTGATCGTGCTCGGCGGCGGCCTCGGTGCTGCTCCGGGCTTCAGGCAGCATGTGGTGGACGGGTTCCTGCCGCTCCTCGCCTATCCGGCCGAGCCACCGCTCGACCTGCTCGGCTCCGCGTTGGGCGCCGACGGCGGCATCGTGGGTGCCGCGATGCGTGCCGTCACGGACGGATAGGGTTGCCCGCGTGCTGGACGAGACCGGCCTGTGGCGCGACCTCACCGAACTGCCCGAGACGCTAGCGGCAACGCTCGACGCTCGGATCGGCTTCGCCGACGTGGCCGAGCTGCTCGGCGCACCCGGCGTTCGTCGGGTCGTGGCGAGCGGGAACGGCGCCGCCTACTACGTCTGCCTGGCTCTCTGGCTTGCCTCCCTGGAGGGCCGGGAAGGCCCGGAGGTGCAGGCCGTGCCGAGCGGGTTGCTCGCGCAGGGCGCATTCGCGTGGCGGCGCGGCGACGTGCTCCTCACGGTCTCCTCGTCGGGGGAGTTCCGCGATCTGATCGAGGCGGTCGACGCAGGCGCACCCGCACCATACGCGGCCGTGACCTCGACGCCCGGCTCCACCATCGGCTCGCGGGCCGGGGCCTGCGCGCTCGTCTCGGTGGCCCATCAACGAGCCGTCACGCACACGCAGGCGTTCTGCGGCAACGTGGTGGCCGCGCTCGCGGTGTGGGCGAAGCTGACGTCCGACCCGTTGCTCGCGAGCGCGCTCGCACGACTACCCGAGCAGGTTGACGAGGGGCTGCGGGCGTCGCGGCCGTGGGCCGACGAGCTGGGCGCGCTCGACGCTCCGAACGCCGTGGCGTTCGGCAGCGGGCCCGCGTGGACGGCCGCCCTGGAGGCTGCACTGCTCCTGAAGGAGGTCTCGGGGATCCCCACCGAGGGCGTCGAGACCCGCGAGGGCGCGACGTCCACGATGATGGCGCTCCGCCCCGGCGATCTCGCCCTCAGCCTCCCGACGCGGGCGGGCGACGAGCTGCTCGCCGAGGCCGAGACGGCCTGCGCGGGCCGGGGCGCGCGCGTGGTACGAGCGCCCGTCCCCGCAACGGACGACGCCCGCCTCGCAGCCGTCAGCACCTTCCCGGCCTCAGCCGTCCTGAGCGCCTCGATCGGCCTCGCCCACGGACTCGACGTCGACCAGCCTGCCTGGACGGATGCCTACTATCGCGTCGCGCGAGGGGCGCCATGAGCATGGGCCTCGGTGTCATCGGCTGCGGCAGTGTGTTCGCCGGGCCCTACCGCGGCATGATCGAGCGGCTTCGCGCCGCCGGCCGCGTCCATGTGAGCGCCGTCTACGACGTCGACGGGCGCAAGCGCCACGGCGCCGCCCAGCACTATCAGGTCGACCCGGAGCTGGCGGGCGCGGAGGCCGTGATCGAGCACCCGGAGGTCGACGTCGTGCTCGTGCTCACGAGCATGAACGAGCACGGGCCGCTCGCGAAGGCGGCGCTCGCCGCGGGCAAGCACGTGCTCGTCGAGAAGCCGATGGCGACCTCGCTCGAGCAGGCCGTCGAGCTCGTCGAGCTGTCGAAGACGGCACCCGGGCTCCTTGTCTGCGCGCCGCACATCCTGCTCAGCCCCACCTTCCGCGCGATCCACGGCGCTGTCCGCAGAGGCGAGGTGGGGAGGCTGCTGAACGGCCGCGCGCGCTACGGCTGGGCAGGGCCGGATTGGAACGACTGGTTCTACCAGCCGGGCGGCGGCTCGCTCTTCGACCTCGGCGTCTACAACGTGACGAGCCTCTGCGCGCTGTTTGGCCCGGCGCGCCGAGTGACCGCGATGGTGGGGGTCGCGATCCCGGAGCGGGTCGTGAACGGGCGGCCGACCCGCGTCGAGGCGGATGACAATGCCCAGGTCGTGCTCGACTTCGGCGAGGGCCGTTTCGCCTCCGTCACGACCGGGTTCACGATGCAGAAGTACCGCTCCCCTGCGATCGAGCTCTACGGCAGCGAGGGCACGATCCAGTTGCTCGGCGACGACTGGGCCCCAGAAGGCTGGGAGCAGTGGCGCAACGAGGCGTCATCGTGGCGCGTGTTCCCGGAGACCGACCCGCACTGGCAGTGGACGGAGGGGCTGCGTCACCTCGTCGACTGTGCCGAGTCCGGCCGGCCCACGGTCACGCGCCCCGAGCACGCCTATCACGCGCTCGAGATCATGCTCGCCGCCCAGGCCGCAGGCCGGGACGGCGTCGCCCGCACGATCGAGAGCGGCTTCCCCGATCCGCTCTACGAGGCCGGGTGGCTCGAGGCCGAGGCCCACCGCTACGCTCACGACCGCCGCTCGCACGATGGGCTATAAGCCCTCGCCCCGCCCGTCGTTCGACGCGCCGACGGTGCTGCGCGCGGACGCGGTCGTCCGCCACACCTGGGGCGACCCCGCCGCGGGCTTCGTCGAGGACTGGATCTACGTCTCCTCGCAGCTGATCCACACGATCGTGTTCGGGATGGAGCCGGGTGGGAAGTTCACGCACTCGGAGGACTTCAGGACGATCTTCGGTGCCGACGAGCTCCTCCATGTCCTCCGGGGCACGCTCGTGCTCGCGAACCCGGAGACCGGCGAGATCGTCCGCGCCGAGCCTGGCGAAAGCGTCTTCTTCCGGCGCGACACGTGGCACCACGGCTTCTCGTACGGTGACGAGCCGCTCCGCGTGCTCGAGTACTTCTCGCCGCCTCCCGCGACCGGCACCTCGGGGCCCTACGCCCGGACGAAGCCGTATCTCGAGGCGAGCACCTACGCGGACGACACGCTGCCGGGCCGGCTGCTCGGCGAGAGGGTCGCGGGCGGGCCGCGGTCGTTCTACGTGCTCCGCGCGTCCGATGCCGTCCTGCGTCTCGACACGGGGGTGCTCGTCGGTCTCCTCGTCAGCACCGAGCACCTCACCGTCGGCACGGTCACGGTCAACGCCGGCCAGGAGAGCGCCGTCGAGGTGCACGAGGGAGAGGAGCTCCTCTACGTCACCCGCGGCGCGCTGCGTGTCAGCGCGGGCGGAGTCGAGGCGACGCTGACCCGTGGCGACGGCTTCCTCATTCCGGCCGGGACGCCGCACTCCTACGCCGTCGACGGCGATCTCGTCGCGGAGGCGATCTTCGGCGTCGCGCCGCGCTACGCGGCTCCGCCTGCCTGATCAGCCCTTCGCGGCGGCGATCAGCCGCCCGAGCACCTCGTCCTGCGCCTTGAGGTGCTTCTGGATCTCGATCGCCTCGTGCAGAACGGCCTCGGCGTCCTTGTAGGTGTCCTCCGCCCGCTTGTCGGCGGCGGCGGCCTGCACGTTCTGGCCCACGATGATGATTGGGAGCAGGATCAGCTGGAGGAACGTCTGGGCGATCCAGGCGACGATGATCAGCTTGTTGTGCGTCCCGAGCGCGGCCGGGAGGCTGACGAGCGCGAGGAGCGTGAACAGGTAGGCGCACCACATCGTCCCGACCGCGAGCGTGACGAAGAGCCCGAAGCGGGCGTTGAGGCGCGAGATCGGCCCCGTGCCGCGCAGCCGCTGGTCGCGGACCTTCGCAGGCCCGCTCAGCTTGCGCTCTGCGATGCGTGGGTGGGGCTCGTGCTCGTACGTGGTCATCGGTTGCTGCCTCCTTCGCTGATCCGGGACGATGCCTTCACGATGGTACGGCGGGCAGACAGGCGCGGGCGTCCCGGACGCCGGCGAGTCGTCAGGGCCTGATCCCCTGCCTGAGCAGGTACGCGCAGAGGCCGAGCGACAGGAGCTGCGCTGCGCCGTCCTCCTCGGCCGCGGCCAGCGGCACAGCCCAGACTGCGTACCAGGAGACGACGTAGGGGGCAGCGAGCAGCAGCAGCCCCGTGGCGAGCCCGAGGCGGGCGCGGCCGCGAGCCGCGCTGCGGAGCAGTAGCGCGTAGGCGACGGCAAACGCGCCGCCCACGAGGCTCAGCGCGGCCCAGCGGGGCAGCCCGGCGGATTCGAGCCGCTGCGGGGTCGCGAAACGGGAGCCGTGGGCCGCCGTGTGCGCGAGCGGCGTCGCCGCGCGCAGCCAGTGCGGGCCGAACGCGACGGTCGCGAGCACGGCGCCGCCGGCGAGTGCCGACACGAGCGTGCCCCAGCCGATGCGGCGGCCAGCAGCCCGCTCGGCCAGGAGGTGGAGCGGCAGAAGCAGGACGCTGACCCACTTGACGAAGATCGACGCTACCCAGACGACCGACGAGAGCCGGCTCCGCCCTGCGGCTGCGAGCGCGAGTGCGCCGAGGACAAGAGCCACCATGAGGGCGTCGTTGTGGCCGCCTCCGGCGAAGTCGATCGCCAGCAGCGGGTTCCAGCCGACGAAGGCGATTGCGAAGACCGTCCGCCGGGCGAGGACGCCGGCCAGGGCGGCCGACAGGAGCACCGCCGCCGCGGCGAGCCCCCTGAATGTCCACGCGGCCGCTGCCGCCGAGGAACGCGCGGCGAGCGCCACCGGCTCGGACGCGAGCGTGAAGGCCGGGCCGTAGGCGGAGGTGGTGCCGTGCCAGGCCGCCCCCATATGCCCGTAGGCAGCATCGCGCGGGTAGGCGTTGGGCGGCACGAGATACGGGTTCGCGCCGTGGACGGCGGCGGTGCGCGCGTAGTCCCAGTACGACCACGCGTCGGTCGAGCCGATCAGCGGCGCGCCCAGCGGCACGAGTTGGACGACGACGGCGACGAGGACGGCGGCCCGCACTCCGACCTGCCGGTGCCGGAGCAGCGCGAGCGCCACGAGATATGCCACGAACGCTCCCCAGAGGCAGGGCAGGAAGAGACGCGGGACGCCGTGCCCGATCGGCGATCCCGCACGCAGCGGGGAGCCCGCCGTCCACACGCTCGCCGCGCACACCCCCACCAGGCAGGCGGTCACACCACCGGCACCGAGCACCGCGAGGTTCTTCCGCCCGGCCGGCATCGAGTCGAGCCTAGGCGAGCGCTCCTGAAAGCCGGCTGAACGTTTCTTCGCTGATGGCCTTCACGGCTCTCCGAAGCCGCCGGCTCAGCCGCGCGCCCGACGCCGGTAGAAGTCCCGGCTGCGAATAAGCGCGAAGCTGAGCACGGCGCCGGCGGCGGCGATCACCGCGCCGATCACGAACAGCTGGTTGAGCCCTCCGACGAAGGCGGCGTCGGCCTGCTCGCGCAGCGCCGGCGGCACCACTCCGGAGGCGGCCCCGCGACCCGCCCGCCCGAGCTCTGAGGTGAGGTGGTGCTCGAAGACGGCCCCCATCAGCGCGATGCCGGTCGCGATGCCGACCTGCCGGAACGTCGTGTTGGCGCCCGAGCCCATCCCGGTGCTCTGCGGCGGCACCACCCCGACGGCGGTCGAGGCGAGCGGCGGGTTGACGAGGCCGATCCCGATGCCGAGGAGGACGAATCCGGGCAGCAGCGCCGTCCAGCCCGACGACACGGTGAGCCCGTGCAGCAGCACGAATGCGATCGCGCAGACGGCGAGGCCGCCCCCAATCAGCAGCTTCACCGGCGCGTGGGCGGACATCTTTCCGGAGATCGGCGCCACCACGAACGAGAGCAATGTGATCGGGAGGAACCGCAGGCCGGTCTGCAGCGGCGAGTAGCCGAGCACGTTCTGGAGGTAGAGCGTGAAGTAGAGGAAGATCGCGAACGCCGAGGCGGAGAGCGCAAACGCCGCGATCTGCGCCCCCGCGAAGGCGGGCCGCCGGAACAGCCTGGGATCCAGCATCGGCCGACGGCTGCGGAGCTCGACCACGACGAACGCGACGAGCAGCACGGCGGAGCCCGCCAGGCAGCCCACGATCTCGGGGCTGCCCCAGCCCGAGCTGTTGCCGCGTACGAGCCCGAAGACGAGCAGGAATAGCCCGCCCGTGAACGTGAGAACGCCCGGGAGGTCGACGCCTCCATGCTCCGGGTCGCGGGACTCGCCGACGCGGAGGAGCGTCACCGCGAGCGCAGCGACGCCGATCGGCACGTTGAGCAGGAAGATCCAGCGCCAGCCGAGCGTCTCCGTGACGAGGCCGCCGACGAGCGGGCCGATCGCGACCGCCCCGCCCGTCGTCGCACCCCAGATCCCGAACGCGGTACCGCGCTCGCGCCCGTGGAACTCATGCGCGAGGAGCGCGAGCGACGTGGCGAACATCATCGCCCCGCCGACTCCCTGTAGCCCGCGTGCGAGCACGAGGGTCGTCGCGGTCGGTGCGATGCCGCAGAGCAGCGACCCGCCGGTGAACACGAGCACGCCGCCGGCGAACAGTAGCCTGCGGCCGTAGAGGTCGGCGAGCGAGCCCGCGGTCAGCACCAGTGCCGCGAGCGCGAGCGCGTAGGCGTCGATCACCCACTGCAGCTGCGAGAACGACGATCCCAGGTCGCTCTGGATGTCGGGCAGCGCGACGTTCACGATCGTGACGTCCAGCAGGAGCATGAAGATGCCCACGCAGACGACGACGAGCGTCCACCATTTTCGCTCCAGCACCGTCCGAGACTACCCGGCGCGTGCTGTGGCGATCCGCTCGGGCGGGGTGGGGTGGCTGAAGAGGGCCACGTAGACGAGCGGCGGCGGGTCGAGGTCTGCGAGATTCGCCAGTGCGATCTTCCGCATCATCCGCTCGAATGCCGCGGGGTCGGATGTCAGCTGGAGGGAGATGCGGTCCGCCTCCCGCTCCCAGCGCCGCGAAAGCGCCGCCCCCGGGGGAGCGGCCACGATCCGGAGGATGCCTCCGAGCAGCAGGACGAACGGCACCACCGCGGGGTCGCCGGGCCCGTCCACGCCGAGCGCCGACAGCAGCGCGCCGGACTGCAGCATCGTCCACAGGAGCAGCACGAATGCGGCCGCCCCCGCCGCGCCGAGGATCGTGCCCTTGACCAGGTGCCCGGCGCGGCGGTGGCCGAGCTCGTGCGCGAGCACGAGCCGCAGCTCCCGCGGGTCGCCGTCGGCGAGGAGCGTGTCGTAGAGGACGAGCCGGCGCGTGCGGCCAAGGCCGGACACGTACGCGTTCTGCTTCGTCGTCCGCCGGCTCGCGTCGGCGACGAGAACCTGCTGCACCGGCAGGCCCGCGTCGGCGGCGAGGCTGAGCAGCGACGCCGCCAGCTCCTCGTCCTGCAGCGGTGCGAACCGGTTGAAGACCGGCTCGAGCAGGAGCGGGGCGACGAAGCCCAGGGCGACGACCAGCGCCGCCGCCGCGGTAGCCGCCGCCGCCGGCCACCAGCGCGGCAGCGCGCGGGCGAGGCCGACGAGCCCGAGCAGCGCGACGCCCCCGAGCACGACGCCGAGGCAGAGGCCCTTGGCCCGGTCGGCCGCCCAGCCGGCCGCCGACTGGGTCGAGAAGCCCCAGGCGCGCTCGCGCAGGTACCCGGCCCAGAGCGACAGCGGCAGGGTGAGGAGCGTCGTGATCCCGATCGCGATCGCCGCGTAGAGGAGTGTCTGCGCCCACCAGGGCAGGGCTTCGAGCGGATCGAGCAGCGCCGCTCCGAAGGCGGACAAGGCGATCAGCGCCAGCACCGCCAGGTCGATTCCGACCCCGAGCGCCCAGGCGACGTAGAGCGGGCGATGGTAGACATGCGCCCGCTCGATCTCCTCGGCGCTGAACTGGGAGCGTTGATCCACGCGGCCAGGGTAGACCGCGAGACCCGGGCGACCGGCTGAAGCCGGTCACCGATTGCAGTAGGCTCCCGCATCGATGAGTGCCCACCTGATCGACGGAGACGCACTCGCCGCCGAGCTGCGCGCCAGGGTCGAAGCCGACGCGGCCGAGCTCGAGGCGTCCGGGGTGATCCCCGGCCTTGCGACCGTGCTCGTCGGCGAGGAGTACGCGGCAGAGGCGTACGAGCGGCGCGTGAAGCGGCTCGCGGAGGAGCTGGGCTGCCGCTACGTCAGCGAGCGGCTCCCCGCCGGCGCGGCGGAGGCGGAGGCGCTCGCGATCGTCGGCAAGCTCAACGCCGACCCGCGCGTCTCGGGGATCCTGATCCTGCGCCCGCTGCCGAAGCAGGTGAACGAGGGTCACGTCTACCGGACGCTCGACCCGCTCAAGGACATCGAGGCGGTGCACCCGGACAACGCGGGCCTGCTCGCGCTCGGCCAGCCGCGCTTCATCCCGTCCACCCCGTCCTCGGTGTTCTGGATGCTCGACCGCTACGTCGAGTCGACCGGCCGGGACCCGAAGACGTTCTACAACGGCCTCGACCTCGTGCTGGTCGGCCGCTCCAACAACGTCGGCAAGCCGGCCCTGTGGCTCGGGCTGGCGCGGAACGCCACCGTGATCAGCGCGCACCACTACACGGCGCAGGCGGGCCGGCTCGAGCGGCACACGCGCGAGGCGGACATCCTCGTCGTCGCCGCCGGCGTCCCGCAGCTGATCACTGGCGACATGGTGAAGCCGGGCGCGATCGTGATCGACGTCGGCATCAACCCGCTCAAGGATCCGGAGACCGGGAAGGTGCGGATGGTGGGCGACGTCCATGCCGAGTCGGTGGCCGAGGTGGCGGAGGCCGTCTCGCCGGTGCCCGGTGGGGTGGGGCCGATCACCGACGTGACGCTGCTCGCGAACACCGTTCTCGCGGCGAAGCTGCAGGCACGTCGGTACGAGGGGTAGCCGGGCGTTAGTCGCGTGCGGCAGGCAGCGTCTTCAGCAACACCCGCTCGAGCATCGCCAGCTCCGTCTCCGTCAGCTTCGCACCCAGCAACTCACTGATCACGGCGTTGTGCGTCGTACGTGCCTCGGCGAGGCGCGCCCGTCCGGGGCCCGTGAGCGAGGCGACGTGGCCGCGGCCGTCGCTCGGGTCGGGCTCGCGTCGCAGGAGACCGCGCTCCTCGAGCCGGCCGACGAGCCGCGTGAGACCGCCGGACGAGAGCATGACGGCGTCCGCGAGGTCGGTCATCCGCAGCCCGCCGCCGGCGGCGTTGTCGAGGTTGATCAGCACGTCGAACTCACGGACGCTCATCCGGTGCTCGAGGTCGAGCCGGCGGTCGAGCTCCGCGACGACGCGGCTCGAGACCTGGAGGAGGGCGTGCCAGGCGGTGAGGGCGTAGGGGGTTGTGTGTGTCTCGGCCATCTGCTATTTATTTGCCTTGCAAGACAAATTAAACCTAGCAGAGGGGACGGACATGGTCGTACTCGTCGTGCATCACTTCGTGAAGGACTTCGACACCTGGAAGCCGGTGTTCGACGAGCACGAGGCCGTCCGCCGCAGCCATGGCGAGATCGAGCACCGCATCTACCAGGACGTCCACAACCGAAACCGGGTCGTCGTCCACAACGACTTCCCCGGCGAGGGGGCCGCACGGGGATTCATGGAGGATCCCTCGCTGCCGGAGGCGATGGAGCGCGGCGGCGTTACCGGCGAGCCCGGGGTCGGCATCGCGGAGCAGGTCGAGCAGGTGCGGTACGCAGACGGCGAGGCCGGCCTCACGCTGGTCGTCCATCACCCGGTGCGGGACTACGCCGTCTGGAAGCCGGTCTTCGACGCGCACGAGAGCGTCCGCCGCGGCCATGGCGCACTCGAGCATCGGATCTACCGGTACCCGGGCGACGAGAAGAGCGTCGTCATCCATCTCGACTTCCCCTCGGAGCCTGCGGTCGACGCGTTCCTGGCCGACCCGTCGCTGCAGGAGGCGATGGAGCAGGGCGGCGTCGAGGGCGAGCCCGGCACCGGCCGGATCCGCTGCACGGAGCGCAAGGTCTACAGCTAAGCGGCAACGATCTCGGGGGACTCCCCGATGCCCGGAGCGGTCCGCGGAGGCAGACTGGGAGTGAGCGAAAGGAGGTCGACCTCATGACCGCCCTTGCGAGACGAAGGGAGCACGCCCCACAGGCGCCGCCCTCGAAGAAGCGGCATCTCCGGATCGTGCCGCCACCGGAGCCTCCCGAAGAGGACGTCTCCCGGCGCGTTCGCGAGACTCGCTGGACGACCGCGCTCCTCGCCCTCGCGACGGTAGCGCTGATGGCGCTCTGGACGGCCGCGCTGCTTGGAGCCGCCGACGAGGCCTGGTGGCCGCCCGTGTTCGCCGTCGTCTTCGCCGGCGTCGTCGGCTTCGGCATCCTCGTCCTGCGCAAGACGCGCTGACGCCGTCAGGCCCCCTGCAGGTCCCGCCGGCCGAACGCCGCGACCCCGGCCAGCGCCGCCGTCAGCCCGAGCCCTACGAGCAATGCCGCCGCCGTCCAGTCGGGCGAAGCGGCAGGAGCCGGCGTCATGTGCAGGAGCGGTGAGGTGGAGCGCAGCCAGTGGCCCGAGTCGGTCACGGAGGCGATCGTCTCGGCGAGGAACGACCAGACGACGAGCCCGTAGGTGACGCCGATCGCGCCCCGTGGCCAGAGGCCGAAGGCGAGGGCGCCGACGCCGAGCACGAACAGGGCCGGAGGCGCGACGTTGAGGCCTGCCTCGAGCAGGTCGCCGAGACCGAGGTCGGCGCTCTGGCTGAGGGCGCCGAGCCAGGCCGCCAGCCCGACGAGCACGCTGCCGCCGACGACCAGGCCGAGGCCGACGAGCAGGCGCACGGCGAGCCACCGCCACCGCGCCACGGGGCGCACGAGCAGGTTGTCGAGGTGGCCCGACGCCTCCTCGTTGCGGATCGCGGAGACCTGGCCTGCGATGGCGATCGCGACGATGCCCGCCGCGATCACGAAGACGAAGCCGAGGTACGCGACGGCGCCGGCGCTCTTCCCGCCGAGGCGCTCGATCACGTGCTCGAGACCGGGTGAGCCCTGGAGCGCGTTGCCGGCCGCCTGGGCGACGAGCCCGAAGACGACCCCGGTGGCGCCCAGGGCGGCGGTCCAGGCCAGGATGGCGGGCCGGGTCAGCCGCAGGGTGAGGCCGCCCTGACCGCCGAGCAGGAGCGTCCGCGGGCGGGGGGCGTCGCGGCCCGGGAAGGCGCTCGAGCCGAGGTCGCGACGCCCGGCCACCGCGACGGCGGCGCCGACGAGCACTGCGACGAGCACGACGACGGGAAGGAGCGGGAGCGCGCTCGCGTTCGTGAGCGGGTGGAGCTCCTCGATCCAGCCGAGAGGGCTCAACCAACGCAGCCGGGTCAGGGCGGAGTCCGAGTCGGCGGCCATCCGGATCAGGTACGAGGCGGCGAGCACGGCCGCGCCGAGGACGTTCGCGTCGTGGCGCGTTGCCGCGAGCTGGCCGACGAGCAGCCCTACCGCCATGAAGACGGCCGCGGCTGCGACGACGGCGGTCGCGAAGAAGAGCGAGTCGCCGACGCCGATGCCGACCCGTGACGTCGATCCCGAGGCGACCGCGATCACCGCGGTCGGGGCCCACAGCGCGACGAGACCTGCGCCGAGGCCGACCGCAGCCTGCGCCGCCGCGCGGGCCCGGGTGGTGAGGCCGGAGAGGAACAGTTCCCAGCGGCCG
>Ga0302299_10002188_pt1 | contig 11901 bp, 12 predicted proteins | sample III_Fen_N3_4_FD_198795 | JGI IMG/M metagenome (GOLD analysis project Ga0302299, IMG submission 198795) | Peat permafrost microbial communities from Stordalen Mire near Abisko, Sweden - III_Fen_N3_4 | ecosystem: Environmental > Terrestrial > Soil > Wetlands > Permafrost | place: Sweden: Abisko...
CATCGGCGGCCTACTTCGTCCTCGCGGGCGAGACCGCGGCCGGCATTCCCGAACCGGACGGCGGGTACCGGGGCCTGTCCACGATGGGCTCCGGGGACTTCTTCGGCGAGATCGCCGCGCTCACCGGCAGCCAGCGCACCGCGGACGTGGTGGCGACCCGGGAAAGCACGCTGCTCGAGGTGCCGGCTGAGGCACTGCGAGCCGTGATGGAGGTCCCGGAGGTCAGCAGGCTGATGCTCTCCACGCTCGCCGAGCGGCTGCTGCGGTCGGACCAGCCGGACCTGCCGCGACTGGCGACGATGGACCAGGCGGTGCTGCGAGACCTGCGGACGCCGCCGCTCCCCGTCGTGGCCCCGCCGCCCGCGTCGGCTGGGGGGTAGCGGCAGGCGTCCAGGCGTGGAGCGCACAGGGGGCCCAGGACCGGGCACGGGAGTGCCAGGGGCGGGACGCGCAGCACCGGGATCGGGGCCGAGCCGTCAGGAGCGGGGAACTGGCCGCATCGGATAGACACCGATGACGACCGGCGCCACCGGGTCCAGCGAGAGCTCGCACCCGACATCGCCCGCGCCCAGGAGCTCGCCCATCATCCGGCCTTCCGCGGGCGGCAGGCCGATGAACAAGGTCCGGTCACCGACGCGGATCGGGGAGACGTCGTCGTCGCCGCCATAGATGCCGAAGCGGCGGCGCAGCTCGTGCATGGGCACCCACGGGCGGCTCTTGATGAACCGGCGCAGCTGTGCCTGGGTGCAGGTGGGCTGCGAGGGGCCGGCGTCGGGCCCCGACTCGCGCGGGCGGTCCCGAACCGCCTCCGGTTCGGCGACACGGACGGTCTCGAAGCCGCGGACGGATTCGGCGGCACGAACCGGTTCCACCGGCCGCGACGGCTCTGGCGCGCGCAGGGGCTCCCGCGCGCGCACGGGCTCCGGAGCGCGCAGGGGCTCGGGCACGGGGCGGGGGGGCGGGACGGCAGCCGCCACGGGTGCCGACGCCGGGTCGATGACGGGCGCCGCGGCCTCGATCTCGGTCGGAGCGGCAACGCGGACGTCGGCCGTCGCCGGGGCATCATCAACGGCCGGCGCACCGGTGCGGCCGGGGCGCGCGGACGCGTGCTGGTGCGGATTCCGGCCGTGCCGGGCGCGCCTGCTCATCGGTCGGGGTATCGCGGGCGCTCGGCCCACGCGGGAAGGGTCGTCATGGTGGCTCTCGCGTCGGTCGCAGGGGGGCTCGACCGATCGCCGGATGATACCCCGCGGCGCTCGCGACCGCCGAGGCGGGGTTCCCGGCGTGGGACGGCCCCAACCGCCCGGGCGCGATCCTCAGCCCGCGACGACGAGCAGGTCCCTCGGCAGCTCGTTGAGCACGACCGGGCCGGCATCGCCGCAGACCACGATGTCCTCGATCCGGGCCCCGTACCGTCCCTCGAGGTAGATGCCCGGCTCAACGCTGAACGCCATGCCTGGCGCCAGCGGCTCCGTGCTGCCCGCCACCAGGTACGGCTCCTCGTGACCCTCCAGGCCGATGCCGTGCCCCGTCCGGTGGAAGAAGTCGGGCCCGAAGCCGGCGGCGTCGATGACATCGCGCGCCGCCGCGTCGATGCGCTCGCAGGGCACGCCGGGCCGGACCGCGGCCGTCGCCGCCGCCTGCGCCCCCTGGAGCACGTCGTACAGGCGCAGGAAATCCGCGTCCGGGCCCTTGGCCGTCTCCCCGCCCGTGACCCACACGGTGCGCGTGATGTCGCTCCCGTAGCCGCCGAGCGTCCCGCCGATGTCGATCACGATCGGCTCTCCGGCCGCGATGACCCGCTCGCCCGGCTCGTGGTGCGGCGACGCGCTGTTGGGCCCGGACGCCACGATCCAGAACTCCGCGTGCTCGTGACCCTCCGCCAGCAGCCGCTCGCCCACCTCGCGCGCGACGTCGGCCTCCGTGCGCCCCACCAGCGTTCCCGTCGCGATCGCCGCCACCACGCGGTCCGCCGCCCGAGCCGCGGCCCCGAGCAGCTCGACCTCGTCGGCGTCCTTGCGCATCCGCAGGGTCCGGAGCACGACCGATGCCAGCGAGAACCGCGCGCCCGGCAGCGCACGCTGGAGTCCCAGCACGAACGCGGCCCGCAGCCCGTCCGACACGGCCACTGCCCGCACATCCGCAGCCTCGCGTCCGAGCGCCTTCCCCAGCGTGTCGGCGACCAGCACCATCGGGTCCTCGGTCTCCTCCCACGTGGCGACCGTGACCGCGCCCGATGTCCCGGCCGGGCACGATCGCGCGGGCGCGGCCTCCAGGCGCGGGGCGATGAGCGTCATCGGCGCATGCGCCGCGGCCGGGAGCACGAGCATCGTCAGGCGCTCCAGGGGCATCGCCTCGTACCCCGCGAGGTACCGCAGGTCCGCCCCAACCCCGACCAGGATCGCGTCCAGCCCCGCCGCCGCGGCCTCGCGCCGTGCCGCCGCCAGCCGCTCCGCGTACCGCGTCGCCGGGATGCCCTGCCGCCTCGCGTCCTGCCCGCTCATGCTGGATCCTCCATGTCCGCGACCAGAGTGCCGATCCAGCCGCCCAGCTCGCGGTCACCGTGCTCGAACAGCGCCCTGTAGGCGTACACCTTCGCCGCCCCCGCGGTCCGTGCGGCATGCCGGGTCGCGGCGTCGTCGTGCTGGCCGACGGCGATCGCCGGCACCCCGGCGGCCGTCGCGGTGCCGAGGCAGCCGATCCCGTCGTAGGCGCGCGCGGTCGTGTCCACGATGCAGCCGGCCACGGACGGCAGGACGCCGTCGAGCGTGGTGGCGGACCGTACCGGCACGGGATCACCGCCGGCCCGGCGCACGCCGTCGACGAGGCGCGTGGACCAGATCAGGTCGTCGGCGAGGACCGCGATCCGCGGCCGGGCCGCGTGCGGAACCGGGGTCACCCGAGCGAGGCGACGAGGTGCCGGAAGACGTCCGCGGCGGACACGACGCCGATCGGCCGGCCGCCGTCAACGATCGGGATGTGACGGAACTCGCCCACCGCCATCTTGTGGATGGCCACGGCGAGCGTGTCCTCCCGCCGGAGAACCACGGGGTCGGGCGTCATGAAGTCCCGGACCCGGAAGAGGCCGAGCCGCTTGTCGACCGCCTTCACCGCCGCATCGCGGTCCGTGAAGATCCCGACAAGGCACCCGTCGTCGGATACCAGGAGGCAGTCGATGCCGATCTCGTGCATCAGCCGGATGGCGGCGGCGACTGGCATCGTCGACTCGACGAGGGTCGGCGAGCCGATCCCCAGCGCCTCGAGATGGTCACCGAGGATGGTGTCGTGATAGTCCGCGAGGGCCTGGGGCGTGTCGGACAGCGACAGGTCCTCGCCGCACTCGACGCAGCTGTCCTCGCCCTCGAAGTTGTCGTACCGGCAGTTGGGGCAGAGCATGGCTACTCCACGGTCCAGGTCTCGCCGGCCATCAGCGCCTTGCGCAGGTCGCCGGGGCCGGATTTCGCGATGGCCGCCTCGATCTGGGCGTCGACGAGGTCCGAGTGGGTGGGCCGGTCCACCTGGCGGAGGATGCCCACCGGGACGGGGTACTCGGGCCAGAACATCCTTGACAGGATCAGCGCGAGGTACGGATCCTCGGCGTGCTGGTCGTGGACCAGCAGGTCCGCCTCCGTCACCCCGTCCTCCCCGATCGTCACCACCTCCGGGTGGAGGCCGTTGAGGCGGATGCCCTTGTCGCGATCCTTGCCGTAGATGAGCGGCTTCCCGTGCTCGAGCACGAGCATCCGGTCGTCCCGGACGTCCCGCTCGGTGAAGTCGCGCCAGGCGCCGTCGTTGAAGATGTTGCAGTTCTGGAGGACCTCGATGAACGAGGCGCCGCGATGCCGGCCCGCCGCCTCGAGCGTCCGGGCCAGGTGCTCGGTATGCGTGTCCACGGTTCGCGCGACGAAGGTCGACTCGGCGGCCAGGGCGAGCGTGAGCGGCATCATCGGCCGGTCGACGCTGCCCATCGGCGTCGACTTCGTCCGCTTCCCGAACTCCGACGTGGGCGAGGTCTGGCCCTTGGTCAGGCCGTAGATCCGGTTGTTGTGCATGATCATCGTGAAGTCCACGTTCCGGCGCATCGAGTGCAGGAAATGGTTGCCGCCGATGGAGAGCGCGTCGCCGTCACCCGTGATCACCCAGACCATGAGGTCCGGGCGGGCGGTCTTGAGGCCCGTGGCGAGGGTCGGGGCCCGGCCGTGGATCGAGTGGAAGCCGTACGTGTTCATGTAGTACGGGAGCCGGCCGGAGCATCCGATGCCGGAGATGAACACGATGTTCTCCCGCGGCACCCCGAAGTCGGGCATCACCTTCTGGGTCTGGGCCAGGATCGAGTAGTCGCCGCAGCCCGGACACCACCGGACCTCCGCGTCGGCGACGAAGTCCTTGCGGGTGAGCTTGATCAGGCCGCCCTCGACCGGCGCCGGACCCGTGTTCATCTCGGTCATCGGGCCACCCCCCGCTCCGCCAGGAGCCGCTGGGCCTCGGCGACGATCTCGGCGATCCGGAACGGCTTGCCGCGGACCCGCCCGTAGCCCACGGCATCCACGAGGTATGTGCCGCGGATGACGAACCAGAGCTGGCCGAGGTTGAGTTCGGGCACCAGCACCGTCCGGTAGCGCTTGAGGACCTCGCCGGTGTTCGCCGGGAACGGGTTGAGGTACCGGAGGTGCGCCTGCGCGACCGACCTGCCGTCGGCCAGCATCAGCTCGGTCGCGCTCCGGATCGCGCCGTAGGTCGATCCCCAGCCGAGGATCAGCAGTTCCCCCTCGTCCACGCCGAATGTCTCGAGGGGCGGGATGTCCTTCGCGATGCCCGCGATCTTCGCGGCCCGCAGGACGGTCATCCGGTGATGGTTCTCGGCCTCGTAGTTCACGGTTCCCAGGCCGTCCAGCTTCTCGAGGCCGCCGATGCGGTGCTCGAGCCCCGGGGTGCCTGGGATCGCCCAAGGCCGCGAGAGAGTCTCGGGATCCCGTCCGTACGGGAGGAAGGTGCCTCCGCCCTTGACGACGTTGGGCACGGAGATGTCCGGCAGATCCGCGACGTCCGGGACCTTCCAGGGCTCGGCGCCGTTGCCCACGAACGCGTCGGAGAGGTACGCGACCGGGGTCATGTACTTGAGCGCGATGCGTGACGCCTCGATGGCCAGGGTGAAGCATTCGGCCGGCGTGGCCGGCGCGAGGACGGGCATCGGCGACTCACCGTTGCGGCCATAAAGAACCTGCAGGAGGTCCGCCTGCTCCACCTTGGTCGGCAGTCCGGTGGAGGGACCCGCACGCTGGACATCGACGATGACCATCGGGAGCTCGGTCATGACGGCCAGGCCCATGGCCTCCGTCTTGAGCGCGAGGCCCGGGCCCGACGTGCCGGTGAGGGCAAGTGCGCCGCCGTAGGCCGCGCCGATCGTCGAGCCCATCGCGGCGATCTCGTCCTCGGCCTGGAAGGTCCGCACGCCGAACGACTTGTAGCCGGCAAGCTGCTGGAGGATGTCCGTGGCAGGCGTGATCGGGTACGACCCGTAGAACAGGTCCCGTTTCGCGGCCTGCGCGGCGGCGAGGAAGCCCAGCGCCGTCGCCTCGTTGCCCGTGATGTTGCGGTACGTCCCAGGGGCCAGCTTCGCCTTCGGCACCCGGTACGTGGTGTGGAACATCTCCGTGGTCTCGCCAAAGGCATACCCGGCGCTCAGCGCCCGCTTGTTCGCCTCCGCGATGACCGGCCTGCTGCCGAACTTCTGGTCGATCCACGTCGTGGTGGGATCCATCGACCGCTCGTACAGCCAGAACATCAGGCCGAGGGCGAAGAAGTTCTTCGTCAGGTCGACCTGCTTGCTGGTCATGTCCAGGCCCTCGAGCGCCCGGGCGTTGAGGGTGCCGATCGGGACCTCGAAGACGCGATAGGCCTTGAGCGAGTCGTCCGTCAGGGGGTTCGAGGCGTACGCGGCCTTGGACAGGTTCGAGGGCGTGAAGGCGTCCGAGTTGACGATCACGGCGCCACCAGCGGGCAGGTCCGGGAGGTTCGTCTTGAGGGCGGCCGGGTTCATGGCGACCAGCACGTCCGGTGCGTCACCCGGGGTGTGGATGTCCGACGCGGAGAAGCTGATCTGGAACCCGGACACGCCGGGCAGCGATCCGGCGGGGGCGCGGATCTCGGCCGGGTAGTCCGGGAATGTGCTGATGTCATTGCCGAAGACGGCCGCGGTCCGGGTGAACTGGGTCCCCGTGAGCTGCATGCCGTCACCGGAGTCTCCGGCGAACCGGATGGTGACTCGATCGAGCAGCTGGCTGTCGCGCTCGATCCCTTCAGGTGTCGTCGTCATCCGCCTTCGGCCTGCTCCATCCGCTGATGCGGTCGGGGTGGGAGGTTGAGGAGCTCCTCGGGAAACGACTCCGCGAGGAACTTCAGGATGTCGACCTGCCGTACGACGCCCACGAGGCGCCGCTGGTCGTCGACCACGGGGACGTTCCGGTAGAGGCTCGACTGCATCAGATGGAGGGCGTCCAGGACGGTCTGGTCGAGCCGCAGGGTGTGGGGGTTCGTGGTCATGTAGGCATCGACGGGTGCGTCGACATCAACGCCCTGCCCGACGTCCGGGCCCACCAGGCGGCCGAAGATGTCGCGCTCGGCGAGCACGCCGGCGAGTCGGCCGTCGTCGTCCGTCACGAACACGGAATCGCCGGTCCCGGTGCGCTGGATGGCCAGCAGGCACTCGGCGATCGTGGTGCCGCGCGGAACAGAGACCGGCAGACGGCGCCCCACGACCATGAGGGGTTGCGATACCAGAGATGGAACGCGCGCCACGACGGCGCGCTCGGTCAGGTCAGCCACCGGGAGAGTGTACGCGGACCCGCCTGATTCGCCAGCCGGGATTGCAGGTGGGAGCCTGCCCGGTTGCGCTTTGGGCTGCCGCCGCGGGATGGCGCGCCGGCGTGGCGCCCGGTGTCCCGGGTTGCGCGCGGACGCCGGCACACCCCGCCGGGCGTCCCCGGGGCTCGCGACCTCCGATACCCTCGGATCGTGGACCGAGCCCGCCTCACCGGCATCGCCCTCGTTGTCGTCAGCGCCATCGCCTTCGGCTCCGGGGGGCTCTTCGCGCGGCCCGTCTATGCCACCGGGGTGGACTGGCTGACGCTCATGGCGTGGCGGTTCGGGATCGCGGGGGCCCTCGCCTGGATGGTCCTCCTCGCCAGGCCCCGGGCGAGGCACGCGCTGCGGGCGCTCCCCCGCCGGACGCTGCTCGTGTCAATCGGGCTGGGAGCCTGGTACGTCACCAACACGGCCACCTACTACGCTGGGATCACGACCGTCCCGCTGGGCCTGGCGGCACTGATCGTCTACATCTACCCGCCGGTCGTCGCCGTCCTCGCGCTCCGGCTGGGGCGGCCGCTCGAGGGTCGCCGCGCCTGGTCGGCCCTCGGCATCGCCGTCCTGGGCGTGGCGCTGGCCGTGGGCGGGATCGACGCGGCGACCGCGCCCCCGACGGAGGGGCTGCTGCTGATCCTCGCGTCTCCCCTGCTCTACGCGGTGTGGATCATCCTGGCGGCCCGTCACTCGGGCGAGCGGAGCGACCGCACGGGCCAGGAGGCAGACGACGGCGCATCGGCGTCGGTCATCGGGGCCGTCATGCTGAGCTCGACCGCCGCGGTGTACTGGTTCGCCAACCTGGCGATCGGCCATCCCGTGCTGCCGGCCGACATTCCCGGCGACGCGTGGCCTGGGATCATCGCCGTGGCCCTGATCGCCGGGTTTGTCTCGGTCCAGGCGTTCTACGCGGGGGCGCAGCGGGTGGGCGCCGCCCAGGCGTCGCTGATCTCCACGGTCGAGCCCCTCTGGACGATCGTCGCCGCGGCGCTGCTGTACAACGAGCACCTCCAGCCGATCCAGCTCGCCGGCGGCGCGCTGATCCTGGCAGGGGTGCTGCTCTCCCAGACGCGCGGCGGACGGCGCTCCGGTACGGCGGGCGAACACGCGACCGATTCCGACGAGCCGCCGCTCCCTCAGCCCGTGGTCCGGCTGGGCGAGGAGTAGGAGTCCGCGCACCTGGCCCGGGCGGCACGCGCCGCCGATCGTTCGATCGACGACCGCATCGGGTCGCCGGACGCCGGTGCCGGGCGCCGGCACCTCGTCAGGTGAGCGAGGCCCGTGCGGCTGCCAGCTGGGACCGGGACCCCGACATCACCATCCCGCTGTCGGACCCGATGCCGATGAAGTCGTAGCCGCGTGCGCGGTAGGCCGGGACCTCGGAGGCGTCACGGAGCAGGATCCCCGCGCCCTTGCCGTGGGTCCTCGCCGCCGCCACGACGCGGTCGAGGGCCGCCAGGAAGGCCGGGTCGTCGAAGGCTCCAGGGATGCCCATCGAGTGCGACAGGTCGGCGGGCCCGACGAACAGGACGTCGACCCCGTCGATGGCGGCCATCTCGTCCGCGGCCTCGACGGCGACCGGCGACTCCACCTGGAACACGCCGAGGATCCGGTCGTTGAGGGCCTGGATCTGCTGGTGAGGGACCATCCCATACCCGGCCCCGCGGGTTCCGGCCGCCACGCCGCGGATCCCGGCCGGCGGGTAGCGCATCCAGGAGACCGTCGCCGCGACGTCCGCGGGCGTCTCCAGCCGCGGGATCATCAGCCCGTCCGCGCCGAGGTCGAGCACCCGGCCCACGCGCATCCGCTCCGCCGAGACGACGCGCACCACCGCCGCGGTGGGCGTCGCCTGGATCGCAAGCAGCTGGCCGAGGAGCTCCGCCTCGCTGCCCGGACCGTGCTCGAGGTCCACGACGGTCCAGTCGTAGCCTGCCCGCGCGACGATCTCCGCGGAGACGGCCGAGGCAAGGTTGATGAACAGCCCGACCGTCGGTTGGCCAGCCAGCACACGGCGCCGGAGGTCGGATCGGGGCGGGACCTGGGCGGGAGCGGTCTGGTTCGTCATGCGCAGATGATGCCGGATGTGCGGCGGCGGGCGTGGGCGCCCTGGCGGCGGGCGTGGCGAGCAGTGGACCGCAACGGCTGCCCGACGGCGCCGGTGCGGTGCGGCAACTCCACCTTAAGGCGGTGGGGTACCAGTACCTTCGGGCCATTCCGGGCGACCTGTCCGGGGGGCTACGTTCGGGGTCCACCACGCGAGGGCCCACACCTCGCCGGCACCAGACAAGGAACCCGACCATGACGACGCTCAAGTGGTACGCACAGCGCGCGACGATGCTCCTCGGAACGTTCGCTGCCTTCGTGGTCGTGATCAACGGCGCCAAGCGCTGGTAGCCGACGGCCGCTGACGTGGCCACGTTCGAGACCTGAGCCGCCGGGACCAACCGGCGGCTCTTGGATTCCCGGGGGGGTTCGCTCGCGGAGGGGGACCGCCGCCCGCGATCCGCGTGCGGTCCGGACCGTCCCAGCCTCAGCTCCGGCCGCGCTCCCGCCACATGTTGCGGAGCAGGAACGACACGTTCGCGGGTCGCTCCGCCAGGCGGCGCATGAAGTACGGATACCACTGCCCGCCGAACGGGATGTAGACCCGGACGCGCCAGCCAGCGCCCACCAGCTGCTCCTGCAGGTCCCGGCGAATGCCGTAGAGCATCTGGAACTCGAACGAGTCGCGGGCGATTCCCTCGGCCCTGGCCACCTCGATCGCCCTCCTGATGAGCCGGACGTCGTGCGTCGCCAGGGCCGGGTAGCGGCCCGCCCGCATGAGACAGAGCATGAGCCGCTCGTAGGCCTCGTCCACCTCGGCCTTGTCCTGGTACGCGACCGACGCCGGCTCCTTGTAGGCACCCTTGCACAGGCGGACCCGCCCGCCGGCCCCGATGATCGCCTCCACGTCGGCATCACTCCGGCGCAGCGCAGCCTGGATCACCAGGCCCACGTCCGCCCCACCGTCTGCCCAGCCCACGGGGCGCAGGTCCCGCCAGAGGTCCAGCGTGGCGTCGGTGTACGGGTGGTCCTCCATGTCGATCCGGACGAAGGCCCCAGTCTCGACGGCCTTCGCCACCACGGCGCCGATGTTCTCGCGAGCGAGGGCCGGGTCGATCTTGAGCCCCATCTGGCTCGGTTTGAGCGAGACATTGCGGTCCAGGGGGCCGGCGGCCAGCGCGTCCAGGACCGCGACGTAGCGGGAGGCGGCGGCCCGGGCATCCTCCTCGGCCGTCACAGACTCGCCCAGGACGTCCACCGTCGTGCCCATCCCGGCGTCGTGCAGCTGCTCGATCGCCGGCAGGACCTCCTCCAGAGTCTCCCCGGCCACGAAGCGGCGAACCATCGGGCGCGTGATGGGCACCCGGGTGGCCAGCCGACCGAGCGACTTGCGGTGGGAGAGCGCCAGGAGCGTGGAGCGCATCGCGCCCTCGGCGACGTCGCCGGCTGAGGATCGGCTGGGCATGGGGGCCTCGGTGGGTGGGTGAGTTGACCGGTTCAGGCGGCGCCCCCGCCGGGCGCTGGTCGGCGGGCGGTATCGAGCCCGGCGATGGCGCGCCTCTCCCCCGGGTCGCGGCCACCGCGGTCGTGCGTCATGGGACGAACCGGGGCAGGGTCTGGTGCCACGGGGAGAGGGTCCATCGCGCCCGAGGATATCGCGGCCCTCCCGGGGCGACAGGGAGGCTCGGCCGCTTGTTGAGGGGCCATGCGGTCCCCCCGTACCGGGCCGGGTGCGCCGCCCCTGGTGGCCCCGGACCCGCTCCCGGCGCGCCCCGCGCCGGGAGCACCGGTCAGCCCTTGGCGAGTGCCGCCTCCAGCCGCTCCACCTTGTCCAGGAGCGCGTTCATCGCCTGGTCCTGCTCCAACAGGTGACGCTGGATCTCGCCAGCCTCGTGGAAGGTGGCGTCCGCGTCGTTGTAGGTCATCTCGGCCCGCTTGTCCTGGGCCTTCCCCAGGATGTTCTGGCCGACCATGATCACCGACAGCATGACCAGCTGGATGAAGGTCTGGCTGACCCACGCGATGAGCTGCTGCAGGTTGCCGGACCCGACCGCTGACGGGAGGGCGACGAGGGCAAGGCCGGCGAACGCGTAAGCGCACCACATGGTTCCGACGACACGCGTGAGCGTCAGCGCGAACCGCCCATTGAACCCGCCGGACTCCGCGCCGACCTTGGGCGGACCGGCGACCTTCCTCGATTCGATCCTCGGATGGGGATCGTGCAGGAAGTTGACGCGCATGGCTGCCTCCGCGACCTTCGCCCGAGGCACCGACACACCGGGCGCCGCCGGGACGGGTGCAGGGTCTCACAGCCTGCGAGAGCGGGCGCGCGATCAGCGCGGGGGGCGCTCCGCGTTCGCGTATTTGGCCGGTGCGGCGCCGAGCTGCGCGTCGAGCTGGTCGCCCAGCTCCACCGTTCGCCGGAAGGCGGCCCAGACAGCCTCGGAGAGGACGGTGCGGAGGCGGCCGGACTCCAGCTCGTGGATCGCGGCCGCGCTGGTGCCCGCGGGCGAGGTGACCATGTTCCGCAGCACAGCCGGGTGGTCGCCGGACTGCTTGGCGAAGCGGGTGCTCCCCTCCAGCGTCTCGATGACGAGGTCGTGCGCGATGTGACGCGGGAACCCGAGGTGCACGGCTGCGTCGATCAGCGCCTCCATCACGAGGAACACGTAGGCGGGACCGGTGCCCGAGACTGCGGTCGCCATCGCGACCCACTTCTCGTCCTCGACCTCCAGCTCCGCGCCGAGCGCGCCGAGCAGCGCCTTCGCCTGGGCTCGCTGATCCACGGTCGTGGCGGGGGTGGCGTACCAGACGGTCATGCCGTTGCCGATCCGGGCCGGCGTGTTCGGCATCGCCCGGACCACCTGGTCGTGCCCGAGCGTGGCGACCAGCGCCTTGGTCGTCGGCCCGGCGAGGACGGACAGGACGAGCTGGCCGGGGCGGAGGGCGGTGCTGATCTCACGGCCGACCTTGGCCAGCATCTGCGGCTTGACAGCGAGG
>Ga0302299_10002190_pt1 | contig 11896 bp, 10 predicted proteins | sample III_Fen_N3_4_FD_198795 | JGI IMG/M metagenome (GOLD analysis project Ga0302299, IMG submission 198795) | Peat permafrost microbial communities from Stordalen Mire near Abisko, Sweden - III_Fen_N3_4 | ecosystem: Environmental > Terrestrial > Soil > Wetlands > Permafrost | place: Sweden: Abisko...
GCCGCCGATGAGAACCAGTTTCAGGGTCGGCAGCATCGCGGCGATCCTCTGGTCGAGCGTCCCTTGGGTTCCGTGCAGCAAGTGGCTGACCATCGAGTCGTCAGGCTGCCGATCAAGCTGCGCCAGGAGTGGCGACAGCACGGCGTCGACCTCGTGGCTGACGGCATCGGCCGCGGCCTGCCGGTGCGGGTCCGCCTCGAAGTTCGATGCGCCTTCGGACAGCCCGTGGAACCACCGTTGCAAAGTGGGGGCATCGAGGTGACCCAAGCCGATGAGTCGCGCCAGGCTGAGCACCGACAGGGGTTCGAAGAACTCGGTCATGAGCTCCGACCGGCCGCGTTCGCAGAGTCGGTCGATGAGTTCGTCGGTGATCTCCGCGACGACCTGCGGTGCAGCGGCTTCGACCGCACGCGGGCGCAGGCTCCGGTCGAGCAGGTCGCGCCAGAGCGCATGCTCGAGGCCGTCGACGGTGAGCACCGACGGGCCGCCGAGGGTGCGGTCGAGTGGTGACTGCGGCACTGCGGCCGGAAACGCGATCGGGTCCTGCGATGCGCGGTCGACGTCGGCCCAGCGACTGACGAACCAGAGCCCAACGGCCGGCACCCAACAGACCGGTGCATCGGCACGCAACCGGGCATAGACGGGATAGGGGTCGTCGAACAGCTGCTCGACGGTGACGTCGTCGGCCGCGACTTCAGTTCGCGTCACACCGGGTTCCCTTCGACCGAGCTGCTCGGTTTCGCCTCCTCGGCAAGCATCCCAGGGCAGGGTCGTCGTCGCCGCAGGACGGCTGCTCCCATGGCCGCCGCGATCAACGCCGCGACGGCGCCGAGGGCGAGGGCCCAGCGGGGTCCGGCGTGCTCGGCCACCCAACCGACGATCGGCCCGCCGATCGGCGTGCTGCCGAGGAAGGCAACAGCCCACAGGGCCATGACGCGGCCGCGCATCTCTGGCGCCGACACCATCTGCAGCGTGGCGTTCCCGGTGGACAGGAACCAGACGCTCGCCGCGCCAACCGCCACCAACGAGAGCGCGGCGAGCCCGACCGTCGGCGACACCGCGGTGAGCAGGTCGGTGGCGCCGAACGTGGCGGAGGCCAGGACCATGGGTGCGATACCCGTCGCGCGGCGCCCGGCGCTGACGAGGCCGCCGATCACGGCTCCGACTCCCATGGCCGCAGTGATCAGGCCGTAGCTGCGGGCACCGCCGTCGAAGGTCTGGGTGGCCAGGGCCGGGAGCACCACCTGGAACTCGTACGTCAGCGTTCCGACCAGAGCCATCATCAGCAGGGGGATGAGCAGCTGAGGGGTCCGTCGGACGTAGCGCAGTCCCTCGCGTACCTGACCCGGCGCCCGACCCACTGGCTCGACGACGCTCAGCTGCGCCGGATCCATCAACAGGTACGCGAAGATCACGGCGACGAAGCTGACTGCATTGACCAGGAAGCACGGCCCGACGCCGACGGTGGCGATGAGCACCCCTGCCACTGCAGGGCCGACGGCCCGCGCGACGTTGACCAGGACGGAGTTGAGGCTGACCGCGTTGCGGACCTGTTCGTTCGTGACCATCTCGCGGACGAAGGCCTGGCGCCCCGGGTTGTCGAGCACGTTGATGAGTCCCAGGCCGAGCGACAGCGCGAGCACCCAAGTCAACGTGACCGTCCCGGTCATCGTGAGCGCGGCGAGGGTCAGGGCCTGAGCCGCGGCCGCCATCTGGGTGGCGATGAGCAACCGTCGCTTGCCGACGCGGTCGACGAGCACACCGCCGTACGGCCCGAGGAACAGCACCGGCAGGAACTGCAACGCAACCGCCAGGCCGAGCCAGGTAGCCGAGTGGGTGAGCTCGAGCACCAACCAGGCCTGGGCGACCGACTGCATCCACGTGCCGGTGAGCGAGACGGCTTGCCCGAGGAAGAACCTGCGGTAGTTGGCGTTGTCCAGCGAAGCGAACGTCCGGGATCGCCACGCCCGCACCCGGGCGGGTGGAGCTCGTGGCGGGTCGGGTGCTGTCGTCTCGTCGTGGTCGGTGTCCTGGTGCTTCATTGCTGGGTCAGTATCGCTCCCCTTGCGGGTACCGATGCTGGTCTCCGCGCCGCCATCGGGTCTCTTCGAGGTTCTTCGGCCAGAGCGGGGCCGGGCGTGACACCGTAGGGGCATGTCTGATCAGCCGCTCTGGGAAAGGCGCGTCCGTGCGCCGCAGCTCACGTCCTTCAGCCTGCTGGGACCGCCGATCTCCTGGGCCGACGACGCCGCCGACCGCGGGGTGCTGCTGGCCAACCCGACCGGCCGCACGGAGGTCTTCGCGTTCGACGCCGCAACCACACCCGCGGCGCTCACCCAGATCACGGACCGGGCGCAGGGGACCATGGGCGCGGCGGTCTCACCGGACGGATCGACCATCTTCTGGTTCGACGACAACGCCGGCGACGAGGTCGGGCGATGGGAACGAACGGGCGTCGGCGACGCCGGCTCGGTGACGGTCCTGCCCGACCTTGCCCCGTCGTACCCGGGCGGAATCGTGCCCCTGGCCGATGGTCGCGTCGTCGTGGGGCGCCTCCTGGATGCCGCCCCGCCGGCCAACCTGGGCTTCGAGCTGGCAGTTGCGGGTCGGGACGGGTCGGGACGGGTGGTCTACCAGTGCGAGGACCCGGCCTCGTTGGTCGACGTCAGCCGCGACGATGAGCTGGCGCTGCTCGCGGTGGCCCCTGCGGGGAACTGGTTGCGGCTGACGACGCGGGTGATCAGGCTCGTCGACGGTTCGTCGGTGGGCGAGCTCGCGGACGAAGGTCGCAGTCTGTCGCCGGTCGGGTTCCACCCCATGGATGCGGGGTCGGTGCTGCTCGGACACGAGCGTCGCGACCATGCCACGCCAACGGTGTGGGACGTCGAGACCGGCCGTCAGGACGACGTCGTGACGTCGTTCGAGGGCGACGTGTCGGCGAGCTGGTACCCGGACGGCAAGGCCTTGTTGCTGACGGTGCTCCACGACGCCAGACACCGCATGTTCCGGTTCGACCGGGTCACCGGCGACCTCGCCCCGGTCGCTGGTCCACGGGGCACCGTCGCCGCCTCGTCGGCGCGTCCGGACGGTTCGGTGCACCTGCTGGTGTCGTCGTCGGACCGCCCGGTCGCCCTGGTCCGCAGTCACGACGGCGCGACCGAGTCGTTGGTCCGGCTGCCCGGCGGTCCACCCCCCGCCTCGGTCCCGGCAGTGGATGTCCACGTCGAAGGACCCGGTGGGCGGGTTCATGCGCTGCTGCAGACACCAGCCGGTCGCCCGGCGCCGCACCCCACCGTGTTCGTGGCGCACGGAGGGCCAACGGGTCAGGACTTCGACGGGTGGAACGACACCAACGCGGCGTACCTCGACGCCGGCTACGCGGTGGTCCGCGTGAACTACCGCGGGTCGACCGGCTACGGGGCCGAGTGGCGCGACGCGCTGCGGGAGCGGCTCGGCTTCATCGAGCTGGAGGACATCGGTGCCGTCCGCCGCCACCTCGAGGCCAGCGGCGTGGTCGATCCGGACCGGGTGTCCGTCGTCGGCGGCTCGTGGGGCGGCTTCCTCACGCTGATGGCCGTCGGGACCGAGCCGGACCGGTGGCGCTCGGGTGCGGCCATGGTTCCGCTGGCCGACCAGTTCACCTCGGCCGAGGACGCGCCGTCGTTCATGCGCGCCTACGACGCGGCGCTGATGGGCGGCACGATCGAGGAGATCCCCGAGGTCTACCGGGCGGCCTCACCGATCACCTACGTCGACGACGTGACGGCTCCGCTGCTGATCACCGCCGGCGAGAACGACCCGCGGTGTCCCGTCCGTCAGGTGGACACCTACGTGGAGCGGCTGCGCGCGCGGGGCCACGACGTCCGGTACGACCGGATGGCGACAGGGCACGCGCTGCCCGACCTGGACATGAAGGTCGGGGAACTGCGTCAGATCCTCGACTTCCTGGCCCGGACCCTGCCGGTCGACGGCTGAGCCGTCACGACGAACGACCCAGGCGTGAGCCGGTGGGGTCGTACGGCGGCTCGGCCAGCAGCCGAGCCGGTCGGCCTTCGCCGACGACGTGCACCGCCAGGTCGGGCGCGGCCTCGACCACGTCGGAGTCCAGGTACGCGAGGGCGAGGCTCTGCGCCACGTGGTGCCCGTATGCGCCGGACGTCGTGTAGCCGACCAGTCGTCCGCCGTGCCAGACCGGCTCGTACCCGGAGGCGTCCGCTGCGTCCGCCTCGATCGCCAGCAACACCAGTCGCTGGGCGGCCACCCCACGGTCCCGCAGCGCGGCGTCACGGCCGACGAAGCCGCCTTTGTCGTAGGCGACGAACCGGTCGAGCCCGCACATGCTCGGCGTGTACGCGGGGGAGAACTCCCGCGACCAGATCCCGTATCCCTTCTCGAGCCGAAGGCTGTCGATCGCGCGATCGCCGACCGGCCGCAACCCCATCGGTCTGCCCGCGTCGCGCAGGTCGAGCCACAGCTGCCGGTGCAGGGCCGCTGGCACGGTGATCTCGTAGCCGATCTCTCCGGTGAGTGAGAGCCGAGCGACGACGGCGTCCGCCCGTCCGACGTCGATCCGACGGACGCCCATGAACGGCAGCGCCGGGTCGGAGACGTCGGCGCGGGTCAGCGTCTGCAGCACGTCCCTCGACCGTGGCCCCGACAGTGCGAATCCGATCCAGTCGTCGGAGAGGTTGCGCAGCGTCACCCCGTGCTCGGGCAGGTGGCTGCGGAACCACCGCTGGTGCCACTCCTGGAGGTAGTAGGAACCGACCAGCCAGAAGCGTTCGTCGTCGAGCCGGCTCACCGTGAGGTCGCCCATGAGCCGGCCACGATCGTTGAGCATCGGTGCCAGGCGGACGCGGCCCGGCCCGGGCAGCCGGCCGGCGAGCAGGACGTCGAGCCATTGCTCAGCCCCGGCACCGCTCACCTCGTAGCGGGCATAGGCGCCGGTCTCGTAGACCCCCACAGCCTGCCGGACCGCGTGCACCTCGTCAGCCACGAACCGTTCGGCGTCGTTGCGGTCGAACGACGGCGGCTCGACGAAGTCCGGCTCGTCCCTGGCGAAGTACTGCGGCACCTCCAGTCCCCAAGTGACGTCGTAGCGCGCACCCTCGTCCCGAAGGACGTCGTAGGCGGGTGTCGTCTTGAGGGGGCGGCCGGCCGGGAGGTCCTCATTGGGATAGGCGATGAGGAAGCGTCGGGCGTAGAACTGGGCGGTCGTCTCGAGCAGGTAACGCTCGTTACAGGCGAACCCGCCGAACCGCGCGACGTCCATGCCGAAGACGTCGTCGCCGGGGTCGCCGTCGACGATCCAGTTGGCCAACGCCAACCCGATCGCGGCGCACTGCGAGAAACCGGCCATGACCCCGCACGCCGCCCAGTAGTTGCGAACGCCCGGTACGGGGCCCATCAACGGGTTGCCGTCCGGCGTCACGGTGAACGCACCGTTGACCCACCGCTTGATGCCGACGTTCTGCAGGGCGGGAAAGCGCTCGAAACCGATCGACAGCTCCGGGCTGATCCGCTCGATCTCCGGCGGGATCAGCTCCATGCCGTAGCCCCAGTCGACGCCGTCGATGGCCCAGTGCCTGGGGTTGGTCTCGTAGACACCGAGCAGGACGCCGTTGCGCTCGCGCTGGAGGTACGTGAAACCCTCGAGATCGGTGACCGACGGCATGTCGCCGTCGATCGCCATCACCTCGGGCACGTCCTCGGTGACCAGGTAGTGGTGCATCATCGGCACGATCGGATGGTCGACCTCCACGAGCGCGCCGATCCGTCGCGCCCACAGGCCACCCGCGTTCACGACGTGCTCCGCGACGGTCTCGCCCTGTTCGGTGACGACGCGCCACTCACCGCTGGGCAGGGGAGTCAGGTCCAGCACCCGGTTGTGCAGGATCACCTCCACGCCGCGCTGGCGGGCCGCACCCGCGTAGGCGTGCGTGGCGCCGTTCGGGTCGAGGTTCCCCTCGTGGGGGTCGAACAGGCCGCCGGTCAGTCCGGTCGGGTCGACGATCGGGCACCGCTGGACGATCTCGTCGGGCGTCAACAGCTCGGCGTCGGTGCCCATGGTCTTCAGCCAGGCCCACTCGCTGCGCAGCCACTGCAACCGCTCCGGGGTGCCGGCCAGCTCGATCCCCCCGGTCAGGTGGAGCCCGATGTCCTGCCCGCTCTCCGCCTCGACTGTCGGGTACATGCTGATCGTGTACTTCTGAAGGGCCGCGACGTGTGGGTCGGCGTTGATCGCGTGGAACCCACCGGCTGCGTGCCAGCTCGACCCAGCCGTGAGTTCGGTGCGTTCGATCAGGGCCACATCGGTCCAGCCCCGCAGGGCCAGATGGTACGCAACGCTGGATCCGACGATGCCGCCACCGATGACGACCACGCGGTACCGACTCTTCATGCCCGTCCTTCCCGCCGATCCGAGGTGTTCCGGCGACCCGCCCGTGTGGCGCTCGACCGCCTTGTCTAGCCCATCGGGGCAGCGAGCGCCGCCAGTGGGTGAGCGTGGTCGTGCCGAGCGGGACGCCATGATTGGGCCCGTGGCGGACTGGGTCGTTCCCGAGCAGCTGGCGGCGACGGCGGACGACGAGGCGTCAGCGCTGCACGGCTGGTACGTCGAGCTGCCCGACATCGTGGCCGGACTGACCCGGCGGTGGCAGCTGCGCCTGGAACCACCGTTCCAGCCGGGCGGCCGGTGTTCCTGGGTCGCACCCGGCGTGGGCCCAACCGGGCGAGCCGTCGTCCTGAAGGTGGGGTGGCGCCATCCCGAGTCGGTCGGCGAGGCCGACGGACTGAATGCCTGGGCCGGCCGCGGCGCCGTCCGCCTGTACGACACCTGGACCTTCGGACAGACCGACGCCCTCCTTCTGGAGCGCTGTGAGCCTGGGACGCCACTGCGCGACGCTCTGACCGAGCCGGCGCAGGACGAGGTGGTCGCTGGACTGCTGCGCCGGCTCTGGCGGGCACCACCGCCGTCGACGATCCCCACGCTCACCTCGATGTGTGCCGAGTGGGCCGCCGAGTTCGAGGCGAGGGATCGGACCGAGTCCGCTGCCCGGTTGCCGGCGGACGTGGCGGCCGAAGGGATCGACCTGCTCCGCTCGTTGCCCACGAACGCGTCCGACCACGTCCTGCTGTGCACCGACGGTCACGCCGGGAACGTCGTCGCGGCGCAGCGCGAGCCGTGGCTGGTGATCGACCCGAAGCCGCACGTCGGTGACCCGACCTACGACGTGCTCCAACACGTCCTGAACTGCCGGGACCGGCTGGTTGCCGACCCGCGTGCCCTGGTCCGGCGCATGGCCGCACTCCTCGAGGTCGACCCCGACCGCGCGCTGCTGTGGCTGTTCGCCCGCGCGGTCCAGGAGTCCGTCGACGCGCCGTGGCTCGCGGACGTCGCGCTGCGCGTGCGGCCGGCCTGAGTCGCAGTCACAGGGAACTCACAGGCGATTCTGCTCGTTCTGCCGGGTCGCTCATGTCAGGGTCGGGAACCGTGACGAAGACCGCCGCGCCGAAGTCCCGACCCCCCGTGCCCGCCACCGCAGCCGACATCTGGCGGCAGCGCCTCACCCAGCCGGGTTGGGTCCTGCTCCCGTTGCGGGTGTTCTTGGGGGTCACCTTCGTCTATGCGGGACTCCTCAAGCTCATCGATCCCTCCTACTTCGATGCGAACGCGCCGCAGTCGGTGCAGCAGCAGATGCTCCTGCAGGCCAAGACCAGCCCCATCGGGTTCCTGGTCGGCTTCACGTCGCACCACGCGGCGTTCTTCGGCCTGATGATCGCGGTGGGGGAGATCGCGGTGGGTCTTGGCGCCCTGCTCGGGATCTGGACCCGGTTGAGCGCCCTGGGCGGCGTGCTTCTGGCCCTGTCCTTCTACCTGACCGTCAGCTGGAACACCCACCCGTACTTCTTCGGATCCGACATCGTGTTCGTCTTCGGTTGGATCACGCTGCTGCTCGGCGGAGACGGCGGAGTTCTGAGCGTCGGGCACACGGTGCGTCGACAGGTGCGCGCCGAGATGGGTCTGACCCCCGACGTCGCCCGCGGCGAGTCGCAGCGCACCACCGCCGAAGTCGAACGGCGCACCGTCCTGCGCACCGGCGGTGTTGCCGTGGGTGCGGGCGTCCTGACCCTGTTGTTCGGGGCGGTGGCCGGTCACTTCACCCGTCGGCACTACACGCGCGCGGCTTCGGCGAACCCCGCGCCTGCGCCGTCCGGGTCACCGTCCGGCGGGTCGCCCTCGGGGCAACCCTCACCGAGCCAGTCTGCTCCCACGCCGTCCGCGGCCGGCACGCCCGTGATGCCGACGAGCAAGGTGCCGGTGGGTGGCGCCGTCGCCTTCAACGACCCCCAGTCCGGCGGACCGGCCGTCGTGGTGCAGCCGACCGCCGGCAACTACGAGGCGTTCAGCCGGATCTGCACGCACGCCGGATGTCCGGTGGGGTACGACGGGACGCAGTTCGTCTGCCCCTGCCACGGAGCCACCTACTCGGCGGCCACGGGTCAGGTGACCGGCGGACCGGCGCCACTTCCCCTGTCCAAGATCAAGATCGAGGTCTCCGGCGGCGAGGTGCGCGTGGTGTAGGGCCCGACTGCGCCGACCGGGCTCGTAGGCTCAGCGGTGTGACGACGCCGCAGGCGCAGCCGGTCAGCGACCGGGTGTGGACCGTTCCGAACATCTTGTCGTTCGTGCGGCTGCTGTTCGTCCCGGTCTTCTTCTGGTTGATCGTCGGCCCGGAGGCCGACGTCGCCGCGGTGATCGTCCTCGTGGCGAGCGGAATCACCGACTGGCTCGACGGCCGGCTCGCCCGGCGCCTGGCGCAGATCTCGCGGCTCGGTCAGGTACTCGACCCGGTCGCCGACCGGCTGTACACGCTGGCGGCCCTGATCGCCTTGGGTCTGCGCGACATCGTCCCTTGGTGGTTCGTCGTCGTCCTGCTGGCCCGGGACGGGTGGATGTTCCTGGTGATCACCCGGCTTCGGCGCGCCGACTACGCGCCACTCCCGGTGAACCTGGTCGGGAAGGCAGCCACCGTGACGTTGTTGTGGTGCTTCCCGCTGCTCCTGCTGTCCGCCGGTTCCGGATGGGTGGCCACCTTCACGGCCGTCTTCGGCTGGGCCTTCGCCCTGTGGGGCGTCGGGCTGTACTGGTGGTCGGCGGTCATCTACACCCGACAGGCTGGCCCGTTGCTGCGGTCGCCGACGTGACGACGACCGGTGCCGGCGGGTCCGCGCGCGTTGACTCGATGTCGTTGCTGCGCCAGATCTACGACGAGGCACTCGAACCGGAGTACGCGCTCGCCCGTGCCCGGTCCGCGCGTCCCCGCCGACGAGGATCGACCGGCGCGGTCTGGGCGGTCGTCCTGCTGCTGTTCGGTGTGGCGGTGGCCACGACGTGGCTCGACGTCCGGCGGTCGAGCCCCGAGGCGCTCGGTGCGCGCGCGCAGCTCGTCGCGCAGGTCGGTGAGCAGACCAGGGCCAACGACCGCCTCGCCGCAACGGTCGACCGGCAGCAAGCCGCGCTGGCGGCACTGCAGAACCGGGCGCTGGCGCAGACCCTCGAAGGCGCCGGGCTGACCCGGTCGGTCGCGGCGCTGGAGCAGGCGGCCGGTCTCAGTTCGGTGTCCGGGCCTGGGCTGCGGGTGCAGCTCAGCGACGGACCGCCGGCCGTGACCCAACCGGGCGGGCCCGACCTCGCGCGGGTGCTCGACCAGGACATCCGGCAGGCGGTCAACGGGTTGTTCGCCGCAGGCGCCCAAGCCGTAGCGGTGAACGGGCAGCGGGTGACCAGCCTGACCTCGGTCCGCTCGGCCGGTGGGGCGGTGCTCGTGGACTACCGCCCGCTGACGCCCCCGTACGAGATCGTCGCGGTGGGGGATCCCGCGACCATGGCCGCCCGGTTCGCCGAGGGCGCCGACGCCGCCGGCCTGCGGGGTCTGGCCGCCGCGTACGGCATCGGTTTCGACGTCACCTCGCTGGACCAGGTGACGGTGCCGGCGGCCACGGGTGTCACACTGCGTTACGCGCGGGTGAAGGGGGAGCAACGGTGATCGCCGTGCTCGGCTTGGCCATCGGCATCGCGTTCGGCCTCCTGCTCCAGCCCGAGGTCCCGCTGTGGCTGCAGCCGTACCTGCCCATCGCCATCGTCGCTGCACTGGACGCGATCTTCGGCGGCTTCCGCGCCCTGATCGAGGGGGTCTTCGACGACCGCGTCTTCGTCATCTCCTTCATCGGCAATGTGCTCGTAGCCGCGCTGATCGTCTTCCTGGGCGACCAGCTCGGCGTCGGTGCGCAGCTGACCACCGGAGTGGTCGTCGTCTTGTCCATCCGGATCTTCGCGAACGCGGCTGCGATCCGTCGTCGGCTCTTCCACGGGTGATCCGATGACCGGCGAGTCGACCACCCCGCCCACCACGACCAGCATCGAGTGGCGGCGGGTGCGGTCGACCCTGAAACCGCGGGCGACCCTGGCCCAGATCAGCGTGGGCCTGCTCTGCGCCGTTCTCGGGTTCGCCGTGGCGCTGCAGTTCCGGTCCACGCGCGGGGAGGTCGCCTTGGACACGGCCAGCACCACCGACCTCGTGGGCATCCTCGACGACCTGGGGCAGCGGTCCGACCAGCTGTCGGCCGAAGCCCAACGCCTCGAGCAACAGCGCGCCGCCCTCGCCGGCGGGGCGGGGCAGCGCGCGGCCGCGCTGAGCCAAGCCCGGCAACGACTGCAGACGTTGGGCATCCTGGCCGGCACGCTTCCAGCACAAGGACCTGGAATCGTGCTCACGGTGGACGACCCGGGCCAGCAGGTCGACGCGGCAGCGTTCCTGGGCATCGTGGCCGAGCTGCGCGACGCCGGTGCCGAGGCGATCCAGATCGACGACGTCCGCGTGGTGGCCGACACGTCCTTCGTGGACGCGTCAGCCGGTGTCGTCGTCGACGGGACCACCCTCAGCCCGCCCTACGAGATCACCGCGATCGGTGACCCCACCACGATGGCATCGGCGCTGGCGATCCCGGGCGGGGTGCTGGAGTCGCTCGCCCGGGTCGGGGCCGACGGTTCGGTGGCGCAGCGCAGCAGCGTCACGGTCGACGCCTTGAAGCCCCCGTGACGCCTCAGTACGCTGCGCCGGTCGATCCCGGCCGGTTCCCTGACCGATGACCATCAGCGGACGACCAACCAGAGGGAGAGCCCCGTGTACCCGGAGGACCTGAAGTACACCGCCGAGCACGAGTGGGTGCGCGTCACGGGCGACGGAACGGTTCGGTTCGGCATCACCGACTACGCCCAGGAGGCGCTCGGCGACGTGGTCTACGTGTCGTTGCCCGGCACCGGTGACGTCCTCGCCGCCGGGCAGACCTGTGGCGAGGTCGAGTCGAGCAAGAGCGTCAGCGACCTGTATGCGCCGGTCAGCGGCACGGTGGTGGCCCGCAACGACGCCCTGGACGCCACGCCTGAGCTGGTCAACTCCGACCCCTACGGGGACGGCTGGATGGTCGAGGTCACGGTCGACGACGCTGCGGTACTGTCCGGACTGCTCGACGCAGCGGCCTACACGGCTCACGTCGCACAGTCGTGACCGGGGGCGGTTGACCGGGAGCCCCCAGACCCCGTAGGTTCGTCGCCTCACCCTCCACTTCACGTCGATACTTCTCTGGACCTTTCGGAGGCTGGCGCCATGCCCGTGTGCCCGCGCTGCGGTTTCGACACCGCAGAACCGGCGGCCCGGTTCTGCCCGTCGTGCGGCGCCCCGATGTCCACCGAGCTGCGCTCGCCGGCCGGCGGGGGCGAGTCCACCGTCGAGGTGACCTCCCGGATCAACCTGGCCGATCCCGTGGCCGGCGCGAGCGACACCGAGGCCGAGGCGCTCGCCGAGGCCGTCGGCTGGGAAGCCCTCGGAATCGA
>Ga0302299_10002191_pt1 | contig 11895 bp, 11 predicted proteins | sample III_Fen_N3_4_FD_198795 | JGI IMG/M metagenome (GOLD analysis project Ga0302299, IMG submission 198795) | Peat permafrost microbial communities from Stordalen Mire near Abisko, Sweden - III_Fen_N3_4 | ecosystem: Environmental > Terrestrial > Soil > Wetlands > Permafrost | place: Sweden: Abisko...
GCTCGATCTGGGTCGCGAGGGCGGACGAGGCGTCGGTCGAGATCGTCAGCGTGACGCCCGGGTGGGCGGCTTCGTAGACCGGCTTGGTCGCATCGAGGGCGCCCTTGAGCGACGCGGCGCCATAGATCGTCAGCTCGACCGGCGTGACGGACGGGGCCTGCGACGGGGCGGCGGAGGGTGCGGTGCTGGGGGCGGCGACGCTGGGGGCCGTGGACGCGCCGCTGCTCGAGCAGGCCGCGATGACGAACAGCATCGCGGTGAGGAACACGATGGACTTGGACCTCACGCTCTCGACTCCTTGGGTGACGGGATCTCGACCATGACGTTGGTCGCCTTGATGACGCAGACGGCTTCGTCGCCGACCTTCAGGTCGAGGTCCTCCACGGCCTCGGCGGTCATCAGGCTGACGAGCCGGTGCGGTCCGGCGATGACTTCCACGACGGCGGCGACCTCGTCTCGCTGGACCCGGGTGACGATGCCGACGAACCGATTGCGAGCCGACGACGCGACGGTCGGTCGGTCCGTGGACGTCCGTCGGCGCTCATCGAGCAGGCGCGAGACCTCCTCGATCGCGACCAGGCGCTGGCCTCCGTCGGACCGCTCCATGTGCAGGATCCCGGCTGCCTCCCAACGGCGCAGGGTCTCGACGGAGACGCCCAGCATCTCGGCGGCCTGGCCGACTCGGAGGCGTGTCGGAGTCGGCTCGTCGTGTCCCGTCATGTCGCTCATAGCGAGGAAGTATCGGTGCTAGCGTGTGCGATGTCTAGGAGTCTGGTCTCACATCTCCAGAGATGGAGGACCTCGATACAGGATCTCGGTCGGCGGCCCAATTCCTGTCAGATTCACCTCAGGCGCGCGTTCGTCACCGGAAGCCGGCCGATCCGAGACAGAAGTGTCATCAGCCGGTCATCTGACAGGAATCGATGGGCGCACAGGGCTGATCCACGCTCGAGCGACGGTCAGCGGAGCTCGAGCCGGTGACGAGTGCGCTCCTGGCGCGCATTTGGCAGAGATCCGTGTCGGACGCATCGAGACCACGCAACGTGCGCAATCCGCGCGGGCGAACGGCATGATCCCGCCGGCATCTACGGCAGGCGGAGGTAGCGCTCCTCGGTCACGACCACATCGTCCCGATCGGGAAGGTTCGGGTCGTAGATCCGGATCGTGACCGCGCCCGTGCCCCCTGCACCCGCGCCCACCACCTCGTACGCGTAGGCCAGCACCTGGTGGCTCTCGGTCAGGCGCCACGGGCTCGCACCCTGGTGTCGAACCAGGCCGACCATCGAGAGGCGGCCGGCGTCGATGTCGGCTCGGATCGCCGGCCACTCCCGGTCGCGGACGAGCTCGGCAGCCCGGTCTGCAGGGAGCGCGCCCGTCCACCAGAACCGCATCGGCGTGCGCAGCCAGTCGAGCGAGAGCACCTGCCGACGCACGAGCGCACGGAACAGGGGCGACCCGTTGATCGGTGGTTCGCTCACCTCAAGCACCGGAAGTCCACCTTGGAAGCGTTCGCGCACCAGCCAGCTCATCCCGCCACAGAGCCCGGCGGACGCATCGCCGATGCCAACCCAGCGCGGGTCGATCGGCCCGAACGTCAGCGTCGGCCCGGGCGGGAAGCGGTTCGGGAAGTGCAGCCCGTTGACGCTCGGCAGGAACCCCGGGACCGCGTTCGACTCGACCATCGTCGCGAAGCGTACCCCTTGACTGGTTCAGATGGTCGACTATCATGACCGACCATGAGAACCGTGACAGCGATGGATATGCGCAAACGCCTCGGCGAGATCCTGGACGCGGCCTCGGCCGGGGAGAGGATCCTCATCGAACGCGACCACCGACCGCTGGCCTACCTGGTCTCGGTCGAGGAGGGAGAGCGGGTCGTGCGCGCCGACTCGGGCCTCCACGAGCGACGCATGGCCGCGCTGGATCGCTTGGTCGTATTTGCGGAGGAGATGAAGCGCAAGTATCCCCCGCAGCCTGGCGATCCCGATGCGGCCACAGCGATCCGGATGGACCGAGACCGAGATGATCCCGTGACCGGAGGGGAGGGATGACACCGGTTCGGCCGGTGGTCGTTGACGCCTCGGTGGCGCTCACGATCGTCCGGAACGAGCCGAAGGCCCCCGCCGCCAGGCGAGCACTCACCGACTGGTCGGCGCTTGGGCGCCAGCTGCTAGTGCCATCGCACTTCTGGTTCGAAGTCGTGAACCCGCTGGCACGTCGTCATCGCTGGGATGGGATGGCGGTCCTGCACGCGATACGCGAGCTCGACGAGCTGGGATTCACGACTGTCGAGTCCGACCGAGCCCAGGTGTTGTTGACGATCGACCTGGTCGAGCGCTTCCGCCTGACGGCATTCGACGCCGCCTATCTCGCGCTGGCACAGACCTATGGGGCCGATCTGGCGACGCTGGATCTCGAACTCATCCAAGCGGCCGGGACCCGCGCCATCCCGCTGGATGATCGGCGTCGGCTGTCCGAGACGCGGGCGCCGTACGAGCACGACGTCACGTGGCCCGACTACAAGGGCGCGTCCGCGTATCTGGCGTCGCTCCGGGTCGAAGCACGCCGGAGCGAAGCGAGCCAGCGGGCCGGCCAGTAGCGGCCTAGCGGGCCTCGACCACCGTGATGCGCACGAGCGTCGGGCCGATGCCCGAGGCCATGAGCGAGACGCCCTCGGGCGTGACGAGGTCCAGGACCAGGGTGTAGATGCCGGGTGTCCGCGGGACGTGCAGGGCGACCGTGGCATCCGTGGCCGCGCCGGGGTCGATGGCGGGCGGCAGGGCCGTCGCGTCGACCGCCTCGCCGGTCGGGAGCCACCACCCGACGACCGTGGCCTCCGTGGCGGGTCGGCCGGCCGTGCCACCCGTCGGATCGAGGACGGCCGCGGCGCCCCACGCACGCACGCCAAGGTTCGTGACGCGGATCGGCAGATCGACGGCGCTTCCGGCCGTGAGCGTCATGACCGGCGCGACGTCGATCGCGCCATCCACGTGCGCCGCCACGCGAACGGTGAGGGTCGGAAGCAGCGCCTGCGTGCCGGTATCGAAGGCGACGCCGTCCGCGTCGTGGAGCGTGACCGTGAGCCGGTAGCGGCCGGGCGCGGCCGGCAGGTCGATCGGGACGACAAGCTGGCCATCGGCGACGGCCGCGGCGACCGGCTCGACGACACTCGCGGGCTGCTCGGCGACGATGAGACCCGTGCCGTCAGGGACGGGAAGGGGCGAGATGGGTGGTGGCGCGACCTCGCCCGGCACGCCGGGCACGGGCACGTCCGGAGCCGGAGTCGTGCCAGGTGCCGGCGGCCGCGCGGGTGGTGTCACGAGCTCGACCGGCTCCCAGCGGAGGCTCGCTTCGAGGCCCGATGGCAGCGAGGCGCCGGCCGTGAGCTTGAACGGGAGCGTCAGCCCGACCGTCTCGCCTGCAGCGGGCCGTGCCGTGAGCGACGGGGCGGCGAACCGGAGCCCGGTCGCCACGAGGCTGGGCACGGGTGGCACGCCGCCGGCCGGTCCCGCACCGCTGCCGCGAGCCCCGGCCCGAACGTCGGCCGGTGTCAGCCCGGCGCGCAGCACGATCGATCGCGTGAACCCGGACGCCGCGGGCGTCACGGTCTCGGGATCCATCTGGGCCACGAACCCGGGGCTGCGGGCACTCTCGAACGCGAACGCGTGGCCGTTCGCATCGGGCGCCCGCCGCCAGACCGCGTCGATCGAGCGTCCACCGCCGAGGACATCGGCGAGATACGCGGTCGGGCTCGCGTACGCATCCGCGATCACAGCCGCGGCGCCGGCCCGGATGAACCCGGCCGCGAAGTTGTCGACACGCTGCTGCGCAACGTCCAGCGTTCCTTCGGGCACGCCGGGTTCCGACAGTCCGCTCGCGTAGCAGAGGTGGTCGAGCAGGACGACTGCGTTCGAGGCGAGATGGATCTGCGACCCGATGGCGGCCTCGCCGAAGTACTGGTGGTCCGTGTCGTTGCCGCCGGCCGTCGGGTTGAGCCCGAAGCCATCCTGGGTCGGCGGGAACAGGGCGTCGCGATGCGGACTCGGCCAGCCGTTGCCGTGGCCCATGTAGATCACGACGCTCGCACCCTGGAGCGCCGTCTTGGCGGCGGGCCACGTGGCGTTCGGGGAGTAGAGCTCGGTCACGTCAGGGGTGAAGCGACGGGCGACCGCTGCAGCGTCGCGGGCCTGGGCGCGATATCGGTCGGTGGCGTCGCCGGACGGCCCGACCACGATGACGACACGTGGAACGGGGGAAGCCGCCACCACCGCGCGCGCCCCGAACAGGCCGGCCCCGGCGCTCCACCCGACCGCCAGGACCCCGGCGATCAGCGCGACACGTGTTCTGCCTCGAGCGGCGTGTCTCACGATCCCAGGCACTCCCCTTCGTGGACCCATCGAGGGTACGCGGCGGGGTGGGCCCGAACCATAGTCACGACCGCTTATCTGCGGCTTATCCGGCCGAATCCGGTGCGCCCGGGCGCCGCTCGCGGACCATCGCGGACATGCCCAATCGCCTCGCGCAGGAGACCAGTCCCTACCTGCTCCAGCACGCGAACAACCCGGTCGACTGGTTCCCCTGGGGCCCCGACGCCCTGGCCCGCGCGAAGCTGCTCGATCGCCCGATCTTCCTCTCGATCGGCTACGCGGCGTGCCACTGGTGCCACGTCATGGAGCGCGAATCATTCGAGGACGCGCGGCTCGCCGAGTACGTGAACGCGCGGTTCGTGGCGGTCAAGGTGGACCGCGAGGAGCGCCCAGACCTCGACCAGGTCTACATGGCGGCGGTCCAGGCGATGACCGGCAGCGGCGGCTGGCCGATGAGCGTCTTCCTGACGCCGGATGGCCGCCCGTTCTACGGCGGCACCTATTTCCCAGACGAGCCGCGCCATGGGATGCCGTCGTTCCACCAGGTCCTCGAAGGGGTCGATCGCGCCTGGCGCGAGCAGCGCGACCAGGTCGAGGACGCCGGGTCGCGGCTCGTAGCCGGGCTCGTGAAGCAGCAACAGCTGGAGGCCGCACCGGACGACGCCGGGCCGACGCCGTCCCTCCTGGACGCTGCCACGGCCGGGATCGCGGCCTCGTTCGATGCCGCGAACGGTGGCTGGGGGCAGGCGCCGAAGTTCCCGCAGCCGATGACGATCGAATACCTGCTGCGCCGCCACCTCGCCACCGGCGACGAACGGACGCTCGCGGTCGCGCTCCGCTCACTCGAGGCTATGGCCGACGGTGGCGTCCACGACCAGCTGGGCGGCGGCTTCCATCGCTACTCGACCGACTCCCGCTGGCTCGTGCCCCACTTCGAGCAGATGCTCTACGACAACGCCCAGCTCGCCCGGGTCTATACGCACGCGTGGGCACTCACCGGGGACGCGCGGTGGCGCGCGGCGGCGACCGGGACGCTGGACTACGTCATCCGAGAACTCACGACGGTCGATGGCGCGTTCGCGGCCAGCCAGGACGCCGATACGGACCATGTCGAGGGCCTGACGTTCACCTGGCGAGCGACCGAGATCCGCGAGCTCCTGGGCGAGGACGCCGCGCTCTTCTCGACGGCCTACGGCGTCACGGACGAGGGCAACTGGGAGGGGGTCACGATCCTGTCCCGCGTCCGCGACGACCAGACGCTCGCCGAGCAGTACGGCCTGACGACCGCCGACGTCATCGAACGCCTGCCGGCCGCCCGATCCCGCCTGCTCGCGCGACGGACCGAACGCGCCCAGCCGGCACGCGACGACAAGGCGCTCGCGGCCTGGAACGGGCTCACGATCGCGGCGCTCGCGGACGCGGGACGTGCGTTCGGGGAGCCTCGGTACCTGGCGGCAGCGGTCCGCGCGGCTGAGGCGATCGTCGGCGGCTTGCTGGGTGCGGACGGCGTCCTCGGCCGATCGTGGAAGGACGGCCGGGCGAGCGGCGCCGGCGTCCTCGAGGACTACGCCGACCTCGCCGACGGCCTCCTCGCCCTGTACGAGGCCACCTTCGACGAGCGGTGGTTCACGACGGCGGTCGGGCTCGCGGAGCGGATCCTGGCCCGGTTCGTCGATCCGGCCGGCGGCTTCTTCGATACGGCGGACGATCACGAGCGGCTCGTGACGCGGCCCAAGGACGTCCAGGACAACGCGGTCCCGTCGGGCAACGCGACAGCCACCACCGTGCTGCTCCGGCTCGCTGCGCTCACCGGCGAGGGCCGGTACCGCGATGCCGCGGAGCGAGCGATGCGCACCGTGACGCCGTTCGTCGCCCGCTATCCGACCGGCTTCGCACAATGGCTGTCGGCGATGGACTTCGCGCTTGCTCCGGTCGTGGAAGTCGCGATCGTCGGCGCGCCGAACACTGACGCCACGCACGCGCTCGTCGCGGTCGCGACGGCCGGCTTCCGCCCGAACCAGGTGCTGGCCGTCTCGGCGGACCACGCGGGTTCCGCGGTCCCCCTGCTGGCGGATCGGATCGCGATCGGCGGCGCCCCGACGGCCTACGTCTGCCGCGGGTTCGTCTGCCGTCTGCCGGTCACTTCGCCGGAGGCCCTGCGCTCCGAGCTTGCGGGCACGACCGAAGCCGCGACGCCCGCGACGGCGCCGTGACCCACGCGGGGGTCGTGCCGAGTCTCGCGGCGACGGTCGTCCTGCTGCGACCGAGCCGGTCCGGGCTGGAGGTCCTGCTGACGCGCCGGCCGGCCTCGATGGCGTTCGCGCCGGATATGCACGTGTTCCCGGGCGGCCGGGTCGATGCCGGCGACGCGGATCCGCGACTCGTCGCAAGGTCCGTCGTGTCGCCGCTCCAGGCCGCGGCCGCGCAGGGTGGCGACCTGCCGCCGGACCTCGCCATCGCCGCGTCCATCGCCGCGATCCGAGAACTGTTCGAGGAGGCGGGGGTCCTGCTCGCGGACGGCGCGGCCACCCGTGCCGCGTCGGAAGCGCGCTCGGCGCTGGTCGGTGGGGAGGCGGACTTCGCCTCCATCGCCGAGGAGCTCGATCTCTCGCTTCGGACGGACCGGCTCGTGCCGCTCTCGCGCTGGGTCACGCCACCGATCCTGCCGCGCCGGTTCGATGCGCGGTTCTTCGTCGCGGAGCTGCCGGCGGGCGCGCGCGTGAGCTTCGAAGGCGACGAGGTGGCCGGGCATGCGTGGATGACGCCCACCGCCGCGCTCGCCGCGATGGCCGACGACGCCCTCGCGATGTGGATCCCGACGAGCGCCACGCTCCAGCACCTTGAATGGGTCCGTTCGATCGACGAGATCCGCGAGCGACTCGCACCGGGCCGTCTCGGTGCGCCGATCGTGGAGGTCGTCTCGCCCGAGATCACCCGGATCGTCATGCCGGCCGGTGGCGGGGTCGCCGGCCAGCCGATCGCCGCATACCTCGTCGGCCGCCGCCGGTTCGTGCTGATCGACCCGGGCGACCCGCTCGGGCCCGGGCTGGAGCTGGCGCTGGCCGAGGCCGCCCGGCGGTCCGGCACGATCGAGGCGATCGCACTGACTCGGGTCGCGCCGGATCACATGGCCGGCGCCGAGGGTCTCGCGGAGATCCTGGCCATCCCGATCCTCGGTGGACCAGGCGCCGGCCGGCCGTTGCCGTTCGAGGTCCGCGAGCTCGAGGACGGGGCCGCGATCGATGCGACCGACGTCGAGCTCCGAGCCTTCCACGCGCCCGGACCGTCGCCCGAGGGCCTCGCGTTCGCCGTCGGGGAGGGCTGGATCGTCGGTGGCGACCTGGACGGCGCGACGGGCGCCCGCTCCGTCCCGCGACCGCCGGACCCCGCAGTGACCGCCGCCTCGCGGGCCCGGATCGATGCTCGTCACCCCGGCGCGACCTGGCTCGGATCCCACCCGACGCCGGCCGAGCTGCCGGGTCTGGCTTGACGTGACGCCCGGCGAGCCCGAGAGTCCGCACGTGGACGAACCGACGAGTCAACCGAGCAAGGCCGCCTCCAGGTCGGCCTCGCGGGCCGCCGCCAAGGCCGCCGCTGCCGCCGCCGCCGCCCCGCCGCCCCGCCGCCGTCTGCCGAGGCGCTTCCCCGCGGTCGTGTTCTTCGTCCTGGGTGGGCTTGCGCTGTGGGCGGCCCTCGTGGAGGCCCTCGTCAACACGGTCTGGGCGCCCGACACGGTCTACGCCTTCATCACGCAGGCCATCCCGCCGCTGGTCGCGGTCCTCATCCCGGGCGCCCTGCTGTGGCGCCATCCGGACGCCTGGAAGCGCGCCCGGACGCTCATGTTCGGGACCCTGGTCTACGCGTCGGTCACGTTCTTCCAGGCCATCGAAGGTGGCCTGCAGGCGACGTTCAAGGACCTGACGCCGCCTCCGTCCGACCTCACCTGGTTCATCCCGGCATCGATCGTCTACACCTCGTTCGTGACGCTCATCGGCCTGTTCGGGCTGCTGTACATCGGGTTCGGACTCTCGAAGATGCGCAACTACGCGTTCACGACGCGGTCGCGGAACGCGGGCATCGCCATCCTGATCGTGGGTGCCATCTCGATCGCCGGGCGGATCTGGACGCTGACGCAGCTCGACCTGGCGAACCAGCGGATGACGACCGAGCTCTACATCTACGTCGCTTCGGTCATCGTCATCGGCATCCTGACGATCCTGGTCTGGACGTACCTGGCCCGGCTGCTCATGCGCTGCGCGATCGCCGGCGAGGAGCCGGAACTGGCGTGGCTGGTCGCGGCCATCGGCGCGACCCTGGTGCTGCTGACGTACCTGGTCGTCGCCTGGAGTACGTTCGTGACGATCAAGGACGGCGCCCTGACCGACGTGGTCCTGTATCTGCGCCAGTTCCTCAACGCGTTCGGCAGCCTGCTGCTGCTGATCGGCTTCTTCCTGGGACTGCCGTCGTTCGAACGAGTCGTCTGGCCTGGCGACGAGCCCGCCGCCGGGTCGGCCGACTAGGCACGATCGGGAGCGACGCGGGTCGGTCAGGCGCGATCGACCGGCAGGGCCGACGCGAGGTTCTGCAGGAAGTTGACCCCTTCGTCGACCTGTTCGGTCGTGGCGTACGGGCCTGGTAGCAGGACGCACGGCCGACCGGCCAGCGCCATCCCCTCGAGGTGACCCCACGGCTCCGGGAGCTCGCGGCCGGCGGCGATCGTCGCCGCTCGCTTGTAGATGAACACGACGGCCGCCGGACGCCAGATCGCGATCTTCTGCCAGAGCGGCCCGACGCCCGCCCGCAGGTCCGCATCGGTCGCCTCGTCGCGTGCCGATACGGTCTTGAGCAGGTCCGTGATGCCGTGACCGGCCGCCACCAGGGCATCGTCTGCGGTCTCGACCGGAGTGGCCGGCGGCAGGATCCCGGCGAGCATCAGGCGGCGCCAGAACGTCCGCCCGAGGCGGCCCTGGTGGTAGTGGCCCGCCTCGACACTGACCGGAGACGGGTTCAGCCCGACGAACAGCAGCCGGTCGCGGAGCGGCGGCAGATCGGCAAGGGTCTCGACCGCGGTCCCGCCCACGTCCAGCGTCGCGCGGTGATCGCCCGGTCCGGGCCGGTGGGTGAGGGCCGCCAGGTCGTCCTGGGTCACGCGACACCCGAGGTGGTCGCCGGCTTCCGGTCGAACCAGGCGCGATGACGGATGAGGGCGTAGAGGACGACCGCGTCGAGGACGAGATAGAACGTGGCGATCGGGTTCGGGAAGGCGGTCGCGAACACCAGCAGCGAGATGGCCACGATGTTGATGCAGGCACGCCAGTAGCGGCCGTTCCGGATGACCACGCCGATCACGATCCCGACGACGTTTATCGCAACCAGGGCGAAGGACGGCAGCCCGGGGTCGAGCAGTAAGGGCCCGACGAGCTGGCCGACGATGAACCCGACGATCGCGGTGATACCACCCACGATGAGGATGGCCGCGGCGAGTTCGATGAGGACCGGCCGCAGGGGAGTGGCGGGCGCGGGCGTCGTCGTGTCGAGCTCGGGCGCGACCGTCGGATCGAGCGGTTCGTCCTCCGGGTTCGAGACCGAGCCTTCGAACGGTTCGCTCATGGCGCGATCAGGCCGGTGGGTCCGTCTCGTCGGAGTCGGGGGTCGTGGTTCGGTTCTGGATCTCATCCTGGGCGGCGATCGCGCCGGCCTTGGCCTCTTTCACGCCCCGCCCGAAGGCCTCGCCCAGCTTGGGCAGGGTCTTCGGTCCGCGCATGATCACGACGACGATCAGGATGATGACCAGGACCACGATGATGTCGGGCATGCGCGGATGGTAGCCCAGCAGTCAGTCCGCGACCACACAGGTCAGTCGGCACCATGGCGCGATCACTTCCAGGTTTGATGCTTATCAGCGGCATCACGCGATCCGCCGGCCGTCCGCGCCACCGACGCCGCCGATGAGGTTGATGCCGCTGATAAGCATCAGCGCCGAGGGTTCGCTGGGCCCGATAGCCCACGACGCTGCGTCCTCGGCAGCCGCCCACGGTATCGTGGCCGCCATGCTGCTCGTCTACGGCCCGCGGTCGACGGACTACGACTTCGGGGCCGATCACCCGCTGACGCCGCGCCGGTTCGGGCCGTCGATGGAGCTGCTTCGGTCCGTCGGAGCGACGCCCGGCCTGGCGCCCGAGCCCGCCCCGGACGACGAGCTGCGCTGGTGCCACACCGCCGACTACATCGCCACCGTGAAGCGGTTCTCGCGCGATCCGTTCGGGCCTGGCGCGGCCGGGATCGGGATCGGGGGCGACGATCCGGCCTTCCGCGGGATGCACGAGGCCGGTGCCGCCGTCGCCGGTGGCTCGCTCCGGGCGGTCGAGGCGATCCTGCGCGGCGACGTCGACCATGCCTTCCATCCGGGCGGCGGCCTCCACCACGCGATGCCCGACCGGGCCTCCGGCTTCTGCATCTACGACGACCCGGCGCTGGCGATCGCCCGGGCGCGGCGGGATGGCCTGCGCGTCCTGTACGTCGACCTCGATGTCCATCACGGCGACGGCGTCGAGGCGATCCACTGGGCCGATCCAGGCGTCCTGACCCTCTCGATCCACGAGACCGGCCGCTACCTGTTCCCGGGGACCGGTCACATCGACGAGATCGGGGAGGGGAGTGCCGCTGGAACGGTCGTCAACGTGCCGTTGGAGCCGTTCACCGGGGAGGGTCCCTGGACCGCGGCAGTCCGCTCGCTGCTCCCCGAGCTGGCCGCCGCGTTCGGGCCGGATCTCATCGTGTCCCAGCACGGCGCCGACTCGCACGCGTGGGATCCGTTGGCGCATCTCCGCACGACGACGACCGCGATGGACGAGGCAGCCAGGCTGGTGGACGCCGTCGCGCACCGCCACGCGGGCGGGCGCTGGCTCGCGACCGGCGGCGGCGGCTACGACGCGTACCGGGTCGTGCCGCGGATGTGGACCCTGGTCTGGCTGGCCGGCGCGCACCGCGACGTCCCGACCCACACGCCCGAAGCGTGGCGTGCGACCTGGTCCGCCGAGGCCGCCCGCTACGGCCAGGCGCCGATGCCCGAGACCTTCCTCGATGCCCTGAATGCCGGGCTTGCGGTCGACGGGAACCAGACGATGGCCGAGTCGATGTCGGGCGAGACCGCGGCGGCCGTCCGGCGTGTCCTCGTGCCACGCCTGCTGCGTGAGGCGCGTGATCGCGGGTGGTGGGATCCGCTCGCGGGACCGGCATCAGGGGCGCGGGGCACGGTCGGCGAGACCGGGATGCCGGCCGCCTCGGGCATGCCGACGATCCGGGCCATCGACGCGGCGACCTGGTCCGAGCTGACCCTGGCGGCCAGGGTCCTCCCGCCGTTCGATCCAGCCAACGCTCATGCGCTCGTCGCGGCCGCCCTGGCCGACGGCGCATCAGTGACCGCCGCCATCGATGGCTCGGCCGTCGTCGGGGCCGCGGTGGTCGGGCCCGATGGCGCGCTCCTCGGACTCGGTGTCGCGCCGGATCGACGCCGCCAGTGCCTCGG
>Ga0302299_10002192_pt1 | contig 11893 bp, 6 predicted proteins | sample III_Fen_N3_4_FD_198795 | JGI IMG/M metagenome (GOLD analysis project Ga0302299, IMG submission 198795) | Peat permafrost microbial communities from Stordalen Mire near Abisko, Sweden - III_Fen_N3_4 | ecosystem: Environmental > Terrestrial > Soil > Wetlands > Permafrost | place: Sweden: Abisko...
CAGAAACCCACGATCTTCAAACTTGGCTTGCTATTCAGATTTCAGAGACCGATCCGGCGCCGCGGGCGCAGGGCCTTCGGTCGCCGTCCTCGCCGGAGTTCGTCGAGGGAGTGTGCTTATAGGGGGTGACGGCCGAAGTGTCAACGCCGTTCGCGCTTTGTTGCGATCAGGCAACGCGACCCGCGGAAATTGTCGTCGGAGACCTGGCCGTTATGGCAGGGCGCATTTTTCGTGCGGGGGGCGCTGGAGCCGGTGCTGCCGGCGCGGAGCCCGGGATCGCGGGACGCCGCGATCGTGTGCGATCGGCCGCGATCGGCCGCGGCGCGTGCGAGCAACTGCGCGGACATCCAGCGAGTTCACGAAGGCGTCGGAGGCCCCGCGTATACTTTCGTCTGCATGGTGACGCCTCGCACGGTCCTCATCGTCAACCCGATGTCTCAGGGCGGACGGCTCGGCAAACGCTGGGCAGAGATCTCCGACACGATCGGTCGGGCATTCCCCTATGACGAGGTGTTCACCGAGGGCCCGGGGGATGCGACCCGCCTGACGCGCGACGCCCTGCGCGCCGGCATGGAGCGCGTGGTGGCGCTCGGAGGCGACGGCACGATCAACGAGGTCGTCAACGGGTTCTTCGACGAGCACGCCCGGCCGATCGCGCCGGACGCGAGCTTCGCCGTGATCCCGTTCGGGACCGGCGGCGATTTTCGCCGCACGCTGCAGCTGCCGACCCAGCTCGCCGAGGCCGCCGCGGTCATCGCCGGCAACCACCGCCGCAAGCTCGACGTCGGCCGCCTCGACCTGACCGCTCCCAACGGCGACCGGGTGACGCGCATGTTCGCCAACATCGCGTCGTTCGGCGTGTCCGGGGTGGTGGACCGGCTGGTCAACGAGTCGGGCAAGAAGCTCGGCCGGCTGTCGTTCGTGGTCGCGTCCGCGCGCGCGACGTGGTCGTACAAGAACCAGCGCGTGCAGCTCGTGTTCGATGGCACCGACCGGATCGACGCGACCATCAACACGGTCGCGGTCGCCAACGGGCGGTATTTCGGCGGCGCGATGATGATCGCGCCGCACGCCGAGGTCGACGACGGCAAGTTCGACGTGATCGCGCTCGGCGACTTCGGGTTCCGCGACCTCTTGATCAGCGGGCCGCGGCTGTTCAAGGGCACGCACCTGGCGATGGACAAGGTCACCGAGCGGCGCGCGCGCGTTGTCGAGGCCGAGCCCATCGATCCGGGCGCCGTGGTCGAGCTCGACGTCGATGGCGAGAACCTCGGCCGGCTGCCGGCGCGGTTCGAGGTGGTGCCCTCGGTGCTGTGGGTGGTCGTCCCCGGGCCGGCGGATCGCCGGGGCGGATCCACCGCGGCAGGCGACGCGCGGTAGCCATGCTGCGCGCGGTCCACAGCAACCGCCTCGAGCGCTTGCTCGATGAGCTGCTCGAGGCCCTGCCCCCGGCGGATCCGTTCGCGCCGCAGACCATCGTGGTCGGCGGCCAGCTGATCGCGCGGTGGCTCGCGCGAGAGATCGCGGTGGCGCGCGGGATCGCCGCCGGGCTCGAGCTGGTGACGTTCGACGCGTTCGTCGAGGCCACGTGGGCCGGCGATCCGGCGGGCCGCGCGGCCGGGCTCACCGCGCTCGATCGCCGCCAGCTCGCCGCCGCGATCGCGTCGGTGCTCGCCGACGAAGCGGTGGTGCGCGAGCTCGCCCCGGTCGCGGCGTACCTCGCCGCCGCGCCGGCTCGCGGCGACCGCGCCGGGCCGCGCCGCCTGCAGCTCGCCGAGCACCTCGCCGAGCTGACGTGGAGCTACGCGCTGTCGCGCCCGGACTGGATGCCCGCGCTGGCGGCAGGCCACGTGCCCGGCGAGCTGGCAGACGATCCGACCGCGCGCTGGCAGGCCGCGCTGATCGGCGCGGCGCTGTCGCGGCTGGCCGCGGTGCCGACGCCGATGCTGCCGTGGCTGCGCCGCCGCGCGGGCCTCGGTGCGCCGGCGCGGGCCACGCCGGTCGCGGTGTTCGGCCAGTCGTTCCTGGCGCGCGCCCAGCTCGAGGCGCTGAGCGACCTGTCGGAGACCACCGACGTCACCGTGTACGTGCTCGACCCGTGCGAGGAGCTGTGGGACGACGTCGCCGGCCGCCGCGCCGCCGACGCCACGACCGATCCGCTGCCGCTGGTGCTGTGGGGTCGCCCGGTGCGCGACACGCTGAGCGCGCTGGTCGAGCGCACCGGCGGCGACCTCGAGGCGCGGTTCGGCGATCCCGGTGGCGCGACCGCCCGCGACCGCTTGCTCGAGGATGTCCGGCGGCGCAGCGGCCCGAGCGTGGCCGCCGCCGCGCCCGCCGCGGACGCCGGGGTCACGGTGCTGGCGTGCCCCAACGCGCGCCGCGAGATCGAGGTGGTCGCCGCCGAGGTCCGCCGCCGGCTCGACGCCGATCCGTCGCTGCGCGCCCACGAGATCGCGGTGTGGATCGCCGGCGACGCCGCGCACTACCTCGCGCAGGCGCCGTCGGCGTTCGAGGCGGTCGGCGTGCCGTGCCACCTGATCGACGCGCCGATCGACGATCGCGGACGGATCGGCGAGGCCGTGCTGGCGATGCTCGAGCTGCCGACCTCGACGATGGCGCGCCGCGACCTGCTGCGCGTGATGACCCACCCGGCCGTGCTCGCCGGCTATCCCCACGTCGACGCCGCCGACTGGGTGCGGTGGACCGAGCGGCTCGGCATCGCGCACGGCGCCGATGGCGCGGCGCACGCCGGGACCTACCTCGAGCCGTACCCCGGGCAGTTCCACTGGGACCAGGGCGTGCGGCGGCTCGCGCTCGGCGCGTTCATGGTCGGCGAGCGGGCGCAGCGCGGCGCGGCGCGGATCGCGAGCTTCGAGGTCGCCCCCGAGGAGGTCCGGCCCGAGCACCAGGCGAGCGCGGCGACCTACGCGCTGCTCGTGCGGTCGCTGTGCGCCGACGCCGAGTGGCTCGCCGGGCTCGAGGCGCCGCTCGCGATGTGGGCCGACGTGTTCGCCAGCATGGTCGATGCCTACCTGGCGCCGCGCGACGACGACGCGACCCGCGATCTCGAGCGCGTGCGGACGATCCTCGCCGGGATCGCCCGCGTCGATCTCGACGGCCGGGCGCTCGGGTTTCGCGAGGCCCGCGAGCACGCGGCGCGCCGGCTCGCCGCCGCCCGCGCCAACCGCGGCGAGCCGCTCGCGGCGGGCACGATGATCGCGCCGCTCGCGGCGCAGCGCGCGGTGCCGTTCCGCACCGCGTTCGTGGTCGGGCTCGACGAGGGCGCGTTCCCCGCGAGCGACCGCACCAGCCCGCTCGATCTGCGCCGCGCGCCGCGGCCCGGCGACGTCGCGCCGCGCGATCGCGACCGGGCGGCGTTCCTCGACGTGCTGCTCGGCACGCGCGACGCGCTGTACCTGTCGTACGTGGCGACCGAGGAGAAGAGCGGCCAGGCGCTGGCGCCTTCGTCGGTGGTGCTCGAGCTCGGCGACGCGCTCGCGCCCTATCTCGGCGCCGCGTCGAGCCGCGAGGCGCTCGCCGCGATCACGGTGCGCCATCCGCTGCACCGCTACGGTGGCGCCGCCAGCGCGCCCGCGGTGATCCCCGCGGTGCAGCGCGAGCGCTGGGCGTGCGCCGTGCGCGACCACCTGCGCGACCACCTGCGCGCCGCTGGCCGGCCGATCCCCGACGAGGACGGCCAGCTGGCGCTGCTCGCGCACCCGGCACAAGCCGCGCTGCGCGGTGAGCTCGGCCTGGTCGACGCGCGCGACACGCCGGCCGCCGGCGCCGCCCACCCGGCGTCGCGGCCGCTCGCGATCGCGAACCTGCGCGGCTTCCTCGAGTATCCGGTGCAGGCCTGGGCGCAGGCCGTGCTCGGGCTCGACGAGCTGCCCGATGACGAGGCGATCGAGCACAGCGACGAGCCGTTCCACCTCGGCCGCGCCGACCGCGCCGTGATGCTGCGCGAGGTGTTCGCCCAGCAGCTCCGCGATCCGGGCGCGCCGATCGAGCGCCACTACGATGCCCAGGTCAAGGATCGCCAGCTGCGCGGCCAGTTCCCGGTCGGCGTGTTCGCCGAGGCCGCGCGCGCGCTCGATCTCGAGGTGCTGCGCGGCTGGCGCGCCGGGCTCGGCGTCATCGCGGTCGACGGCGCGACCCGGATCGGGTTTGGCCGCGCGTCGTCGGCCGGCGCCGAGCTGAGGCCCGCGCTGGCGCTCGCGCTGCCGCCCACGCCGTCCGGGCCGCGGACGGTGCACCTGGTCGGTCAGACCGAGCTCCTGGTGCGCGGCAAGCGCTACACGTCGATCGTGCCGCTGCTCCGCAAGCTCGAGAAGCGCTCGCCGTACCACCTGCGCGGCGCGTTCGATCACCTGATGCTGGCGGCGGCCGGGCTCGCGACGGAGGGCCACGTCCACCGCGTGATCGACGACCGCGGCCAGCTGTGCGAGATCGAGCACGCCGCCTGGACGGCGCGCGACGCCCAGGCCTACCTCGCCGCGCTGGTCGCCGAGCTGCTCGACGTGCCACACGGCTACCTGCTGCCGTTCGAGGCGCTCGCCAAGGCGTTGCAGGGCGGCAAGCCATCCGTCAAGTACGGCGATCCGACGGGCGGGCTCGGCTTCGGGCCGATCGATCGCGGCGAGGGCCTCGAGCTGCCCGGCGATGCGGCCGCGCTGGCGCGGCGGCGGCTGCTCCCGCTGGTCGAGCGGATGCGCGGCGACCACGGCTTCGAGGTCGGCGCGTGACCGGCGAGGCGCTCCCCGGCGCGGGGTTCGCGGCGCGCCCGGCCGCGCTGCCGCCCGCCGGCGCCACGCTCGTCGTGGTCGAGGCGTCGGCCGGCACCGGCAAGACGTTCTTCCTCGAGCACCGGGTCGCCGATCTGATCCTGGCGGGCGCCGAGCTCGCCCAGTGCCTGGTGGTCACGTTCACCGACAAGGCGGTCGCCGAGCTGCGCCTGCGGATCCGCGACCTGCTCGATCGGCTGGCGCGCATGCCCGCGGGCGCTCCCCCCGCGGACGCGGCGGCGCACTGGCGCATCGACGACGACGCGCGGCGCCGGCTGCGCGCCGCGGTGACCGCGTTCGACGCCGCGCCGATCTACACGATCCACGGGTTCTGCCACCGGATCCTGATCGAGGACGCGTTCTCGGCCCGCCGGCTGTTCGACCAGACCCAGGTCGCCGACGAGGTCGCGTTCGACGCCGCGTTCAGCGCGCTGGTCCGCGAGCGGTTCGCGCACCGCGCGCCGGATCGCGAGCTGCTCGCCGCGTTCCTCGAGACCCGCACCGCGTCGGGCGCGCCGCGCACGGTCGACGCGCTGCGCGCGCTCTTGCTCGGCTGCGTGCGCGCCGACGCCGAGCTGCGGCGGCCGATCGATCCCGGCGCGGTGCGCGCGGCGTTCGGCCAGCTGCAGGCCGCGTTCGGCAGCGAGGCGAACCGCGCCGCGGTCGTCGCGGTGGATCGCCGGTGGACGCCGGACTGGCTCGACCAGATCACCGCCGCGCTCGCGACCTGCGACGGCGACGCCGCGACCCCGCGGCTGCTCGCCGCGATCGATCTGCTGCGCGAGCCCGCCGAGAAGCTCGCGAGCCGCGCCGCCAAGCTGCCGCCCGACGTCGCCCGGGCGGTCCAGGCGGTGGCGGCGACGAGCTCGCTCGACGAGGCGATCGCCGCGCAGATGCTGCCGCCGATCCTGGCGCGGATCGGCGACGACAAGGCCGAGCACGGCCAGTTCGACTACGACGACATGCTCGAGCTGGTGTGGGCCGCGCTCACCGGGCCGCGGCAAGCCGAGCTCGCCTGCCGGCTGCGCGAGCGCTCGCCATGGGCGATGATCGACGAGTTCCAGGACACCGATCCGGTGCAGTGGAACATCTTCCGCACGGTGTGGATGCACCCGTCGGCGCGCGGCCTCACGATCGTCGGCGATCCCAAGCAGGCGATCTACGGGTTCCGCGGCGCCGACGTCGAGACCTACGTCGCGGCGCGCGACGAGATGATGCGCGCTGGCGCGACCCGCGTGGTGCTCGATGTCAACCGGCGCTCGACCGAGCCGCTGGTCGCCGCGGTCAACCAGATCCTGATCGGCACGCTCGCGCTGCCGCTGCTCTCGGGCAAGATCACGTACGACGAGCCGGTGCGCGCGAGCGGCGACGTGGTGAGCGAGGACGTCCGGCCGCCGGTCGCCGTGTTCCAGCTGCAGTCGAGCGGCAAGGGCCAGACCGACGCCAACCGCGCGGCGCTGTGCGGCGCGATCGGCGAGGCGATCGCGGGGCTGCGCGCGGCGCCGCCGGCGTGGTCGGCGCGCGGCGTGCCGCGGCCGTTCGCGCTCGGCCAGGTGATGGTGCTGACGCGGTCCAATCGCGAGAGCGCCGAGGTCGCCGGGGCGCTGCGCGCGCGCGGCATCCCGTGCGCGCTGGTCGAGCCCGAGCGGCTGTTCAAGACCCGCGAGGCGTCGGAGCTGGCCTGCGTGCTCGCCGCGGTGGCCGCGCCGCGCGACCGCTCGGCCCGGATGCGCGCGCTGCGCACCCGGTTCTTCGACGTCGCCTGGGCCGAGCTCATGCAGGTGGTCGACGCGCCGGATCACCACCCGCTGATCGCCCGGCTGTTCGACTGGGCGCAGCTCGCGCAGCGCCGGGCCTACGAGGCGCTGTTCCGCCGGCTGGTCGAGGACAGCCGGTTCGCCGAGCGCGCGCTGGTGCTCGGCGGCGGCGAGCGCGCGCTGACCAACACGTGGCACCTGATCGAGCTCCTGCTCGCCGAGGTCGCCCGGTCACGCAGCGATCTGCACGAGCTGGCGGCCCAGCTGCGCCGGTGGATCGCCGACGACGCCGGTCACCCCGACGAGCGCGACGTCCAGCGCGCCGAGACCGACGCCGACGCGGTCCGCGTGCTCACGATCCACAAGGCCAAGGGCCTCGAGGCGCCGTACGTCTTCCTGTTCGGCGGGCTCACCGGCGGGCCCAAGACCGCGGTCCACACGCTGCGCGACGCGACCGGCCGCGCGCTCGTGGTCGGCAAGGCCGATCCGGTGACCCAGCAGCTGCTCGACGCCGAGGCCGACGCCGAGAACCAGCGGCTGGCGTACGTCGCGCTGACCCGCGCGCAGGTCCGGATGTACCTGCCGGTGTACGGTGAGAACGTGCTCGGCAAGACCGCGATGTACCAGCCGATCCAGCGCTCGGTGGTGCCGTGGCTCGCGCCGCGCGCCCAGACCGGCCGCGCGCTGTTCGAGGTGATCGCCGTGCCGGTCGGTGGCCCGCCCGCCGCGCCTGCGCCCGGCGACGCGCTGGCCGACTTCGCCGCGCCCCCGCCGCCGCCGCCCGCCGAGCTCGCGCCGCTGCCCGCGAGCCGCGCCGGGCTGCTGATGCTGTCGTACACCCGGCTCGCGCACGACGCCAGCGCGGTCGCGATCGCGGCGTCGCCCGGCGATGCGCTGGCGATCGATCCGGCGGAGTTCGACGTCGATGACTCGGCCGGCGAGGTCGGCCCCGCCGATCTGCCGCCGGGCGCCAGCGCGGGCCTCTTGCTGCACGACCTGCTCGAGATCGCCGATCTCGCGCTGGCGCGCCGCGCGCCCGACGCCGAGACCTGGGCGCGCGAGCCCGAGGTGGCGACGCAGCTCGCGCAAAAGGCGCGCGAGCGCGGCATCGCCGAGGTCGCGCTGCCCCACGCGGCGGCGCTGCTGCACCGCACGCTGACCGCGCCGCTCCAGCTGATCGACGGCACGACGCTGCCGGCGCTGGTCGACGCGGTCGGGTTCGCCCGCGAGGTCGAGTTCGGGTATCCCATCCCGGCAGCTCCGATAACTCCGGCGGCCACCGCGACGCGCGGCCTGGTCAAGGGTTTCATCGACGCGCTGGTCGCGTGGGACGACGAGCTCTGGGTGCTCGACTACAAGAGCGACCTGCTCGCCGGGGACGATCTGGCGGCGGCCGCGCGGCGCCGGGTCCACGAGCGCTACGCGGTCCAGGCGCGGCTCTACGCGATCGCGGCGGACCGGATGCGCGGATCGATGCGCGGATCGATGCGCGGATCGATCCGCGGACCGCGCCGGCTCGCCGGCCTCTTGTTTGTGTTCGTGCGCCACGCGATCGTCGTGCCGGTGCCGATCGCCGAGGACGCGATCGCTGTATGGACCGCGTGGCTGGCCGAGGTCGCCCAGCCGGCGGCAGCACCGGGGCGCCGCCCGTGACCGCCCCGCTATTGCCCCGCGGCACGCTGCGCGCGCGGTTCGCGCAGCACCCCGGCGCGGACATGTTCCGCCGGCTCGGGGTCGGCGCGCGCAGCTGCGACCTCGGCGACGAGGGCCTGTACCTCGCCGAGGAGCTGGTCGCCGCCGATCAGTGGTTTGGAGGGCGCGATCCGCTGACGCTCGGCGTGCTGGTGCTCGCGCTCATGATCGCGCAGCGCCAGGGCTCGACCTGCCTGCCGCTCGATCCGTCGCCGCGCGGCCACCTGCGCGCGCTGGTCACCGAGATCACCCGGCTCGCCGGGTTCGCCGGCGAAGCCAGCTCGCTGGTGCGCGCGATCACCCGGCTCACCAGCATGCCCCAGTTCGACTCGGTGGTCGGCACGCGCGATCAGCGGCTGCCGCTGATCGTCGACGACGGCTGCCTCTACACCGAGCGCGCGCGCTGGCTCGAGGCCCGGGTCGCCGCCCGGCTCGCCCGCCGCCTGGTCGAGGGCATCGCGCCGGCCCAGGTCGCCCCGGTGCTCGCCGATCTGGCGCGGCGGCCCAGCGTTGCGGCGCTGTCGGACGAGCAGGCCCGCGCGGTCGCGCTCGCGGTCACCGGCAAGCTCGCGATCGTGACCGGCGGTCCCGGCACCGGCAAGACGCTGGTCGCCGCGGCGATCGTGCGCGGCTTCGCGCGGCTCGGCATCACGCAGATCGCGCTGGCGGCGCAGACCGGCAAGGCGGCGAACCGGCTCACCCAGGTGATCGGCGAGCAGCTCGCCGGGGTGCGCGACCCGAGCGACGCCGACCGTGCGCTGGCCGCCGCGCCCCCTGCCGCCCAGACCCTGCACCGCCTGCTCGGCTATCGCGGCGAGCGGTTCACCCACCACGCCCAGAGCCCGCTGCCGTTCGGCGCGGTGATCGTCGACGAGGCGTCGATGATCGACCTCGAGCTGATGGACGCGCTGCTCGACGCGCTGCCCCCCGGGGCGCCGCTGGTCTTGATCGGCGACGCGCACCAGCTGCCGGCGATCGACGCCGGCCAGATCCTCGCCGATCTCGCCACCACCGACGGCCCCGCCGCCGCCCGGGTCGGCGTGCTGGCCCACAGCTACCGGATGAACACCAGCGACCCGAACGGCCGGGCGGTCTACGAGGCCGCCCAGGCGATCCACGAGGGCGCCGCCCAGCGCCTGGCCGCGCGCGCGCATCCGCTGGCGGTGCCGCGCACGCCGGGCACGCTCGCGTTCGCCGGGGTCGAGTGGATCGACACCGCGGCCGCTGACGACGCCCACGCGGCGACGCTCGGCGCGGCCGAGGCGCTGTGGCACCACGCCGAAGCGCCCCGCGCGCTGCGCGCCGCCGAGCGCGTGTTCCGGTTCACCGACGGCCAGATCGATCCCGCCCAGGCCGACGAGCTCGAGCGGCTGTGGGCGATGCTGGCGCGCGCCCGCGTGCTCACGGTGACCCGCGCGCTGCCGACCGGCTCGCTCGCGATCAACGCCCACCTCCACGAGCTCGCGCTGGGCCGCATGACCGTGACCGGCCGGCCCGAGCTCGTGCCCGGCGAGCCGGTCATGGTCACCGCCAACGACTACCAGCGCGGCCTGTTCAACGGCGACCAGGGCATCATCGTGCGCGCCGACGAGGGGCTCGGCCGCCACCACTACCGCGCCGTGTTCCGCGCGGCAGGCGCGCTGCGGCCGTTCGCGATCGAGGCGCTGCGCGACCGGCTCGAGCTGGCGTGGGCGCTGACCGTGCACAAGAGCCAGGGCAGCGAGCTCGACGCCATCGCCCTGGTGCTGCCGCACGACGATCTGCCGATCGTGACGCGCGAGCTGCTCTACACCGGCATCACCCGGGCGCGCGCCAGCGTCGTGCTGGTCGGCTCGCGCGCCCTGCTGATCGCGGGCGGCAAGCGGCGCGCGCTGCGCTACTCGGGGCTGGCCGACCGGCTGCGCGCGGAGCTCCGGAGATGACCGCCGGGCCGCCCCCGGGCGCCGGCGATCCGAGCTGCCCGCACCACGACCGCGACGCCGGGGTGTGCGTGCGCTGCGGTCACTGCGCGCACGAGCTGGTGCTCAACGGCGCCTGCTACTTCTGCGGCACCACGGACCTCGATCCGATCGCGATGTCGCCCAAGCAGCCGGCGGTGATCGCGCCCGACCGGCTGGTCCGCAAGCACCGGCCGTAGCGTGGACAAGCTCAACGACGGCGAGGCACCTCTCGAGGTGAGAGCGCGTCCCACCCGGCATCGCCGTTCGTGAGGCACCGCGCACCAGCCCGTTGTCCACGAGGGGCTACTGTGGGGACGATTCGAGCCGTACACCTGACCCATGAAGAAACGACGACTCGGCAACCTCGAAGTGTCAGCGCTGGGCCTCGGATGCATGGGCATGAGCTTTGCGTATGGCGCGCCGGCCGACCCCGCGGAGATGGTCAAGCTCCTCCGGACCGCCGTCGACCGCGGCGTGACCCTGTTCGATACCGCGGAGGTCTACGGCCCGTTCACGAACGAGCGCCTGCTCGGCGAGGCCCTCGCGCCGGTCCGGGATCGCGTCGTGATCGCCACCAAGTTCGGCTTCAAGCTCGACGCCGAGGGCCGCCAGGCCGGCCTCGACAGCCGTCCCGAGCACATCCGCGAGGTCACCGAGGCGTCGCTCCAGCGGCTCCGGACCGATCGCATCGATCTGCTCTACCAGCACCGCGTCGATCCGGCGGTGCCGATCGAAGACGTCGCCGGTGCGGTGAAGGATCTGATCGCCGCGGGCAAGGTGCGCCACTTCGGCCTCTCGGAGGCGGGCGCGAACACGATCCGCCGCGCGCACGCCGTGCAGCCGGTCACCGCCCTGCAAAGCGAGTACTCGCTGTGGTTCCGCGAGCTCGAAGCCGAGATCTTCCCGGTGCTCGCCGAGCTCGACATCGGCCTCGTCGCGTTCAGCCCGCTCGGCCGGGGGTTCTTGACCGGCACGATCGACGACCAGACCGCGTTCTCCGCGACCGACTTCCGTGCCAACGTGCCGCGCTTCACGCCCGAGAACCGCAAGGCGAACCAGGCGGTGATCGAGCTCGTGCAGCGGATCGCCACCCGGAAGCACGCGACGCCCGCCCAGGTCGCGATCGCCTGGCTGCTCGCGCAGAAGCCGTGGATCGTGCCGATTCCCGGCACGACCAAGCCGCACCGGCTCGAGGAGAACCTCGGCGGAGCCGAGCTCGAGCTCACGGCGACCGACCTGCACGAGATCGCACAGGCCGCGGCCGCGATTGAGGTCCACGGAGCTCGCTACCCCGAGCACCTGATGAAGACCGTCGGACTCTGACCAGAAAGCCATGGGCGCTCCGCGCGCGCGGCGAATCCTCGGCTGAATCCATGAATTTGAATTCCTCGCGTCGCGCGCGCGCCGATCCCGGGGATCCGCTTGCGGCGCGGCGCCCGGTCGGGAATGCTGTCCGGGTGCCGCGGATCCAGGTCATTCACGAGATCGCCACGCGCGATGTGTCAGGGCTCCGCGCGGTGTGCGATGGCTGCGATCCGGCGCGGCCCTGCGACGAGCACGCCGATCGCGCCTGCCTGTGGGTGATCGCCTCTGGTGCGTTCGAGCTACGCGACGCCACCGGCCGCCACATGATCGACCCATCGCAGGCGATCGTGATGCCGCACGGTCATCCCTACCAGATCCGCCACCCGGCCGGGCCGGATAGCTGCCTCGCGCTGCG
>Ga0302299_10002193_pt1 | contig 11889 bp, 12 predicted proteins | sample III_Fen_N3_4_FD_198795 | JGI IMG/M metagenome (GOLD analysis project Ga0302299, IMG submission 198795) | Peat permafrost microbial communities from Stordalen Mire near Abisko, Sweden - III_Fen_N3_4 | ecosystem: Environmental > Terrestrial > Soil > Wetlands > Permafrost | place: Sweden: Abisko...
GCTGAATGGCAGATCGTCCTAGCATGAAGGATGGACTGAGCGAGCTCTTCCGGCGCACCGACAGCGGCGGTGCGATCCCCGACGCAGCGGGCCCGGACGCTCCAGTCAAGGGCCGGCCGTATGTGACCACCATCAAGGTGGTCGGCATCGGCGGGGCCGGCACCAATGCGGTGAACCGGATGGTCGACTCCGGCGTGAAGGGGGTCGAGTTCATCGCCGTCAACACCGACGTACAACAACTCGAGGTGTGCGACGCCGACGTCAAGATCCACATCGGCCAGGAGATCACGCACGGGCTCGGCGGCGGCGCCAACCCGGAGGTCGGCCGCGAGGCCATGGAGGTCAGCCGCGACCAGCTCAAGGCTGCGCTGCGCGGCGCCGACCTCGTGTTCGTCACCGCCGGCGAGGGCGGCGGCACCGGCACCGGCGGCGCGCCCGTCGTGGCTCAGGTCGCCCGCGAGCTCGGGGCCGTGACCATCGCCATCGTCACCAAGCCGTTCGGGTTCGAGGGCAACCGCCGCCAGCGCCAGGCGCTCGACGGCATCGACCTTCTGCGCGACGTGGCCGACACTGTCATCTCGATCCCCAACGACCGGCTGCTCGAGGTCGTCGAGCGCAACGCGAGCGTCGTCGACGCGTTCCAGCAAGCCGACGACATCCTGCGCCAGGGCGTCCAGGGCGTCACCGACCTCATCACCGTGCCGGGGCTCATCAACCTGGACTTCGCCGACGTGCGCACGATCGTGCACGACGCCGGCACCGCCCTGCTCGGCATCGGTGTGGCCGGAGGCGAGAACCGTGCCCAGGCCGCCGCCGACATGGCCATCCACTCGCCGCTGCTCGAGACCAGCATCGAGGGCGCGCGCGGGCTGCTTCTGAACATCACCGGCGGCGAGGATCTCACCCTGTACGAGGTCAACGAGGCTTGCGGCGTCATCAGCGAGGCCGCCGACGACGACGCCAACATCATCTTCGGCGCCGTGGTGGATGAGAAGCTCAAGGGCAAGATCTCGATCACTGTTGTCGCCACCGGGTTCGGAGACGACGTCAGGCACGCGCAAGCGCCGCCCCGCAGCCCGGAGACAGGCGCCCCGACACCCAAGGCGGCGCCGAGAGAAGACCGCGGGCCGCTCTTCGGCCCGGCTCCGCGGTTCGACGACAACGACTTCGACATCCCGTCCTTCGTCAATCAGCCCGAAGACTGATCGCCGTGCACGGAGTGACGCCCGCATGACTCGGAGAGGAGGCGGCGGCGATGCGCGCTGAAGCGAGCGCCGTCGCCGCACCCCCCGTAGCTCTCGAGCTCGACCTCGACGTCTTCGACGGTCCCTTCGACCTGCTCGTCACGCTCATCCTGCGCGACGAGATCGACATCTGGGAGGTCCGCGTCTCGCGGATCATCGCGGAGTACGTCCTGCACCTCGCCGACACAGGCGAGTTCGACCTCGACGCGACCTCGCAGTTCGTGGTGCTCGTCGCTGCACTGCTCGAGATGAAGTCTCGCCTGCTGCTCGAGGAGGAGGTAGAGGAGGAGCTCGAGGACCTCGACCCGGACGAGGCGGCGCAGCAACTCCTTGAGCGGCTCGTGCGCTATGCCCAGTACCGCAACGCCGCCGGCGGCCTGCGTGAGGCCTGGGAGGCGCACAGCGCCCGCTTGTACCGCAATGCGGCGGTGCCGGCGGAGCTCCTGCGCCGGCGCGTCCCAGACGGGGCGTTCGCGGCGAGCTCCCTCGCGGACGCGCTCGCGCCGCTCCTGCGCGAGCCGCCGGTACCGGACACCAGCCATCTCGCCGATCTCGCCGTCTCTCTCGTCAAGGAACTGCGCCGGCTGCGCCTGATCCTCGACGATGAGGGCGAGTTCACGTTCGCCGCCGTCGCGCCGCGCGACAGGCTCGAGCGCGCGGTCACGTTCTTCGCGCTCCTCGAGCTGCACTCGAGCGGCGAGGCGAGACTCCGTCAGACGCGCCACTTCGGCGACATCGTGGTGAGCCGCATCACGGCGCCGGCGCCCGTCACAGGGTGACGCCGGCCGCCGTCGTGCGGTAGCATCGACTCGTCCCGGCGTACGACCCCTTTCCGGCATGTTGCCACTCGCACGGCGCCTCGAAGCGCTCCTCTTCATCTCACCGCGTCCCATCGCAGCCGACAGGCTGGCCGAGGCATGCGACTGCAGCGCCGAGGACGCGGCCGGGGCTCTGACGGCGCTGTGCGCCGAGTATGCCGCCGGCGCGCACGGCATCGAGGTGCGTGAGGTAGCCGGAGGCTTCACGTTCGCGGTGGCCGACGATTGCGCCGAGGACGTGCGCCGCTTCACCGGCGCCGAGAGGCCGGACGAACTCACGCCGGCCCTTCTCGAGACGCTCGCCGTCGTCGCCTATCTCGAGCCGGTGACGAGAGCCGAGATCGCCGAAGTGCGCGGGGTCTCGTCCGAGTATGCATTGGGCGCCCTGGAGGAGCGCGGCCTCGTCGAGCAGCAGGGCCGCGCCGACACGCCCGGCGCGCCCGTGCTCTACGGCACGTCCGGGCGCTTCCTGAAGTTGTTCGGGCTCGCGAGCCGCGGCGACCTGCCGCCGCTCGACGAGTTCTCGCTGGGCGCCGACGAAGTCGACGAGATCCGCTCCCGGCTCCACGCAAACGCCGAGAGGAGGGCCCAATGAGCCCTGCCCAGCCTATGAACCTGGTCGTCTACCTCGCTCGTTCGGGGATCGGCTCGCGCCGCTCCTGCGACGAGCTCATCCGCGAGGGTGTGGTCACCGTGAACGACGAGGTGGTCACGTTCCCGCGCCAGAAGGTCGCGCCTGAGGACGTCGTCGCCGTGCGGGGCGAGCTCGTCACGGCGCTGGAGTTGCGGTACCTGCTGGTGAACAAGCCGCGCGGCGTCGCCAGCACGCGCAGCGACCCCCACGCCGAGCGCGTGATCGTCGACATCGTGCCCGGCGGCCGCGCCTTGTTCCCGGTCGGCCGCCTCGACGTCGACACGACGGGTCTGATCATCCTCACGAATGACGGCGTGCTGGCCAACCGTCTCATGCACCCGCGCTACGGCGTGCCCAAGACCTACGTGGCTCGCGTGCGCGGCAAGGTCAGCCGGCGCGCGCTCGGCGCGTTGCGCGACGGCGTCGAGCTGGAAGACGGCCTTACGTCGCCGGCCGACGTGAGGTTGAGGAAGCAGAGCGCCAAGACGGCCCTCGTCGAGATCACCATCCACGAGGGCCGCAAGCGCCAGGTGCGGCGCATGTTCCTCGCCGTCGGCTTGCCGGTCGAAGAGCTGAGCCGCCGCCGGTATGGCCCCTTGACGGACAAGGGCCTCGAGCCGGGAGGCTTCCGCGAGCTCAGCGGCGACGAGGTCGAGGCGCTGCGCCGAGCGGGTGAAGAGGTTGCCGGAGAGCTCGGCAAAGAAGTGGAGGGCTCGCCGCTGATGCTGGCCGCCGAAGTCGTGACGGACACGCCGGACGCCGTCCTGGAGCCTGCTCGCGCCGCTTCAGGGGACGAACCGACGATGAGCGACGGGGTGGAAGACGACGAGGCCGTGGAGCCGCGCACGGACGTCGCGAGTCAGGCGGCCGCTCCCGAACCAGAGTCCGACGGACCGGACACCCCGCTGGGGCCGTCCGGCCAGCCGGACGACGAGCCGGGGGATGCCGGCGACTGACGTGTATACTCTTGCACTCGCTGTGCATGTACGGCGCGCGATAGGCGCGCCCCGACCCGCGGAGTGACGACATGAGCGTCCGCTTCATCCCGGAGCTCGCCGGCATCGTGCCGTACCAGCCCGGGCTTCCGATCGAGGTTGTCCAGCGGCGCTTCGGCCTCGAGCAGGTCGTCAAGCTCGCGTCCAACGAGTTCCCGCTGCCGCCGTTCCCCGAGGTCAAGGAAGTCGTGATGGGGGCTTTGGACCGCCTGCAGCGGTATCCGGACGGCTTCTCGACCGACCTGCGCGAGGCAGTAGCGGCGCACTATGACCGGAGCCCCGAACAGATCACCGTGGGCTGCGGCACCTGCGAGCTCCTCTACCTGCTTGCGCACGCTACGCTTGAGCGCGGTGACGAGGTCGTGCTCGCCGAGCCGTCGTTCACGTCGTATCGCGACGTCATCGACATCCGGGGCGCCGTCCCCGTGGCGGTGCCGCTCGCAGACTACACTCACGACCTCGGTGCGATGGCCGCGGCGGTCACGCCGCGCACCAAGATGATCTTCGTCTGCAATCCCAACAACCCGACCGGGACCTACGTGCCATCCGCCGACGTGAAGCGCCTCGTAGAGCGCGTCCCCGACGACGTCATGGTCGTGATCGACGAGGCGTACATCGAGTTCGTGACCGCCGAGGATCGCGAAGGCTCGCTGGAGATCCAGAAGGAACACGACAACGTCGTCGTGCTGCGGACGTTCTCCAAGATCTACGGGCTGTGCGGCCTGCGCACCGGCTTCGGCATCTGCGCGCCGGAGGTCAAAGGCGCCGTGGACAAGGTGAGGCAGCCGTTCAACGTGAACCTGCTCGGGCAGCTGGCCGCCATCGAGGCGCTCAAGCACCAGGACCAGGTGGCGCAGCGGCGCGAGACCAACGCCGCGCTGCGCGAGCACATGGTCGCGCGGCTCGCGGCGCGCGGCCGCGCCACCGTGCCCACGCAGGCCAACTTCATGCTGGTCGACATGAACGACCTGTGCGACCCGCACGACAAGGTCTGCGGCACGCTGCTGTCTCTCGGGGCCATCGTGCGCGACGGCAACGCGCTCGGCTGCCCGGGCTGGGCGCGGGTGACCGTGGGTACACACGAGGAGATCGAGTTCTTCCTGGACAAGCTCGCCTCGCTCGAGGTCGGCGCCCGGGGGGACGGCGAGGTGATGCCCTCGTGAGCATGATGGTGATCATGCACGAGGCTGCGACCGAAGAAGACGTGGCGCACGTCTGCGCCCGCGTCGAGGAAGTGGGCGCGAGCGCGCACATCTCCCTGGGCGAGGGCGTGACGGTCGTCGGCGTCATCGGCGACCGCGAGGAGATCACAGAGCTGCCGCTCGAGGCCATGGCCGGCGTCGACCGCGTCGTCGCCATCCGGCGCCCGTACAAGCTGGTCAGCCGCGAGTTCCAGCAGCAGGACACGGTGATCGACGTGAACGGCGTCAAGATCGGTGGCGGCCACTTCTGCCTCATTGCCGGCCCCTGCTCGATCGAGACGCCGGAGCAGGTGCTGGAGGCCGCCCGGGCCGTCAAGGCGGCGGGCGGCCACATGCTGCGCGGCGGTGCGTTCAAGCCGCGCACGTCTCCTTATGCCTTCCAGGGCCTCGGCGAAGCAGGCCTCGAGATGATGGCCGCGGCGCGGGCCGAGACCGGCCTGCCGATCGTCACCGAGGTCATGGACCCGCGCGACCTCGACGTCGTGCGCAGCCACGCCGACGTCCTGCAGGTCGGCGCCCGCAACACGCAGAACTTCCTGCTCCTCGCGGAGCTCGGCAGGGTGGGCAAGCCGGTCCTGCTCAAGCGCGGGCCGTCGACGACCGTCGAAGAACTGCTGATGTCGGCTGAATACATCCTCAAAGAGGGCAACCGTGACGTCATCCTCTGCGAGCGCGGCATCCGGACCTTCGAGACGGCGACCTCGAACACGCTCGACGTGAGCGCCGTGCCGGTGATCAAGATCGCCAGCCACCTGCCGGTGGTGGTCGACCCGAGTCACTCCGCCGGCAGGCTCGACCTCGTGCTGCCGCTGTCGCTGGCCGGCGTCGCCGCCGGCGCCGACGGCGTGCTCGTGGAGACGCACCCGACTCCCGAGCACGCACTCTGCGACGGGCCGCAGTCGCTGCCTACGGCGGTGTTCGGAGAGTACGCGGGCCGCGTCCTCGACCTGGCCCGCTGGACCGGCAAGACCGTCTGAGACTGTGGCCGAGGCGAACGTCAGCACCGTCGCCCTCATCGGGGTCGGCCTCATGGGAGGGTCTCTCGGCCTCGCCGCGCGCGAGCATGCCCGCGTGACCGAGGTGCGCGGCTTCAGCCAGACGCAGGCGACGCTGGACCTCGCGCTCGAGCGCGGCGCCATCACGTGCGCCTGCGCGAGCCTCGAAGAGGCCTGCTCAGGCGCCGACCTGGTGTTCGTGTGCACGCCCGTCCGCCTCGTGATCGCGCACGTACGCGCGGCGCTCGCAGCTGCTCCGCCGCACGCCGTCGTCAGCGACGTCGGGAGCACCAAAGGGCCGCTGATGCGGGCGCTCTCGCCCGACGAGCAGCGGCGCTGCATCGGCGGACACCCCCTCTGCGGGTCGGAGACCGCCGGCGTTGCCAACGCGCGCGCCTCGCTCTACCACGGCGCCACGTACTTCGTGACCCCGGGCGCGCACGTCGACGCCGACGCCTACCAGCTGCTGTACGGGTTCCTGGGGGACATCGGCGCCCGGCCGGTCGCGGTGGACCCCGAGGAGCACGACCGCCAGATGGCGGTGGTCAGCCACCTGCCGCACGTGCTGGCCAACGTGCTCATGAGCCAGGCGGGCCAGCACGCCGGCGCGCGCGACGCGCTGCTGTCGGCCGGCCCCAGCTTCCGCGACCTCACGCGCATCGCCGGCAGCAACCGGCGCGTGTGGACGGACATCTTCCTCGACAACCGGGCCGCCCTGCTCGCTTCCCTGGCGCAGTTCCAGGAGGGTCTGCAGGAGGTGCTGGAGGCCTTGGCCTCCGCGGACACGACGCGCCTCAGCGACACGATCGCACGCGCCAAGGAGCAGCGCGACCGCATGCTTGCGGCCGGCAGCCTGGCGGCGGAGGACCTGTACCGCATCATCATCCCCGTCACCGACCGGCCCGGCGTGTTCAGCGAGATCATGGTCGCGCTGGGCGACGCCGGCATCAACGTCGAGGACATCTCGCTCCACCACATGAGCGCCGAGCTGGGCGGCACGCTGACCGTGTTCGTGCTCGGCGACGAGGTCCGCCAGCGCGCCGCCCACGTGCTCGGCGCGCTGGGCTACGAGGTCAGCACCCGGGCGGAGGCAGACCCCGAATGACAGTGGTCGCCATCGACGGTCCCACCGGCTCGGGCAAGAGCACCGTGGCCCGGCGCGTCGCGGACCAGCTCGGCTACCTGTATCTGGACACCGGCGCCATGTACCGCGCCGTCGGGCTGCTGGCCACCGAGGCCGGCGTCAGGCTCCACGACGAGGCGGCCGTGGTGCCCATCGCGGCGGCCGCACAGCTGCGCTTCGACGGCGACGGCCGCCTGTTCTCCGGCGACCGTGACGTCAGCGGGCTCATCCGCAGCCTCGAGATGGGCGCGGCAGCCTCGGTCGTGTCTGTGCTTCCGGGCGTCCGCCGGCTGCTGGTCGAGCGTCAGCGCACGCTCGGCTCCGGCGCCGACATCGTCATGGAGGGCCGCGACATCGGCACCAACGTGTTCCCGGGGGCCGACGTCAAGGTGTTCCTGACGGCGCGCCCGGAGGTGCGGGCGGCGCGCCGGGCCGAAGAACTCTGCGCCAAGGGCGAGGAGACCGACGTGGACGAGGTGCTCGAGGCGCTCACCGAGCGTGACCGGCGCGACACGGAGCGCGAGGTCGCGCCGCTGCGCGCGGCCGCGGACGCGGTGGAGGTCGACACGTCCTCTCTCACGCTGGACGAGGTGGTCGACGTCGTGGTCGCGATCGTCGGAGAGAAGGTGCCGTCATGAGGGGTCCGTGGGGCTATCCGCTCAAAGGTCGCGGCGACACCGGCCTGTATACGTTCCTGCGCTACCTGGCCATCCCGTTCTTCGGCGGGCTGTATCGCTGCCGGGTCCAGGGTGCCGAGAACCTGCCCCAGACGGGCCCGGTGATGGTCATCATGACCCACAAGGCCTTCTGGGACCCGGTGATCGCGGGGATGATCTTCGACCGGCCGCTGCGCTTCATGGCGAAGAAGGAACTGTTCGCCAACGGCGCCGCCGCGAAGTTCATCACGAGCCTCGGCGCGTTCCCCATCGACCGTGGCGCCGGAGACCGTGCCGCACTGACCGCGTCGCTCGAGATGCTCAAGGGCGGGGAGATCCTGCTCATGTTCCCGGAGGGGCATCGGCAGCGGTACCACGGCGTGGGCGAGTTCCTGCCCGGCGTCGGCATGATCGCCCTGCGGAGCGGCGCGCCGGTGATCCCGCTCGCCCTGGACGGCACGCAGGACATGCTGCGCGGCGGCAAGCTCGGCCTGCCGGCCCTGCGAGGGCTGGTGGGGCCGCCGATCGACCTCAGCGACATCACGACCAGGAACAGCAAGGCGTACCAGGAGGCCGCCCGGCGCATGCACGAGGCCATGGTGAGTCTGTATGCCCGGCTCTGACGAGGCGACCGGCGCCGGACGCGGCTCAGCGTCCTACGACGAGGAGCCGGAACGCAGTCACGAGTTGCGCCACGTAAGCGCCGGCGGCAGCGAGATCGTCCTGGCGCGCTATGCCGGCTACTGCTACGGAGTGGAGCGCGCCCTGCGCCTCACCGGCGAGGCGCTCGAGGGCGCGCCGGCGCCGGTCGCCACGCTTGGGCCCATCATCCACAACCCGAGCGTGGTCGGCAGCCTCAGAGACCGCGGCGTCGACGTGGTCGACGAGGTCGACGACGCCACGGTGGGCACGCTCATCGTGCGCACCCATGGCGTCTCTCCTGATGTGATCGCCCATGCGCGCTCGCGCCACCTCAACGTGGTCGACGCGACCTGCCCGTTCGTCTCGGTCGCCCAGCGCAAAGCGGCGGCGCTGCGCGAGGCCGGCTACGCGGTCGTGATCCTCGGCGAGCGCGACCACCCTGAGGTCGTCGGCCTCCAGGGGTTCGCCGGCGACGACGCGGCGGTGGTGGAAGACGCCTCCGGGCTGCCGCTCGAGCGCCTTCGCGGACGGCGCGTGGGCGTCGTCGTCCAGACGACGCAGACGCGTGCCAACCTCTCGGCGCTGGCGGCGGCGCTGGCGCCGGTAGCGCGGGAACTGCTCGTGTTCAACACGGTCTGCGACGCGACGGAGAAGCGCCAGACCGCCGCCTGCGAGCTTGCCGAGGACGTGGACGTGGTCGTGGTGGTCGGCGGGCGCAACAGCGCCAATACCGCCCGCCTCGCGCAGCTCTGCGCGACCATCGAGCCGCGGACCCACCACATCGAGTCCGCGGCCGAACTGCGCCCCGAGTGGCTCGCCGGCGCGACCCGCATCGGAGTCACCGCCGGCGCCTCGACGCCGGACGAGGAGATCGAGGCGACCGTCGGCGCGCTGCTGGACCTCTGCGGTGAGTGAGGTCGCGGGAGAGGCCTGCTCCGGCGTCGTGGTCGCCGACGCGAGAGACGCCGCCGCCCGCGGCGGGCTGCGCGCCGGCGACCGCATCGTCAACCTGAACGGCGGCGTCCCGCTCGACGTCCTGGACCTGGAGGACGCTGCCGCCGACGGCGCGCTGTGGCTCTCTGTGCTCCGCGACGGCCACGCGCTCGACCTGGTGGTCACGCCGAAGGCGGGGGAGTGGCACGGCATCTCCCTCGACCGCGGCGGCCTCGGCGACGACCCGCGCACCTGCCGCAACGCCTGCCGCTTCTGCTTCGTCGACCAGGTGCCGGCCGGACTGCGGGGGGCGCTGTCGGTGAAGGACGACGACTACCGCCTGTCGTTCCTGCACGGCAACTTCATGACACTGACGAACCTGCGCGAGCAGGACATCGAGCGCGTCGAGGACCTCCGGCTCTCGCCGCTGTACATCTCGCTGCACGCCTGGGACGACGCCGCCCGCGTCCGCCTCATGGGGCGGGCGGCGACCGGCTCTCGCAGGGTGCTCGAGCGGCTCGCGGACGCAGGCCTCGAACTGCACCTGCAAGTGGTGCTCTGCCCGGGCTGGAACGACGGCGACGTGCTCGCCGAGACGGTGCGCCGCACCGGCGAGCTTGAGGCCGTGGCCGACCTCGGCGTCGTGCCCGTCTCACTGGCCGCTGAGGGCGACCTGCGCCGGGTCACGCCCGACGATGCGCGCGGGATGATCGCGGCCGTCGAGGGCTGGCAGCAGGACTTCATGACGCGGCGCGGGGCGGCCTTCGTCCACGCCGCCGACGAGTTCTACCTCCTCGCCGGCGCGCAGCCGCCCGGCGGCGGCGCCTACGAGCAGTACGAGAACGGTGTCGGCATCTCGGCGGCGCTGCTTGCCGAGGCCGAGGCGCTGGCCGGTGGGTGGAGAGGCGAGGCGGGCGAGGGCGAGGACGCCGCACCGGCTCCGCCCAGGGGCGTGACCGGAGTCCGCCTGCTCACCGGCACCCTCGCCCGCCCCGTGCTCGAGCGCGCCGGCGAGCTGCTCAGCGCCGCAGCCGGTGTGCCGGTGCGGCCCTTCGCCGTCGAGAACCGCGTGTTCGGGCCACACGTGACTGTCACCGGCCTCCTCGGCGGCGGCGAGGTGCTGGACGCCCTGCGCCGCGACCCGCCCGGCGACAGCGACTGGCTCCTCGCCCCTCGCACGTGGCTGCCCGCCGACCTGGGGTGCACGCTCGACGACGTTCCGGAGGACGAACTGGCGGCCGCCTGTGGCGGCCGCCTGATCGTCGCCGAAACCTTGAGCGACGCGTTTGCTAGACTGTCCGAATGACTGAACTCCCCATCGTCGCGGTCGTCGGCTCTCCCAATGCCGGTAAATCGACCCTCGTCAACCGCCTCACCGGCACGCGCGCCACCGTCGTCCACGAGACGCCGGGCGTCACGCGCGACCGCAAGGAGATCGAAGTGGAGTGGACGGGTCACCGCCTGCTGCTCGTCGACACCGGCGGCTACGACACCACCGAGGACGCCCCGTTCGCCGGCCACATCCGCGAGCAGGTCGAACACGCGATCGCGGCGGCGGACGTCGTGCTCTTCGTCCTCGACGGCCGCACCGGCCCGCTCGCGGACGACCACGGTATCGCCGACGTGCTGCGGCGCGCCAGGGTGCCCGTCATCGTCGTGGCGAACAAGATGGACGACCCCGCCAGCACCGCGACCGCCCCCGAGATCTACGCGCTCGGGCTCGGCGAGCCGCTGCTCTTCTCGGCCGTCCACGGCACGGGCAGCGGCGAGTTGCTCGACCGGCTGGTCGAGATCAGCGGCGCCGCGCTTGACGACCGCGAAGCGGAGCCCGCGCCGGACGAGACGCCGGTGGCGATCGTGGGCCGGCCGAACGCCGGCAAGTCGTCGCTGTTCAACGCCATCGCCGGCGAGACGCGCACCATCGTGAGTGAGATCGCCGGGACGACGCGCGACTCGATCGACAGCGTCATAGAGACCGACTCCGGCCGCTTCCGCTTCATCGACACGGCCGGCATGCGTAAGGCCGCCAAGGTGAGCGGCGTCGAGTACTACTCCTACCTGCGCAGCGTCCAGAGCCTGGACCGCGCGCACGTCGCCATCATCGTCGTCGACGCCACCATGCGCTTCGGCGAGCTCGACCTCTCCATCTGCACCGAGGCCACACGCCGCAACTGCGCCACCGTCATCGCCGTGAACAAGTGCGACATCGCCGAGCCCGACCTCGAGGAGATCGCCGGCATCGCCCAGCGCAAGCTGCGCCAGCGCCCGCCGGTGATCGCCGTCTCGGCCGAGACCCACCGCGGCGTCAAGGAGGTGCTTCGCAAGGTCGCCGAGCTCGACGCGCTCTACACCTCGCACATCTCGACGCGCGCGCTCAACCGTGCGTTGGCCGAGCTCGCCGTCGACCGCCCCCTGCCGCAGAAGCACGGCAAGCGGCTGAAGATGTACTACATCGCCCAGTTCGGCACGTCGCCGCCGCGCTTCGCCATCGAGATCAACGACCGCACGCTGGTCACGCGTGACTTCGGCTTCTACGTGGAGAACCGGCTGCGGGCGCAGTTCGGTCTGGAGGGCTGCCCGCTCGTCATCGACTTCAAAGGTAAGCGTTGATCCTCGTCCAGGTGCTCGGCTTCATCGTCCTGTTCGT
>Ga0302299_10002194_pt1 | contig 11883 bp, 10 predicted proteins | sample III_Fen_N3_4_FD_198795 | JGI IMG/M metagenome (GOLD analysis project Ga0302299, IMG submission 198795) | Peat permafrost microbial communities from Stordalen Mire near Abisko, Sweden - III_Fen_N3_4 | ecosystem: Environmental > Terrestrial > Soil > Wetlands > Permafrost | place: Sweden: Abisko...
GCCAGGCGCGTGTTGCCGCGTTTGGGGTCGATCAGGAAATCGCCCTCGGGCCCGTGCAGGAGCTCGTAGCCGTGCTCGGTCATCGCGCGCACCCAATCGGGCTTCTGGAAGCGGTAGCGCAGCGGCGTCGAGTTCTCGTTGCTCTGGTTCTCGGCGTTGCGGATGCGCGCGTCGAGCACGAGGTCGAAGGCGACGATCGGCGTGCGCGTCGCCTTGGGCGCGAGTGTCGCGGCGCAGAACGGCTGCCACAGGGCGCGCACCTGCGCCGAGGCGTCCTCGGGTAGCGCGCCAGGCACGAGCGGCTTCAGCTCGGACTGCACGGTGGGCGCGGGCTTGGCTCCCGGCAGCGGCGGGGGAGCTGGATTCTGGAGGAGCAGCGCGCTGGCGAGGAGGAGGTGCAGCATGGGTTCGCGCTGAGCGTACGTGCGCGCGCGCGCGCCTGCTAGACTGCGCGGCCGGGGAGCGACCCCGAATCCCCGCGTGAGCGCTCCCGGCCCGCAAATCCTGCGTTTCCTGATCGGTCCGACGGCGGTCGGGAAGAGCGCCGCGGCGCTGGCGCTCGCCGCGCGCACGGGCTGCGAGCTCGTCTCGCTCGATTCGATGCAGGTCTACCGCGGCCTGGACATCGGCACCGCCAAGGCCAGCCCCGCCGAGCGCGCGCGCGTGCGTCACCACATGCTCGACCTCGTCGGGCCCGAGGAGCGCTTCGACGTGCAGCGCTTCCTGCGCGAGCTCGCGCCCGTCACGGCCGAGCTCGAGCGCCGCGGCGTGCCAGCACTCTTCGTCGGCGGCACGGGCTTCTACCTGAAGGCCCTGACGCACGGCCTGTTCGAGGGGCCCGAGGTCGATCTCGCGCTGCGCGAGCGGCTCGAGCAACGCTACGCGACCGAAGGCGGCGAGCAGCTGCACGCCGAACTCGCGCGCGTCGATCCGCAGGCCGCGGCGCGCATCCACGCCCGCGATCGCAAGCGCGTGCTGCGCGGCCTCGAGGTCTTCGAGCAGACCGGCCGCGCGCTTTCGGACTGGCAGCGCGAGTGGGGCTGGCACGGAGCGACCGCGAACCCGCGCCCCGTGCGCATCGCGGGCCTGCAGTGCCCGATGCCCGAGCTCGAGGCGCGCATCGCGCGCCGCACGCGCGCGATGCTGGCGCAGGGCTGGGTCGAGGAAGCGCGCGCGATCCGCGCCTCTCCCGGCTTTGGCCCGACGGCGATTCAGGCGCTGGGCTACCGCGAGGTGCTCGCACTCGGCGATGGAGAGCTCGAGCGCGAGGACTGCGAGCAGGCGATCGTGCGCGCCACACGCCAGTTCGCGCGCCGCCAACGCACCTGGTGGCGCAAGCTCGATGCGCGCTGGTCGCCGGCGCTCCCTGGAAGCAGCTCGGGCGAGCCGCCCGCCGATTGGCTGGGGGAGCTCGCCCGCGCGTTGGATCTCTGAGCGGCTGGCTGCGTCGCCAGCCCCGCTGCCGGCGCTAGTCGTCCGTGCTCGGAGCCGCGTTCGACTTCGGAGCCGGCTTGGGTGCCTCGGCCTGGAACGGGTTCTCCGGGTTGTGGTTCATGAAGTGGCGGTCGAGCGTCAGGCAGACCGAGTTCCACTGCTTCGAGGCGAACTCGCTCGTGGAGCCGTCGGTTCCCACGTTGTAGTCCAGGAAGCGGCTCGCCATGCTGGGGCCGATGTACTGGGCCGACCAATGCTTGTTCAAATAGGGGCCGGAGGACTGGCAGGCGCTCGCGAGGAGGAGGCTGGCCGCACCGACGAGAGGGAGGAGCTTCATGGGGGGGAGTTTCCTGTGCCTGTGAACGGGGAGGTGCCCGTGCGACCTTCCCGCGGGGCGCGAGAGTTTCGCGCCAAGGCCGGGGAAAGTCCAGAGCCTCTGGCCCTGGGGGCGTTTTTCCTGCGCTCGTGGGGGTTCTACCCCGCTCGGCGGGCGGGTAACCGCCTGGGGGGCTTGCCGGCATGACCCGGGTAGAGCGCCGCATCGGCCTGTTCGGGGGCTCGTTCGATCCGCCCCACGCGGGGCACCTGCACGTGGCACGGGCGGCGCGCGGGCGCTTCGGCCTGGAGCGCGTGGTCTTCGTCCCGGCCGCTGAGCCCCCGCACAAGCCCGGGCGGCAGCTCGAGAGCGGGGCCGACCGCCTGGCGATGCTGCGCCTCTTGCTCGCGGACGAGCCCGGTTGCGAGACGAGCGACCTCGAGCTGCGGCGCGGCGGCCGCTCGTTCACGATCGATACCGTGCGCGCGCTCCCGGGGGTGCTCGGGGAGCCGGAGGACTGCGAGATCTATCTCTTGATCGGGAGCGACAACCTGGCCGGCCTGCCGGGCTGGCGCGAGGCGCGCGCGCTGCTCGAGCGCGTGCAGCCGGTGGTCGTGCGCCGCGAAGGCACGCTGGCGGACGAGATCGCGCTGCTCGCGCCGCTTCTGCCGGAGGAGCTCCTGCGCAAGCTCGAGCGCGGCGCACTCGATCTGCCGCCGGTGCCGGTCTCCTCGACCGAGCTGCGCGAGAGCTTGCCCGGCGCACAGGTCGATGAGCGGCTCATCCCGCCCGCGGTGCTCGAGTACATCCGCGCGCACGGGCTCTACGGAGTGCGTGCGTGAGAGCGCTGAGCGCGTTTGCGGCCGCATTCGTGCTCTGCTGGCTGCTCGCGCACCTGGCGCCGCTCGACCGTCCGGAGAGCGCTCCCGAGCGCAAGCTGCAGCGCAGCGCGGTGCCGCGCGTGGGCGGAATCGTCTTGGCGCTGGGCCTCGTTCTCTTCTGCCAACCCGCGGCGCCCTTCGCGCTCGGCGCGGCATTCCTCGTGGGCCTTGCCGACGATCTTGCGCCGCGCGGGCTGCCGCGCGTGCTCAAGTTCGCGCTCGAGGCGGGAGTGTGCGCGCTCTTCGCCTGGCAGTATCCGGGCTCGAGCGTGCTCGGCTTCGGGCTCGCGGCGCTGGCGCTCTCGGCCGCGAACACCTTCGACAACGCCGACGGCGCGCTCGGCTCGCTCGGTGCGTTGGGGCTCGCGCTGCCCATGCCCGCCGCGGCGGCGAGCCTGTGCGGATTCCTGCCCTGGAATTTGTGGATTCGTGCGCAGAGCGGCGCGCCGCGCGCCTACCTCGGCGATGCGGGCAGCCACCTGATCGGGTTGCTGCTCGCCAGCGACACGCGCAGTGCGCCGTTCCTCGTCCTGCCGGCGCTCGATCTCGCGCGGCTTTCCTTCGTGCGCTGGCGCGTCGGGAGCAAGCCCTGGGTCGGGGATCGACGCCACCTCGCGCACCGGCTGCAGGCGCGCGGGCTCGGGCCGACGCGGGTGGTCCTGGTGCTGCTCGTGATCGCCGCGCCGGCCTGCTTCCTCGCGCCCGCGTGGGCGGCGCTCGCGACGGTCATTCTCTTCGTCGCCGCGGTCGCGTTGACCCCCGACCCTTGCCCCCGCACAGGGCCAACCGGATAATCCTCCGCCCCCGGATCCGGGCGCAGCGCGTGAATTATCCCCTGACCGCCCTGATCTCCGATCTGCACGCCAACGAGCCGGCGCTGCTGACGGCACTCGCCGATGCGCGCGCGCGCGGCGTGGAGCGCTTCGTGTGCCTGGGCGACGTGATCGGCTACGGCGCGAAGCCGCGCGAGTGCCTGGAGTGGGTCATGCGCCTGTGCGTCGAGTCGCCCAAGGACCCGGGTGCGACGCAGGTGCGCACGCTCTATCCGGGGTTGTGCCTGCAGGGCAATCACGAGGCGGCGCTGCTCGGCTCGGGCGTCGACTTCAACCCCAAGGCGCGCGCCGCGATCGACTGGACGCGCGAGGAACTGAACCGCAGCGATGCGCGCGCGCAGAACCTCGAGTTCTGGGACTTCCTCGGCGCGCTCGTCCCGGCGATGTGCGACAGCCTGGCGATGTTCGCGCACGGCAGCCCGCGCGACCCGGTGCGCGAGTACATGCTGCCGCGCGACTCGAAGGACCCGGTCAAGCTCAAGGCCTGCTTCGCCGCCATGGAGCGCCGCGTGTGCTTCGTGGGCCACAGTCACGTGCCGGCGGTCTACCTCGAGAACGGCGAGCTCTACCGGCCCAAGGGCAGCGAGGCCGAATTCGACCTCGGCGACGAGTCCGCGCCGCGCGCGATCGTCAACGTCGGGTCGGTCGGCCAGCCGCGCGACGGCGACCCGCGGCTTTCGTACGTGATTTTCGACGGACGTCGAATCCGCTTCGTGCGCTTGCCGTACGACCACGCCGCCGCCGCGGCCGCGATCCGCGCCGTTCCGGCGCTGCCCGAGTTCCTGGCCGAGCGCCTGGCCCTCGGCAAGTGACACCTCTCGTCCGCGACCTCGAAGGAACCTCTTGGACAAGCGACTGCTGATCGTCCTGCCGCTGTGCCTGGTGATCGTCATCGGGTGGAACCTGTTCGTGGCCAAGTTCCGGCCGCCGCCGCCGCCGCGGCCGGCGACGCCCATCTCGGCTCAGAATCCGCCCGCGCCTGCGCCAGGATCGGCCCCGAGCGAGACCAAGCAAGCCGAGGCGCCCGCGACCGCGGTGCTCGGCGACGTGCTGCGCGCCGAGAAGGAAGAGCTGCGCACGTTCCGCATCGGCACGCCCGGATCGAAGGGCAGCTACGAGCTCGATTTCTCGAACCGCGGCGGCTCGCTGGTCGAGTTGCACCTCGGCGACTACTTCGACAAGGCGGCGCTCAACGAGAGCGAGCGCGCCGACAGCAAGCACTGGACGCGCCTGGTGGGCCAGGTCGAGACGGCGCGCGGCCTGACGCGCTCGTTCCTGCTCGGCACGAGCGTCTCGAGCCAGGGCTTCGCGATGCAGCCGCTCGAGGACGAGCTGTGGGTCATGCATGTGCTCGGCGACGAGCAGCATCCGAGCGGCGTCGAGTTCAAGCTCGCGCCCGGGACGGGCGTCGTGTTCACCAAGCGCTTCCTCTTCCGCGAGAAGGCGCACGAACTCGGCTTCGAGCTCGAGATCGAGAACACGGCGCGCGAGGGCCCCGAGCAGCGCGCCGAATTCCGGCTCACGCCGATCGCCTGCATGCCGACGGAGTCGGCCGACCAGTACTACCTCGAGCCGCAGGCGCTCGTCTGCGCGCCCAAGGCCGAGGGCGGCGCGGAGGTGCTGACCAAGCCGCGCGACGAGAGCGGAGCCAAGCCCGACGGCGTCTTCACGCTCGCGCACCCGCCGCTCTACGCCGGCGTGCAGAACAAGTACTTCGCGCTGCTCCTGCGCGGGGCGGACCAGCCCGCGAGTGCGACCTTCACCGGCGCGAGCTGGCGCCTCTTGCGCGACGAGGCCTTCGTGCGCGCGCACCCGGCCGATGCGGCCAAGGCCTGGAAGCAAGTCGTGACCGAACTGCAGCTCGAGCTCGTCGTGCCCGCGAAGGGGCAGAAGAAGAGCTGGTCCTACGTGCTCTACGCCGGGCCGAAGGAGCGTGCGCAGCTCGAGGCGGCCAACCCGGAATACGCGCTGCTCACGAAGAGCGACCTCGGCTTCTTCAACAGCATCGCCTCGGTGCTCTTGTGGGTGCTCGGCGTGCTGCACGGCCTGGCGGGCAACTGGGGCGTCTCGATCATCCTGCTCACGATCCTCGTGCGCGCGCTGCTCTTCCCGATCAATCGTCGCTCGCAGACGGCCATGGCGCGCTATCAGACGAAGATGAAGCGCATCCAGCCCAAGATCGACGAGCTGAAGAAGCGCTACGCCGACGACAAGGGCAAGCTCAACCAGGAACAGGCCAAGCTGCTGCAGCAGGAAGGCGCCTTTCCGCCGCTCGGCGGCTGCCTGCCGATGTTCCTGCAGATCCCGGTCTTCTTCGGGCTCTTCGCCGCGCTGCGCGTGGCCTTCGACCTGCGCCAGGCGCACTTCCTGTGGATCCCCGACCTCTCGCTGCCCGACCACACGCTCTTCCTAGGCGGCCCCGTGGTGCCGATCCTGGGCTCGCTCGCCTACCTCAACATCCTGCCGCCGATCATGATCGCGATGTGGATCTGGCAGCAGCGCGGCATGCCCATGCCGGCCGACGAGCAGGCGGCCAAGATGCAGAAGATGATGATGTGGATGCCGATCGTGATGGGCGTCTTCCTCTACAACTACGCCGCCGGTCTCTCGCTCTACATGATCACGCAGTCGGGCCTGGGTGTGTTCGAGCAGAAGTTCATCAAGAAGCACTGGCCGCCGGACGTCGCCGAGCAGCCGAAGAAGCCCGGCCTGATCGGCAAGATGATGGCGCGCGCGCAAGAAGCGCAGAAGGAAGCCGACCGGCTCAAGCGCCAGCGCGACCAGGGCAAGCGCAAGTGAGGCGCGCATGGCGCGCGACACCATCGCCGCGATCGCCACACCGCCCGGCGGCGCGGCGCGTGCGCTGATCCGCTTGAGCGGCCCGCGCGCGAGCGCGATCGTCGCGCAGCTCTGGCGCGGGCCCTTCGAGCGCGGCGAACGCGCGCTCTTGCGCGGGCGCGTCGACGACGGCCGCGGCACGCAACCGGCCCTGCTGGCCTGGATGCCCGGCCCGAACTCCTTCACGCGCGAGGACGTGGCCGAGCTGCACCTCGCGGGCTCCGAGCCGCTCGTGCGCGCGCTGCTCGCGCGTGTGCTCGAGCTCGGTGCGCGCGCCGCCGAGCCGGGCGAATTCACGCGCCGTGCGTTCCTCTCCGGGCGCATCGACCTCGCGCGCGCCGAAGGCCTGCTCGAGATGGTCAGCGCCTCGAACGAGGCCGAGCGCGCCGCGGCGGCCGAGCTCGTCGGCGGGGGACTCTCGCGGCGCGTCGAAGAGCTGCGCTCCGAACTGCTCGACCTCGCGGCGCTGTGCGAGGCGGGCCTGGACTTCGAGGAGTCGGACACGGGCCACGTGCCGCAGGCCGAGCTCGAGACGCGCGCGGCGAGCCTGCGCGCGAAGTTCGACCTGGCGCTCGACTTCGAGGGCGCGCGCGCGCGCCGTGGCGGCGAGCCGCGCCTGCTGCTCGCGGGCGCGCCCAACGCGGGCAAGAGCACGCTCTTCAACGCGCTGCTCGGGCGCGAGGCCGCGCTGGTGCATGCTCAGGCGGGCACGACGCGCGACCTCGTGCGCGCGGAGTTGCCGCTCGCTCGCGGCGCCTGCCTGCTCGTCGACAGCGCCGGCCTCGAAGCGGGCGAGGACGCGCTCGGCCGCGAGGCTCAAGCACGCACGCGCGCGGCGCTGTGCGCGGCGGACGCCGTGCTGTGGGTCGTGGATGCGAGCGCCGGCGAGCCGCACGCCAGCCAGGAACTCCCGCCCGCGACACCCCGCTTGCTCGTCTGGAGCCAGATCGACCGGCCGAGCGCCCAAGCGGCACCGCGCGGCTGGCTGCCCGTCAGTGCGCGCACGGGTGCCGGTCTCGCAGACTTGCGCGCGGCTCTCGCGCAGCTGTTCGACTCGAGCGCCGCGCCGTCTGGGCCGCTGCGCGAGCTCTCCCTGCGCCACGCGTCGGCCTTGCGCGAGGCACGCGCACGGCTCGATGCGGGCCTCGTGGCGCGGCGCTCGGGCGCGCCGCCCGAGCTGCTTGCCGAGGATCTGCAGGCCGCCCTCTCCGCCCTGGACGAGATCTCGGGCGCCAGCACCCGCGAGGACGTCCTGGACCGCATCTTCGCCCGCTTCTGCATCGGAAAATAGGCTTCCGCCGCGGCCGGCCGGCTGCCGAAGAAGGGAGCCGATGATCCCGCAGTCCCTGATGCTCGCCAGCGGCGCCGGGCTCGTGCTCGCATGCGTGGTGCTCCTCGGCCGCGGCCGTCGCGAGCGCGCGCGCCTGCAGTCGGAAGTCGACGAGCTGCGCGCGCGCGCGGCGCAACTCGAGTGCAGCTCCGGCGCGAAGAGCACGTTCCTCTCGACCGTGAGCCACGAGATCCGCACCACCATGAACGGTCTCGTCGGGACGACCGAGCTCCTGGCCGACACGCCGCTCGTGCCCGAGCAGCGCGAGCTCGTGCGCACGATCCAGTCCTCGGGCGCGCAGCTGCTCGGCGTGATCCACGACGTGCTCGACTATTCCAAGATCGAGGCCGGCAAGCTGGAGCTCGAGCTCGCGGACTTCGACCTGGCCGAGCTGCTCGACAGCGTGCACCGCCAGTACTGCGTGGTCGCGGCCGAGAAGTCGCTCGAGCTCAGCAGCACCCTCGAGGACGGCACGCCGCGGCGCTTCCTCGGCGACGCGCTGCGTCTGCGACAGGTGCTCTGCAACCTCGTCGGCAACAGCCTCAAGTTCACCTCGACCGGTTCGGTCTGGATGCGCGCCGAGAGCGCCGGCAGCGCCGCGCAGGGTCGCGTGCTCCTGCGCCTGGAGGTGCGCGACACCGGCGTGGGCATCGCGCGCGAGCTGCAGGCGCGGCTGTTCCAGATCTTCCCCGGCCCCTCGAGCGCGACATCGAGGCGCCAGAGCGGGACCGGCCTGGGCCTGCCGATCGCGCGCCACCTCGTCGAACGGATGGGCGGCACGATCGCGGTCGAGAGCTCGCCCGGCGCGGGCGCGAGCTTCCGGGTCGAGCTCCCGCTGCAGCCCAGCCGCGCCTTCCCGCCGCGCCCGGGGAGTGCCGCGGTCGCCGCCGAGCACGAGAGCGCCAACCTCTCGGGCCTGTGCATCCTGCTCGTCGAGGACAATCTCGTGAACCGCAAGGTCGCGCAGGCCATGCTGGCGCAGGCCGGCGCCACGATCCTGTGGGCCGAGAACGGCGCGCGCGCGCTCGAGATCCTCGAAGCGCAGCACCGCGAGATCCACCTCGTGCTGATGGACTGCCAGATGCCCGTGCTCGATGGCTTCGAGGCCACCCGGCGCTGGCGCGAGCGCGAAGCGCACCTCGGTTGCCGGCTGCCGATCCTCGCCTTGACGGCCAACTCGGCCTCGGCCGAGGTCGAGGCCTGCCGCGCGGCGGGCATGGACGACCACCTCGGGAAGCCCTTCCGGCGCTCGGACCTGCATCCGTATGTCCAGCGCTGGGCGCCGCGCGGCGCACTTGGTCGCTAGAGCGCTTCCGGAGCGACCGCGGCGCCGCTAGGATGCGCCGGACCCTCCACCCGTCCGGGCGGCCGTACCTCGACCCACGATTCCTAGTGGGTCGGTCGCTGGCGGGGGGGCCCCATGAAGTGCCTGCGCTGCAAGAAGGACAACGATCGCGTCGTCGACTCGCGTACCTCCGCGGACGGCAGCGTGATCCGTCGTCGTCGGGAGTGCCTGGAGTGCTTCCTGCGCTACACGACCTACGAGCGCGTCGAGGACACGCCGCTGCGCGTGATCAAGAAGAACGGCGAGCGCGTGCGCTTCGACCGTGACCGCATCCTGGCCGGGATGATCAAGGCCTGCGAGAAGCTGCCGATCCCGATCGAGGCGATCGAGGCCGCCGCGGCACGCGTCGAGGCGCGCTGCTCGGAGGAGAACGATCGCGAGGTCGAGAGTTCGGTGATCGGCTCGATGGTGATGCAGGAGCTGCGCCAGCTGCACCACGTGGCCTACGTGCGCTTCGCCAGCGTCTACCGCGAGTTCAAGGACGTGCAGCAGTTCCTCGACGAATTGAAGCCGATCCTCGCCGAGCGCGAGACGCGCAAGGAGCCGCCCGCGTGAAGATCCGCCGCATCCGGAAGCGCGACGGGCGCGAAGTGCCCTTCGACAAGCAGAAGATCGCCGAGGCCGTGACCAAGGCCCAGGGCGCCGTGGGCGAGAACGACGCGCTCTTCGCGAGCGAGGTCTCGGACGTGGTCGAGCTGGCCTTGCGCCGGCGCTACCAGGCCGCCGAGGACGTGCTGCCGGGCATCGAGGAGATCCAGGACCTCGTCGAGCAGGCGCTGATCGAACTCGGCCACGCGGCAGTCGCCAAGGCCTACATCCTCTACCGCGACCGGCGCGCGCGCATCCGCACGGCGCTCTCGGTGCACGGCGAGTCCGATGGCGGTGAGCGCAACGCGCGCGCGCCGCGCGTGCAGGTCTCGGGCGCGCTCGAGAGCTGGAGCAAGGGCCGCATCGTCGCGGCGCTGATGAACGAGGCCGACCTGCCGCGCCCGACCGCCGAGCAGGTCGCCGCGCGCGTCGAGGAGCGCGTCTTCGACAGCGGCCTGAAGCGCATCTCGACCGGCCTGATCCGCGAACTCGTGGACAACGAGCTCGTCGAGCTGGGCCTTTCGGCGGCGCTGCGCCGCGCGCGCGCGCTGATGTTGCCGCGCCACGACCTGCGCGCGCTGCTCGAGGCGGCGCCGGGCGAGCTCGAGGAGTCGCTGCGCTCGCGCCTGCTCGAACGCTACGCGCTCGAGGACCTGCTCAGCGAAGCCAGCGCCGAGGCGCACGCCACGGGCGAGTTCCACCTCGTGGACCTCGGCTCCTTCCACCGGCCGCTGGCGCGCTCGCTGCCGCTCGAGCTGCTCTTGCCCGGCGCGCCCGGCGGCGAGTCGGCCTTCGAGCTGCTCTCCGCGGTTGGCGTGGCGCTCGAATCCTGCGGCCGTTCGCTGGTGCTCGACGACCCGCTCTCGGTCGTGGCCGCCATGCCGCGCGCCTGGCTCGGGCCCTGGCTGCGCGCGCTCTCCGCGCTGGCCGAGAGCCGCGCGCGCACGATCGACCTGTGCCTGCCGGCGATGGGCGGCGGCACGCGCGCGCAGCAGGTCGCGGGCCGGCTGCTCGCCGAGCTCGCTCCGCTCGAGCCGCGCGGCGGCCCCTCACCTGCGCTGCGCTGCTTCGTGCAGCTCGAGGACCTGCTCGGCTGCGCCGGCGAGAGCCCCGAGAGCGCGCGCGCGCTGGAGGGCGCGCTCGAGTCTGGCGCCATCGTCCCGACCTTCGGCGCTCCCGGCGACCGCTGCGGCGGCCCGGGCCTCGTACGCGTGGCGCGCGAGCGCGGGGCGCTGTGCTGCGCACTGGCGGTGGCGCTCAACCTGCCGCGCGCGGCGCGCCGCGCCGGCCCCTGGCGCGAGGACGCCTTCTTCGAGGAACTCGCGGGCATGCTCGAGCGCGCGCTGACGGCGCTCTCCGAGCTCGAGCGCGGCGCGCAGCGCGCACGCAGCCGGCGCGAGGGCGCGCGCGCGCGCGTGCTGCACGCCGTCGTGCCGGTCGGCATGTCCGAGGCGCTGCGCGTGCTCGGCGACGGCGAGCTGCGCGGCGAGCAGGAAGGGCGCGTGCTCTCGTTCCTCTCCGAGGCGCTCGAGCGCTTCGGCGAATCGCGCGGCCTCGCGCTGGTGCTGACGCCCTACTTCGGCGAGCGCGCCAGCCAGCGCTTCGCGGAGCTCGATGCGCTGCTCTTCCAGGCGCGCCAGCCGCTGCTCTTCGGCGGCGACGGCGCGAGCGGCGGCGGCGAACCCTACAGCGTGGGCTTCGATCTCGCGCGCAGCGACATCGCAGCGCCGGCGCTCGCCGCGCGCGACGCGGTGCACCTCGCCGCGGTGATGACCAGCCTGCGCGCCGGCGCTCTGCACCCTCCGCGCGCCGCGGCCTCGCTCGAACTGCTCGAGCGCGCCGAGGGCCTGCGCCTGCGCGCGCGCAGCGCGGCCCACGCGCTCTACGTGCTGCCCGGCGCGCTCGCGCCCGAAACCGGACTGTATGAAGGCGACGGCGAAGAGCCGCAGCCTGCCGCCCCGCGACTCCAGGAACGGACCTGACAAGAAGATGCGCCTCAAACGACTCGAGCTCCTCGGCTTCAAGTCCTTCGCCGACCGCACGACCTTCGAATTCGGCAACAACTCCCTGACCGGGATCGTGGGCCCGAACGGTTGCGGCAAGAGCAACGTCGTCGACAGCGTGCGCTGGGTGCTCGGCGAGCAGCGTCCGACCTCGATGCGCGGCGCCGAGATGGTCGACGTGATCTTCAAGGGCTGCCAGTCGCGGCCCTCGATGGGTGTCGCCGAAGTGACGCTGATCCTCGACAACTCGGCCGGCACGCTCGAGGGCCACGGGGCCGAGGTCTCGATCACGCGCCGCGTGTTCAAGAGCGGCGA
>Ga0302299_10002195_pt1 | contig 11879 bp, 14 predicted proteins | sample III_Fen_N3_4_FD_198795 | JGI IMG/M metagenome (GOLD analysis project Ga0302299, IMG submission 198795) | Peat permafrost microbial communities from Stordalen Mire near Abisko, Sweden - III_Fen_N3_4 | ecosystem: Environmental > Terrestrial > Soil > Wetlands > Permafrost | place: Sweden: Abisko...
TGCGCGGAGTTGCGGACGCCCTGACCTCGCGCTCTCGCGGCCTGGCTGGGCGCTCCCTGTCGATTAGCCCCCTGCGGGCCGGGTAAGCGCCGGCGGGCCGGCCCGGCACACACCCGCACAAGATCAGTCCGGTTCGTCCGGGTTCGTCCCGCCAGCCAGCACACAGCCACACAAGATCGGTGCCGTATGCCCGGGATGTGGCGGTTAGAGAATGCGGACATACCGGTTTCGTGGTGTGAGTGTGTGTCGGCGGGGCTCAGCCCAGACACGCCGGCCCCACTACGTGGCGTCGCTGTCGTAGGGCGTCTCGCCAGACCGCGATCCGCCGGACGGGCCCCTGTTGGACGACCCGCGCCCGCTCGCCGAACGGCGGGGCCCCGGCGACTTGCTGAGCGACGAACCGCCGCGCCCGGACGCCGCAGTGTCGCGGTTTGCGGCTGCACCGCCACCGTTGGACGGCGACCCCTTGACCGGCGGGGCCTTGTCCAGCGAGATGGTGTCCTCGCCGCTGAACAGATGCTTGGTTACGAACGTCTTCGGGTTGAGAGTGGAGAGATCGAAATCTGCGATCTCCGGCCCAACCTCGTCGCGGATGTCGTCACGGACGCTGGTGGCCACGCCGCGCACCTCGCGCAAAGCCCGACCGAGATCCCTGGCCAACTTGGGCAGGCGGTCGGGCCCGAAGACGAAGACGGCCACAAGCGCCAGCAGCAGGATCTCGCCGCTGCCCACATCGCCAAAGATCACAGCGCGCTCCGTCCTTCTTCGTAACAGGTTACTCGGAGGGCGCCTCCTCCAAAGTGACGTCGTCGGTGTGCGACTGCCCGTCACGCTCGTAGGTCACCCGGACCACGTCGCCGACTTTGTGCAGGCGAGTGGCTGCGATCAGATCGTTCACGTTCTGGATCGTCGTGTCGTTCACCTTCGTGATGACATCGCCGCGGCGGAGCCCCCCATCCGCGGCGGGCCCGCCCGGCACGACCGTCTGGACCTGGGCCCCCTGTGACCCCCCATTGGCCTGGGCTTCGTCTGCCGTCACCGTGGAGGCAGTCACCCCGATGTAGGGGTGGGTGGCGTGGCCGGTACGGATGATCTCGTCCGCGATCGACTTCGCATAGTCGATGGGGATGGCGAACCCGAGGCCAATCGAGCCGTTGCTACCCTCGCCGGTGGCGATGGCGGTGTTGATGCCCACTACCTGACCGAGACCGTCGACGAGAGCGCCGCCGGAGTTACCGGGATTGATCGCGGCATCGGTCTGGATAGCGCCGATGATGACGTTGCGCCCGCCGTTTTCCCCCGGGACCGTCACGTCGCGGTTGAGTGCGCTGACGATGCCGGTCGTCACGGTACTCGACAGATCCAGCGGAGCCCCGATCGCGATGACGGGGTCGCCCACCTGCAGGCTGCTGCTCTTGCCCAGCGTCGCTGCAGGAAGGTTCGAGAGCCCGGAGACCTTCAGGACCGCGAGGTCACTCTTCGGGTCTCTGCCCACGATGGACGCGGGGACGCCCTCCTTGCCGTTGTAGAAGTCCACGCGGATCGAGCCGCCGTCAGCCGCCACAGCCGTCACGTGGTTGTTGGTCAGGATGTAGCCGTCAGAGGTGATGATCACTCCCGAGCCGTTGCCTGACCCGCCATTCCCCCTGACGTTCACGGTCACGACGCTCGGCAGCACCTTCTTGGCGATCGAGGTCACCGAATTCGGCCTGCCGTCGACCGGGGTGTCGGTCCCCTGTGTGAACACCGGCGCCGGAGACGACGTGGATGTGTCATCCATGGCGGCCGTCACCGCAGCACCGGCCCCGCCGCCGATGAGAGCCGCGCCGAGGGCCAGCGCGACGAGCGGGCCCCACCGCCGCCGGGAAGTCGTCACCTGCAGCGCGGTTCCGGGGGGGGCGTAGTTCGGGCCGGAGGGGGAGGTGGCCCCCCCGGCACCCGGGATGTACTCCGGCCCGCGCTGCGGGCTCCCAAGAGTCGGGCGCGGGTAGGTCGGTTGGGGGTAACCGGGAGGAGGTGGTACCTGCCCGTAACCGGCTGGGCCGCCGTAGCCGGATTCGGCTGGGCCGCCGTAGCCGGATTCGGCTGGGCCGCCGTAGCCAGCGGGGGTGGCGTACCCACCCGGCGACGCGTCTGCGGCCTCGCCACCGTACCCGCCGTAGGCGGCCGGTGCCCCGTAGCTGACCGGGGCCTGACCACCCGCAGGCGCGGCCGCCCCGTACCCACCCGGCGGAGCGTATGGGTCGCTGCCCCCTCGCCAGGCCTGGTCGGGGGCTGCCGGGGCAGGGCCGGCAGGCGCTTGAGGGACCGAGCCGGCAGGCGCTTGAGGGACCGAGCCGGCAGGCGCTTGAGGGACCGAGCCGGCAGGCGCTTCGCGGGGAGAACCGGCAGGCGCGTCAGCAGGCGATGCCTCGCCCCCCCAACCGTCGGGGGACGGCGCGCCGTCGCTGTGTTGGGTCACGCCGCCATCCTCCCGCGGGGCCGGACGAGAACAGCCTCCACGGTACGTTCGGCCGTGTTGTCTTCCGGTAAAGCTAACGGGACGAAGTGGCCTGGCCGGCGGCCTCAGCGCGCGGGGCCACCAGCGCAAGAGGGAAGGGCGGGAACGCGACCCGGCGTGGGAGCCGGCCGGCTCACTCGAGCGGGTTGAACCAGGACCCCACCCGGTTCAGCCCCCGCTGAATCCGATCCCACACGCCGTCCGCAGCCGGGCTGTGCGGCAGAGTCGCCACAACCACGTCAACCTGCCCCGGGTCGTCGGCCACCACCGTGTACACGTACCCGGCCGCTGACCAGGCGACCCGCTTTGGCACGCCAGGACCATCCCAAACCCGGCCGCCGCCCCGCGTCGACTGTTGCCAGCCGGACAGGGCGGCCGAATCGAGCGAGCCTGGCTGCTCGAAGACCGAGAGGGCGGACAGGCCGTCACTGTAGGTGAGCTGCAGGAGGGCATCAGCGCCGCTGCCCCGCAGATGGGCGTCGAAGAGCTGTTGACCACCGGGGAAGGCTTCTGGCAGTTGCCAGCCGGCCGCCCTCAGCTCCCCGAGCTGCTCAGCCGAGTACGTGCGCCCCAGCGCAGGCTCGGTATACGGCGTCGCGGTGGGTGCGGTGGACCGATACGAAATGGACGTGTACGTACTGCTCGCCGCCAGCGCCCCATCCACGCGATACACCTCACGCTGCAGGGGAAGCGCAGTGGCGGAGTCGAGCCACACTGCGGCGCTTCGACCTCCGCCTCGGCGATGCAACTCCACGCCCTGAACCGGCCGCCCGGCGACAGCACCGCGACCCAGCAGGGTGGCGGTGTAGTTGGTGGCCATTGCCTGCATGGTCCCGTCGCCGAGCTGCGGCAGCATCCCCGCTGGCAGCGCCTCGTCCGGCTCGTGCACTGCCGGGATTCCCGCGCTGGTGGAGCTCACGCCTGACAGTTCGGGCTTCACGACAGTGACCGTCACGCCGTCCCCAGGGTTGTGGCGCACACCGACCAGGCAGGCGCGCATGCTCGCCTGCCCGTACACCACGACCTTCTGCTTCCCTGAGTAGGCTAGCGCGCGCTCTGCGCGGGCCCCTCGGACCAGCAAGTTGAGCGCATCCGGGTTGGTCTCCGGGACGTGGTTCACCACCTTCGCTGTCGCCACCGATCCGGGCAGGACGACCGCGCCGATGGCCGCCAGGGCAACCAGCGTGGCCACCCGACCGCGGGCAGCCGGCAGGCGCCGGGCATGGGCAAGCATCACGGCAGGACCATCGACGTGACAGTGGTCAGTGCGGGGTCGCTCAAGGGCACGTCGTTGCTGACGCTCGCGTGCTGGGCCACGTACGCCGGCATCGGCGGGGCGACCGGAGGTCCTCCCGAGGGCGCGCCCCCCACCGCGAAGGCAACCCCGAACACGCCCATGCACAGGACCAGCGCCGAGGCGGAGCTGAGCACGATCGTGCGGATGCGTCGTCGCCGCGTCCGGGCGCGCGACCCGGCGCCGCCGGGCTTTCCGGGTGGTCCACCCCCGGTCGAGGGCCGTGGCGGCGGCCGCTCGCCGGGGGCCGACGGGCGCGCGCTCGCAGGTGCCGCGGTCGCGACTGTGTGGGAGACACCAGCCGCGCCCGCCCCAGCGGCGCCCTCCCCTGCCGGGTCGGTGTCACCCGGGAGGGTGTCTTCGGGTACGTGCTGCGTATTCGGCACGTCGAGAAGCCGGGCGGCCAGAACGGCCGGTACGGCAGGCGGCCGAAGGCCGCCGAGGCGCTTCTTCACTTGCCGCTGCGCCTCAACCTCGGCCGCGCAGCGCGCGCAAGCGCTTAGATGCCGCAGCACCCGGGCCCGCTCATGGGCGTCGAGTTGCTCGTCCACGAACGCCGCAGCGAGGTCACCCAGGTGCCTGCTCATGTCGGCGCACCTCCCGGGCTCAGCCCCGGAGACCGCGTCGACAGCGACCGGCGGAGCATGGTGCGACCGCGGCTGATGCGACTGCGCACGGTCCCGAGCTTCACGTGCAACACGTCGGCGATCTCCTCATAGGACAGCTGCTCGATGTCGCACAGGACAACCGCCACGCGGAAATCGGCGGGCAACGAATTCAGGGCCGCCTCGACGTCGGCCTCGAGGTGGCGATCGGCGTACAGGGCCTCCGGGCTGCGTTCCGGCCCCACCACCCGCTCCGCGTCCTCGGGCAGCGCGTCGAAGCGGATCCTTGCCTTCCGGCGCATGCGGTCGCGGAACAGATTGGTCGTAATGCGGTGCAGCCAGCCTTCAAACGTGCCAGGGCTGTAGCTGTCCAGGGAGCGGAAGACCCGGATGAACACGTCCTGGGTGAGGTCCTCGGCGTCGTGGGCATTGCCGGTCAGCCGGTACGCCAGGCGGTAGACCCGTGCCGAGTGATCGCGCACGATCTCGTCCCAGGAGGGGGGCACCCAGGCGGCCGCAGCGCTGCCAGGGGCAGCGGCGCCAGGGGCAGCGGCGCCAGGGGCAGGGCTGCCAGGGGCAGCGGCGCCAGGGGCAGGGGCTTCCGGGCTGGCGTGAGTGTGCGGCGGCACCAATGCGTCGGACGGCGACCCCGCGGCGTCAGGCCTGCCGGGCAAGCGGGGCGTAGAGGGCCTGCTGGGGTCGGCGGACCGCGCGTGCGGCGGGACGCCACGAGGAAATTCCTCCCCCTCGCTGACCATGCAACTCCCCGACCGCCGCGTGATCACTCGCCACCGGACACGGCGAGGGCTCAAGACAGAAGCCGCCGACATCGTTTCCTATCTCCGTAGGCCGCGCACGCATTCATCGAGGACAGGCCGAGCGCGCCGGCTTCGCCGGGCAGCTTTCTCGTTGTCTCCCATCCAGACAACGGCCACGAAATGTCCCTGGTTCCCGTAGGCTCACGATTCGATGAGTGCCAGCGACAGTGTTTCCCCGCTCACCGTTCCGCTGCAGGCCCCCGTACCGGCAGCGAGTGTGTCGCCAGCCGCCGAGCCCGCGACATCCGCGACATCCGCGGCGCCCGGTCGCCAACCCAATCCGGGGCCGGCTGGGAATCCGGTCGTGCCGGCAGCCTGGGCCCCGCTCTTCGCCGAAGACGATCCGATCTCTGGCGGGCGCGCACGGGCGCATGAAGCGGGCATCGACGTGGTAGATGCCGCAACCGGCTCCTTGTTGCGCTTCCTCGCCGCGCTCGCCTCAGCCCGCACCGTCGTGCAGGTGGGCACTGGCGCGGGCGTATCGGGCCTGTGGTTGCTGCGCGGTATGCGCCCGGATGGCGTGCTGACCAGCATCGACCCTGACGCTGAGTCACAGCGCCTCGCCCAAGCCGCCTTCCGCGCCGACGGTGTCCACCACCCACGCACGCGTCTCATCGCAGGCTCGGCGCCGGCTGTCCTACCCCGGCTGTCCGATGCGGGCTACGACTTGGTCCACCTCGACTGCCCGGCCCGCGAGGTGCCGGAATGCGTGGTCGAGGCACTGCGCCTGCTCCGCCCGACGGGCGTGCTCGTCATCGGGCGGGTCTTGAGCACTTCGACGCCGGGCGTACCCATTGGCGCGCCGTCCTCCGAGCCGCGCCGGGAACCCGGCGAGACCGACCCGATGGAGCAGGTCCGCGACATCATCCGCGCCAACCCCCGCCTGACCCCCCTACTCGTCCCGGTCGGCACGGGCATCCTGGCCGCGGTGCTCGCGCCCGCGCCCGATGACGGGCCGGAGGCCGGCGCCACGGAGCGCCGGGGAGCCTGATGGACATCGGGGGGTTCTACGACGCGGACTCCCGCCGGCGTGACTCGCCGGAGGTCTCCTTTGGGGACGGCTGGCGCCGCCACGGCGACCCGCACGCCACGTACCGGATGAGCTGGGTAGCCGAGACGGGCGAGCTCTACACGGTGCGGGAGCCCCATCACGGCGGGCTGCTCGCCAGCTACCTCGATCAGCTACGCATCGACCAGCCCGACCTCGACGAGCTGACGGTCGAGGTGCTGGCGGTCTTCCCGACCCAGCAGGCCGTGGAGGACACGCTCAGCGGGTGGCGGAAGAAGATGGAGCACAGCGACAGCCTGGAATGGGTTCGCCGCCGGTTGGAAGCGGGCTCCCCGTCCTGACTCCCTGATCTTGATCAGGTGCTGACTTCCGGACACCTCCCCCACCCGCTCCCTCGGCCCACCTGCGGCTCGCGAATCGATACTCAGCCGGCGACCGACTTCAGCTTCTCCCCCAGATCGTTCGCCTCGTCGGCCGAAAGCTCGACGACGAGACGCCCGCCGCCCTCGAGCGGAACCCGCATGACGATGCCGCGCCCCTCCTTGGTGACCTCGAGCGGACCGTCACCTGTCCGCGGCTTCATGGCCGCCATAGGGTTGCACCTCTTCCTGCAATGACACGAGCGTGTCGAGCCAGACGTGCGTGCAGGGGCACGCAGCACAGCCAATTATCCCGACGGATAGGGCCCGCACGCCGCACTTCGGCGCTGTCGGCCAAGAAGAAAGCCCCCGGTCCCGGCCAGTGAGTCGGCCCTCGCCGGCCAGGGTGCTCCTGTAGCAGGAAACGCGTCTTACGCTTGAGCCCGGTGTGGCGGGATAAAAGGGGCATATCGCGAGGTCGCGGCGTAGGCGTCAACCTGCCTCGCGGCAGTATCCAGCAGGACCGAAGCGCGAGGGCTTCCATGACTGAGTAGCACCGCGGGGACCGGGAACATGCGGATCGACGTGCACGCCGCGGCCCGGGTCGGGCTGGCGATGGTGGACCGGCACCTTCGGTTCGTCGACGTCAACCAGGCGCTAGCTGCGCTCGATGGCATCGGCGCGGCAGAGCAGGTGGGTCGCCACATCCGGGACGTCCTGCCCTCGGGTCTGGCGGACGAGGCCATCCCGGTCGCCGACGCCGACCCCGACGCGGTGATCGGTGTCGGTGCTGTCGTCGAGGACATCACCGAGCACCGGGCAGCCGAGCGGCGGACAGCGCACGGCAGCAGGCAGGTCTTGCTGTCGGTTTCCGCAGCTCCACGTCGACAGGGGCGTCGGGGAGATCGCTGGACATCTCGTCCAGGACCTGATCCGCGAGGTCGTGGACAACTGCCCGGTGTGGCTCTACGCCAGCGAACGATCACACTTTCAGGCGCCCGCATTCGGTCACCGAGATCCGCAGAAAGCCGCATGGCTCCGGAAGGCGATCGCCGATCTCACCTCGGTTGCCGATAACGGTTTGCTGCCCGAGCCATCCACCAGCAACAGATGCTCGTGATTGACGACATCGAGGCCGAGCCCTACCTGCGCGCCGTGAATCCGCAGTTCGCCGCGTTCGTGAAACGCAGCAGGCTCCAAGCGCTTTGCGTGGTGCGGCTGGCAGTCGCCAACGCGGTATTGGGCGCTGCGGTCGTCGGGCGTGACCGCCCGACCGGCGGGTTCGGCGCGCTCGACCAAGCCTTGATGACGCAGGTGGCCGACTGGGCGACCCTGGCGATGCTGAACGCGCGGCTCGCCGAAGACGCGCGCGCCAGTCAGGCCCGCTTCAGCCGCGCCTTTGTGAACGCCCCGGTCGGCGCGGCGCTCGTCAGTGTCGAGGGGAACCGCCTCGGCCGCTTCCTGTTCGTGAACGACGCCTAGGGATACGGATGGTCCAGGTCAGCCTCCACCCATCGGGCGAACGACTTCAGCGAGTGCCGCAAGCCTGCCCGGGCGACCCCCCGCACCGCGAGGAAGCCCAGGTTGCCGGCAAGCCCGAACGGAACCAGTAGCCATTCGCTCCACACGAACCTGCAGCCCCCGTCGGGCAGCGGCTCGACCTCGAACGCACCTGCCCCCCGAACCACCGCGCCGGTGTGCCGCACTACGCACCGCCACGGCGGTGCCCATTCGGTGATCTCCATGGTGTCGAGGAAGCCGAGCGGGCCGAGGCCGGTCCACGCCGCCAGCTCTGCCCCGACACCCGCACCGTCAAGCGACACCGGCGCGACGCTCGTGCCGAGCATCCACTCACCGTGCCGACCCCAGTCGGTCGCGGCGTCGAACACCACCTCGGGGGACGCGGCGACGTCGACGGCCACAACCAGCTCAGGCATCGTCGCTCGGCTCGGGTCGGATGCCCTCTGGAAGCGGGCCGACAGGCACGGGCGTGGCGGGTGGGCCGGTGGGCACGGGCGTGGCGGGTGGGCCGGTGGGTGGCCCCTTCGACAGCCGCACGGGCGACCCCAGGTCGCCCGTCTCGGCGCCGGCCTGGTAGGGCAGCTCACGGTCACCCCGGAGCAGGTCGAGCTCGGCGTCGCGAGCCGCGAGCTCCCCGGCGATCTGCCCGAGTGCCGCATCCACGTCCGTCATCCGGTAGCCGCGGAAGGCGAGGCCGAACCGGGCACGGGCAACGTCGCGGGCATCGAGCCGACCCTCGGGCAGCGGAAACGGCTTGGCGTCAGGCGGCCAGCGCACCGCTCCGTCGAGACGACCGGCGATGAAGGCCCCCACCGCGAACAGCACGGCGGCGACGACGATCACCACGAGCAGGATCAGCACGCCCGCATCGTCGCACGCGCCGCGGGAACTCCGATGGAATGCAGCTGTGAGCTCCCCTGACGCACCAGCACCCACGGGCCGGCGGCCGGCCCGCCCCCGGCAACGTGAGCTTCGGCTGCACGGCCGCGGGTTCCCTCCAGATCAGTTCGTGGTGATGGCCATCATCAACCGGACACCCGACTCGTTCTACGATCGCGGCGCGACCTACGCCGAGGGTGCCGCCCTGCACGCGGTGGACCGGGCAATCGCCGAAGGCGCCGACATCGTCGATATCGGCGGGGTGAAGGCGGCGCCCGGCGCCGACGTGGACGTCGTGGAAGAGCTCCGCCGAGTCGCCCGGTTCGTGGGCATCGTCCGCGCCCGCCATCCAGACATCGTCATCAGCGTGGACACGTGGCGATCAGCGGTGGCGCGCATCGTCACCGCCGAGGGCTGTGACCTGATCAACGATGCCTGGGGAGGCCCCGACTCGACACTGCCCGTCGTCGCCGCCGAGACCGGTGCCGGACTGGTGTGCACTCACGCCGGTCACCTGCCCCCGCGCACGCGTCCGCACCGGGTCGCCTATGACGACGTGACCGGCGACGTGCTGCGCACCTGTACAGCACTGGCAGGCAACGCCTTGCGGGCCGGCGTCCGGCCGGACGGGATCATCGTGGACCCGGGGCACGACTTCGGGAAGAACTCGCGCCATTCCCTCGAAGTCACGCGGCGGCTCGGGGAGCTCGTCGGCACTGGCTGGCCCGTGCTGGTGGCGCTGTCGCACAAGGACTTCATCGGCGAGGCCCTCGGCCTGCCCGTCCAGGACCGGTTGGAAGGGACGCTGGCCGCCACCGCCGTCTGCGCGTGGCTGGGCGCGCGGATGTTCCGCGCCCACGAGGTCGGGCCGACTCGGCGCGTCCTGGACATGGTGGCCGCGATCCGGGGCGACCGCGACCTGGCGCTGGCCCGGCGCGGCCTGGCCTGACATCCACGAAGGGTCTTCACAGAACCCTTACACCCCCCCCGCAGAGGCTGTACGTGCGCAGCCGACCGTGGACGTTGCACGCAACAGCGAACAGACTCCTGACCCGGCCGGCCGCCTGAGGTCGTCCCCGCGGGCCGGCCCCCTCCGGGTCGTCCCGCGGGCCGGCCCCCTCCCGGGCCGGCCCCTCAGGGGGCCAGCCCGCCGTTGCCGTTGCCGTTGCCGTTGCCGTTGCCATTGCCGTTGCCCGGCCGGACCCACCCGTACTCACCGGAGGACCCGGCGGCCATGTGCGCCGCGTAAGCCTCCGCGATAACACGCAGCGCTTCGTCCACGTCGTCGCACACCGAGATCAGGTCGAGGTCCGCACCGTCGACGTACCCCATGCCCGCGGTCGCTTCCCGCAGCCAGCTCAGCAGACCACCCCAATACGACGACCCCATGAGGACGACCGGGAACTGGTTGACCTTGTGTGTCTGGACGAGCACCAGAGCCTCGAACAGCTCGTCCATCGTCCCGAAACCACCCGGCAGGATGACGAAGGCCTGGGCGTACTTCACGAACATCGTCTTGCGGACGAAGAAGTACCGGAAGTTGATCCCGAGATCGACCCAGTCGTTGAATCGCTGCTCGAAGGGCAGCTCGATGCCCAGCCCCACGGAGAGCCCATCGGCCTCGATCGCACCCCGGTTCACCGCCTCCATGAGGCCGGGGCCGCCGCCGGTGATCACAGCCCACCCGTCGCGGGCCAGGCCCTGACCCAGCCGGCGGCCCAGCTCATAATGCGGGTGCTCGGGTGGCGTGCGGGCCGAGCCGAAGACCGTGACCGCCCGCCCGAGTTCGGCGAGCAGCCCGAAGCCCTCCACAAACTCTGACTGGATGCGCAGCACCCGCCACGGATCGGTGTGCACCCAGTCGGTCGGTCCACGGGATTCGAGCAGCCGCTGGTCGGTGGTGCTACTCAGGCGCATGTTCCCGCGGCGGAACATGGCCGGAGCCCGGAAGTGCTCCCGGGAGGTGTCGCGAGCCACCGACGGGCTCTGCGCGGCCTCGGACATGTGCTCCATCCAGCCGTCGGGACCGCCGGCCTCGTGACGGCGAAAGCCGCCGGCCTCGTCACGGCCGAGGCCGTCGGCGTCCTCGCCTTCCCGGGCCATGCGCCAACGGTAGAGCTGGGGCCGCCTCCCGTTCATCCGGCCCGGTCCGCACCGGCGGGACCCGGCTGGCGCGCAGGAGCCCACGCGACGGCGGCCCCCAGTAAGCAGTTCGGCATGCTTCCTCCACGAGAATCGAATGTCGAGCATGGGCATACCCACCCGAGATGGGCTCGTGTTGGAGGAGACATGGACGAACGCGGAATTCTGAACGCGACGCCGACCCAGCTGCTCATCGGCGGTGGGTGGCGCGATGGCTCGGCCGGCCGACTCCCGGTCGAAGATCCCTCGACGGGTGAGGTGCTCTGCGAAGTTGCCGACGCCTCCGCGGGGGACGCGCGGGCGGCTCTCGACGCCGCGGCCGCCGCCCAGGGCGCCTGGGCGTCCACAGCGCCGCGGGAACGCGGGGAGATCCTGCGCCGGGCCTTCGACGCCCTGCTCGACCGGCGGGAAGAACTCGCGTTGCTCATGACGCTCGAGATGGGCAAGAGCATCGGGGAGTCGCGTGCCGAGATCACCTACGCGGCGGAGTTCCTTCGCTGGTTCTCGGAGGAGGCCGTCAGGATCTCGGGCCGCTGGTCGAACGAGCCGAGTGGGGCGGGCCGGCTGCTCACCATGAAGCAGCCGGTCGGCCCCTGCCTGCTCATCACGCCGTGGAACTTCCCGGCCGCCATGGGTACCCGCAAGATCGGGCCGGCCGTCGCCGCCGGGTGCACGATGGTCGTCAAGCCCGCCAAGCAGACGCCGCTGTCCATGCTGGCGCTCGCCGGCATCCTGACCGAGGCCGGCCTGCC
>Ga0302299_10002197_pt1 | contig 11873 bp, 9 predicted proteins | sample III_Fen_N3_4_FD_198795 | JGI IMG/M metagenome (GOLD analysis project Ga0302299, IMG submission 198795) | Peat permafrost microbial communities from Stordalen Mire near Abisko, Sweden - III_Fen_N3_4 | ecosystem: Environmental > Terrestrial > Soil > Wetlands > Permafrost | place: Sweden: Abisko...
GCGGCGCGGTTCACCCCCGACGAGACGTTGCTGGTGCGGGGTGGTTCCGGCGGCGTCGGCACGATCGCGGTGCAGATCGGCCGGGCGCTGGGCGCGCGTGTGCTGGCCACCGCCGGCGGTCCGGCGCGCTGCGGCCGGGTGCGGGCGCTCGGCGCGGACGTGGTGGTCGACCACAGCGAGCCGGGCGTGGCGCGAGCGGTGCTCGAGGCGACCGGCGGCGCCGGGGTGGACGTGGTGCTCGACGTGCTCGGCGCCGGCGGGCTGGCGGAGAACCTCGCCGTGCTCGCCACCGGCGGCCGGCTGGCGGTGATCGGCCTGCAGCGCGGCCGGCACGGCGACCTCGACCTCGGGCTGCTGCTGGAGCGGCGGGCGGCGGTGCTCGGCACCACGCTGCGCTCGCGGCCGCTCGTCGAGAAGCTGGCGATCCTGGCCGACGTGCGCGCCAACCTATGGCCGCTGGTGGCCGACGGGCGGGTGCGACCGGTGGTGCACGCCCGGCTGCCGCTCGACCAGGCCGCCCGCGCGCACCGGATGCTGGCCGGCGGCGAAGTGTTCGGCAAGCTGCTGCTCGAGCCCTGACCGGATGCGTCGGCACACCGGGGGACGGCAGAATGCCCCGGGTGAGCCACCAGACCCCTGCGGACCCCACCGACGCGCGCGACAGCGTCGACGCCGCCGAGCCCACCACGTCCGCCGGACCCGCAGAGCCCGGCAGCGGCAGCGACTCGACGGACCGGGCTGACGCGGCGGACACGGCTGCCTCGACCGACTCGACCGACGAAGGCATCGGCTCGCTCGTCGAGCAGCCGGCCAAGGTGATGCGGATCGGCACCATGATCAAGCAGCTGCTCGACGAGGTGCGCAGCGCGCCGCTCGACGACGCCGCCCGCGCCCGCCTGGCCGAGATCCACGAGCGGTCGCTGCGCGAGCTGGAGGCCGGCCTGTCCCCCGAGCTGGTGGCCGAGCTGCACCGCATCACGCTGCCCTTCACCGACGACGCACCCTCCGACGCCGAGCTGCGGATCGCCCAGGCGCAGCTGGTCGGCTGGCTGGAGGGCCTGTTCCACGGCATCCAGACCGCGCTCGTCGCGCAGCAGATGGCCGCCCAGGCCCAGCTGACCGGCATGCGCCGCGCACTTCCCCCGGGGATGTCGGTCGGGGGCGGCGGCACGCTCGTCGTGCAGGGTGCGACCGACGACGAGTCCGACCCGCACCGCAGCACCGGCCAGTACCTGTAGCGGCCCGCGCCGGGACCAGTCAGGCCGGCGGCGCGAGCCGGGTCGGCGGCAGCGCTCAGGCCGGCGGCGCGAGCCGGGTCGGCAGCAGCGCTCAGGCCGGCGGCGGCGCCTCGACGCCGGCTTCGGCACGCCGCGCGGTCAGCGCGATCGCGCCGCACACCAGCGCGAGGCCCACCAGCTCGAGGCCGTGGGGTATCTGCCGCAGGGCCACCGCTCCCACCACTGCCGCGGTGGCGGGCAGCAGCGCCAGCAGCACCGCGAACGTCGCGGCACTCACCCGCCGCAGCACCACCTGCTCGATGGCGTACGGCACCACCGACGAGAGCACCGCGACGCCCACCACCGCGAGCGCCAGCCGCCAGTCGCCCAGCACGGGCCGGGCGCCGCCGGCCAGGAACGGCGCGAACGCCAACGCGCCGACCGCCATGCCCACCGCGAGCCCGGACAGCCCCTGGGTGCCGGTGGCCACCCGTCGGCCGAGCAGGATGTAGGCAGCCCAGAAGCAGGCGGCCAGGCCGATCGCGACGAGGCCCACGTGGGCCGACGGGCCGAGCCGCAGGCTGACCCCGGCCAGCAGGGCCACCCCCGGCGCGGCGACCGCGATCGCGGACCGCTCCCGCCAGCCACGGCCGGTCAGCGCGCCCACCGCCACCGGGCCGGAGAACTCGAGGGCGACGGCCGTGCCGAGCGGCAGGTGCGCGATCGCCACGTAGAAGCAGACGTTCATCGCCGCCAGCACCAGCCCGAACGCCGCGGTGGTGACCCACCGGCGCCGGTCCCAGCTGCCGCGCCACGGGCGCGCCCAGGCCACCAGCACCACGGCGGCCAGGGCGATCCGCAACCAGGCGACGGCCGTCGGATCGACCCGGCCGAACAGCCCCACCGCGATCGCGGCACCGGCGTACTGCGTCAGCCCCGAGAGGACGAACAGCAGGGGCGCCGGCACCGCACCAGGCTAGCGAGGCCGCCCGTCGGCCCTTGTCACCCCTTGACCGAGCCGGCCAGCAGCCCGCGCACGAAGTACTTCTGCAGGGACAGGAAGACGACCATCGGCACCAGGATCGAGACGAACGCGCCGGCTGACAGCAGGTACCACTGGGAGCCCCTGGTCCCGGTCATGTTGTACAGCGCGACCGTCATGGGAGCCACCGAGTTGGACGAGCCCGCGAAGGTCAATGCAACCAGCAGGTCGTTCCACACCCAGAGGAACTGGTAGATGCCGAAGGCCGCGAGCGCGGGCTTGAGCATCGGCAGCATCAGCCGGAAGAAGATCGTCACGTGCCCGGCACCGTCGACGCGGGCGGCCTCGATGATGTCGCCCGGGATCTCCCGCATGAAGTTGTGCAGCAGGAACACCGCCAACGGCAGGCCGAACGCCGTGTGTGACAGCCACACCGCCCAGAACGTGCCCGCCACCCCCATCTGCACGTACAGCTGCAGCAGCGGGATGAGGGTCACCTGGATCGGAACCACCTGCAGCGCGAACACCGCGACGAACAGCATGTCCCGGCCCGGGAACCGCATCCAAGCGAAGGCGTACGCCGCGAGGGTCGCGAGGAACACCGGCAGCACCACCGACGGGACGGTGATCACCAGCGAGTTGACGACGAACGGCGCCAGCGACTGGGTGTTCGACGTGTCGAGCACCTGCCGGTAGTTGTCGAGCGTGAAGGGCCCGGTGAGGGCGGTCCACCACCCGCTGGTGTTGATCGCCTTGCTGTCGCGGAAGGAGGTGACCAGCAGCCCGAAGGTCGGCAGCGTCCACAGCGCCGCCAGCACGATCGCGGTGAGGGTGGCCCACGGCCGGGACAGTCGCCGGCGCGCGGCGGCCGCCACCGGCTCCCGGCGCGGCGAGCCGCCCGATCCGCCCGATCCGCCCGCACCCGGGGCGGGCTTCACCCCGGAGATGTCCAGGGGTTGTCCGATGACGGTCATCGTGCCTCCGCCCGTCGAAGCTGTCGGATGTTGTAGACGATGATCGGGATGACCAGCACGAACAGCAGCACCGCCAGTGCGGCGCCCAGCCCCTGGTTCCCGGCGGTGAAGCTCTGCGTGTAGAACTCGTTGGCCACCACCGACGTGCCGTACAGGCCGCCGGTCATGGTCCGGACGATGTCGAACACCTTCAGACAGCCGATGGCGATGGTGGTGAGCACCACCACCAGGGTCGGCCGGATGCTCGGCACGGTGATGAAGCGGAACAGCTGCACGGCGTTCACGCCGTCGAGCCGCGCCGCCTCGGTGGTCTCCAGCGGGATCGCCTTGATCGCGGCCGAGAGGATCGTCATCGCGAAGCCGGCCTGGATCCAGATCATCACGACGATGAGGAACAGGTTGTTCCAGGGCTGGTTGAGCAGGAACTGCTTCGGTTGCATCCCGAGCCACACCAGCACCTGGTTGAGCAGGCCGATCTGCCGCGGGTTGTTGGCCAGCGTGGGGTCGAAGTACTTGTACTCGTAGACGAACTTCCAGATGATCCCGGCGCCCACGAACGAGATGGCCATGGGCAGGAAGATCAGCGACTTCGCGGCCGCCTCGCCCCGCGCGCCGTCCACGACGAGGGCGTACAGCAGCCCCACCGCGGTGGCGACGAACGGGGTGATGACCACCCACAGCACGGTGTTGCGCAGCACGACGAGCATGTCGCCCGACGTGAAGATCGTCGTGTAGTTCGAGAGCCCGATGAACGCGGACCCGGCCGCGTTGTACAGGGAACGCACCACCGTGCGGACCGCGGGGTACGCGAGCCCGACGACGAGCAGCAGCACGGTCGGTCCGACGAAGAACCAGCCGACCGAGCGGGCGCCGCGCTTCTCCAGCAGCGCGACGACGAACAGCACGAGCCCGATGATCGCGGCGAAGATCAGCAGCGCGGCGACCATCACGAGGAACTTGTCGGCGACGTTCATGCACCCTCCCGGGGTGTCGACGAGGGACTTCGCGGCGTCGTGCGTCAGGTCGAGGTGCAGGCCGTCACGAGGTCGGCCACGCCGCCTCGATCTTGTCCAGCGTGCTCGAGGTGGACGCCCCGAGGACCCAGTCCGTCATCCCCTTCCAGAAGGCGCCCGACCCCACGGCCGCCGGCATCTGGTCCGAGCCGTCGAAGCGGAACTCCGACTTCGGGTCCAGCAAGATCGTCGCCGACAGCTTGTCGATCGGGTTGACGAGGTTGGCCGGGTCGAGGCCCTTGTTGGCGGTGATCCAGCCACCGTTGGTGATGCTCGAGCTGGCCTTCGCCTTGAGGTTCGCCCACGTGTCGGTGGACCAGAACTCCTGCAGCGCCTGGACCTCGGGGCGGTCGGCGAACGCGGTGACGAACTCGCCGGCGCCGAGCACCGGCTTGTCCGTGGCCGACTCGGCCGGCAGGTAGAACGCGTAGACGGCGCCGTCAGGGCCGATCTGCGTGCCGGACGGGAAGTTGGCCGCGTAGAACGAGGCCTGCCGGTGCATGGCGCAGGTGCCGTCGAGGATCGGCAGCCCGGCGTCCTGGAACGCCGTCGTGGCGATGGTGGACACGTCCCCGAAGCCACCGTTGACGTTGGCCGGGTCCTTGATGATCGCGCCGACCGCGTCGAGCGCCTTGGCGATCTTCGGGTCGTTGAACGGGATCTTGTGCGAGACCCACTGGTCGTAGACGTCCGGTCCGGCGGTGCGCAGGACGAAGTCCTCCACCCAGTCGGTCAGCGGCCAGCCGGTCGCCTCACCGGAGGCGATGCCCACGCACCAGGGCTTCATCTTCCCGGCGCTGGCGATCGTCTTGGTGAGCGCCGTGAGCTCGGCCATGGTGGTCGGCACCTTCCACCCGTTGTCGGCGAAGGTCTTCGGCGAGTACCAGACCAGGGACTTCACGCTCGCGCCGGACGGTGCCGCGTAGAACGCGCCGCCCACGGTGCCGAGCGCCTTCCAGGACGCCCCCCAGAACTTGTCGACGTTCGCGCCGACGGCGTCCGGAGCCTTGACGACCTTGCCGGTCGCCACGAGCTGGGCCAGCAGGCCAGGCTGCGGGACGATGGCGATGTCCGGCGGGTTGCCCGCCTGCGCGCGCACCAGGATCTGCTGCTCGAACTGCTTGTCAGCCTGGTAGTCGACCTTCGCACCGGTGCACTTCTCGAAGGGCTTGAACGACTCGATGTACGGCGTGTCCTCGGGCGTGACGATGCCCGCGTAGATGGTGATCGTCTTGCCCGTGAGGTCGCCGTACTTCGCGTAGTCGGCGCACTCCGCGCTCCCCGTGCCGGCGGCGGTACCGCCTGTCGTCGGGGTGGTGCCTCCGGAGCCCGAGCACGCCGCCAGGACCAGGGCCAGGCCCATCGTCGCTGCCGCCGTTGCGGTCCACCTTCGTGCGCCAGTACGCCTCATCTTGACCTCCACGTCGCGATGGTCGGCGCCCACAGGCACCGGCAGGAGCAGCAACATCGCTGCACCTGGTCCGATCGGACGCCCGCCGACGAGGGCCCGCAACCGGAGGAACCGTATATATCGGTCACGATTGGGTTACGAAGCCGGACTGCCAGCGCAGATGCACGGAACCCCACGGCGTCGGTGCGCAGCGCGGACCTGGTAGGCGGCCGGGCCCCGCGCTCCTGGGCGTCGGCGGTGGGGCGGCGGTGGGACGCGGTGGCGTCGGCGGTGGGGGCGGCGGCGGGACGGGGGCGGGGATCGGCGCGGCGCGGCGGGGGCGCACGACGGCCCGGGGTGATCGGCGAACCGCCCACAGCCTCGGTCCGCGCATCTCCTTCCACAGGCATCACCGCAGGTCAGAGCCACAATCGCGCTTGCGACGACGCTGCGGCTGCGGTACTCTTCGAACAGATGTACGACGTGCGACAGAGGGGGTGCGATGACTACGGAGCAGCGGCGCCCCCTCACGCCAGCACCGCTGCCGGACGGGCGTGTCCCCCTGCAGGCCGCCCCGCGCACCGCGCCGGCACCGCTGCCGGCCGCGTTCGTCGCCCTGGAGGCGGCCATGCGCTCCGCACTGGCGGCCGCAGGGCGGGCGGGCGCGTGGGACGCGTCGACGCGAGCGGCGGTCCTGGCCTGGACCGCCAAGCACAGGGACCGGGTGTCGCTCGTCGAGGGGCTCGTGCTGACCGCCGAGCGCGAGGCTGGGACGTGGGCGCTCAAGGGCGACCGCGACCTGGCCGCGTTCGCGGGACGCGTGTCGCACGAGGGGCGCGGGGCCGGGTTCGCGGCCGTGGGCCGGGCGGCGACGCTGAACGCGATGCCCGCCGTGGCCGAGGCGCTGGCGGCGGGTCCGTTGACCACCAACCACGTCACCGAGATCACGAAGGCGACCGCGGCCTCTCCAGCGCTCGCCGCACATCTCGCGACGGACGAGGGCCAGGCCCAGGTGGTGGGGATGGCCCACCGCTTGGACGGCTCACAGTTCGGCAAGCAGCTCGCACGGATGAGCGCCGGCCTGGACCCGGCGGCCCGGCAGCGGTCGCACGACGAGCAGCGCGCTACTCGGTACCTGCACCTGGCGCACACCCCGGGTGGGACCCTGCTCCGGGGACAGCTGGATGCGGTGGCGGGGCACAAGCTCGCCAAGGCCCTCGATGCGCTCACCCCGCGTCCTGCGGTGGACGACGAGCGAGACCACGGCCAGCGGCAGGCCGACGCGCTCATGGTCGTGGTGGAACGCGCGCTGGCCGACCGGGCCGGCACCGCGGGCGTGCTGGCGCCGGTGCAGGCACTCATCACGTTCGACGAGTCGACCTGGGCCGCGCTGCGCGAACCCCGCCGCGACCAGGATGCGGTCCCGTCCGCCGGCTCTGCGGCCGATGTCGTCGCCGCGCTGCGGGGCACGGCACCCGTGGTCGACGAGAGCGGTTCCGCCTGGCCCGCGTCGGAGATCGCACGTGCGCTGTGCGACTGCGTCCTGACCCGCGCCGTCCTCGCCAGCGCCGGTCACCCGCTGGACGTGGGCCGGGACAGCCGCCTGTTCACTCGGGCGCACTGGTTGGCGCTCTACGCCTCCGGCCGGCGAACCTGCGCGGTGGACGGGTGCGAGATGCCGCTGGGATTCACCGAGCTGCACCACATGACGTGGTGGGGTCGAGATCACGGGCCGACGGATCCGGCGCACTGCGCACCGGAGTGCAGCTTCCATCACCACGAGATCCATCGGCTGGACCTCCGCATCACCCGCAGAGCCGACGGGTCCTTCGAGCACCGTCATCCCGACGGTCGCCGCTACGGTGGCGCGCCGCCACCGGACGCCGATGGCCCACCTGGGCGACTGCTCGAACTGGTCGCCGACCGCCGGTGACGGGGGCGCCGGATGCCCGGGTTGGACCCGCCGGTCAGGCCAGGACGCTGCGCAGCACTGCGACCACGCCGTCGTCGTCGATGGTCCCGGTCACCTCGTCGGCCACTGCGCGCAGTGCCGCCGGGGCGTGGCCCATCGCCACACCTCGCGCCGCCCACGCGAGCATCTCGGCGTCGTTGCCGCCATCCCCGACCGCCATCGTCTCGAACGGCTCGACGCCGAGCCGGCGGCGCACCTCTTCCAGCGCACTGGCCTTCGAGACGCCGCCGGGCGTCAGGTCCAGCCAGGCGCTCCAGCCCACCGCGTAGCTGACCTCATGCAGGCCGACCCGTTCGACGAGCTCGTCGAACTCCTCCGGGGTGGACTTCGGGCTGCGGATGACGACGCGCGTCACCGGGGACGCCAGCAGGTCGTCGAAGGGGACCACCTCGACCTCGCCCGCCAGCTCGCCCACCGGAAAGTCCCCGCTGACCAGGAACCCCACACCGAGCTTCTCCACCGCGAACAGGGCGTGCGGCATCTCCAGGGCGATCGCCCGGACGGCAGGCGCGGGGTCGAACGTCGTCACCGAGACCAGCTCGTAGCCGCCGTCGAGCTCCGGGTCGAGCCGTGCGACGACGGCGCCGTTCGAGCACACCATCCAGGCGTCCGTCAGCCCGACGATGTCTGCAGCCTCGACGGCCGCGGGCAGCGACCGCCCGGTGGCGAGCACGACATGGATCCCGGCGGCCACCAGCGCAGCCACTGCGTCCCGCGCGGGGATCGAGACGGCGCCGTCGTAGTCGAGCAGTGTGCCGTCGACGTCGAGCGCGACCAGCCGGATGCGACTCATGACCCCTCCGGGGCCCGCAGCATGTCCAGGCCGCCGAGGTACGGACGGAGCCCCTCGGGCACCCGTACCGATCCGTCGGACTGCTGATGGTTCTCCAGGATGGCGACGATCCACCGGGTGGTCGCCAGCGTGCCGTTCAACGTGGCCACCGCCCGGGGTGACCCGTCCGCGGTGCGCTCACGGATGCCCAGCCGGCGGGCCTGATAGGTGGTGCAGTTCGACGTGGACGACAGCTCGAGCCAGCGGCCCTGGCTGGGGAGCCACGCCTCGCAGTCGAACTTACGGGCCGCCGACGAGCCGAGGTCCCCCGCGGCGGTGTCGATCACCCGGTAGGGCAGGTCGACCAGCGCGAGCATCTCCTTCTCGAACCCCAGGATGCGACGGTGCTCGTCGGCCGCGTCCTCCACCGTGGTGTAGCTGAAGGCCTCGACCTTGTGGAACTGGTGCACCCGGATGATGCCGCGGGTGTCCTTGCCGTACGAGCCGGCCTCCCGCCGGTAGCAGGCGCTCCAGCCGGCGTAGCGGAGCGGGCCGCGGGACAGGTCGAGGATCTCGCCGCTGTGGTAGCCGGCCAGGGCGACCTCGCTGGTCCCGACGAGGTAGAGGTCGTCCGCCTCGAGCCGGTAGATCTCGTCGGCGTGCGCGCCGAGGAAGCCGGTGCCGGCCATGATCTCCGGCTTGACCAGCGTCGGGGTGATCACCGGCGTGAATCCGGCGGCCATCGCGCGGTCCATCGCCGCCGTGAGCAGCGCCAGCTCGAGGCGGGCGCCGAGCCCGGTCAGGTAGTAGAACCGCGCACCGGACACCTTGGCGCCGCGCTCGGTGTCGATGGCGCGCAGGTGCTCGCCGAGCTCCAGGTGATCCTTGACGACGAAGTCGGGGCCGTACTCGGCCGCCAGGTCGCGCGGGGTGCCGACGTGCTCGAGCACCACGTAGTCGTCCTCGCCGCCGGCCGGCACACCCGGCTCGACGACGTTGCCGATGCGGCGGACGAGCTCGTCCGCGGTGCGCTCGGCCTCGTCGGCCTCGAGCTGGCGGGCCTTGACCTCGTCGGACAGGTGCCGGGCGCGGGACAGCAGGTGCTGCTTGCTCTCGCCGGTGGCTCGCGCCACCTCCTTGCCGAGGGACTTCTGCTCCGCACGCAGCGTCTCGAACTGGGTGAGCGCCGCGCGGCGGCGGGCATCGGCGTCCAGCACCGCGTCGACGAGGTCGCTGTCGTCGCCGCGCGCGACCTGACTGGCACGCACGACGTCGGGGTCCTCCCGCAGGAGCTTGAGGTCGATCACGGTTCGAGCCTATCGAGCCGCCCGTCCTCGGGCGCGTGCCGCCCGTCCTGCGGCGGCGGTCGGGCGCGCCCCGGCGGTTGCCGGACGCACGGCAGACGCAGCGCGGCGATTGCCGGACGCACGGCAGACGCAACCCGGCGGTCGCCGGACGCACGGCAGGCGCAGCGCGGACGCGCGGCGAACGCTCCGCGGCCGCGGGACAGACGCACCGCGGACGCGTGGCGGACGTGCGGCGGCCGGGGCTGTCCACCGTCAGGTGGATGCGCGCCCCCACAGGTGGGTGCGTACATTTCCGGACATGACGTGGCAGGAGTGGGTCGCAGTCCTTGCCGCGGTGCTCGCCATCATCGCCGTGGTCGTCGCGCTGCGGCTGGCCCGGGAGCAGGCCCGGATCGTGGCCCGGCTGGGGCTCGACGACCTCGACCCGGCCGACGTCGGGGAGCCGACGCCGGAGCCGGTGCGGCGCGGCCCGCTGGTCGCCTTCGTCGCGAACCCCTCGAAGCCGGACGTCACCGCCGTGCGCACGGAGGCGCGCCGCGCGTGCGCCGAGCGCTACCTGCCGGAGCCGCTGTGGCTGGAGACGACGGTGGCGGACCCGGGCCTCGGCCAGGCGCGGGCCGCGTTGGCCCGCGGCGCGGACGTGGTGGTCGCGGTGGGCGGGGACGGCACCGTGCGCGCCGTCAGCGAGGCCATGGCGCACACCGGGGTGCCGATGGGCCTGCTGCCGCTGGGCACCGGCAACCTCCTGGCGCGCAACCTCGACCTGCCGCTGAACAACACGCCGGCGGCGCTAGCGATCGCGCTGGAGGGCCGGAACCGCACCATCGACGTCGGCTGGCTGCGGGTGGAGCGCCGGGTCGCGGAGGACGACGACGCCACCGAGCCGGCACCGGCCGCGGCATCGTCGCCCGATGGCCGGGAGGCGGGCCCCGAGCTCCTGGACGAGCCGAGCGACCACATCTTCCTGGTGATCGGCGGCGTCGGCTTCGACGCGGCGATGGTGGCCGGCGCCGATGAGCAGCTCAAGGCGAGGGTCGGCTGGCTCGCCTACTTCGTCGCCGGTGTGCGGCACCTGCACGGGCGGCGCCTGCGGGTGCGGGTGAAGGTGGACGACCGGCCGTGGACCGAGGTGCGGCTGCGCAGCCTCATGGTGGGCAACTGCGGACGGCTGCCGGGCGGCATCACGCTGCTGCCGGACGCGGTGCTCGATGACGGCTGGCTGGACGTCGCCGCGATCGACACCCGGGGTGGCGTCGCCGGCTGGGCCCAGCTCCTGGGTGAGGTGCTGCTGCAGGGCGTCGGGGTGCACACCGAGCTGCCGGCGAAGATCGGCCGGATCGACCACATCCGCGCCCGGCAGATCCAGGTGCGGATCGCCGGTGGCCAGCACGTGCAGGTGGACGGCGACATCCTCGGGCGGGTGGACCGGCTGTCGGCGCGGGTGGACCCGGACGCGCTCGTGGTGCGGGTCGCCTAGCCACTCATCGCGGACAGGCGCGATGCGCGATCCGGTCCGAGCAGCGAGTCCGCGCGGGACGGTGGGCACGTCAGCGCGGGACGGCGGACCGGCAGGCAGGTCAGCGCGCGACGGCGGACCGGCAGGCAGTTCAGCGCGCGACGGCGGACCGGCGGGGGACGACGAGCGGCGCGGCCACGGTGAGCACCGCGGCGGCGGCCGCGACCACCGCCAGCGTCGTCGAGGTCAGCTCGGTCGTCGTGCGCGCGACCGCGATCCACGCGAACCCCCACGCCATCGCGCCCGCGATCGTCCAGGCGATCAGCGGCCGACCGCGCGTCAGAGCCGCCCACGCCCATGCCAGCGCCACGCCGGCGACGAGCACGACGACGGCGGCCACGGTCGCCGCGCCGCCCACCGCTGGCCGGTCGACCACCCGCTCGTGCACCAGCACGGCGACCACGTTGGCCAGCGTGGCCACCGACGCCCAGCCCGTGTACAGGCCCAGCGTGGCGTCGAGCAGCACCGACTGCGTCGTCGACCGGGACGGTGTCCGCACCAGCCGCACGGTGATCACGGCGAGCACCCCGAGCAGCCCGGCCAGCACCGCGACGCTGGCCCACAGCCACTCCGCCTGCACCACGGCGATCCACACCGCGTTGAGCACCAGCGACGCGAGCACCCACCACGAGGTGGCGCGCAGCCGCGGGTCGGCCGCCTGCCGGGGCAGCGCCTGGTACACCGCCAGGGCCACCAGACCCAGGTAGATCACCGACCAGATCGAGAATGC
>Ga0302299_10002198_pt1 | contig 11866 bp, 8 predicted proteins | sample III_Fen_N3_4_FD_198795 | JGI IMG/M metagenome (GOLD analysis project Ga0302299, IMG submission 198795) | Peat permafrost microbial communities from Stordalen Mire near Abisko, Sweden - III_Fen_N3_4 | ecosystem: Environmental > Terrestrial > Soil > Wetlands > Permafrost | place: Sweden: Abisko...
CGCGCGGGCCGCGGATGAACGCAGGAGACCCTCTCTCGCCGGGAGCGCCCTCAGGCGCCTAGGACCGCGCGGCAGATGTCGGCGCGCGAGATGGTGCCGACGAGCTTGCCGTCGGCCACCACGGGCAGCCGCCGGATCTGGTGGCTGATCATGGTGCCGGCCGCCTTCAGCACGTCCTCGCCGGGGGAGATCGTGATCGCGGCCCTGATCACCAGCGAAGCGATCGAGCCGCCCGCGAGCGCCCGGCCGTTGTCCACGAAGGTCTCGAAGGCGTCGGAGAGCGAGCCGCCGCCGGCGGACAGGATCTCGTCGTAACGCGGCAGCGCAGCGCGGATCAGGTCTCCCTCGGAGAGCACGCCGAGGAAGCTGTTGTCGTCGTCGACGACCATCAGGTCGCTGGCTTGCGTGCCGCTGAGCACCTCCGCGGCCTGGCGCACCGAGGCGCCCGCGCGGATCCGGGTGGCGTTGACGTTCATCAGGTCGTGGATCTTCATTCCGGGCCTCCGAGGGGCAAGTATCGGCTCGGCGCAGCGGGCGAACAACCGCCGCCGGCGGGTGTACCCTGTGCGCGCTGCTGCGCGGCGCCCTCGCCGCACCCGCCGAGGAGATCCCGATGAGACACGCCGGCATCGTCACGTTCGCGGCTCTGGCCCTGTCCGCCGTGGCCCTCGCCGCGCCGCCCGCGCCCGCGCGTCCGACGCCGCCGCCGCCCGACGTGCCGAGCTGGGCGCACCAGGCGGTCTTCTACCAGATCTACCCGCAGAGCTTCTACGACTCGAACGGCGACGGCATCGGCGACCTGCCCGGCATCACGCAGAAGCTCGACTACGTGAAGAGCCTCGGCGTCGACGCGATCTGGATCAACCCGTTCTTCGACTCGCCGTTCGGCGACGCCGGCTACGACATCCGCGACTACTACAAGGTCGCGCCCCGCTACGGCACGAACGAGGACGCTCGGCGGCTGTTCGCCGAGGCCCACCGGCGCGGGCTCAAGGTCCTCTTCGACTACGTCGTGAGCTACACGGCGATCGACCACCCGTGGTTCGTCGACTCGACGAAGCAGCAGGCGAACGCCCACTCGAACTGGTACATCTGGACCGACAACGCCTGGACCAGCGAAGAGGGCGAGCTGGCCAACCGCTTCGTCCACGGCTACGGGCAGCGGAACGGCAACTTCATGCTGAACTTCTTCTGGTCGGAGCCGGCGCTGAACTTCGGCTTCCACCAGCCCGACCCGCAGAAGAAGTGGCAGCTGCCGACTGACCACCCGGACGTGCTGGCGCTGCGCGCGGAGCTGAAGAAGGTGCTCCGCTTCTGGCTGGACATGGGAGCCGACGGCTTCCGCGCCGACATGGCGGGCGCCCTGGTGAAGGGCCGCGGCGGCGAGCGGGAGACGCTCAGCTTCTGGCGCGAGATCCGCGACATCCTGCGCAAGGACTACCCGCAGGCGTTCATGGTCTCGGAGTGGTCGGGGCCGAAGGACGCTCTCGATGGCGCCTTCCACGCCGACTTCTTTCACTGGTTCGACGGCTACAACGACATCGCACAGAAGGAGAGCTGGCGCATCCTCAACGGCATGTCGGAGGGCCACAGCTTCTTCGACGCCGAGGGCAAGGGCTCGATCACGCACTTCCTGCAGCGCTACCTGGAGCAGTACGAGCCGACGAAGGCGAAGGGCTACATCTCGCTGCCGCTCGGCAACCACGACGTCGCGCGGATGAACGTCAGGCGCACGACCGCGGAGCTCGAGGCGATCGTGGCCTTCGGCGTCGCGATGCCGGGCGTGCCCTTCCTCTACTACGGCAACGAGATCGGCATGCGGCAGCTGTACGACCTGCCGCAGATCGAGGGCTGCTACAAGCCGCGCGCGGGCGCGCGCACGCCGATGCAGTGGACTCCGGGACCGAACAAGGGCTTCTCGACCGCGGACGCCGCGCGCCTGTGGCTTCCGGTCGATGCGGCCGCCGACGCCCCGAACGTGGCCGATCAGGAGCAGGACCCGGCGTCGCTGCTGAATCGCGTGCGAGCCCTGGTGCGGCTCAAACACCAGCAGAAGGCCCTTGCCGGTTACGCGGAGTTCCTGCCGCTCTACGCGAAGGAGAGCACGTACCCGTTCGTCTTCGCGCGGGTGAACGGCCCCGACGCGATCCTGGCCGTGTTCAACCCAGCCGCGGCGCCGGCCAGCGCCGAGTTCGCCTGCCCGCTCGCGCTGCGCAGGCCGTTGCTGCTGGCGGGGCAGAAGGCCGTGTTCAGGCAGACTGGCGCGACCGTGCGGCTGGAGCTGGCCGGCCAGTCGTACGCGCTGTACGCGCTCGTGAACTGATCCGAGCGGCTGCCGTCGACGGGCGATCAGGGTCGGGCTGCGGCGTAGACTCGCCTCGTGATCCCCGCCACCGCGCCGCCGGCTGATACGACGCCCGAGGCGTGGGCGGCACAGGTCGAGATGCTGCGCCGCCTGGACGGCGGACGTGGCGGGGATCCTCGCCGTCTGCGGCGACCGCCTCGACCGGGTGTACCTGGAGCGCTGGGCTGAGGTGCTCGGCGTGAGCGCCCTGTGGTGTGCCCTGCGGGAGAAGCCGCAGGACCCCTGAGCCGGCCGACGCCTGGCGCTCTCAGCCGCGGCCGAGCGCCGCGACGGCCATCTCGCCGAGCTCGCGGCTGCGCTTCGTCGCCGCCTCGACGGCGTTCATCAGGGTGGTGCGCAGGCCGCCGGCCTCCAGCGTGTGCAGGCCCGCGATCGCGGTGCCGCCGGGGGAGGTGACCATGTCCTTCAGGCGGCCCGGGTGCTCCTTCGTCTCGATCAGCATCCTGGCCGAGCCGAGCACCGTCTGGGCGGCCAGCGCCTGGGCGTTGTAGCGCGAGAGGCCGACCTTCACGCCGGCGTCCGACAGCGCCTCGATGATCAGGAAGATGTAGGCTGGCCCGCTGCCGGACAGGCCCGTCACCGCGTCCATCTGCGCCTCTTCGAGCACGACCGTCGTCCCGACCGAGTCGAAGATGCGCTGCGCGGCCTCGAGATCGTCCTCCGTCGCGTGGCCCCCCGCCGCGATCGCCGTGGCGCCGGCGCCGACGAGGGCGGGAGTGTTCGGCATCGTGCGGATGACCCGCGCCTGCGGCAGCTTCGCCTCGATCGCCGAGAGCGGGATGCCGGCGGCGATGCTGATCACGAGGGCGTGCGGGTGGATCTGCTTGCCGACCTGGTCGAGGACCTTTGCCATCGCCTGCGGTTTCACCGAGAGCACCAGGATGTCAGCCTGCCTCGCCACCTCGAGGTTGTCGGACACGACGCGGATGCCGTAGCGGCCGGCCATCTCCGCGCAGCGTTCGTCACGCGGGTCGCTGCCGATCAGTTGGTCCTTCTCGGCAACGCCTGCCTTCAGCAGGCCGCGGATCAGCGCCTCGGCCATGTTCCCGGTGCCGATGAACCCGACCGTCCCCTCGATCTTCATGGCGCCTCGTTTCGTGAGCGGCCATTCTACGTGGCGGGCGGCCTGGAGGTCGCTCGCCGCCCACCCCGGGGCGGACCACGGCTGCTGCCGCAGGCAGTCGACCGTGGCCGTAGCACTGGCCCAGGCTCTGGCCGTCGGTCGCCGCTGTCGGCGGGGCGGCTCGGGAGTCCTCCCGCGTTCGCTCCCCGACTCGATCGCCCCGGGCCGCGGCCTCTCGGGAAGACGCCCTGTGCCACCTACCCGTCCTCGCCAGCGGACACGCGTCCGCGCCAACCCGGCCAAACGGCTCTTGCGGTGCTGGTCCGCGAAGTGCATGTTGAAGGGTGGCCGTCCGGTCACGTTCGCCCCGCCGGCGCGGCCGCCTGGTCCCCCGGAGTCGACAGGAGAACCCGATGCGCCCTCTCGCACTCGCCCTTTCCAGCCTGCTCGCCGTGTCCGTGTCGTTCGCCGTGTCCGCGGCGGGTCCACAGGCGCCGCCGACGGCCCCGGCATCTCCGGCGGGACCGCCGGAGTTTCGCAGCGGGACGGCGGTCGTCCTGCTCGACGTGATCGCGCGCGACAAGAAGGGCCGGCCCGTGCGCGACCTGAAGCAGGGCGAGTTGCAAGTGAGCGAGAACGGCCAGCGCTGCGAGGTGCAGTCGTTCCGCTACGTCGAGTCTGAGACGACGCTCGAGCCGGCGGGCGCCGGGACGGTCGCCGCGCCGGTGGCGCCCGTCGAGCCCGCAGAGGGCGCGCGCGGTCGCCGCGCGCCGCTCAACCTCGTCACGCTCGTCTTCGACCGCCTCGGGCTCGAAGACGATCGCCTCGCCGAGAAGGCGGCCCGCGACTTCGTGGAGCGGGGGATCGACGCGCGCACGCAGGTCGCGGTGCTCAAGATCGGCACGCGTCTCGGCGTCGCGCAGGACTTCACGAGCGACAAGCAGCTCCTGCTCGCGGCAATCGCCAACGCGACTTCGGGCAAGGACTTCAAGGACCGTCCGCTCACCGACCAGGCCCGCCGTGCCTCGCGCAACCTGGCGACCGCGTCCGGGTTCCCGGTGGGCCCGGAAGCGGGCGACGGCGGCGACGCCTCGACGCCGACGGGCGAGCGGGTCACGAGCGCCGGGACGCGGGCGCCGGGCTCGTCGGTCGCCAACGACCAGGCGCTCGGCATGGCGGACGTGGAGCGCAAGCAGCGCGAGGTGATCGCGAACGCGCTGCAGATGGCCGACCGCCTGCAGCGCCAGATGGAAGGCCAGTGGTCGCTCTACCCGCTGCTCGCGCTGGTCAAGGCGCAGGCGCCGCTCGCGGGCCGCAAGACCCTGATCTTCTTCTCGGCCGGCCTGCAGGTCCCGTCGAACCTCGACGACGTCTTCAAGACGATCGTCAGCGAGGCGAACCGCGCGAACGTCAGCGTCTACGCGGTCGACTCGCGCGGCTTGCAGGCGCGCGCCGACATCGCGAATTCCGGAGCGGCGCTGCGCGACGCGGCCGTCACCTCGATGCAGCAACAGATGAAGGGCGCGAGCGACCCGACCACCGTGGCCGAGATGCAGCTCATGGACACGGTGGGGGACAGCCTGCGCCTGAACGTACAACAGACGCTGTCCGATCTTGCCGAGCAGACGGGCGGCTTCCTGGTCGCGAACGCGAACGACTTCGGCAAGGCGGTCGACCGGCTCGCGGCCGACATCCACGGCTACTACGAGATCCGCTACGTGCCGGCGGCCGCCACGTTCGACGGCTCCTACCGGCGGATCGGCCTGCGCGCGGAGCGCAAGGACGTCGTGCTGCAGTCGCGCCACGGCTACTTCGCGCTGCCGCCGAGCGAGCAGATCCTGCTGCCGTACGAGATGCCGCTGTTCATGGCGCTGTCGGCGGCGACGCCTGCGCACGACTTCGACCACCAGGCTGCCGCGCTGCACTTCGCGCCCGGACCGGAGGGTGTCGAGACGAGTGTCGTCGTCGAGGTGCCGCTCGCTTCTCTGGAGTTCCCGCTCGACAGCAAGAAGAAGACGTTCGCCCAGAAGCTCACGACGCTCGCGGTGCTGAAGGACGCGGAAGGACGTGTCGTCGAGCGCTTCAGCGACGAGTACCCGCTGTCCGGCACCACGGACCAGCTCGCGGCGATCCAGCACTCGAACGCCGTGCTGCGCCGCAGCGTCCCGCTGGAGCCGGGCCGCTACACGCTCGAGACCGCCTCGCAGGCGAAGAGCAACGGCAAGACGAGCGTGCAGCGCTCGTCGTTCGAGGTGCCAGCCGCGGGCACGGGTCCCGGGCTGAGCAGCCTGTGCCTGCTGCGCCGGGCGGACCCGTTGCCCGCGGACGCACCGGCCTCCGATGACCCGTTCCGCTACGAGCAGACGCGGCTTGTCCCCCAGCTGGGCGGGCCGGTCAGCAAGGCCGCGACGCCGAACCTGTCCTTCTTCGCGCGCGTCTACCCGGCAGCGGGTGGCGCGCCGCCGACGCTGACGCTCGACTTCGTGAAGGACGGGAAGATCGTCGGCCGCGCGCAGCCGGCGCTGCCAGCGCCGGACGCGCAGGGGCGCCTCGCCTACGTGGGCGGCGTGCCGTCGGCCGGCTTCGCGCCCGGGCGCTACGAGATCCGGCTCACGGCGGCGCAGGGCGGGGCGAAGACCGTCGAGACGACGGCCGTCGAGCTCGTTCCCTAGGGCGGCGGAGAGGAGGGCGTCATGGCGCGTGCGGCGTCCGGACGGCTCCCGCTCGTGCTGCTGGCGCTGGCCGCCGGCGCGCTGCCGGTCGGCCTCGGCGCGCAACAGCCGAGCTTCCCGGTCAGCGTCGAGCGGGTGCGCCTCGACGTCGTCGTGCTCGACCGGGACGGCCAGCCCGCCCAGGGCCTGCAGGCCTCCGACTTCGAGCTGCTCGAGGACGGCCGGCCGCAGACGATCCAGTCGTTCGAGGCCGTGTCCGTGCGCGGTCGAGTCCCCGCGGCCGTCGAAGTGCCGCGTGCCGGCCGCCAGACGCCCGCGGATGGTTCGCTGTTCGTGCTCTTCTACGACGACCTGCACCTGCCGCCGTGGCGCACGGTCCCGGCCCGCGACGCGATCCGCCGTTTCCTCGCGGAAGGTGCGCGTCCCGGTGACCGCGTCACGATCGTGGCGCCCGGCCAGGGCGTCTGGTGGACGGCCAGGCTCGACGAGGAGGGGCGCGGTGACCTGCTGGCCGTGGCCGACGGTCTGCGAGGCCGGAGGCTGCGCGGCAGCGGTCCGCTCGACTACCAGGCGCTGCTCGTGCACCAGCGCGGCGACGAGGGTTTCCTCGAGCGCTCGCTGCCCGGCTCGCAGAAGGCGCGCGCCGCCGAGGCGGCGGCGCAGGCCCTGCAGGCGGCGCGGCAGGCCGCGCGGCCCGACGGGACGATCCCGGCGCCGCCCAGCATCCTGGCCCGCGCCGCGAGCGCCGACCTCGTCGGCATGGGCGACTCCATGAGGGTCGCGGAGATGGAGGCGGAGTACGCCGAGGGCGCCCGCCTCAACCGCCTGACGCTCGAGGCGCTGCGCGACGTGGTCGCCTCGCTCGCGCTCGTGCCGGGCCGCAAGTCGCTCGTGCTCGTCTCCGAGGGGATCGTCGACGATCCGGAGCTGGGCGACCTCGCGCGCGTCGTCGCGCGTGCCGGGCCCGCGAACGCCGTCGTCTACTTCCTCGACGTTCGCGGTGGCGAGTCGTTCGGCGGGTCGGGCTACGAGGCCGCGCAGCCCGGCGGGCCGGGGCCGGCCATGACGGAAGGCGCGGGGTCGTCGCTACTGCGACGCCTCGGCGCTCAAGGTGCCTCGCTCGGCTCGGAGCGGCTGGCCGACGAAACGGGCGGCCGCACCATCCGCTCGAACGACCTCGCCGGGGGCCTGCAGCGCATCGCCGCCGAGGCCCACTCCTACTACCTGCTCGGCTACTCGCCCGCGGACGGGAGTGCCGGCGGGTTTCGCAAGACGCAGCTGCGCGTGAGGCGGCCCGGCCTCACGGTGCGGGCGCGGCCTGGCTGGCGGCCCGCCGGCGATCCGGCCGGCGCTGCGGCCCCGGTCGCGGCCGTCACGACGCCCGCTGCGGCGCCCGCTGCCCCCGCGAGCGACGCGCTCGGCCTGCTGGCGCGTTCAGGCGCGGACCTTCTCGACGTGCCCGTGGCCGTCTCGACGTACGTCTTCGACGAGCCGGCTCCGGGCCACGCGCGAGTCGTCGTGGCGGCCGACGTCGACCTGCCGCCGGCGCCCTCCGGTACGCCGCTCTCCTATCGCCTGCTGGTGGTGCCGCTCGGCGCGGGCGGCGGCCTCGAGCACGCGGGCGACGCGCTGCTGCCGCCGTCGGCGCAGCCGCCGTGGGCGGGCGGCTTCGGCACGCACGCCCCGCTCGCCCGCGAGTTCCAGCTTCCGCCCGGCCGCTACCAGGTGCGGCTCGCCGTCGAGGTCGCCGGCCGCTACGGCGCCGCGACGAGCACATTCGCCGTCCCGCCGCTAGCCGGCCTGCGCGTCTCGAACCCGATCGTGACCGACGGGTTGCAGGACCGCAGCGACCGCGCCCCGCGGCCGGTCGTGCGCGGCCTGAGGGCCTTCTGGTCGAACGCGACGCTCTACTGTCAGTTCGAGGTCTTCGGGTCGCCGCGCGCGAACGGGGCGCCCGCGGTGATCGAGGCGGGCTACGCCGTGCACGGGGCGGACGGCAGTGTCGCGCGCGCCGTCCCGGCCACGCGCATCGAGCCCGGGCCCGACGGCCGGCTGCTGCGGCTCTTCGGCTTCCCGCTGAGCGCGCTCGCGCCGGGGAGCTACACGATGAGCGTCGAGGTGCGCGACGTGACGGGCGGGACGATGGCCAGCGCCGCCACGCCCTTCCGCGTCCTGGCCCTGCGCCGCTGAGCGGCTAGCGCGACGAGGCGAGCCACTCGCCGAGCGGACCCTCGGCCTGGATCCACGCGAGGCCGCAGTCCACGTGGCCGTTCTCCCCGCGGACCCAGCTCACGCGCGCGGTCGCGGCCACCGTCTCTGCGCCCGGCTCGAGGCACAGGCGCAGGGCCACGGCGGCGCCCTCTGCGAAGCCGGGCAGCGCGGCCAGTTGAGCGTGCAGACCTTCCTTCGAGAACGACAGGGCCACTCCGCGGACGATCGTGCCCTCGCGGTCCTCGATCCACACAGGCCGCTCGAGCCCCGCGGCACGGTCCACGGCGACGTCCTCGGGCGCCGACATGGAACACCTCCTGGCTGCCGCCCGCTCGAATGTGAGCATCAGGCGTGCCAGGCGCCCGCCGCAGAGGCAAGTGGCTTCCAGCCCTGGCAGAAGCAGTCGACGCCGCGTGGGGCCCCAGCCCGCGTCGGCTTCCGGTCGCTACTCTTAGTAGCAGGACGATCGTGGCGGGGTCGTGCTCAACTCCCGATCGCCCGGCGGGGGTGCCTCATCGCGGACCCCCGCGGTCCGTCTCCCCGGGCAGCGCGAGCGAGCGGCCGGTGACGTCCCGCGCGTCGAGGCCCGCCGCCTTGCCGAGCAGCGCGAGCGTACCGGGCAGGGCCGGCCGGAAGCGCCAGTCGTCCTCGCGCCCGCCCGCCGCGCGGAAGGCGGCCGCCCACTCGGGCCACCACGGGCTGACGCGCCGCGAGATCGGCTCGACGACCAGCACCGGTGCGCCGTCCGCGGCCGCCCGCAGCAACCGCGGCAGCAGGCGCGTTCTCGCCTCGTCCGGCAGCTCGTTCACGGTGAAGGCGGCGAGGACGCCGCCCGGCGGCCTCGGGAGCGGCGCGGCCGCGGCGTCGCCGCGCGTCACCTCGCCGCTCACGCCCAGTTCGCGCAGCGTCCAGCGCGCCTCGGCCACGGCCCAGCCGCTCGAGTCGATGCCGGCGACCGTGGCCGGGGTCGCGCCCGCGTGCGCCCACGCCGCGCCCGAGGTGCCGGTGCCGCAGCCGAGGTCGAGCAGCCGGCGCGGAGCCTTCTGCCACGGCGCGAGCGCGCGGGCGATCTCGCGCACGAGCAGGAAGTGCAGCGGACCGTAGTAGAGCGCGAACGCGGCGCGCTTGCCGGCGCCGTCGAGCGCCGATCCGCTGGCCATCTTCTCCCGCCGCTCCACGTAGAGCGACGAGAGCGCCTGCAGCGCGCGGCGGATCTCCTGGAACGAGAGCTCGCGGCGGTGTCGCGCCTCGAGCGCGTCGAAGAACGACGGGAAGGGATCGTGTCGGTCCAAGGTCGCGGCGGCGGTAGCCGCTCGGGAGTATAGAGGCATCGCTTCGCAGGACGGCGTGCCGGACCGCCCCGAGGCGGAGTGCCCCACGCGCAGGCCCTAGCAGCGAGCCCCTCGGCCGCGCTGCGCCGCGTGACGCGAAACGTTCACAACTTCCCCGTTGACAGAACGCCGTCCGGGGACCATCTTTGATGCAGGTCCTGGCCCCGCGGCGACGGTCGCCGCAGAGGAGGGGTCGAACGGGCCTGGCGATCGGGCGACGGCATGCGGCGAACGCCGCGGAGGGTGCCGATGGGTTCGAGCAGCACGCCACCCGCCCTCGAAGGGACCTTCGGGTCCCCGTCCTGACACGATCAAGGTCGCGCCCTGAAGGCGCGACGGGCCTCTGGCCCAAATCCGACCCGGGAGGCTTCGGCCCCCGGGTCTTTTTGTGTGCGGTGCGCCCTGAGCGCCCGCCGCCGGCGGCGCTCGCGGCGCGCGATCAGGCCGTCGGCGGCGTCACCGGGCCGCTGCCTGCGCCGGTGCGGGCGATGGCTGCCTCGATCGTCGCGAGGTCCTGTGCGTCGAGTGTCACGGCGGCCGCGGCGATCCAGCCGTCCACCTGTTCTGGGGAGCGCGCGCCCACGATCGCGGCGGTGATCGGCCAGCGCAGCGTCCAGGCGACCGCGATCGCCGCGACCGAGACGCCGTGCTTCGCGGCGATCGGGACGAGCGCGTCTCGCAGCGCCAGGTTGCGCTCGAGCCTCGGCGACTGGAACTCGGGCCCGCGCCGGCGCCAGTCGTCGGCGGGCAGCGCGGCCACGCGCTCGGCCGTGAAGGAGCCCGTGAGCAGGCCCGACTGCATCGGGCTGTAGACGATCACGCCTGTCCCGTGCCCCGCGCACCACGGGATCTGGCTGTCTCCCGCGTCGCGCCTCACCATCGAGAACGGCGGCTGCAGGGACTGGACGTGGCCGCGCGCCGCGCAGGCCTCGAGCCGCGGCACGTCGTAGTTCGAGACACCGGCCCAGCGCACCTTGCCCTCGGTGACGAGATTGCGCAGCGCTTCCCAGGAGTCCTCGACGGGCGTGCCGCTCTCGTCCGGCCAGTGGAACTGGTAGAGGTCGATCGCGTCGGTGCGCAGCCGCTTCAGCGACGCCTCGCACTCCGCGCGCACGCGGGCGGGAGACGAGTCGCGCACCGGCTGCGACATGCGGTCGCCGTCGTTCCAGCGCAGGCCGCACTTCGTGAACACGAGCGGCCGCTCGGCCCGCGGGATGTCGGCGAGCGCGCGGCCGACGACCTCCTCGGAGTGGCCGTAGCCATAGACGGCCGCGGTGTCGATCCAGTTGACGCCGCGCGACACGGCGTGACGGATCGCCTGAATCGACAGGACGTCGTCCTGCGGTCCCCAGGCGAAGGCCCAGTCGCCTCCGCCCACAGCCCAGGCGCCGAAACCGACGGTGGTGATCTCGGGGCCGCCCGTGCCGAGGCGGCGGGTGGGAAGCGCGGTCTGCATGCTCGAGTTCTCCTGTGACTGGCGCTGTCCGCGGCGCGGGCGCGCACCACAGTCTAACCCGCGCGTCGCGGGGTCTTGCCGGCCGGGTCGGCGATCGCGCGCTCGGCCTCCGCGCGCGTGAGCGCGTACGCCTTGCCGCAGAACTCGCAGCTGACGTCCAGGGCGGCGCGCTCGGCCAGGGCCTGCTCGACCTCCTCTCGTCCCAGCATGCGCAGGACGCCGGCCACGCGCTCGCGCGAGCAGCGGCAGGCGAAGCGCACCGGCACGCTCTCGAACAGCCGCAGCTCCTCGTCGTGAAACAGCCGGCGCAGGATCACGCGCTCCGGCAGCTCGACCAGCTCCTCGCGCGTCAGCGTCGCCACCAGCTGGCCGACCCGGTTCCACAGGTCGGGATCGGCGTCTGGCGCCGGTCGCCCCCCCGCGGCGGGGAGCCGCTGCAGCAGCAGGCCGGCCGCGCGCTCGCCGTTCGCGGCCAGCGCGAACAGCGTCTCGAGCTGCTCCGAGCGCGCCATGTAGCGCTCGAGCACCTGCGCGGTCGTGCGTCCCTCGAGCGGTACGACGCCCTGGTACGCGGCGAGCTTCGGGCCGGGATCGATCGTGATCGCGCAGCGGCCGCCCGCGGCGAGATCGTGCAGCGCTGGAACGCCGGCGGGCAGCGGCAGCTCGCCTTCCCAGCGCGCCATCGCGCGCAGCGACAGGTCGGCCTGGCACTCCACGACGAGCAGGCTCACGGGGCGGCCGGCCTGGACCTGCAGCACCAGTGTGCCG
>Ga0302299_10002200_pt1 | contig 11865 bp, 10 predicted proteins | sample III_Fen_N3_4_FD_198795 | JGI IMG/M metagenome (GOLD analysis project Ga0302299, IMG submission 198795) | Peat permafrost microbial communities from Stordalen Mire near Abisko, Sweden - III_Fen_N3_4 | ecosystem: Environmental > Terrestrial > Soil > Wetlands > Permafrost | place: Sweden: Abisko...
CCGAGCACGGCGCCGACTCAGCCGCGCTGCTGGTGACGGACTCGATGGCCGTCGTGGAGGCCGTGGATGCCGAGATGGCCCGCCAGGTGGCCGCGCTCCCCGAGCCGCGCGCCTCGTACGCCCGGTCTGCGTTGTCGAACCTGGGCGGCGCCTTCCTGTTCGACACCATGGACGAGGCCGTCGCCTTCGCCGGCGACTACGCGCCCGAGCACATGCAGATCGCGACCCGGGATCCGGAGGCGACGTTCGCGAAGCTGACGTATGCCGGAGAGGTGCTCCTGGGCCAGGATTCGCCGGTCTCGGCGGCGAACTTCACGATCGGCGTCCCGGCTACGCTGCCCACCGGCGGGTTCGCGCGCATCAACGGCGGCGTGACGTCGCGCACATTCATGACCACGGCGTCGACCGGCAAGCTCACCGAGGCCGGGCTCCGCTCGCTCGCCCCCGCGACGCTGGCCCTGGCCGACCACGAGGGGTTTCCGGCGCACGCCAACGCCCTCCGGATCCGGGGCATGGGGTGAGCGCTCCCAGCTCGCCCGCCGAGGGTGATTCGGGCGCCAGCCTCGGCGCCTGGGAGCACGGTGTCGAGCGGCCGGCCGGCGACCCCGTCCGCCTCGCCGACCTCGAGGCGATCGCGCTCGCGAAGCTGGATCCCGGCGTCGGGTCCTACTACTCGGGCGCGGCCAACGACGAGGTGACGCTCGCCGACAACCTCGCCGCGTTCCGCCGCTGGCGGTTCGTGCCGAGGATCGGCGCCGCGATCGAGGGTCGCGACACGTCGGTCGAGGTGCTGGGCCGGCGCTGGCCGACGCCGTTCATGGTGGCGCCGATCGCGCTGCAGCGGATGGCGGACCCCGACGGGGAGCTCGCGGTCGCCCGCGCCTGCGCCGCCCGCGGCCTGACGATGAGCCTCTCGACGGTGGGGTCGGCGACGATCGAGGACGTGGCGGCCGCCGGCGCGCCGACCTGGTTCCAGCTGTACCTGCTGCGGGACCGCGAGCGGAGCCGCGAGCTCCTGGACCGCGCGGCCGCCGCCGGCTACGAGGCGATCGTCCTCACGATGGACGCCCCGATCCTCGGGCGGCGCGAGCGCGACATCCGGTCGGGCTTCCACCTCCCCGACGGCGTGGGCTACGCGAACATCCGGCGGGGCGCGTTCAAGCGCGGCGACACCTACGGCGACGACGAGATGAAGCCGTCGAACACGTGGGACGACCTCGCCTGGGTCGTGGGCGCCACGAGGCTCCCCGTCATCGCCAAGGGCGTGCTGCACCCGGACGACGCGCTGCGCGCCATCGACCTCGGCGCGGCCGGCGTCGACGTCTCCAACCACGGTGGGCGCCAGCTTGACCTGTCGATGGCGGCCCTCGATGCCCTGCCCGCGGTGGCCGACGCGGTCGCCGGCAAGGTGCCGGTGCTGTTCGACTCCGGGATCCGGCGCGGGACGGACATCCTGCTCGCGCTCTCGCTTGGGGCACGCGCGGTGATGCTCGGGCGGCCGGTCCTGTGGGCGCTCGCCTGGAACGGGGAGGCGGGCGTGGTGCGCGCGTTCGACCTGCTGGCCGCGGAGTTCGAGCTGGCCCTGGGCCTCGCGGGTCTCACGCGCGCCGGAGACGCCTCGCGCGACCTGGTGGTGCCGGCCGGGGGCTGACCGATCGCTTCCGCGCCCGACGCCACCGGGCCGGGTGCGCGTGGACGGCCGGGTCCCGTCGCCGGCGTCCCCTTGCCTGCCACGCATGCTGCCCGAGACTGGTAGGCGGCGCCCGCGGCAGATTCGGCGCCATTGATGCTGGGGGTGCATGGCTGGTGCCGGATGCGACCGTTCCAGGCCGGGAGTGGGCCATGCGCGTCCCCGGCACGCGGCTACGAGTCCCGGGGAGCATGAATGACGACGGAGAGCGGCATCCCCGCCCGAAGTACCCTGTGCCCGTGTCCGCGCCCATTCCCGTGCCCGATCCTGCCCCCGTCCGCCGCCGCGGCGTCTCGTTCCGCGATTCGACCGCGCTGCTCGCCGCCCGCACCGTGACCGGCGTCGTGCGCCTCGGCGGGCGCGCCGGGACCAGCCTGCCGGGACTCGTGGCCGACCGGATCGCCCCCGGGCTCGACGCGCGGCTCGCCCGCGGCCTGGCCGGCGCCGCCCTCGTCACCGGGACGAACGGCAAGACCTCGACCGCCAAGATGCTCGCGACCGTGGTCGAGGCGACCGGCCACGCCGTCCTCGCCAACGCCTCGGGCGCCAACCTCCGCCAGTCCGTGGGCGCCGTGCTGGTGAACGGCACCACCCTGCGCGGCACGTTCCGCAACGCGGGCACGATCGCGGTGCTCGAGGTGGACGAGGCGGCGCTCCCGGCCGTCCGCCCGGCGTTGCCCGGCGCGGTGATGGTCATGACGAACCTGTTCCGCGATCAGTTGGACCGCTTCGGCGAGACCGACCACCTGGTGCGGCTGTGGCGGACGATGCTGGCGGCCGAGGGCATCGGCTGCACGATCGCCTACTGCGTCGACGACCCGCGCGTCACGTCGCTGGTGGCGATCGCCGGGGGCAACGGCGCCCGCCTGATCGGCTACGGCTTCGCGGGCCGGCCGGATCGGACATCCGCGGCGGAGCTCACCCCGGAGCCCGTCACGTGCCCGTCCTGCGAGGGCCCGCTCACCCGGCGCTGGACGTCCATCGGGCATCTCGGCGACTACGCGTGCGAGACCTGTGGATTCGGGCGGCCGACGCCGGACGTGACCGTGGAGATCGTCGAGCGGCGCGGGCTCACGAGCCAGGTGCTCCGGTTCCGCTGGGTCGCGGGAGCCGGCGACGGCGGCGATGGCGGCGCGGCCGGCGTTGGTGGCGAATCGACGGAGACCGTCGTGTTGCGGCTCCCCGGCCTCGGCAATGCCTACAACGCCGCGGGTGTGGTGGCGGCCGCGATCGGCCTCGGGATCGAGCCCCGGGCCGCCGTGCGCGCGCTGGCCGCCGCCGTGCCGCCGTTCGCCCGGTTTGAGCAGTTCACGGTCGACGGCCGCACCGTCGTCCTCGCCCTGCTCAAGAACCCGGCCACGATGGCGGAGCTGACCAGCGTCGCCGCCGGCGCCCCCGTCGATCGCCTGGTGGTCGCCCTCAACGACGCGTTCGCCGACGGCCGCGACGTCTCCTGGTACTGGGACTGCTCGCCGGCCGACCTCGTCGCGGGGCGCCCGTACCGTCTCGCCGGGCGCCGGGCCACGGACTTCGCCGTGCGCCTCAAGTACGCCGTCGCCGACGATCCGGCGGTGGAGCCCGGCGGGTTCCTCGGCATCGTGGACGACCCCACCGTCGCAGTGGACCAGACCATCGCCGAGGCGCCCGAGGGCGGCATCGTCCTCGTCGTGGCGACGTACACGGCGCTCCTCGGGATCCGGGCCGGGTTCGCGGCCCGGGGCGCCATCGCGCCGATGCCCCGGTGAGCGCGATGCCCGCCAAGCAGCCGGACCGCGTGGTCATCGCCCACCTGTTCCCGGACGCCCTCAACCTCTACGGCGACCGCGGCAACATCGACACGCTCGTGCGCCGGGCCGGCTGGCGCGGGATCGAGGCCGAGGTCCGGGGGATCGGCGCGGGCGACGCGGCGGCGCTGCGGGGCGCGGACGTGATCTTCATCGGCGGTGGGGCGGACCAGCACCAGCGCGCCGTCGCGGACACGCTGATGGACCTCGCGGACCCGCTCCGGCGTGCGATCGACGAGGGCGCCGCGCTCCTGGCGGTCTGTGCCGGCTACCAGAACCTCGGCCACGCCTTCCGCTCCCCGCTGGTGGGCGAGATCCGCGGGCCGGGGCTGCTCGACGTCGAGACCGAGATGATCGCCGGGGCGGAGCGGTTCGTCGGCGGGGTCGTGATCGAGGTGGACGAGGGCTCGCCGGTCGCCGCGGCGCTGGCGCGCGAGGCAGGCCCGGCCCGCCGCCGGGTCACCGGCTTCGAGAACCACAGCGGCAGGACGTCGGTGGGGCCCGCGATGCGACCGCTCGGGCGCGTGCTCGTGGGCCGCGGCAACGATGGGGCGAGCGGCTTCGAGGGGGCGGTCGCGATGCCGGGGGACGGCGGCCTCGGCGGGCTGCGGATCGGCACCTACCTCCACGGGCCCCTGCTGCCGCGGAACCCGCACCTCGCCGACCTCGTCCTCGCGATGGGCCTCGGGCGCGGACGGCCGGCGTCGCTTCCGCCGCTCCCCGACGAGGCGGAGTGGCGCGCGCACGACCGGTTCGCGGCTGACTGGACGGAGATCCGGCCGGGCATCGTCAGGCGATCATCCGTGGGCCGGCTCCGGGACCGCGTGGGGTCGCTGATCGGGTTCTAAGGTCGCCGGCCGGGCACCGGGCGCCGGGCGCCGGGTGGCACCCCGTTCCAGGCGTGCGGGTCATGGCCGCCCCGTACCCCCACGGGTCGGGGGTGGCACCAGTCACCGCTCAGCCGCGACCATCTCTCCATGCACGCATCGGAGGAGGTCGCCCATCGCGGCCGAAACCTCGACCTGGCCTCCTACCCGGGCCCCGGATCCGGCCGGCCCGATGCCGCCGCCCCCGCCTTCGACCTCGTCGGCGTGCTGCCGGCCGTCGTCTGGATCGCGGATGGGCCGGGCGGGCAGGCCACGTTCGTCTCCGAGCGCGCGCGAGAGATCATCGGCTTCGAGCCCGAGGCGTGGATCGGCGACCCCGGGTTCTGGGCGGACCACGTGCACCCGGACGACATCGGCGAGGCGTGGGCCGCGGCCGAGCAGGCGATCCTGAGCGAGGGCGCGAAGCCGGTCCAGTATCGGTTCCTGACGGCGGATGGCTCCTACCACTGGTTCCAGGACTCGATCCAGGTCATCACGTTCGCCGACGGCGCCCGGCGACTCGTCGGCGTGATGGTGGATGTCACCGTCGAGCGCCTCCACATCGAGGTGCTCGAGGCGGCGCGGGCCAGGACGTCCACCGGCTCCTCCGCGGATCCCGTCCTGTCCTCCCCGCTCCACAAGTCGATCGTGGACAATCTCTCCGACGGTGTCTACTACGTTGACCGCGAGCGGCGGATCAGCTACTGGAACCACGGGGCGGAACGGCTTACCGGCTACAGCGCGGCGGACGTCATCGGCCGGTTCTGCTACGACAACATCCTGAGCCACGTGGACGACGAGGGGCGGAGCCTGTGCCACACGGCATGCCCGCTGCTCAAGACGATGAACGACGGCCGGGAGCGCCAGGCGATCCTCTGGCTTCGCCACAGCACCGGCCACCGGGTCCCGGTCCAGGTGCGCACCACGGCGATCCACGGCGACGGGCCCGTGCCGGTCGTGGGCGGGGTGCAGAGCTTCAGCGACGCGACCGGCCTGCTCGAGGCTCGGGACGAGGCGAGTCGGGCCCGTCGTGACGCCCTCACGGACCCGCTGACGGGTCTGCCCAACCGGCGTCTCCTCGACGCCGTGCTCGCGGCGCGCCACGACGAGATGGAACGCCACCAGGTCCCCTTCGGGTTCCTGATGATCGACATCGACCACTTCAAGCTGTTCAACGACGAGCACGGCCACGACGTGGGCGACCAGGCGCTGCGGACCGTCGCGGCCACGCTCAAGGGCGCGCTCCGGGCCGGTGACACGCTGGTCCGCTGGGGCGGCGAGGAGTTCGCTCTCGTGGCGTCCCACGTCAGCGACGACGGCATCGTGCGCATGGCCGACCGGCTCCTTCGCCTCGTCCGGGCGACGCGGGTCCAGACGACCGTCGGCAGCGTGCCGATCCGCGTGTCGCTGGGAGCCGCGCTGGCACTGCCCGGCGAACCGCTCGAGCGGCTGTTCGTGCGGGCCGACCAGGCCCTGCTCGCCGCCAAGGCCACCGGGCGCGACCGGTTCGTCCTGGATGGGATGGGCCCGACCCCGGATGCCGCGGGGACCGTGGCGGTCAAGCCGGCCGGGATGGCGCCGGACCCGGGGAGACCGGGCGCCCGATAGGCCGCCGCGGCGGGCGCACGGTGCCCGCGAGAACCTGATCGCCTCGCCGTTCGTCTGGATGAGTACGATGCGAGCGATCGGCATGGCTCGTCCGAGCAACGGGTGGGAGGGAACCCTGGGAGCCGGGACGCGGGCAGACACCACGGAGCGCTTCCTGCGGCAGGCAGGCAGCGAGCTGGACCGCGCCTACCGCCTCGCCGGGCTCCTCCTGGGCGACGGCGCGGAGGCCGAGGACGCCACCCAGGAGGCCCTGCTGCGGGCTTGGCGCGGCCTCGACACGCTGCGTGATGCGGCCGGGTTCCAGTCCTGGTTCGACCGGATCCTCGTGAACATCTGCCGAGACCGGCTCCGGCGCCGCGCGAAGGTCCGCTTCCTGCCGCTGGAGGAGGGCGGGGCGGCCGCGAGCTCGGACCCGTTCCGTGCGGTCGTCGACCGCGACGAGGCGCTCCGTGCGCTCGCCGTGCTGGACCCCGACGAGCGGCTGGTGGTGGTCCTCCACTACTGGGCCGACCTGCCGCTGACGTCGGTCGCCGAGCGGACGGGCCGGCCGCTGGGGACCGTGAAGTCGAGGCTGCACCGGGCGCTGGGGCGGATGGCGCGGCAGCTGGACGCGGCGCGGGCGGCCGAGCTGGGGAGGCGGCCGTGAGTGACGACGTGGAGCGCCGGGTCCGCGACGCCATGCGGGAGACCGACCTGCCCCCCGCGCCGGAGGCGCTTCGGGCGTCCCTGGGCGAGATCGCGGCGGGACCGGTCGAGACCGCCTCGCGGCGGTCGTCCCGGATCGTGGCGGGGCTCGCCATCGCCGCCGTCATGGTCGTCGGGGTCGTGGGTCTCGGTGCGTTGGGCGGGCTCGACCGTCTCTGGCCCGTGCCGGGGGGGACGCCCGCGACGACCGCGGGCCCGATGGGCCTGACGCCCGGCCCGGCCGCCACCGGCGGCCCGTCGACCACTCCCATGGCCTCGCTGGCCGAGCCCCCGGCGGGCGTCACCGTGCTCGACGCCGCGGGGCTGAGCGCGGCGATCGCGGCGCAGCGGGCCGGTGGCCTCGCGTCGCAGGTGGTCGTGGCGAACGTGGACATCGACCCCCGGCCGCTGCCGGCGGTGATCCTCCGGGAGTGCGCCGATCCCCTGGGGAGCTGCACGGTCATCGGGACGCTCGCCGGCGCCGTCTTCCCGGACGGCACGGTGACCATCCGCGCGGAGCCGTACGTCGTCCCGCCGCCGATCACAGCCGCCGACCTGCACGGACCCGTGGCGTTGCGCCTCGACGGCACCGCCCCGATCGAGTACCTGGGGCACCTCGACCCGCTGGCCGGAACCTCGTTCGATGTCGCCGCGCTCTCGGCCGCGACGCCCTCGGCGGTGCCCGGGCGCCTTGTCGCGGTCCGGGGCTGGTTGGCCGGGGTCCTCGCGCCGTCATGCGGCCCGTACATGCCGGAGACCATCCCGGAGCCGTTCCGCTGTCCGGGGCTGCGCGGCTTCCTCGCGGACCAACCCGTCCGGCCCGCGACGAGGGTCGGCAACGGGGGCAGCATCTCGGTGCCCGATTCAGCCGTGACCGTCCAGTACGGCGCCTACGAGAGCTTCGCCTCCTCGCCCGCGAACGATGGCGTCAACGACGAGCCGCGCCTCGGCCTGTACCTCGTCCGGTTCGTGGCCAGCGACACCGCCGACTGCCCGGCCTGTCGCGGCTGGCTCGTCGTCGGTCGGCTCGACGCGGCCCCGGCGCATGTCCTACAGACGGCTCCGCCGGTGCCCGGCGCCGTCGTTCGCTCAGCTGCCGAGCTCGTGGCCTGGCTCGGCGAGGACCGCACTTCGCTGGTGGGCCGGGCCGTGATCGTGGACGGGCGAGTCGTCCAGCTCAACCCAAGGTCGTGCGGCCTGCGCCTGACCTGCGACTTCGGCAGCCTCGAGGGAACGACGGAGGGGGTCAAGGTCAGCGCGTACACGGCGTCCCTCCTGCTCCCGGACACCGACTACCCGCTGAACGGCGCGATGGCGCTCGAGGTCCGACCCGACGGCCTCGAGTACCTCGGCTACATGGGCTCCCTGGACGGCCGCGACTTCAACGCCGCCGTGACCGACCTGACGAACATGTCCCAGATGCCGCGCGGCCCGATGACGGTCATCGTGAGCGGCTGGCTGGTCGCCGGGCCGCCGGTCCCCTGTCCGCAGCAGAACCCCGCCCCACCGGCCGATACGCCCTTCGAGCCCTGCCCCGGCGCCTGGCTCACCGGGGACATGGTCCAGCCGTGGACGGTCACCCCGACCAGCATCTCGATGACGCCGCCCGCCATGGGTGTCCGCGTCCAGTACGGCGCCTACGGGCAGTTCGCGCCCGACCCGGCGGCCCAGCCCGATGGCACCGTCGCGCCCCGCTTCGGGACGTATCTCGTGCGCCTCGTCACCGACACGACGATCGGGCCCGATGGCCCGCGCGGCTGGCAGGTGGTGGGGCGGCTCGACCCGTAGTCGTCCTCGCCGGCGGCCGCGCGCGACCAGGCCCGCGGCGAGATCGACCGTTCATCGAACGTGCCCTACGCGCATCTCGGCGGGCAGCCGGCGATCAACGCCTACGCCTCGCCGTTCAGCTGAGGTCGCGGGGCCTCAGTCCGCGGCGGCGCCGGCGACGACGCGATTTGGGCCCTCCACCAGGACCTCCGACTCGGTCTCGCTGCCGGTCTCGGTGTCGATGATCCGGTAGCCGTTGTGGATCTCGACCATGCCGGACGCGAGCGTGGTGCCCACGGCGCAGTACCTGGTCGCGGACAGCTCGATGGCGCGCGCGACCGCGGCCGCGTCGAGGCCCACGCCCTCGATCACGTGCGTCACGTCGATCCGGGTGAACGCGTTCGGGTGGCCGTCCATCTGGGTGCCGGCCGCCTCGACGCTGTAGCGCCGGACATCCTGGCGCTTCTTGCGCAGGATCGAGACCACGTCCATCGCCGTGCAGCCGGCGAGCGCGAGCGGGATCAGCTCGGAGGGACGGGCGCCCGTGTCCCCCTCGCCATTGTCCAGGATGATCGTGTGGCCGCTGCCCACGCTGCCGACGAAGCGGAGGCCGTCGCCCTCCAGGGTCAGGGATGCGGTCTTGAGGGCCATGGGGCGATCTCCGGGATTGGCCGGCCGGGCGGGGGAGCCGGCGGGTTGGGGGGATGGGCGGGGTTCAGCGGGCGGGGAGCGAGGGCAGGATGGCGGGGGCGGGGAGCAGGGTCGTGGTCGCGGGCGCCGTGAGCCGCCGAGCGAGCCTCCGGACGACGATTCCCTCCACGATGTCGCAGGCGGCGACGATGGCGGGCTCCGAGAGGCGGTAGCGGACGGAGGCGCCCTCGCGCCGGCCGTCGACGAGGCCGGCGGTGCGCAGGACGGCGAGGTGCTGGCTGGCGTTCGGGAGCGACATCCCGATCTCCGCGGCCAGCTCGCCCACGGTGCGGTCCGCGCCGCGGAGCGCACCGAGCAGGAGCAGGCGCTTGGGGTCCGTCAGGACCTTGCAGATCTCCGCGTGGAGGCGGGCGCGCTCGAGGGCGGCGGGGTCAGTGGTCATGCTGCCGATCCTACGCTCGGTTGCGTGATTGCGCAACTTGCGGACTCCAGCCGAGCGTCTCCCCGGGCCGCGTCGATCAGCGAGCCCTGCGCTCGCCGACGTCGTCAGCGGCGGGCGGCCGCCAGCGCGTGATCGATCGCCGCCAGGCCCTCGCGCAGCTCGTCGGGCTTCGGCCAGCCGTAGCCGAGACGGAAGTACGAGCGCGACTGCTCGAACCAGTGGCCCGGTCCCACGATCGTCCCGTGCTCCTCGAACAGCAGCCGGTAGAACGCGTCGACGTCCACGCCCGAGTCCTCGCGGATCCGCGGGAAGCCCACGACGCCGCCGCGCGGCGCGACCCATTCGAGCCCCTCGTGCCCGTCCAGCCACCTCGCCGTCGTCGAGAACGCATCCGCGATGCGTGCCCGGATCGCCGGCAGGAGCTGCGGCCGGCGGCGGAGCGCCGTGAGCGCGATCGTCTCGTCCACGAGCGAGCCCGAGATCAGGATCTGCTCCTTGGCCGCCAGGAGCCGGTCCCGCAACCCGGGATCCTGCGTCACCAGCCACCCGATCCGGATCCCCGGCAGCCCGTACGTCTTCGACAGGCTGCTCACGGAGACCACGGACGGGCTCATCGACGCGGCCACCGGCAGCGCCTCGCCGAACGTCATCTCGCGGTACGTCTCGTCCAGCAGCAGCCGGGCGCCGCGCCGCTCCACCAGCGCGATCACCTCGCGCAGCGTGGCGAGGTCCATCGTCGTCCCCGTGGGGTTGTGCGGCGAGGTCAGGCTGACCAGGCGCGTCCGGTCCGTCATCAGCGCCTCGATCCGCGCCGGGTCCACCGCCCAGCCGTCCTCGTACGCGAGGTCCAGGTACGTCACGTCCGCGCCGATCGCCCGCGGCGTCTCGACGTTAGTGGCGTAGTTCGGGCGCGCGACGACCAGGTGGTCGCCGGCATCCAGCAGCGTCGTGTGGAGGATGAACAGCGCGGCCACGGCGCCGGGCGTCACCATGACGCCGTCGGGGTCGATCCCCGGCGCGTCTGCGGCGATGACCGCGCGCAGCTCCGGCAACCCCAGGTGATCGCCGTACTGGAGCACGAGCCCGGCGAGATCCCCGGCAATGTCCGCACCCAGGTCCGCGAGCGACGCGTCCGCCACCGAGCTCTCCGCGAGGTTGCGCCTGATGCGTCCGTACCCGAGCTGCTCCGGCGACTCCGCCTCGATCGGCATCCGCCGGTAGCGCATGGGAACCTCCTGTCCGTGGCTGGGAACGCGGGCAAGGGTACCGTCCGGCGTGGCACGATCGCGCGCATGGATGCCACCGCGTTCCGCGCCGCGCTCGACGCCGGCGAGCCGATCCTCATCGATGGCGGGCTCTCGAATCAGCTCGAGGACCAGGGCAACGACCTGTCGGACTCGCTGTGGTCCGCGAGGCTGCTGATCGAGGCGCCCGGCGAGATCACGGAGGCCCACCTCGCCTACTACCGCGCCGGTGCCCGGGTGGCCACGACGGCGAGCTACCAGGCGACGTTCGAGGGGTTCGCGGGCCGCGGGATCGACCACGAAGCGGCCGCCGACCTGCTGCGCAGGAGCGTGGCGCTGGCGATGGCCGCGCGGACGCAGGCGGCGGCCGAGGACGCCGTGGCCGGCCGACCGACGCCGACGAGGTTCGTCGCCGCCTCCGTCGGTCCCTACGGGGCGATGCTCGCCGACGGCTCGGAGTATCGCGGCCGCTACGGGCTGTCGGTCGCCCGGCTCCGCGACTTCCACCGCGAGCGCCTGGAGGTGCTGGCGACGACCGCGGCGGACGTCCTGGCGATCGAGACGATCCCGGAGGTCGAGGAGGCGGCGGCGGTCGCCTCGCTGCTCGGCGAGGTGCCGGGCGCCGCCGCTTGGGTGAGCTTCTCGTGCGCCGACGGCGGCCACCTCCGCAGCGGCGCGCCGGTGGAGGAGGGGATCGCCGCCGTGGACGGCCTGCCCGGCGTGCTCGCCGTCGGCCTCAACTGCACCGCCCCCGAGCACGCGGACGAGCTCGTCGGCCGCATCCGCGCCGTGACGACCCTGCCGATCGTCGTCTACCCCAACAGCGGAGAGGGCTGGGACGCGTCGGCGCGCCGCTGGATCGGGCAGGGCCGGGACCGCGTGGACGCGGCCGCCGCCGCCCGCTGGCGGTCGCTGGGCGCGACGCTGATCGGTGGCTGCTGCCGGGTGACGCCGGACCAGGTGGCGGGCCTGGCCCCCGCGATGATCCGGGCCTGAGGCCGCTCGCCGTGCAGCGTCGACCGGTCCGCCGAATCGTGACCAATTGCAGGCGGGCGTTCTCGACGGTCGCGGTAGGCTGCCCGCCAGGACCCCAGGAGCGACGGATGGCCCATGCCTGACGCCCCCACGG
>Ga0302299_10002202_pt1 | contig 11862 bp, 9 predicted proteins | sample III_Fen_N3_4_FD_198795 | JGI IMG/M metagenome (GOLD analysis project Ga0302299, IMG submission 198795) | Peat permafrost microbial communities from Stordalen Mire near Abisko, Sweden - III_Fen_N3_4 | ecosystem: Environmental > Terrestrial > Soil > Wetlands > Permafrost | place: Sweden: Abisko...
CTCAGCGTCACGGAAGCCGTCTCGGTCGCCTTCGCTCCCGCGACCTTCACCTTCAGCGCGAAGCTGAACGGGCCGACGGTCCGCGTGCGCGTCAGGCAGCCCGCGCCACAGGCCGTCGCCTTCCCCTTCGAGGACTTGAGCTTGAGGACGCCGGTCGGGTCGGACGGCGCAGCAGGGACGTTCGCGGTGGGCGTCGGCAGCCCGCCTGGGACGACCGGCGAGACCGGGGTGACGGGGGTCACCGGCGTGACCACCGGCGGGCAGCCGTCGGCGCCTGTGCCGGCGACGTCCGGGCACTTGTCGACGTCGTTCGGCACGCCATCGCCGTCGCTGTCGGTGTTCGCGGGCTTCACGACGATCGTGGTGTCGGCCGACTTCACCTGCGGTGCATCGACGGAGGGGTCTGCTCCCGCGGCATAGAGATACCCGCAGACCGCGTGGCTCACCGCAAGGATGGGCGACCAGGTGAGGTTCAGCGCGATCTGCCCGGCAGCAACGGCGTCGGCGCCGCTCCCGATGAGCACGACGTCGCCCATCGACTCTTGATTGGCGTCCGGCGCGCATGACGACGCGAACGCCTCGGCATAGGCGACGACAAACCCGCTACCGCTCGCCGTGCCCGAGACCGCGACATTGTTCGCCTGGTTCGCGAACGTGCTCGCCGCAGGCGTGAGCGTCAGGCTGTCAGCGGCATGTGCCGCGGCGACGGGACCCGCGAGCGCCATGAGCGCAAGCGCGCCCACGATGAGCATCTTCCGGCTGGACCGCTTCATGCTGAACATCCCTCTCCCCGTCGTGTTGCGGCAGAGTAGACGAACCGGGCACCCCGTGGCGAGCTGCGCTTTGGGCCACCCAACCTGAACACGCGCGGCGGGCGCAGCCACACTGACGACGGTCGCTCACCGTCGGCGGCCGTGAGGCATCTTCATAGGCCTTCGCCCGTCGTCAGCGCACGGTCCAGCGTACTCCCGCGGCATAGCCCGTCCACTGGCCGCCGCGGGCGGGCGCGGAAGGGAGTTCGAATGTGACGGCGAAAACCCTGTCGAGGCGCGGCGAGCACGAGCGAAGCGCCGCGGGTCGAGGTCCGAAGCTTTGCGCGCCGCAACCGGAATCACCGCAGCCCTGCTCATCGCCGCGTTCCCGGCGAGCGCGGCCGCGTACCCGGATGCACCGGCGCCCAGGCGCGTGCAGGCGTTCACGGCCGCACACGGCCGCTCACTGAGTCTCGGCGCGCAGGGCAAGGACGTGCGCAGGCTCCGCCGCGATCTCATCCGACTCGGGTATCTGCCGCCACGCGCGTTCGGCCCGACCTACGACGACCGCGTCGCATTCGCCGTCACCGCGTTCGAGAAGTGGGAGAACCTCCCCCGCGACGGCGCGTTCAGCAAGAGCGCGCGCCGCGTGATCCGGCATCTGCACGTCCCGCGCCCCGAGCTTCGCCTCAGCCGCAGGGTGCGCGCCGAGGTCCTGCTCGACCGGCAGCTGCTGCTGATCATCCACGGCGACCACGTGATCCGCACGGTGCCGATCTCCAGCGGCGTGGGCGGCCTCACTCCCCCGGGGACGTATCGCGTGTACTCCAAGTCGCCGAGCAGCTGGTCCAAGCGCTTCAAGACGTGGCTGCCGTGGGCGAGCTACTTCAACGAGGGGATCGCCTTCCACGGCTACCCCGACGTTCCCGTGTATGCCGCCTCCCACGGGTGCGTGCGCGTGCCCCTCAAGTTCGCGCGGGAGGTCTACAGCCTGCTGCCGGCCGGCGCGCGCGTCGACGTGATCACGACGAGCTTCTAGCTCCAGCCGGCGGGCCGGCTGAGGCTCCCGCCGGTCACGACGACAGGTACCGGGAGACCGCCTGCGCGCGATTGGCGACACCGAGTGCACGCAGGATCTTCCGGACGTGCCACTTCACCGTGGGTTCCGCCAGGAACAGCCGCTCGCCGATCTCAGCGTTGCTCAGACCCTCCGCGACGAAGGCGAGGATCTCGAGCTGGCGTGGCGTGAGTGCCTGGTCGAACCTGTCTCTGGCGCGCGTGGTCTGTGTGCTGCGGGCCTGCAGGTCGGCGGCGCGGCGTCCGAGGTCGGCGGCGGTCTGCTGCAGAACGTCCGCGGTCGCGCGCATCTCGGTGACGTCCTGCGCGGTGCCGACGAGGCGGAGCGGCTTCCCGCCGGCATCGGTGATCACCTCGGCGCGGCCGTGGAGACGTCGAACCCGCCCGTCGGGCCTGACGATGCGGTACTCCAGGTCGATCGGCTCACAGGTCTCCAGGGCGCGGCGCACCGCGGCGTCCAGCCGGTCGCGGTCATGTGGGTGCACGTGGTCGGAGCTGGGCCGGTAGCGCCCCTCGAAGTCGACGGGACTGATGCCGTGGATCGCAAGCAGTCCGTCGGACCACAGGACGCTGTTCTCGGCGATGTCCCACTCCCAGCTCCCGAGGCGCGCGATCTGCTCGGCCTCCGCGAGCCGGGCGTGGCTGCGCGCCATCTCCTCCTCAGCCTGCCTGCGCTCGGTGATGTCGCTCACCAGCGCGAAGAACCCGTCGACCGCGCCGTCGACGACGTCCGGGATGTACGAGGCCTGCGTGTGGCGCAGCTCACCCGCCGGTGTCCTGATATCCCGCTCGAACTGCTGCGCCTCACCGGCGAGCGCGCCGTCGATGAACGGCCGGTTCAGCTCATAGAGGTCAGGTCCGAGCAGGTCGCGAAGGTGCGTCCCCCGCAGCTCCCGTGGAGACCTGCCGAAGAATCCCACGTAGGCGTCGTTCGCCATCACGTTGCGCAGCTCGCGATCCCAGTACCCGACCATCACGGGCAACGCGTTCAGGATCCTGTCGATCGCCGTTCGCTCAGCTGGTCGGGTCGGTTCGACGGCCATGGTCTCGATGCGCCACCGCGGCGGCGCCACCCTCGCTACGCCGTTCCTGGGGCGTGCCCGGCAATCCTAATGGAGTGGAAGGCGGCCCACCCACCCAGCCAGTGCGGGCGGAGGGACTCGAACCCCCACGGCCTGAGCCACCGGCACCTAAAGCCGGCGCGTCTACCAATTCCGCCACGCCCGCGCGCGGTCAGCGTACCCCGCGAGTCGCGCCCGACCGCGTGGCGGGGTAGCATCGCCCGGCGATGAAGCCGCATCACGAAGGTCAGATGGTCATCGAGCACCCGAACCGCGCGAAGGCGTCGAGCAAGACCTCGCGCCTGATCATGGTTCTGCTGCTGCTCGGCTCGGCCGCGCTGATCGGGCTGATCATCGTCGGCGGGTGGTCGGCGCTGATGGGCATGAAGATCATCGCGATCGGCTGGGTGCTGCTCTACCTGCTGTTCGCGTTCTACGTCGCGCGCTGGAACCGGGGCGTCCTGCCGGTCGTCGCGGCGCTCTCGATCATCATGCTGATCTTCGCCGTCATCGCCGTGCCGACGTGGGTCGATCGCGACTCCGCCTCGTACGCCGCGTCCGCGCTGAGCGCCGGACTGCTCGCGACGCTCACGGCGATCCTCGTCGCGCTGCAGGCGGTCATGTGCGTCTTCGCGATGCACGCGTTCAACCAGCAGTGGAACGTCGAGGTCGAGCACTACCCGTCCGAAGAGCCGGACTACGTGCCACTCGGCGTCTGACCCGTCCCCGCCTCAGCGCCGCGTAGCATCACCCCGCCTGCCCGGGTGGCGGAACGGTAGACGCGACGGACTCAAAATCCGTTGTCCTTCGGGACGTGTGGGTTCGATTCCCACCCCGGGTACTGCAGCTAGCGCGGCAGGTTCATCCCCAGCAGTTTCGGCAGCTGCGCAACGCAGCGGGTGACGGCGCCGGCACGCTCGCCGCGCTCCTCGGCATCGTCCTTGCGGATCAGCGCCTCGCGGATCAGTGAGCCGCCGAGCCAGCGTGCGGGCTCCGGCGGGAAGTGCTTCACGGGCGGCGCCACGAGCGGCAGCGTGGTGACCTCGTCGCGGACCCCGAGTGCGAGCCCGGAGAGGATCCGCCCGCCGAGGTGCGACGGGCCGACGCCATGACCGGTGAAACCCCAGCCCGCATGCAGGTCCCCGCGCGAGCGGTAGATCGGCAGGCTGTTCGGGGCGACGTCGATCGGGCCGCCCCAGGCGTGCGTGATCTCCCGCCCCGCGAGCGCCGGGAAGAACCGGCGCAGCGCGCCCGCGGCCATCCCGACGACCTCCGCGTCGATGTCGAGGCTCGCGTCGTGGCGCGCACCGTGCGCGACGCGTCCCCCACCCCAGCCGAAAGCGATGCGGCCGTCCTTCGTCGTGCGGAAGTAGTGCAGCATGCGCCGGCAGTCGTAGAGCGCCTCACCGCCGGTCCAGCCGATCTCGGCGAGCACGTCGGGAACCGGCTCGGTCAGCACGATGTGGCTCGACGCCGTGCTGAGCTCGCGCGCGAACGGCGCCCACGCGAGCGTGCGCCAGTTGACGGCGAGCACCGCCGCGGCGGCCTTCACGCGCTGACGACCGGCGACCTGGACGACGACGCCGCCCTTCCCGTGCTGCTCGACCCCGGTGACCTCGGTCTGCTCGTGGATCGTGACGCCGCGCTTCAGCAGCGCCGCGCGCAGGCCGAACGCGAGGCGCGCCGGCTGGACCGTCGCGCCGGTGCGCTCGACCGTGCCACCGCGGAACACGGGCGACCGGCAGATCGCCTGCACCTGACCCGGCGCGAGCTCGGTTCCCTCGGCTGCGTGACCGAGGCGCCGCAGGCCCTCGAGATGCTCGCGCCACGAGCCGTCCTGGGCGGGCGCCGTGGCGATCCCGACCTGCGGCGCGGCGCGATACCAGGCGTCGATCTTCTGGCTCCTGCAGAACTCGCCGATCGCGCGGACCGAGGCGTCGGCCTCCTGCGCGAGGCGCACCGCCGGCCCGGCCCCGGCCTGCGCGGCGACGTCCGGCGCATGGCCCCAGTAGCCGTTGACGAAGCCGCCGTTGCGACCGCTCGGGCCGAAGCCGCAGCGATCGCGCTCGAGCAGCACGACGCGGGTCCCCGGCTCACGCTCGAGCAGCTGCCACGCGGTCCACATGCCGAGGTAGCCGCCGCCGATGACGACGACGTCGGCCTCGGCGTGCTGGGTCAGCGGGGGCTGCGGCGCAGGCGCGCCGGCCTCCTCGATCCACCATCCGGTCGCGGTGTGCAGCATTCTCAGAACCTAGCCCACGATCGCGAGCAGCCCGTCGACGATCCCGGCGGGCGCGACGAGCACGCCGTCCGGCAGATCGCCGCGGCCCTGAAGCTCGCGGATCTCGAGGCCGGCGGTGTGGCAGAGCATGAGGCCCGCGGCGACGTCCCATTCCTGCACGCCGCGCTCGTAGTACGCGTCGTAGCGGCCCGCGGCGGTCCAGGCGAGGTCGAGCGCGGCGCTGCCGAGGCGGCGGATGTCGCGCACCTGCGGCAGCAGCTCGGCGACCTGCGCCGCCTGCGCGCGCCGCACCGCCGCGTCGTATCCGAAGCCGGTCGCCACGAGCGACGTCCCGAGGTCCGCGCGGTCGCTCGCCTGCAGGGGCTCGCCGTCGAGCGTCGCCAGCTCGTCCTGGATCACGCGGAAGCATTCCCCGCGCACCGGGTCGAGGATCACGCCCGCGATGCCGTCGCAGGCGACCGACACGGAGTACTGGGGAATGCCGAAGAGGTAGTTGACGGTCCCGTCGAGCGGATCGACGACCCAGCGCAGGCCCGTGTCTCCCGCCTTCGCGGCCGCCTCCTCGCCGACGATCGCGTCACCCGGGCGCTCCTCCTTGAGGACGGCGCGGATCGCCGCCTCCGCCTTGATGTCCGCGGCGCTCACGAGGTCGGTCAGCGTGCTCTTCGTCTGGACCGCGTCGGGGCCGCGCAGCCCCGCCTGCTCGGCGAGCACCGCGGCGGCCGCGCGCGCGGCGCGCTCGGCGACCTGCAGGAGCGTGTCGGCGCTCGGAGCGTCGCTCACGCGGGAACCGCCGCGGGCGCGTCGAGCGGCGGGCGCACGTGAGCCCACGGGCGCGCCTCCTCGATCTGCGCGGCAAGCCGCATCAGCGTCACCTCGTCGCCGGGGCGCCCGCCGAACTGCACGGCGGTCGGCGCGCCGAGATCGTCGAAGCCGGCCGGGACGGACGTCGCCGGCTGCCCGATCGCGTTCCAGATCCCGTACCACGGCACGCGCAGGATCGACGCGTTGAGCGCCCACAGGGCGCCGCGGTCCTGCATCTCGCCGACGCGGAACGGCGGGCCCGACGGGCCGGGCATCAGCACGACGTCGACGTCGTCGAAGATCGCGTTGATGCGCGCGGCGAGCGCGGGCTCGCCGCTCCGCGCCTTCGCAAGCTGCGAGTCCGGGATCAGCCTCCCGATGCGCGCCATCGCCTTCGTGCGCCGCTCGAGCAGGTCGGGGCGCGGCACGCCCGCCGCGTCGTCACTGATGCCGCGCAGGTAGCGCGCCGAGACGTTGAGGAAGCCGACCGTCCCGTAGTCGACCTCCTGCTCGCGCACCTCGTGCCCGAGGCTGCGCAGCAGCTGCGCGGTGTCGTCAATCGCACGGCGCTGCGCGGCGTGCAGCTTCACGCCCGCGATCGGCGGCGGGACCTTCGTCGAGATCGCGATGCGCAGCGGCGCGAGCGGCTCGGCGAGCGCCGCGGCGTAGCCGCCCTCGGGCCCGCCGTCGGCGGTGGCGTCGAGGAACACCGCCGCGTCGGCGACGTGCCGCGCGACCGGGCCGGTCGCGACGAGCCCGTGCCAGGCGTCGTGATGGTCGGGGCCGAGCGAGATGCGGTCACGCTGGGGCTTGATCCCGAACAGCCCGTTGAACGCCGCCGGGATGCGAATCGAGCCGGCGCCGTCGGACGCCAGCGCGACGCCGCAGAGGCCGGCCGCCGCGGCGGCGCCCGAGCCGCCGCTGGACCCGCCCGGGGTCAGCTCCGTGTTCCAGGGGTTGCGCGACGCGCCGTAGGCGACCGTCTCGGTGAACGGCCAGATCGTCAGCTCGGGCACGTTCGTCTTGCCGACGAAGATCGCGCCCGCGGCGCGCAGGCGTGCGACGACATCGGAGTCGACGGGCTGCGGGCCGCCGTTCGCGGTTCCGCCCCACGCGGTGACCTCCCCCGCGATGTGGGCGTCGTCCTTGATCGCGATCGGCACCCCGAGCAGCGGGCGCTCCTGGCCGCCCGCGTGGCGGGCGTCGGCCTGGTCGGCCTCGGCGAGCGCGCGCTCGGCGAAGACGACGCGAAAGGCGTTGAGGCGCGGATCCAGGCGGTCGATGCGCTCGAGGGTGGCCTCGACGACCTCACGGGCCGAGACATCCCCCTCGCGCACGAGTCGCGCCTGCTCTGCCGCGCCGGCGTAGGCGAGATCGGTGGCGTCCATAGGTGCGACGAACACTAATGTGCCGCCGCGTGAGCGACACGGCGGCGGGTGAGCAGAGCGGCATCGCGTGCACCGACGCCGAGCGCCGGGCGTCGCTCGCGCTGGCGCAGGAGCTCCGCGACCAGGGCCGTGAGCCGCGCGTGCAGACCGTCTGGGTACACGTCGCATGGTGGGCGCCGCAGGCGCTGGCGGCCGCGCTCGGCGTCGCCGCGAGCGTCGTCGGCGTCGGGACCCCTGTCGCCGGCCTCTCGCTCGCGGGGGCGGCGCTGCTGATCGCGCTGCTCGACCTCCTGCCGTCCGCCCCGCTGCGACGCGTGATCCCCGTGCGCGCGACCCAGAACGTCGTGTCGGCACCGACGGACGCGGCCGACATGCCCGTGACACTGATCCTGACGGCGGCCGTCGACCGCGCCCGCGGCGGCCTCGCGCGCCGCTTTCCGGGCGGTGTGCTGCGCTGGTCGCTCACCGCGCTCCTCCTCGTCCTCGCCTGCTGTGTGGTCCGCGTCGCCGGGACCGAGGCGGGCTGGGTCGGCGTCGTCCAGCTCCCGCCGACGCTCGTGCTGCTCGGCTGCCTGCTCGCGCTGCTGGACCAGTCCGTCGCAGGCCCGGCGGCGGACGACGACCGCGGTGCCGTCGCCGCCGCGCTGACCGTGGCGGCGGAGCTCGACGCGGCGCCGCCCGCCCGTCTCGGCGTCGCCGTCGTGCTTGCGGGCGCGGGCGATGCCCAGTCGGCCGGCCTGCGCGCCTGGCTGCGCGGGCGGCGCAGGCGCGGGCTCACCGGCTCCGACGTCGCCCTGCTGCACCTGGAGCCCACCCCCGGTGACGATCCGCCGTCGTACTGGGCGCGGGACGGGCTCGTCCTGAGCGGGCGCCTGCATCCCCAGCTCGTCCGCGCGGCCCGGGCCGCGTCGGCGGCCGAGCCGGACCTTGACGCGGGTGAGCGGCGCGGCGTCGCCGGGACCGCGGCGGCCGGTGCCCGCAGCGCGCGCTGGCCCGCGATCGCCGTCGGCATCGGTGATGTCGGCGACGGCGTCGCCTTCACGCTTGCGCTCGTCAGGGCACTCGACGCCGAGCTCGCGTCGGCTGCGCCGGACGGCGGCTCGTAAGCGGCGCACGGCGGCGCGCGGCGCGTTTGCACGCCCCCTCCGTGACGTTCGTGCCGAAACGCTCTCTCACCTCATGATCTGAGTGCAGCCGCCGATAGCCTCCAGGAGCCGCATGGGAACCGCCAGTACCGACGCGGCGCGCCGTCGCCGCAAGCCCAAGAAGAAGAAGCGGTGCACCACGAAGAAGGTGCGCTCGCACGGGCACGTCCGCACCAAGAAGGTCTGCAAGCCCGTCAAGAAGAAGACGGTCGCCAAGAAGGTCACGCCGAAGCTTCCCGCGGCGACGCTGCCGACCTCCGCGACCCCGCCGATGACGGCGCCCGTCGCCGGTCCGCCCGCGGTTCCGCCGCAGGACCCGCCCCCCGCGCCCGACCCGCTCGTCTACCACGGCACGTTCGGCGCCCGTGAAGCCGAGCGGCTGCTGTGGCGCGCCGGCTTCGGCCCGCGCCCCGGAGACGTCGCCGCGCTGTCGGCGCTCGGCCTGGACGCAGCGGTAACGTCGCTGACCCGCCCGAGCGGGAACGCCACGCTGAACGGCCCGGCGCCGAACGCCGACGGCAGCCCGCTCGCGCCCGAGGACCAGTACGGCCACGACCACCTGTTCTGGCTCGACCGCATGGTCCGCTCCGATCAGCAACTGGTCGAGCGCCTGGCGCTGATCTTCCACGACTGGTTCGGCGTCAGCACCGACGCCGTCGGGCAGGTCGGGCTGATGCTCGACCACATCGACCTCTACCGCCGGCTGTGCCTGGGCTCGTTCCGCGACCTGCTGCTCGAGGTCACCCGCGACCCGGCGATGCTGCTCTTCCTCAACGGCGTGAACAGCGACAAGAACAGCCCGAACGAGAACTTCGGCCGTGAGGTCATGGAGCTCTTCACGCTGGGCGCCGACCGCGGGGCCTACACCGAGGACGACGTGCGGCAGGCCGCGCGCGCGCTGACGGGCTGGCGCGCCGACTACGTGAACAACGTCGGCTGGACGAACTTCCGCTACGACCCCTCGTCGCACGACTCCGGCCTGAAGACGATCTTCGGCCACGTCGGGAACTTCGACTGGCGCGACGTCATCGACCTGTGCCTGAACAACCCCTACCACCGCTCGTTCTTCGTCCTGAAGCTGTGGTCGTACTTCGTCCCGACGCGCCCGGACGCGGCGACGCAGGCGGCGCTCGAGAAGATCTATGTCGACAGCGACTGGTCGATCCGCGCGGTGCTCGAGGCGATCCTGCGCCACCCCGCGCTGCACACCGGCGCTCCGCTCGTGAAGCCGCCGGTCGTCTACTCCGCCGGCCTGCTGCGGGCGCGCTCGCGCGGCGTGACGTCGATGTCGCTGCTGTGGTGGGCGGACGGGGCAGGCCAGCGGCTGTTCTACCCGCCGAACGTGTCGGGCTGGAACGACAACGCCTGGCTCGACACGTCGACGCTCTACGCCCGCTGGCGGCTCGTGTACGACGTGGTCGAGGACGACGCACCGGCGAACAACACGTACAGCTCCACCGAAACCCCGGCGGCTGCCGTGGCGGCCGCGCTGGCCTACTGGGGCGACCCTCCTCTGCGCGACGACAGCCGCCAGGTGCTGCTGACCGCCGCGACGGCCGCGGTGCCCGCGAACGCCACCGGGAGCAGCGCGAGCAACAAGCGCGGGCAGCGGCAGACCGCGCTGCGCCACCTGATCGCCGCGTCCCCCGACCTCCAGGCATGCTGATGAAGAACTGCTGCAACGACTTCACGCGGTCCCAGCTCCTGCACCACGCCACGGCACGCGCGGGAGCCGGGCTGCCGTCGATCGAGATGGGGATGCCGACCCCCGCGGGCAGCGGCATGACGCGGCGCTCGATGCTGCTCGGCGGCGCCGGGATGTTCCTCACCGTCTACGGCGCCGACAAGCTGGGCCTCGACGCGTTCGAGACCGGGATCGCCGAGGCCGCGACGGGTCCGGCGCAGGCGGTGATCGTCACGATCTTCCTCGCGGGCGGCATCGACGGGATGAGCGTGCTCGCGCCCGTGGCCGATCCCGGCTACCAGACGATGCGCACGAGCACCAAGCTCGACGCCACGACGACCGACCCGCTCACCGGCTACGACGCGCTGCGCTGGCACAAGAAGGCGGCGGGGCTGAAGGCCCTGCACGACGCGAGCAAGGTCACGATCTTCCCGGCGATCTCCTACGACCATCCCAACCAGTCGCACTTCACCTCACGCCACTTCTACGAGGTGGGGGCGCTCGACCCGGCGGGCTCGACCGGGTGGCTCGGCCGCTGGCTCGACATCGTCGGCGACGTCAACAACCCGATCCAGGGCCTCAGCCTCGGCGGCCAGCTCTCCCCGATGCTGGCCAGCACGAAGGTCGCGGTGTCCGCCGTCGACTCGCCGAGCGGCTACGACTTCCCGAGCCCCGGCGTCTGGGACTCCGCGGTCTCGACGGCGATGACCGCGTCGGGCTTCGACCATCTCGGTGACGCGCCGGCCGGCGACGCCACCGTCACGCAGGCGCGCCAGGCGCACCGCAACGCCGCGCTGCTGCGCGGCCAGCTCAACACCACCCTGCCCGCGAGCCCGACCACCTACCCGCCGAACAACGGGCTCGCTCGCGATCTTCAGGGCCTCGCGCAGCTGCTCGACGCGGGGCTCCCGATCCGCGCCTGCTCGCTGCAGGGGAACGGCGGGTTCGACACGCACTCCAACGAGATCTCGGGCTTCGGCGACGACCTCGAGTCCAACTGCCTCGCGATCCAGGCATTCCAGGCGCATCTCGAGGCGCGCGGCCTCGCGGACCGCGTGATGACGTTCGTCTGGAGCGAGTTCGGACGGCGCCCCGAGGAGAACGACTCGCTGGGCACCGATCACGGCGCGGCCGGTGTGGGCTTCCTCGTCGGGACCAAGGCGTCCGGGCAGATCATCGGCGAGTTCCCGGCGCTCGACGCGACCGGGCTCGACGACAACGGCAATGTGCGCGCCACGAGCGACTTCCGCAGCGTCTACTGCTCGCTGCTCGAGTCCTGGCTGAACACGGACGCCGCGATGGTCATCCCCGGCGCCGACCAGCTCGCGCGCTACGCGGTGGTCAAACCGTAGATGCGCCTGCTGCGCGTCGTCGCGCTGACCGGCGTCGCGACCGGCGCGGCGGCGGCCCTGGCGGGCAGCAGCGGCGCGGCGACGCGCGCTCATGCGGCGCCGCAGCGCGCCGCACCCGCGACGCAGGCCTCGGACCGGCCGCGCTCGCGACGGTCCGGGCGCAGCGTGCGCCGTCGCGGCCGTGGCCGCGCGCACGTGCCGGCGTGGGTGCTGCGGCGCGGCCCGCTTCCCGGCGCCGTCAGCGTCCCGGGGATCACGGCGCCCGCACCGGCCGGCTCGCTCCCCGCCGCCGGCGGCGCGCCCGTGACCGGCACGGGGACGGGCACCGGAACCGCAACCGGCCCGGGGACGGGGACC
>Ga0302299_10002203_pt1 | contig 11861 bp, 12 predicted proteins | sample III_Fen_N3_4_FD_198795 | JGI IMG/M metagenome (GOLD analysis project Ga0302299, IMG submission 198795) | Peat permafrost microbial communities from Stordalen Mire near Abisko, Sweden - III_Fen_N3_4 | ecosystem: Environmental > Terrestrial > Soil > Wetlands > Permafrost | place: Sweden: Abisko...
GCCTGTCAAGACTTGACAGGCCGCGTTGCCATGATTCATACACCATTTCGCCGCTTTTGTATACCCCTGGGGGGTATTGACATGTCAAGAGGCGGAGCCGCTCGGCGCACCTGTGGGGGGCACTACGCAGTCTCAAGACCCGGCGATGGAGGCGCTGGAACCGCTCGCGCGATCGCTCGGCTATGACGCGATCCGGCTGCACGTCTTCGGCGACAACGCCGTCGCGCGCGGACTGTATCAGGCTGTGGGCTACACGGAGACCGACGTCACGATGGTCAAGCTGATCGGTTGACGCCGCCGAAGCCCACGGCATGAGATGTCGCCGCCGGGTCGTCACAGTCCCTGTCGAAGCACGTCAAACGGCGAAACACTGGGTGCAGAGGAGGTCGGCGTGAAGGCATCGACGTTTTCGTTCGTTCCGGCACTTGCCCTCGGCTTACTGGTCGCCGCGTGCGTAGGCGCCGGCGGGACGGTGGCCCCGGCGGCCACAGGCACGACCGGCTCCACGAGTCCCAGCAACGCGCCCTCGGTGGCGAACCAATCCCAAGCGTCCGCCCTCGACACGACCCCGCCGGCCACCCAAACCGCCGCCTCCAGCCCGGCCCCGAGCGCGAGCCCCCAGTACCCGAACGACGAGCCTCCGGTGCCATCGTGGAAGAGCGGCAAGGGCTCGGTCGAAACGCAACTCCTCGCCAACCTCCGCGACGATGCCAGGGTTGCCTGCGCAGCGACACAAGCCATTCCCAGTGGCGCTGCCGCAGGGATCGAGTGTCGCCCCAACACTGCCCTCGTCGCCTTCGCAGCGGTTTACGGCTTCGGCTCTCCCGACGACGCGCTGAGCGCCTATAGCGCGCGGCTCACGGCCAATGGGGTCCAGCTCAGGAGTGGCGACTGTTCGACTGGGAAGCCGGGCGACACCGCCTGGACACCCGGAGACGGTTCCTGGGGGCCGGGCGGCGTCGAACCGGACCGCGAAGGCTGCTTCACCGACGCGTCCGGTCATGCGAACGTAGTGGCGCTCTGCGGCAATGGAGCTTACGTCGGCATCGTCGGCAAGACGGCCGATCTGACGGCGCTGGCGAAGTGGGTAGACCGGTTCCCGGCTAAAGCCCTCAAGGCCGGCCGCGTATCCACGCCGTCCCCTCCAGGGATCTGCTATGCCGGCTTCGGTGCCTGAGACGCGACGGAGCGGACCTAGCCGCCCCTGAGCCAACCTGCGAGAACTTCGCCCGGTGATAGCCGAGCCAGAAGCGCGAGCAGCGGAATAGCTCTACGGCCTCATTGAGATCATCCATCGGAATCCGGCCTAGGAAGCGGCGCTCCGCCCCGAGGACGCACGTTGCGAACTCAGCCTGGCAGCGCTCTGTTGGCCCGTACCAATTCGAGCCAGTGGCGTTCGGCTCCGATGGTGGTTGCCGCACCGTGGCCCGGTAGCACTCTCAGCCGCTCGTCCAGCCCGCCCAGGCGGCCCAGCGACTCCGCCATCTGCGCCTCGGATCCGCCGGGGAGATCGGTCCGGCCCCATGACCCGGCAAACAGCGTGTCGCCCGAGAGCAGCAGGCCGTTCGTGCGGTCGAGCAGACAGACCGAGCCCTGCGTGTGGCCCGGCGTGTGCAGGACCTCGAGGTCGATCTCACCGAACTTGACTCGGCCACCCTCGGCCAGCTCCACCGCCGGAACGCTGGGCGGGATGGGAAACGGCGCGAATAGCGGCCGCGGGTGGACGAGCATCTCGCGGTCGAGCGGATGAACTGCGATGCGAGCTTCGTCGCCGGGTTGGCGATCATGCGTCCACGCCTGCACGGCCGCGTTGTCGCCCACGTGGTCCCAGTGGCCGTGGGTGGAAACGATCAGCTTCAGCTTCCAGCCGCGCTCCTCGAGCGTGCCGCTCAGCCACGCAACCGATGGAATCGCGGTGTCGATCGCAATCGCTTCGTGGGTGCCCGAGTTGGCGAGCACGTAGACATTGGTCCCGATCGGTCCAACCGTCCGGCTGAGCAACTCCATGCTCGGAGCCTAGCACGGAGGCGGGGCGATCCGATCCCGAGCAATCATGAGCCCTCGCTTATCTGTTCAGGCCAGGTCCCAGTCGATCGGGGGCAGACCGCGGGTCGCGAGTTCGGCGTTGGCCCGGCGGAACGGAGCGCTGCCGATGAAACCCTTCGCCGAGAGCGGCGACGGATGCGCCGACTTGACCACGATGTGCCTGGTTCGGTCGATCTTCTGGCCGGCGGCCTTGGCGGGTTCACCCCACAGCAGAAACACGATCGGGGTCGGCCGCTCGGCCAGCACGGCCACGATCGCCGCTGTGAACGCCTTCCACTCGCGCCGGTGGCTGTTCGGTTTCCCCTCGCGCACGGTCAGGGCGGTGTTGAGAAGCAGGACCCCGTTCCGCGCCCACGGCTCGAGCGTGGCGTCGGCCGAAACCGGATGGCCCAGGTCGGTCTCGAGTTCCTTGATGATGTTGACCAGAGATCGCGGACGATCGACTCCAGCGCGGACCGAGAAAGCCAGACCACTCGCCTGGCCCGGTCGGTAGTAGGGGTCCTGGCCCAGGATCACCGACCTGACCTGGTCGGGCGGCGTCAGGCGCAGGGCGGCGAACACATCCTCGTCCGGAGGAAAGACCGTGGCCTGGGCCCGCTCCACGAACACGAATTCGTCGAGCTTGTCGATGTCGGCGCCCGACAGCCGGGAGCCGAGGGCGGATCGCCACTCGGCAGGGAGGGTCTGCATCATGCCCGCGAGTGTATGCGAGGCGACCCCCACGTGGTCGCACCGCGCACCGCCGCCGCGTCCAGGTCACGCCCTTGAGCGCGAGGTGAGAACCTCCGGCGAGTCGCCAAGCTGGCGATTTACGGCGTCGAATAGCCGCCTTGCCAGAGGAGTAGCTCGATGATCGTTTGCCTGCCCGTAACCGCCGACGGCCACATGGGTCAAAGCTGGGGTCGTGCCGACCGCGTCGCGATCGCCGAGGTGGGCGATTCGGGAATAGGCACGTGGGAGGAGTTCGAGGTCGGCTGGGACAAGACGCACGACGTGGGCGAGCACAGCGAACATCACGACCGCATTGCCCGGTTCCTGACCGACCATCACGTGGCTTGCGTCGTGGCCGGGCACATGGGTCCGCCGATGGTGCAAATGCTCGACCAGATGGGCATCACCGTGCGGCTCGGCGCCACGGGCGAAGCTCGTTCGGCCGCGGTCTCGGCCCGGGTATAGCGGCTACCCAACAGAGACGCTTAGTAGAACGCGACGGTCTTCGCCCCTATCCGCCGCGCAGCCAGCCGGCCCGGACTTCGCCGGGCGACAGGCGGGCCAGAAGTTCGAGCAGCGGAACTGCTGCGGTGAAGGCTTCCACGAGCGTGTCCGGGAGGTTCGGTGAGAAGACTTCCTCGTCGGACAGATGGCGGCCGAATGTCACGTCCTTGAGCTTGAGCAGCTCCGCCCCGGGGTGGTCGGCGGCGAAGCCCGTCGGGACGCGCTTGAGGCTATCGCCGCTCACCGACCCGAAGGTCGCGACGAACGTCGGGTTCTTGACCACCGCTTCCACCTTGTCGAGATCGCCGGCGACCATCTGCCGCCACCCTGCCAGCTGGGCGGGTTCCGGATGCCACATTCCGCCACCCGCGAACATCTCGCCCGGCTGGAGATGGAAGTAAGCACCCACACCGCCGCCTTCGCCTGCCCACGGGAAGCTCGCGGAAACGTGCGTCTTGTACGGCGACTTGTCGGCCGAGAAGCGGACGTCGCGATAGATGCGGAATGGCGAGCGCGCGGGATCGGCTCGAAGCGGCAGGCCGTGGGTCTCGAACCGCCCTGCCAGAGCGCGGCACAAGGCTTCCATCGGCTCCTTGAGCAGCCGCTCGTACTCGGCCTTCCGAGGTTGGAACCAGGATCGCTCGTTGTGCAACGCCAGTTCAACGAGGAACTGGACGGCGTCGCGCGAGAAGCCGGTGAAGGGTGCGGCCGCGGCCATCTGTTCGCCTCCCGAGTGACTTGCGAAGAGCGGACCGAATCTTCTCACGGCTCGTTTGCCGCGCCCGACACCCGGGCCGGCGTTCCATTCCGCCCGAACAATGCGGCGCGACAGCGCGCGTAGCCGCGTCGTGGCCACGCCCCACCCTCCCTCCGCCGAACGTCCTTCTGCGTCCGGCGCCCTCGTGCGTCCGGCTGCCGCCCTTGCGCGCAGGCCGATTCCCGGCTCACACTTCTCGCTCCAGGAGACGGAGGAACGATCGTTTGGACGATATGACGCGTCGACCCGGCGTGCGCTCGGGCGCGAAGCCGCCCATGCACTCCGGCCCGCGCCGCGTCGGGCGCCCGGACGAGCCTCGAACGCGCAGCCTCCAGGATCGGGCCGGGGCGATCGTCCGGACGGCGCTTCCCAGGGGCGCCCTGATTCTGTCTTCGGTCACGCTGGTCGGCTTCGCCATGGGCCTGCTCGAAACCAGAGTGCTGGCCCATACGTTCGGCGCCGGGACCGAGACCGATGCGTTCAACGCGGCCTTCGTCCTGCCCAGCCTGATGCTCGAGATCCTGGTCGTGGGCGGGATGATCTCCTCGTTCGTGCCCCTCTTCGTGGGGCTCCGGGACGAGGACCGGGCCGACGCCATGGCATTCGGCCGGACGATCATGACCCTGGCCATCCTGGCTATGACCGTGGCGATCGGGATCATGGTCGTGTTCGCCCCGCAATGCATCTCGTTCGTCGCGCCCGGGTTCACCGGCGAGCAACGTGACACGGCCATCAGCTTGTTCCGCATCCTGAGCGTGACCCAAATCGTCTTCGCCGCAACGTGGGTCCTTGGCGAGATCCTGATCGCCGAGAAACGATGGCTGTCCTACGCCGTCGCGCCCCTCATGTATTCCAGCGGGATCATCGCGGGCACGCTGCTTCTGGGCGACAGCATGGGCATCTACGGTGCGGCAGTCGGCGCGGTCGCGGGGGCGCTCGCCTTCTTCGCCGTCCGGCTCGTTGGAGCATTGCGGACCGGCTTTGTCCCCTGGCCGAGCTTGAACCTGCGAACCAAGGGCCTGCGAGAGTACCTGTGGCTGATGCTCCCCAAGATGTTCAGCCAGCCGCTCGAATCGTCGGTGATCCTGCTCTACTTCACCGCTCTGGCGTCGACGCTCCAGGCCGGCTCGCTGACCGACCTGACCTATGCCCGCAAGTTCCAGACGATGCCCGAGCTCGTGATCGGCGCGCAGTTCGCCATCGCGGCCTTCCCCGCACTCGCCGCGGCCGCAGACCTGGGCGACCGGCGGGCTTTCCGGAAGATCTTCAGCACGAATCTGGCGACCATCGCGGTTCTATCCACGGGCGCCGCCCTGGGCGTGCTGGCGCTGGGCTGGCTGGCGGTCCGGATCTTGCTGGGAGGCGGCGCCTTCGACGCCGGCGACGTCAGCACCACGACGCTGCTGGTGGCGGTCTTCGCCGTCTCGATCCCGCTCGAGAGCGTCGTCGAGCTGCTGGCCCGCGCCATCTACGCCACCAAGAACACTCTCATCCCGACGGCCGCCTCCGCGGTCAGTTTCGTCGCCTTGTTCATCACCGCTCAACGCATGGCCCCGGCCGCCGGCCTGCTGGCAATCCCCGCCGCCTACGCCGTGGGGCAGGGCGTCAAGCTCGTCATCCTCGCCGTCGCGCTGGCTCCTCGGATGGACAGCATCGGCCGGCCTAAGCCGGCGCAAGACGAGTCGCCTACGGGGCTTCTTGCGACCCCGGAATGGACGCCGAGGGGCGCGCTGGTACCACTGGCGGAGGGCCCCAGGCGCGCCTATGCGGGTCGGAGTAGCGGGCGCATGCCGAAGGTGGTGTTGGGGGTGGCGGCCGCAGTCGTGCTGTTGGTAGCCGGTGCCTACACCGCGGCGCAGGCGCTTCAGGGAGCGAGCTTCGGATACGCGCCGCAGGTGACGCCGTGGGCGCGCGTGCGGCCCACGGCTGAGTTGGCCCTGGCAAACCCTGTCGCCGCACCGACACCAACCGCCTCGGCAACCGACGCCGCCAGCGCGACGGCAACCGCGGGCGGAACTGCGACCCCGGTCCCGCCAACCCTGACCCCGGCCCCCGCGGGCCAATTCGCAATGGATCTCTACCAACCGGGCGACTTCGTGGGCGAGTTCAAGAACACCTGGTGCATTCCGGCGGCGATGCAGACGGCCATGAACATCATGGACGCCGGAGCGGACACGACCCAGGACACCCAGGCCAAGCTTTTCGACCTGGGTAACTCGATCGCCGAGAGCCGGAACGGCAGCCCCGATCCGGAGGGTTGGTCGGGCGGATTGCAGCAACTCGGGTACGGCAACTACAAGGTCCAATCCACGCCGACGATGGCGGCGGCGATCAACGTGGTCGTCAAGCAGATCCGGACAACGAACCGGCCGGCCGGGCTTCTGGTCTGGTTCGGCTGGCACTCCTGGGTCGTCTCGGGGTTCGTAGCCACGGCGGATCCTTTGGTGACGGACAACTACACCGTTCTGTCGGTCAACATCGAGGACGTCTGGTACAACCGCCACTCCACGCTCTGGAACAAGACGCGCGGTGGATACTCACGCCCGCCCGACTCGCTGGTGCCATACGCCGACCTGGCGGCGGACTTCAAGAAATGGGACCAGGCGGTTTACTACGCCGGCAAGCAGAACCAGTACGTCTTCGTCGTCCCGGTCAACTAGCGCCCAGATTCCCGCCCGGACCGCCCGCCGCGACTCGCAAATCGGCGCAATCAAGGCCCAGCTGGAGGAGCAACCGATGGGCGTCCCAACCCGCCACGTCTACGAGATCCTCATTCGAACCACGCCGGAGCGGCTCTGGCGGGCGATCACCGACCCGGCCGACACGCAGCTCTACTACTACGGCACCAGGGTCCAATCCGATTGGAAGCCCGGTTCCCGACTCGTCTACCTCGACGGCGACGAGGTGTCGCTGGACTGCGCGATCGTCGAGATCGAACCGCCGCACCGGCTGGTCCACAGCTTCACGATGGTCTACGCCCCTGAGATGGCAGCCGAGCGGCCGTCCCGGGTCACCTGGTCGATCGAGAAGCAGGGCGACGTCTGCCGCCTGACGCTGGTCCACGACGATTTCGACGGCGAGACCAGGACTTACCACGAGGTCGAGGACGGTTGGACGGAGATCCTGACCGGTCTCAAGACGCTGCTCGAAACAGGCCGAGCGCTCCCCTCCGGCGACGAAGGGGCGACGCCGGCCTGACGGCACCGGGTCGTAAGCAAGCGGGTCGGGGCCTGGGATCTCAACGACCCCGACTTCCTTTCCGGATCGGCCTCGATCAGGTCGCGGTACACTCGGGCCCGGCGATGTGAGCCGCGAAGCGAGAGGCGCGACGTGAGCGACGGCACCGGCGAGTACAAGTACGGCATTCTCGGCGCAGGACGTCAGGGAACCGCGGCAGCCTACGACCTCGCCGTCCGAGGCGAGGCTGCCTCGATCGTTCTGGCGGACATCGACGGGCCTCGGGCCGAGGCCGCCGCGGCGCGCGTCAATCTGCTGGCCGGACGCGCCGTGGCGACCGGCGTTGCGCTCGATGCCGGCGACTCCAGTGCCGTGCTCGAATTCCTGCGGCCTCTCGATGCCGCGATCGGGGCAATCAGCTACAAGCTCAATCTCGGGTTTGCGGAGGCCGCGATCGAGGCCAAGACCGACTGGTGCGACCTCGGCGGCAACACGTCCGTCGTCCTCGGCCAGCTGGCGCTCGACAAGCGAGCGAAGAAGGCCGGCGTGCGGATCGTGCCGGACTGCGGCGAGGCGCCCGGCCTCGCGAGCAATTTGATGGCTTACGCCATGTCCCTGCTCGATGAACCCGAAGATCTGGTGCTGCTCGACGGCGGCCTGCCGCTCCACCCGACGCCGCCGTGGAACTATCGCCTGACCTTCTCGATGGACGGGCTGACCAACGAGTACGCGGGCGGCAGCACTTACATCCGCGACGGCAAACCGGTCGAAGTCGCCTCATTCGACCCCACCGAGTACGAGCTGGTGGACCTGGGTGAGCCAGTGGGGCTGCTGGAGGCCTTCTCGACCGGCGGTGCCTCGACCACTCCGTGGACGCTGGGCAAACGGCTCCGATCGATGCGCAACAAAGTGATCCGCTATCCGGGCCACGTCGTCGTCTGGAAGGGCTTCATGGAGGCCGGCCTCTTCTCCGAGGTGCCGATCCGGGTCGGTAACCAGGAAGTGGTGCCGAGACAGCTCTTCCACGCCCTGATCGAGCCGCAGATCCGCGCCGACGAGACCGTCGACGACATCGTGATCGCCCACGTGATCGTGACCGGACGCAATGCCGGGCGGCCGACTCGCGCGATCGTCGACATGCGGGTCGTCCGCGACCGCAAGCTCGGCTTCTCGGCCATGGAAGAGACCACGGGCTGGCACGCCGCGATCGTCGCCCACCTCATGGCCAAAGGACGGATCGCCGTCGGTGCGGCCCCGGTGGAGCTGGCAACCGACAACGCCGAGATGGTGGCGGAGCTGCGTGCCCGCGACTTCCCGGTCACTGAGTCCGTGGAGCCGATCGAGACCGACTCGCCGAGTGATATCGACGAGCCGATGCACGAGGTCGAACCGGCAGGCTGAACCGCCGCGGCCGTGTTGGCCGGCACCGCTACGATGGCGCAATGTCCGACCCTCTGATCTCCGCCGCCGAGCAGTCCATGCCTCCGGCCGCCTCGCCGGGCGAGATTCCCGGCGACGCCTCCCCCCGCCGGTCGTTGTGGCACCACGCCGACTACCTCAAGCTCTGGCTGGCGGCGACCGTCAGTCTGATGGGCAGCCAGGTCAGCCAGCTGGCGATCCCGTTCATCGCCGCCGTGGTCCTGAACTCGACTGCGCTCGAGGTCGCATTGCTCGGCGCAGTCGAGATGGCGCCGTTCATTCTGTTCGCGTTGCCGGCCGGAGCCTGGCTCGATCGCGTCCGCCGCCGCCCGGTGCTGATCGCCGGCGACCTCGGCCGCGGCCTGGCGCTGCTCTCGATTCCGATCGCTTATGCGTTAGGCAGCCTGACCATCTGGCAGCTGTACGCGGTCGGCTTCGTGACTGGATCCCTGACGGTGCTGTTCGACGTCGCAGACCAGTCGTACCTGCCGGTCATTCTGGAGCGAGCCGATCTCGTCGAAGGCAACGCGAAGCTGTCGCTGCCCCAGTCGAGCGCCCAAATCGTGGGACCCGGCTTCGGCGGCGGATTGATAGGTCTGTTGGGGGCACCGTTCGCCGTCATCGTCGATGCCGTCAGCTTCTTTGCCTCGGGCGCATTGATCGCTCTGATCCGAAAGCCGGAACCAAAGCCGCAGAGACTAATCGCCACCGACGGGACACACACAAGCCTGCGACAGGAAATCGCCGAAGGCCTCAGGCACGTGCTCGGCAACAACTACCTGCGCATGATCGCGGGTTCGACAGCCACATCGAACCTGGGCACGAGCATTGCCTTTTCGATCTTCCCCATCTTCGCCTACCGGGAATTGGGATTGAGCGTGGCGCTGGTGGGTGCACTCTTCGGGCTGGGCGGTCTCGGTGTCCTTCTCGGAGCGGTGATCTCGGCTCCTCTGTCGAAGAAGCTCGGCGTCGGACCTGCGATCGTGATCTCGATGGCCATCAACGGACCGGCAACGGTGCTCATCTTCTTGATGCCCTCGGAGGTCCCGGTCGCGGCGGGCTTGTTCTTCGCATCGGTCTTCCTGACCGGATTGAGCGCTGTGGTCTACAACGTCAACCAGGTCAGTTTTCGGCAGGCCATCACGCCGCTTGAGATGCAGGGCCGGATGAACGCCACGATGCGGTTCGTGGTCTGGGGAACGCTTCCGGTGGGGTCTCTCATAGGAGGCCTGCTCGCCTCTTTTCTGCCGCTGCGGACGACGATCGGGATCGGCGCGGCCGTGGCCACGACTGCATTCCTGTGGGTCCTACTCTCGCCCGTTCGATCGCTCCGGGAGATCCCGAAGGACGAGGCCAAACCGACCGAGTGAGACGCGCTGGCTGAGACGAACCTTCCGTCAAGAGCCGTCGGTAGGCGAGCCGCGTACTAGCGGTGACCCTCAACGGAGGGAGCCCACCCTCAGGAAGGAAGCCCATGCGTCCCACCAATCGACTCCTCTCGTTCGCGGGGGTTGCGACCGCAGCCCTGCTCTTTGCCGCGGCCTGCACCTCAGCCGCGACCACTCCAACCGCGACGGTCCTGAGCGCGACCGACGTCCCCACCATGGCACCGGCGGCCACTCCGGCCGCAGCCGCAGTCACGGTCGGCGTAACGAACGATCCCAAACTTGGCGCGTACTTCACGGGCGCGAACGGCATGACGCTGTACATCTTCATGGGCGACAAGCCCGATGTGAGCTCATGCTCCGGCAGCTGCGCCACGAACTGGCCTGCGCTGACCGCCGCAGCCGGCACGTCTATCACTCCTCCAACCGGCGCGATGGGCGACTTCTCGCTGATCACTCGGCCCGACGGCGCGACGCAGGTCGCCTACAACCACCAGCCTCTCTATTACTTCGCGGGCGACTCGGTTGCAGGCGACACCAAAGGCCAGGGAATCAACGGCAGATGGTTCGTCGCTCCTCTAACGGGTGCTCCCGCAGCCACGCCGACGGCCGCCCCAACCCCCAGGGCCGTGCGCACGCCGAAGGCCACCGTCGGGTACTAGCCGCAGGCCGCTTGCCCGACCACGCCAAATGAAACCCGCCGGTCCGATCGGGCCGGCGGGTTCTTCTTTGTCGCTGGAGTGGCGAGCAACGGCTCGGTCGAACCGGCCGACTAGGGAACGAGAATCCTCGCGAACGCTTCGGCGATTACGCGATACCCCTTCGCGTTGGCGTGGGGATCGGGACCGAGCGGCGGGGGCGATGCGGCCCACGTCCACTCGTGGATCCTCGCGACGTTGATGGGCACACGGCCAATGCCCTCGAGCGACACCATCGTCTCGAAATCGGTTGTGGAGAAGGCGGCTTCGACGTCGGCCACGTCCAGGCCGGCGGCGCGGTAAATCGCGGTCATCCCGGCATTGATGGGCACGATTCCCTCGCGGACGGAGGCGCGGGCCAATTCCATGCCATCCGGGCCGGAGAACCAGCTCGCCAAGAACGGGTCGTACATGGTCATGCCCACGATCGGCGTCCCCGGGCCGGCAGCGTCTACCAGGTCGGCAAGAATGCCCGGCAGGTTCCTGGCGATCGACTCCAGGCCGGGCGCGATTCCCTCGATGTCTCGGGTGGGGAAATCGTTGGACCCGATATCGATCGTGACGAACGCAACCTCCCCCCGATGCGCCAGCAAGAAGGCGACGGCTTCGGCCAGCTGATTCCCGTGCGGGTACGAGCCAAGGCTCCCGTCGAGCATCGTCGTGGTCGACTCGCCGGGGTAGCCGAGTTTGACGGCGCACAGCCCCGGCAGCCTCGAGCTGGCGATGGAGCAGAGCTGATCCGCATAACCGAAGTCCGTGCGGAACTGGAAGGACTCGGGGCCGATCGGTTGAACCCCGGTCGACAGCGAATCGCCCAGCGAGAGGTAGTAGTGCGTCTCTGATTCCCCTGAGGTTGGAGGCAAATGTGAGCTGCCCATGGCAGATTCTCCAGGTTCGTCGGTCCGAGCCTAGCAGCCGGCGGCGACGACAAGTGTCGGCTTGCAGACAACCTAACGAAGTCGCGGCGAGCCATCTGTCCAGGAAGCGGGGGCCGAACCCCGGTCACGCCTGCGCTCTCCAGGCGCGATACTGCCGGAGTGGAGACGAGCAGCCCCAAACACGACGTACATGGCCGCCCGACGCAGTTGCTTCCGATCGGCCATCTGATCCGGATCTCGCTCTACTGGCTCGGCATATCGACGGTCTGGAGCGGAATCCTCGACA